>Ga0164315_10001962_pt1 | contig 15658 bp, 14 predicted proteins | sample GuaBasSedimGuay6_FD_113737 | JGI IMG/M metagenome (GOLD analysis project Ga0164315, IMG submission 113737) | Subseafloor sediment microbial communities from Guaymas Basin, Gulf of California, Mexico - Guay6, Core 4569-2, 0-3 cm | ecosystem: Environmental > Aquatic > Marine > Hydrothermal vents...
ATTTCATTTTGATTGAGATCCTCATCCGTAATCATTTGATCAAACGAGGTTACCCTTGAACCATTCACATAGGCCCCTCCCTGTTCGATCAGGCGTCTTGCAGCACCCCCGGAACTTACCAGGCCTGCGTGCTGAAACAACTTGAATGCCGGAAGTCCCTCTTTCAGAGCCTGCAATTCAATTGTCGAATTTGGTACCGTCGCTTCACGCACCCCCTTGCCATCCCTGGAAATCTTACTCGAAGGCAAAATCTGTGAGGGTATCTCTCGACTCCCGAACATGGTCAAAGATGCCTGTAATGCCTTTTCGGCCTCAATGGCCCCATGAACCAGAAGTGTCGTTTCAAATGCCAGAATCGATTTTGCTGCATTCAAATCCGCGTCTTTCAGCGTTTCAGTTGCCTTAATCTCCGCCATGGGGAGAAACGTGAAAAGGGCAAGAAACCTGGCCACATCTTTATCGTCAACATTGACCCAGTATTGAAAATATTCATATGGGCTGGTTCTTTCAGCGTCGAGCCATACAGCACCACCTGCTGTTTTGCCCATTTTTTCTCCGCTGCTCGTTGTAATCAAGGGAAAAGTAAGCCCGTAGCCGGATCCCCGCTTGACCCTCCTGATGAGATCAATACCCGCTATGATATTTCCCCATTGATCGCTGCCGCCCATCTGGAGCTTACAGTCATGGTTCGAAAACAGTTCCAGGAAGTCGTAAGCCTGCAGCACCATATAATTGAATTCAATGAAACTGAGTCCCTCTTCCGATTCAAGCCGCATCCGACAGCTCTCTGTCTTGATCATGCGGTTGACACTGAAATGTTTTCCGATATCCCTCAGAAGGGGGATGTATTTCAAATGCACCAGCCAGTCTGCATTGTTCAGCATCAGTGCTTTGCCATCGGTAAAATCGAGAAACCTTGACAACTGCTTCCTCAAGGCGGCCACATTCTCCTCAACCTTCTCGAGTGTCAGGATTTTACGCATTTCCGTCTTTCCACTGGGATCCCCCACAAGCCCGGTACCGCCACCCACCAGAGCAATGGGTCGGTGTCCGCACCGTTGCATGTGGGCAAGTGACATAATCGGTACCAGACTGCCTATGTGAAGGCTCGATGCAGTTGGGTCGAACCCGATATAACCGGTCACGGAACCACTTTCGAAAAGCTCCCTGAGTTCTTCCTCATGTGTTTTCTGCTCGATGAAACCACGCTCTTCGAGGACATCTAATAAATTCATTGCTGCTACCCTCGTCCTTTCCTTTGCAACTATGTTACCTAATCTACCTATTTATACTGGTACGATGTCCCGTTTTAAGTTTTAGGTGTTAGGTTTTAGGTCGATCGACAGCTTAACGCTATTAGCAAATAGCGATGCTTAAAACCTAAAACTTAAAACCTAACACTGTTTATTTATTCGCATACTCTATAGCCCTGGTCTCCCGTATAACCATCACCTTTATCTGGCCCGGAAACGTCAGTGACTCTTCAATTTTCTTGACAATATCCCTGCTCAACAACGTCGTTTCCTCATCCGATATTTTTTCGCTTTCCACGATGACCCGCAGCTCTCTCCCGGCCTGAATAGCATAAGTATTGGAAACCCCTTTGAATGAATTGGCAATGCCTTCCAGATCCTCAAGTCGCTTGATGTAGTTCTCCAACAGCTCCTTCCTTGCCCCGGGTCTTGCACCTGAAAGGCCATCCGCTGCCTGAACCAGCAAGTCATATACCGTGATGGGTGGCACATCTTCGTGATGCGCTGCGATGGCGTTAACAACCCTTGAAGATTCTCCATATTTTTTTGCCAAATTCGAGCCAATCACGGCATGCGGCCCCTCCACTTCATGGTCGATGGCCTTACCGATGTCATGCAACAAACCCATCCGCCTGGCCAACTTCACCTTGAGCCCCAGTTCGGATGCCATGATTCCGGCCAGAAACCCGACTTCAATCGAGTGCTGCAATACATTCTGTGCATAGCTCGACCGAAATTTGAGTTGACCAATGTATTTAATCAATTCGCTGTGCATGCCATGAACACCCAGGTCAAAGGCAGCCTGTTCGCCAGCCTCCTTAATAGCAACACTGACTTCTTTTTCAATCTTTTTAACGACATCTTCGATCCTTGCCGGGTGAATACGACCATCTGCAATCAATTTCATGAGAGATAGTCGAGCGACCTCCCGCCGCACCGGATTGAATCCGGACAGAATCACGGCCTCGGGCGTATCGTCAATGATCAGGTCGATGCCTGTAGCAGCTTCAAGCGCCCGGATGTTTCTTCCTTCACGACCGATAATACGTCCTTTCATCTCATCGCTGGGCAGGTTGACAACCGACACTGTACGTTCGGCAACATAATCACCGGCATAGCGCTGGATGGCGGTTGCAATGATTTTTTTGGCCTTTTTATCAGCCTGCTCGTTGGTCTCGTTCTCGATCCTCTTGATGAGCTTGGCACCCTCATGCCGCGCCTCATTCTCCATTGCCCGAATTAGCAGTTCTTTTGCCTGCTCTGCCGTCAAACTCGATATTTTTTCAAGTTGCTGCTTCTGTTCTTCAATAAGCTCATGATACTCCTTTTCACGCTTTTCAACCTCATTGCTCTTTTGCTGAGCGAGCTTTTCTTTCCGGGAAATATCCTGTTCCCTCTTTTCAAATTGCTCGACCTTTTTTTCAATGGTTTCCTCTTTGTGCAATAGGCGTTGCTCTCTTTTTTTCAAATCAGAGCGGGTCTCTTTGGTTTCAGTGTCGAATTCGCTCTTCATTTTGAAAAGCCGGTCCTTGGCTTCCAGTTGAGCCTCTTTCAAAAGGGTCGCAGATCGCCTCTTGGCATCCTTTATCAACAGAACAGCCTCTTCTTTTGCTGCCTGAATTCTGCGTGTAGCTATTTTCCCCTTGATCAAAAACGCGAGCATGAATCCCACGACAAAACCGCATGCAACAAACAATATGATGGTTGTATTCATTATTTATCTCCAGGAAATAATTATCATAGTAGATACCCGGATCCAAAGGGTCCGGCACTGTTCATACCCTGTAAGGGTTTATCATTTTATATATTCGGCTGTAATAAATCCTAAATACGAATATCGAAATTCGTGCTTCGAATTTTAACCATTATTGACATCGGTATAGCCAATTATATCTGACTCCCGCGGAGCGGAATCTTCGACGGTCCCAGAAAATCAGGTTTTCGATACTGAATAGAATCGTGTAACAATTTTTTTGGAGAAGATTGGTTGATGCAGGAAATCTCTATGAAACAAGGCATGAATATGGATCAAAAGAGATGCGAAACATAGGCGTACTGACGGTTCGTCCGGCAGACCGATATAAGGTGAACCCCCACCTCGGTGTCGTGTTGGTAGGTCTTTGAACCTTATTCTAAAGGTGGGCGCCCTGTTGTTTCTTTAGGCTTTTCTGCGATAGCAGAACGGCACACCAAAACAAGTGAAAGCTCCCATTTAATAAGTGTTGGGTCAAAGAACGTCTTCCAATCACGAACACGGCAGGGGAAACACCCTAATTTTTAACCGGCCGTGTCATCAGCGCCATTTTCATCCGCGGCTGGAATACAGAAGATATTCAAAACATTTTGCACTCAGCAAAGCCTGGAGAGGTATGTGATGACATATGGTATCTTTTTCAATCTAATCAAAATATGCTTGTTAACACCCTATTATGTTTGATTCGTAGTCAACTCATTTAAAAGGTTCGACGCCCGGTCGGAAACAGTTTCTAACAAATCCGTATGCCGTTGTTTACATTGCATATATTCATTTGCAATATTGAGGGCCGTCAGTATCAGGATGGCCTGTTTGCTGATGGTTGATGATTTGTCAGACATCTGGCTCTCAACCTTTGTGACTTCCTGAACAAGGAAATCAGCTACTTCTTTCGCTTTTTCTACATCTTTTTCAGCTTTGAAGGTAAATGGGTGTCCGAAAAGTTCTATCGTTACAAGCTCATCCAATGATATTGTGATTACCTTTCCTTGATCATCTTTGCTTCAACTGCTATTTTTCAACTTCTGTTATTCCGTCCAACCTTTCCAATAGATTGTCAATCTTGGATCGAATCAAAGTCCGTATTTCACCGTCCTGGTTTTCCGCGGTTTCTTTATCTTTAAGCGTTGCTTCCAGGTTTTCAACTGTTGCTGTGAGTTCCAAATTGGCCGTCTCCAGTGAACTGCAGCGTGATATCAAAGATTCAACCCGATCTTCTATTTCGTTAAATTGCTTTAAAATGGTATCGTTATCCAATAGCTCACCTCAAATATATTGAAAGTTATTATAATATTTGACCATTACGAAAGTCAAGTGTTTTAACAACGGGCACCCATGAGTGTTTCAACCGCCTTCAAGTCAGCAGGTGTGTTAACCCCTGAGACCTCCTCCGGGTTGGAACCCACGAGCACCCCGATATGCTTACCCATGGCATAACCGACCCCTATGATATCGGTCAAATAAAACTCTCCCTGGGCATTATCCGGGGTAATTTTTTGCAAAGACGCTGAAAGAAAGGCTTTTGAAACACAATATATGCCTGAATTTACAAGTGATATGTTTTTTTCTGCAGCAGTGGCATCAGCCTCCTCCACTATCCGGGTGAACTCCCGGTTTTCATTTATCACGACTCTTCCGTAACCGGTCGGATCTTCAAGTTTCACGGCCAGCAGAGACAAATCCCTGTTTTCATTGATATGATCATCCAACAAAGCCCGAATGGTCTCGGTTTTCAACAAGGGGACGTCGCCACATAAAATAATAATATTCTCTGTCGTCGCAGGAATCTCCGGCATGGCACACAACACCGCGTGGCCGGTCCCCCTCTGCTCTTTCTGAAATGCAAAGAATACGGGACTCACCTTCAGACATGCATCCTTGACGCGATCAGCCTGGTAACCCACCACAACAATTACATTCTTTCCTGCAACGTCGCAGGCAGGTACGAGCACATGAGATATCATGGGCTTCCCTATAATCTTGTGCAGTACTTTTGCCATATTCGATTTCATACGGGTGCCCAGGCCGGCCGCCAGGATGATAATGCTGACATTTTCTACCCGGTTATCTGCGTTCAATTGGTTGTTCCCCTTTTCTATATTATTATTCATTTCGTGTTCGCTGAACCCAGAAAGTTGAGTTACAGCTTATGGCCTATAGCTAAATAGTAAAAAAGGGCAAACCTGATTAGGTTCACCCTTTTCGATTTTGCTATTGCTTTGCTAATCTCAAAAATACGCCGGAGAGGCACCTCCCGACAATGTTAGATGGATCCTGCCAGCTTGATACGCTGCACGGCTCTTTCCAGAGCTGCTTTTGCCCTGACAATGTCGATCTCTTCTTTGGCTCTATCCTCAGCCAACCGTTTCTCAGCACGCTGCAAGGCATCTTTGGCACGTACCAGGTCGATATCCTGTCGTCGTTCCGCTGACTCGGCCAGCACGGTCACCTTGTCCGGGAGCGCCTCTGTAAATCCCCCGCTGACAAAAACGAATTGTTCTTTGCCGTTTGCGTCTGTATACCGGACAATTCCTACCTTTAGGGTCGTCAAAAATGTCGTATGCCCTGACAGAACACCGAATTCACCCAGGGTACCCGGGGCAACGACCATTTGGACATCCTCATCGACAACGGCTTTTTCAGGTGTAACCACTTCTAATTTAATATTGTCGGCCATGTTATATCCTTATCGCTACTCTTCTTCAGCCATTTCCTTGGCACGCTCAATGACCTCTTCTATGCCGCCGACCATGTAAAATGCCTGTTCCGGAATATCGTCATGATCGCCCTCAACAATTTCCTTGAAGGCGCGAACCGTATCCTCTATTTTCACGTACTTGCCGGGCTTGCCGGTAAAAGCTTCGGCAACATGGAAAGGCTGAGAGAGGAATCGTTGGATCCTTCGGGCACGGGCCACGGTTATTTTGTCTTCGTCTGATAATTCATCGATACCCAGAATAGCAATAATATCCTGGAGTTCCTTGTACTTTTGAAGAATCTGTTGAACCTGCCGCGCCACTGCATAATGCTCGTCGCCGATATAGGCAGCATCCAGGATTCTGGATGTCGAATCGAGCGGATCCACAGCCGGGTAAATACCGAGTTCAACGATCTGTCTGGAAAGAACAACCGTACCGTCAAGATGGGCGAAGGTCGTTGCAGGTGCAGGGTCGGTCAAGTCATCCGCCGGTACGTAAACACACTGAACCGCTGTAATGGACCCCTTGTCTGTCGATGTAATCCGTTCCTGGAGTTCACCAAGATCGACAGCCAGAGTGGGCTGGTATCCAACAGCAGAAGGCATACGGCCGAGAAGGGCCGAAACCTCGGAACCCGCCTGGGTAAATCGGTAGATATTGTCGATGAAAATAAGAACGTCCTGTCCTTCTTCATCCCTGAAATACTCGGCCGCCGTCAATGCAGACAGAGCAACACGTGCACGCGCCCCGGGCGGTTCGGTCATCTGACCGTAAATGAGCGCTGCCTTGGGCAAAACACCTGAATCTTTCATCTCATGATAAAGATCGTTGCCTTCACGGGTTCTCTCCCCAACACCGGCAAATACGGAAATACCTCCATGCTGCATGGCAATATTGTGAACCATTTCCATCATGATAACGGTTTTACCCACGCCGGCACCACCAAACATACCCATTTTGCCGCCACGTGGAAACGGAACCAGAAGGTCGATAACCTTTACGCCTGTTTCAAGAACACGAACCGTTGTATCCTGTTCCGTAAACTTGGGCGCCTCACGATGGATGGGCAACATTTTTTCCTGGCTAACCGGGCCCAGGCCATCAACCGGACGGCCAACCACATTCAGCACCCGGCCAAGTCCTGCTTCACCCACCGGCATCATGATCGGTTTGCCGGTGTCTTTTACCACCTGCCCGCGGGTCAGGCCATCGGTAACATCCATAGCAATTGTTCTGACAACGTTATCACCCAGATGCTGTGCAACCTCGATAACCAGGTTATCCGGCTCGTCATTGATTGTAGAATTGGTAATCAGGAGCGCCGTGTAAATCGTCGGCAGATTTCCCTGTTCAAATTCTACATCGACGACAGGTCCCATTACCTGTGTAATTTTACCTAAATTTTCTCCCATCGAAAGACCTCCAACTTTTTTTATCTGTTTTGGGTAGATCCTTACTTGCCCGGCAAATAAGGGGACCCACTTATTACACGCAGCTATCCTTTCAGGGCTTCTGCTCCACCGACAATGTCCATCAGTTCAGCCGTAATGGCTGACTGACGCGCTTTGTTGTATGCCAGTGTGAGATTGTCGATCATATCGTTACACGCTTTGGTGGCATTGTCCATGGCCGTCCGTCTTGCAGCATGCTCACTGGTAGATGTTTCGAGCAATGCACTGAACAGTTGGACAAAAACATTTCTGGGAAGAAGTTCTCCCAACAGCTCGTTCGCCGAAGGTTCACAGATATGTTCCGCAAGATACGGGGTATTTTCGTCAGCTTCAGTTATTTCTGTTTCTATGGGTAGTATCGGAAGCAGTTGCCGGATAACCGGCACCTGCCTGCCCATGCTTACAAATTCGGCATATACGACATACACCTCGTCATAGGTGCTATCAAGGTAGCCATCCACCAGTTTCCGCCCCTCGGTTGAGGCAACATTGAAACCGAACTTGGTGCCCACAATGCCGAGATGTTCACCCGCTATTTCAAAACCATTTTTCCGACACCAGTTGCGGCCATTTTTACCAAAATTGGTAAATGAAAATGCGATGCCATCGCCCTGCTTCTCATCCATGAAGGAGTTGGCCCTGCCGATCAGATTCACATTGAACCCGCCGCACAATCCCCTGTCCGAAGTACACAGGACAATATGAATATGCTTGACTTCTTCACGCGGGATCAGCAACGGACTGGCTTCATCACCGGCTTTCTCGGCAAGGCTCCCCAATACTTCGGAAAATTTTCCAGCATAAGGGCGGAAGTTCTCCATGTTGCGCTGGGCACCCTTCAAACGTGAAGTGGCAACCATATTCATGGCTTTGGTGATCTGCTTTGTTTTTTTAACCGCGTTGATCTTTAATTCGACGTCTTTTAAACTTGGCATTTAACTTGGCCCTTATCCTGTTTTAGCTCGTACCCGAACCTGTGTTCCTGCCATCTAGCCTATGATATTGATACCCACACAAAAGCGATGGTACAGGCATATGGTCATCTACTAGGATTTGATCGTGTCTTTGAACTCCTCATTATAGGCTTTCAGCGCTTCTGCCAGCTTGGCATCCAGTTCGTCCGAAATCTCCTGTTTTTCGGCAATTTCAGCATAGATATCAGAATGCCGCTCCTCGATGAACTGATAGAGACCGGCTTCATATTTTTCCACCACATCCAGTGGGAAGTCATCCAGGTATCCTCTGGTTCCTGCATACAGAATAGCCACCTGTTTTTCGAGGGCAAGCGGTTGAAATTGCGGCTGCTTCAGAATTTGTACCAGCCTTTCACCTCGGGTCAACTGGCGCTGGGTCGCCTTGTCCAGATCGCTGCCGAACGCTGCAAAAGCTTCGAGCTCACGGAATTGGGCCATGTCGAGACGCAGAGTCCCAGCCACCTGCTTCATGGCTTTGACCTGTGCGGAACCACCGACACGGGACACCGAGAGACCCACATTAATGGCAGGACGGATACCGGCGAAAAAGAGAGCCGGTTCAAGATATATCTGCCCATCCGTGATGGAAATCACGTTGGTGGGGATATATGCCGATACGTCACCCGCCTGTGTCTCGATGATCGGCAGCGCCGTGAGAGATCCAGCACCCAGTTCATCATTCAGTTTACAGGACCTTTCCAATAGGCGCGAGTGGTTGTAGAAAATATCACCCGGGTAGGCTTCACGCCCCGGTGGACGTCTGAGGAGCAGCGAGATCTGCCGGTAAGAAACTGCCTGTTTGGAAAGATCATCGTAAATAATCAATGCGTGCTGCCCTTTGTCACGGAAGTATTCTCCCATGGCGCATCCGGCATAAGGTGCCATGTACTGCAGGGTAGCAGGATCACTGGCGCAGGCGGACACGATGGTCGTATATTCCATGGCACCATGTTTTTCCAGGACTGCGTGAACCTGAGCCACCGTCGATTTTTTCTGACCGCAAGCCACGTAGATACAATAAATATCCGTGTCTTTCTGTGCAAGAACAGCATCTATGGCACAGGCTGTTTTACCGATCTGCCGGTCACCGATGATCAACTCACGCTGTCCTCTTCCCACCGGTGTCATGGCGTCAATCGCTTTCAAACCGGTATACATGGGCTCGTGAACAGACTTTCTGGCGATGACACCCGGAGCAACCATCTCGACACGTCTGAACTCCTTCGCATCCAGGGGCCCTTTGCCATCGATCGGTTCACCAACACCTGACAGCACGCGGCCAAGAACAGCTTCGCCTACCGGCACCTGAGCAATCCGGCCGGTACGTTTAACCATGTCCCCTTCCTTGATATGGATGTCCTCACCCATAACGGCAATACCCACATTGTCCTCTTCCAGGTTCAGCACCAACCCCAGAATTCCCCCTGGAAATTCCACGAGTTCCAGCGCCATGGCCTTTTCGAGCCCATAAACTCTGGCAATACCGTCCCCGACGGACAGGACAACACCGGTTTCACTCAATTCTACCTTCTTGTCATAATCCGTGATCTGTTCCTTGATAATCTGACTTATTTCTTCAGCTCGTAATTCCATTAGACACTTTCACCCCTTTTTAAAGATTCTCTCATGTTGAGTAATTGTGTTTTTATACTTCCATCCAACACAAGATCCCCGATTCTTGTAACGATACCACCGATGAGACTGGAATCCTGCCCACATTCTAAAACAATATCTTTGCCCGTCTTTTGAGACAAGGATGAGCGAATTTTTTCGATGGTTTCGGACGAAAGTTCGGTTGCCGAAACCAGGCTGGCTCTTGCAACACCTTTTAACTCGTCAGCTAATTTCTGATAAAAATCGTTTATATTGACGAGAAAGCCCACACGACCTTTGTCAAACAGCAACAACAAAAAAGCATTCATCACCTTGGAAAGACTCAGTTTTTCAAGAACGGCGTTCAAAACGTTCTTTCGGGCGGCAGTATCATACAGAGGGTTGGTTATAGCCTGGCTGAGATTGCCTTCCCGCTCTATCAGGTCCGAAAAAGCTTTCAATTCTTCACGGTAGGTTTCAGTCTGTCCGTCTTCCTTGCCTATCAGCAGCAATGCCTTGGCATAACGCCTTGCAATAGCCAGATTCTTCACTATGCCACCACCTTCTCTAAATAGTCGTCGACCAGCCTGTCCTGATCTTCGGATGAAATTTTAGCTTTGATTATTTCCTCGGCCTTGACAAGAGCCACTTGAAGTATTTCTTCCTGCAACTGATTTTTGGCTTGTTTGAATTCTTGTTCGATGTGTCGTTTGGCCTGCTCTTCAAGTTTCACGGCTGTGTTTTCCGCCTCCTTGATAATTCTTACCCTGGCCTCCTCCCCCTGCTTGACATATTCCTCTATGAGCCTCTCAGCCTCCCCTTCCAACCGGGAAAGTTTTTCGTTGTACTCGGCGAGTTGAGCTTCGGCTTCTTTTTTCTTGTTTTCAAGCGTGTTCAGCTCATCTTTTATTCCCTTGATGCGGGCATTTAAAGCCTGGGACAAGGGTTTTCTCAGAACAAAAAATAGAGCAACCGCAAGAACAGTAAAATTCATGACACGAAAGGTATCTTCCTTAACCCAACCCTTAGGCGCTGCTTGGTCATGACCACCTTCTGCAGAAGCAAAAACAGCACCGGCATTGAAAACAAGCAGGACTGTAAAAATCAGCACGAAGCGTGAAACGGTCATTGCTTTATTCCGTCTCCGGTTAAAACCCGATTGTATCATTAAACAACCCTCCCGAGAATTTTTTCACTGATGGTACCTGCAAAATCTTCAACTTCTTTCATCAGCGTCTCCCTGGCGCCATCTGCTTCCCCGGCAATCTGTTTCCTTATCTTTGCCATCTCCGCCTGGGCCTTTTCATTGATTTTTCCGATGAGTTCCTTTTCTTCATCCGCGGCTGCCTCCAGGAGTTCCTCTTTTTGCTTCAGTCCCCTGGCCCTGGCCTCCTTAATACCGGATGCAAAGGCCTGATCCTGTGCAGCAGCCTTTGATTCAGCAGTTTCAATATCGGCTTCAAGGCCGGAGAATTTTTCTTTTCTTTGAATAATAATATTACGAATGGGTTTGTAGAGGATGAGATTGAGAATCCATATCAGGAATAGAAAATTGATGATCTGGATGAACACCGACCAATCAATGCTAATCATACAAGAACCTCCAGCAATTAACGATTTTTATGGGTTGCACCCGCATCTTTACCAACTGACCCGCGAAGCTATATCATTCGGTACATGAGATTGTCAAAGGTTTTTTGTTTTTTTTTAGTGGTCATTTTACGCCTCGACAAAATAGGAATATATTAATACATTTCAACTGGTTTTACTCTTTTTAAGCTCTCGGTTTTCCATGCTGCAGGTACCATTAAAGACCACACCCGAATCAATGCTGATGGTCGGTGCCTGTAGCTCGCCCGAAATGCGGGCGGGCGGGTATGCTTCAATCCGATCCCTGGCCTGAATATTACCGTTAACGCTTCCCTTGATAATGACGGTTTCAACAGCAATTTCTGCCTCAACGGTTGCCTTGTCTCCAATGATAACCGTTCCATCGTCACTGACAACTTTCCCTTTTACTTTTCCATCCAGACGGATGGTCCCCTTGAAATTGATGATGCCGTCGAAGATCGCATCATGGCCCAGAAATGTGGACACCGCGTCTATTTTTTTCTCTTTCTTCATTATTTCCTCCCAAACCAGGTAAACCGGATAATTTTTTTATCACGAAAACACGAAAAAACCATTGAAGCTCCCCGCAGCAGAGCTACGAGGGGTTCTTTTGATCAAAGTATTTAGAAGCCATCATATTAACATGACAATTATGATGGTCTCGCAAAAAGTCAGAAAAGTTACTTTTTACGAGAGTGTTTTGTATTTGGTGTTTAGTGTTTTGGCGTCTAACAGCTATGTAGATCAGCATATATTCCAAGCTAAATACAAAATACTAAATACTAAACACTAAATACTGGATGCTCCCGGCTAACTACTTGCCGGGGCAGGCTTATCAAAGCCTGCCCCGGACTTGATCCGGGGTCCGGCATGACGCTGTTATTACTCCGGCAATTAAATACCCTAAAGCTGTCATTCCCGCGCAGGCGGGAATCCAGGAAGGTGCTGGATGCCGGATCAAAGCCGGCATGACGTGTTGATCTATTTAGTTGCCAGGTTAATAGTATCTTTACGCTTCTATAAAATGCGACAGCGTCGCACATAAATAATAAAATCGCTCCGCGATTTTATCATTTTTCGAACTGAAATCGCCGCATGCTGATATTCAGGAGAATGCCTGCACAAATCATCATGGTTACAATGGATGAGCCACCATAACTGATAAACGGCAGCGTCACACCCACCACAGGCATCAGCCCCATCACCATTCCAATATTGATAAGGACCTGCCACATGATCAAAGTGGTGATACCTACAGCCAGAATGGTCCCGAAATTATCACGGCAATTGGTGGCAATGTTCAACCCCCACACGATGAGAAACAGGAACAGCAACAGCAAAACCGATGCGCCGATAAATCCCCACTCTTCAGCAAGTACGGAAAATATGAAATCCGTGTGCTGTTCCGGCAAGAACGACAATGCGTTTTGGGTCCCTTGTAAAAAACCCCGGCCCGAAATATATCCGGATCCAATACCAATTTTCGACTGGATAATGTGATATCCAGCACCTAGCGGATCTCTGTCCGGGTTCAGAAATGTCAGGATCCGTTGTTTCTGGTATCCTTTTAAAAAATACCAGACCAAGGGCCCCGACAGGACGCCGAAAGACAGGCTATAAATCAGGGTTCGCCTTTCGATTTTGACAAACAGCGTCATGGTACCGGCTATGAGAAGTATGACCATGGCCGTTCCCAAGTCGGGTTGTTTTACGATCAGGATGAAGGGGATCGCTGTCAGGATTATCGGAGTAACAAGTCCGCGGAACGAAAATCCTCTCTCGCTGGCATATTTGGAATAGTAGCGTGCCAGAACGATAATGACGGCAACCTTGGCTATTTCTGAAGGCTGAACCGATATTGGCCCCAGCAAAAGCCATCGCTGAGACCCGCCGGTAATCTTGCCAAAGATCAAAACGCCGACCAGGAGAAAAACACAGCCCCCATAAATGATGTCGGCCCACTTTTCCAGTGATTTATAGCTGAATAAAAAAAAGACGGTCATCGCCACCAGGCCGGCACCATACCAGATGAGCTGTTTGGTAAAAAGAATTTTCTGGGCTATATCAGCACCTGCCGTCACAGCGCTGTAAAGGGCCACCAGTCCAAAAATACCCAGGACAATGATCAGCAGCAGCAGTCCCCAATCAAAATACTGTACCAGACGTCTATCGAAGCCCATACGTTATTCCCCTGCCATAACAACGCCATCCGGCATTGTCTGTCGGCCCTGTGCCGTGAAAGCCAGATTTTTCCGATCCTGTTTTTCCAGATAGGCTTTGATGAGCTCCTTGGCAATTGGTGCGGCTGCAGTAGAACCGTGTTCACCGTGTTCAACAATAACGGCAACGGCTATGCGAGGCGCCTCGGACGGTGCATAAGCAACGAACCAGGCGTGGGATTTGTGGTAATCAGAGAGATCCTTCTCTTTTACTGTCTCACCAGCCCTGCTCTTGCGGCTGACCAGCTGTGCCGTACCGGTCTTGCCGCTGATGGGATACTTCTTCAATTTGATACCACGCGCAGTCCCCTTCCTGGTATTGACAGCCTCCCACAGACCTCTCTTGACGATATCCATGGTTTTCGGATTGATGGTCAGAGTTCCCGTAACCACGGGTTCAATATTTTTCACCTCGATACCATCCGCCGCTTCCACGCGCCTGACGATCTGGGGTTGATAGAGGGTTCCGCTATTGGCGATGGCAGACGTCAAAACCAGCATCTGCAACGGCGTTGTCAGGTTGAACCCCTGCCCGATAGACACGTTCAGGGTCTCGCCCTTTTGCCAGGATTCTCCAATACGCTTTTTTTTCCATTCCGAGGTCGGAATCAACCCCTTGCCCTCATTGTCCAGACTGATACCGGTTCGCTCACCCAGCCCGAACATTCTGGCGTACGATGCCAGCTTGTCAACGCCGACTTCCTCGCCAACCTTATAAAAAAAGACATCGCAGGATTCCACTATTGCGCTGACAACATTCATCTCTCCGTGCCCGCCTCTTTTCCAGCAGCGGAAAACGCGATTGCCCATGGCATAATAACCGGGACAGTAATGAGTGGTTTTCAGGTCGATGACGCCCTCCTCCAGTCCGGCAATTGCGGTTACAATCTTATAGGTGGAAGCCGGGGGATATTCCGCCTGGATAACCCGGTTCGTCATGGGATATCCGGGATTTGAGATTAAGGCGTTCCATTCTTTGCGGGACATGCCGCTCACAAAGGCATTCTGATCAAAAGTGGGGCTGCTGGCCATAACCAGGATATAACCGGTCATAGGGTCCATGGCAACCACCGCTCCGACCCGGTCCTGTAACAGCTCCTCCGCCTTTTTCTGAAGTGAGCAATCCAGTGACAAATACAAGTTCTGACCTGGGGTGGCACTGACGGTTCTCAACACCTTGACCACCTGTCCCCTGACATCGACCTCCACCTGCCGACCACCTCGTTTCCCCCGTAGCAGATCTTCATAGGTTTTTTCGGCGCCGAATCGTCCGATAAAATCTCCCCCCTTGCAACCTGCAAAGGCACCGCCCTGCAACTCACGGGCATTAATCTCTCCCAGGTACCCGATGAGGTGAGCAGCATACTGACCATTGATATAATGACGAACCGGACGGATATCCATAACTACACCGGGCAGGTCAAACTTGTTAACCTCGATGGAGGCCATGGCATCCCGTCCAATATCCTGTTTTAACAATACAGGTTTATAGGATGACCGGCCATTGCTCGCTCTGACCTTCTCCATCATGTCTTCTTCCGGGATATTTGTGTAGTGCGCCAATTTCTTTAATGTCTGTTCAAGCGGTTTGGCATTTCTGGGAATAATGCGCAAATCAAAGGAAGGGCGATTGTCCACCAGCAACCCGCCTTCTGCATCGAAAATCAGTCCCCGTGGCGCAACGATGCTTTCCAGACGGATGCTGTTGTTTTCCGAAAGTCTGAGAAACTCCTCGCCTTTCATGATCTGGAGATAAAACAAGCGCATGAAGAGGATTGAAAACGCCACTACCACACACAAAATGGCGCCCAGAACCCGCTTATTGAACCATTCGTTTACTACCGTGTTCAGATATCGTTTCAAGAGAACCCCAAATAAAATCGTTGCACGATGTTATAATTATAAATTCGAATATCAAATATCGAATATCGAAACAAATCCCAATACCGAATGCTCAAATGACAGAAACATCGCCGATGGCTTGCAGACGGGAGATTGGTTGTTTTGTTCATTCGAATTTGGGTCATTTGAATTTGTTTAGAATTTCGATATTCGTGCTTCGGATTTGTGACACCTCACCGATACTCCGGCTGGAACGTTTTTAA
>Ga0164315_10001963_pt1 | contig 15655 bp, 11 predicted proteins | sample GuaBasSedimGuay6_FD_113737 | JGI IMG/M metagenome (GOLD analysis project Ga0164315, IMG submission 113737) | Subseafloor sediment microbial communities from Guaymas Basin, Gulf of California, Mexico - Guay6, Core 4569-2, 0-3 cm | ecosystem: Environmental > Aquatic > Marine > Hydrothermal vents...
CGCGCCAACAACCTCGATAACGTCACCCGGTTACCGAAAGAAGAGATCATCTTCGCCCTACTAAAAGCCCACGCCAAGAAAGGCGAAGATATTTACGGCGAAGGGGTGCTGGAGGTACTCCAGGATGGTTTTGGATTCCTGCGTTCGCCACGCAGTTCCTACGTTGCCGGGGTCGATGATATCTATGTCTCACCAAGCCAGATTCGTCGATTCAGCCTACGTACCGGCGACACTATTGCTGGAAAAATCCGTCCACCTAAAGATAGCGAACGTTATTTCGCGCTGCTTAAAGTCGCCGAAATTAATTTCGAGCCGCCTGAAAGTGCTCACAACAAAATACTCTTCCAGAACCTGACGCCGCTATTTGCTGACGATCAACTGACTCTGGAAACCGGCAACGGCACCACCGCGGATATTACCCCGCGGATGATCGACATGATTGCCCCCATCGGCAAAGGCCAGCGCGGGCTGATTGTTTCGTCACCGAAATCTGGTAAGACGATGATGCTACAGAGCATCGCCCACTCCATCGCCACCAACCATCCCGAGTGCTACCTGATCGTGCTGCTGATTGATGAGCGCCCGGAAGAGGTCACCGAAATGTCCCGCTCGGTAAGAGGCGAGGTTATCTCGAGCACTTTCGACGAGCCGGCCACCCGCCACGTTCAGGTGGCTGAAATGGTCATCGAAAAAGCCAAACGATTGGTCGAACATAAACGAGACGTAGTGATACTGCTTGATTCCATCACCCGCCTGGCGCGCGCCTACAACACCACGGTGCCATCGTCCGGCAAAGTACTTACCGGCGGAGTCGATGCCAACGCTCTCGACCGACCAAAGAAATTTTTTGGTGCTGCCCGTAATGTCGAAGAAGGTGGCAGCCTGACTATCATTGCGACGGCACTGGTCGAAACCGGGTCGCGCATGGATGATGTGATTTACGAAGAGTTCAAGGGCACCGGTAACATGGAAATTCACCTCGAACGGAAGATGGCCGAAAAGCGCATCTATCCGGCCATGAATATCAACCGTTCCGGCACGCGCCGCGAAGAGCTGATGATCCCCACCGAGGAGCTGCAAAAAATCTGGATCTTGCGCAAACTACTGCACCCGATGGATGAGTTAGCCGCCGCAGACTTTTTGCTCGACCGTATCAAAGCGTCGAAATCAAATGCTGAATTTTTTGCCTCTATGAAGAGTGCATAGCCGCAAAGTAATCCTGCGTTAATTCTTATATCCACAATATTACTTTGATAGCCCGTCCGTCTATTTAATCAGGCGGGGCCATCGATTTCGGCAATCACTTCCCTGCCGACCAGAATCGTCCACTCTTTGGAGACATCAATGAAATCACCCGCACGCGTCGCCGTTACTGGCAGTGCCGGCCAAATCAGTTACTCACTGCTATTCCGCATCGCCGCCGGCGACATGCTCGGCCCTGATCAGCCGATCATTTTGCAACTACTGGAAATCACCCCAGCGATGACCGCCCTTGAAGGGGTGATTATGGAACTCAATGATTGCGCCTTTCCGTTACTGCACGACATCATCGCAACTGACGACGCCAATGTAGCCTTCAAAGATGCCGACTACGCCCTTCTAGTCGGTGCACGACCTCGTGGCCCGGGTATGGAACGCAAAGACCTGCTGGCCGCTAACGGCCAGATTTTCAGCCCCCAGGGACAGGCCATTAACGCTCACGCCAGCCGCGACGTGCGGGTGCTGGTAGTGGGTAACCCTGCAAACACCAATGCTCTGATCGCTCAGTCTCATGCACCCGATCTTGATCCGCGCCAGTTCACCGCCATGACACGGCTTGATCACAACCGAGCCATCAGTCAGATCGGCGCACAAACACAAACAGCTGTCACCGAGATCACAAACATGACTATCTGGGGGAATCACTCCTCCACCCAATACCCGGATGCGGACCATCTCCAGGTTGCTGGCGAGTCACCAACTCTCGACCAGACCTGGGTTGAAAACGAGTTTATTCCGACTGTACAAAAACGTGGCGCTGCCATCATTGACGCCCGTGGCGCATCTAGCGCAGCCTCTGCAGCTTCAGCTGCGATTGCTCACATGCGCGACTGGACCTTTGGCACCGCTAACGGTGACTGGGTCAGCATGGCTATCCCCAGCGATGGCAGCTACGGCATACCTGAAGGCATCATTTATTCATTTCCGGTAACCATCAAAGATGGCAAGTACTCCATTGTTCAGGGGCTGGCAATCAGTGATTTCAGCCGCGCCCGGATGGATGCTACCGCAGCCGAACTTCTTGAAGAACGGGCCGCTGTGGCTGACCTGCTCGGCTAAAATCTGCTCAGTTTCATAACCACCGCGACACGACTTGTCGCGGTGGTTATGATCACGTATCATTCGCCGCCCGTTTGGGATGCTTCACTAATCGACGCCGGCACCCACCTCACAAAGTACTGGAAAACCAGCACCATGAAACCTGATATCCATCCTGAGTACCGGGAAATAACCGCAATATGCAGCTGCGGCAATAGCTTCAAAACCTTCTCAACACTGAGCAAAGACGAATTGAAGCTTGACGTCTGCGCCGAGTGTCATCCGTTCTACACCGGCAAGCAGAAAATATCCGACACCGCCGGCCGTGTGGAGCGTTTTCGCCGCCGTTATCAGCAGTAACCAATTTCAATTATCGCTGTCACCCGGCGATGTCCGAGCAAATAAAAAAGGCGCTTCATTGGAGCGCCTTTTTTATTGCCTGTCTGATACTGCTGCCGTTTGCGCTGCATGCAGAGTCAGATTCCAAAAACTGCCCCGACCTGCCGGTTTATCGGCAGGGTCAAATTAAGCAGGTTTACGACGGCGACACGGTCGAACTCAGTGATGGCACCAAAGTTCGCCTGCTCGGCATCAATACCCCGGAGATGAACTACCGGCGAGGCCACCCGGAACCATTAGCCAAAGCCGCCCGGCGCCGACTTAAAGAGCTAGCTCCGCCGGGAGCCACCGTCAGTCTGCAGATTGACAGACAGCAGCACGACCGATATGGACGACTCCTCGCCCACCTGCAACTAGCTAATGGCACTAACCCGGCCTTAACCCTACTCGAAGAAGGGCTTGCCACAATTTTAATTATTCCACCCAACGCCGCCGCGGCTGTCTGCTTCACTGCCGCTGAGCGCCAGGCCAGAATCAGCTCAACCGGCATCTGGGGCCACCCTCGGTATCAGCCTAAAACCGCCGCCAGCTTAACCAGGACAAACCGCACCGGCTATCACATCGTCAGAGGCAAAGTGACCCGGGTCACTAGCAACAACCGCTTTTACTACCTCGAACTCAATAACGACCTCACCGCCCGTATTAGCAAGCGAGATTGGGGCGAGTACTTTGTCGACCCCTTTTCCCCACACTGGCCGGGCGCTACCCAGCCACAACAACTTCTCAACCAGCAGGTACTACTGCGCGGCTGGCTGCAACCACATCGGCAAGATTCGAGCAAACCCCTACAGGTACGGCTGTACCACCCGGCAGGGTTAGAATGGCAACCATGACTTCGGCCCGCATCCTACTCGTCTCAATCAAACACCGGTGGCTACCAGTACTCGCAATGCTGGCGGTAACGCTAATATCCGGCTGCGCGGTAAATCCGGTAAGCGGCCAAAGAGAAATCGTGCTGATGACGGAATCGCAGGAGATAGCAATTGGCCGACAGAACCACCCGGAAATAATCGCCCGTTTCGGACTCTACGACGACCCTGAGTTACAACAATATGTCACTGATGTCGGCGAGCGCCTGGCAGCAAAAAGCCACCGGGCGGGGTTGGTTTACCGGTTTACGGTGCTCGACTCAACCGACGTCAACGCCTTTGCACTACCTGGCGGTTACATCTATATCACCCGCGGGTTACTCGCATATCTAAACAGCGAGGCCGAGATGGCTGCCGTGCTAGGCCATGAAATAGGCCACGTGACCGCCCGCCACAGTGTCCGCCAGCAAACCGCGGCCACCGCCGCAGGCTTTGGCTACACCATCGCCTCAATTTTGGTCCCGGAACTTGGATACGCCCAGGTGCAAGACATCTACGGACTGCTCAGCAACGCACTGCTAAGCGGTTACGGTCGTGAGCACGAACTCGAAGCAGACCGCCTCGGCGCCGATTATCTTGCCCGAACCGGCGCTGACCCTGAGGCAATGCTGAGCGTCATCAGCGTGCTCAAAAATCAGGATGATTTCTTCCGCCAGCAGGCTGAAGCCGAGGGCCGCGAACACCAGGGTTATCACGGCCTGTTCGCCACCCACCCTGACAACGATACTCGCCTGCAACAGATGATTCAGCAGGCCACATTGACGCCCGCAACAGAGCAGATTGACGACAACCGCGAAACGTTTCTTAACCAGATAGACGGCATGGTATTCGGTGATAACGTTCAACAGGGTATCCGCCGCGGGCAGGATTTTTATCACCCTGATATGGACTTTGGTCTCCATTTCCCAGATACCTGGGTCATCAAGAACCGTCCCGACCGACTCATTGCCATTGCTCCCCAGGGGAGTGCTCAAATCCAAATACAGGCAGACGATATTAACCGGCGCATTCCACCAGAGGAATTTATGGTTAAACGACTGGGGCTAAAGCGGCTCCAACAGGGCCAACCATTGGACATAAAGGGGCTTGAGGGCTATACAGGCCTAACCGAAATGAACACCGCGAAAGGTCCGCGTGTCGGCCGGGTTAGCGTGGTTTATCTAAAAAACCGGGCGTTCATTTTCAGCGGCGTCGCGCTCAACCAGTCCAGTGCTGCACAGGCGGATGAAGTTTTTCTGGCCACCGCAATGAGCCTGCATCAACTGACCAGAGAAGAGCGTCGTCTGGCAAAGCCCTTACGCATCAAGGTGATCAAAGCAAAAAAGAACAGCCGCTACAGTGAAATGGCTAAACGCAGTCCCATCGACAGTTACGCCGAGTTACAGCTACGGCTGATTAACAACCAGTACCCCAATGGCGAACCCACCGCAGGCAGCCTGGTCAAAATAATACAATAGCCTCTCCCCGAACCATTATCACGGACACCACTCTATCTAACATGGACGTATCCCACCTTTTAGAAGGCCTCAACGCGCCGCAGCGAGAGGCAGTAACCAGCACTGCCCCAGCCGTCATGGTTATCGCCGGGGCCGGCAGCGGCAAAACCCGCGTGCTTACCCACCGCGTCAGTTGGCTGATAGAGGTTGAACGGCTATCGCCCTACTCTATCCTCGCGGTCACCTTTACCAATAAAGCAGCGGCCGAAATGCGCAGCCGCATAGAAACTCAACTCGACATGAGCAGCCGCGGCCTCTGGGTCGGCACCTTTCACGGCATTTCCCATCGACTATTGCGAATGCACTGGCGCGAAGCTGGATTGCCCCAGCAGTTTCAAATCATTGATAGCGACGACCAGAAACGGCTGGTTAAGCGAGTGATCAAAGAGCGGGACCTCGATCCCGCCAACTACCCGCCCGCCCAGGTGCAGTGGTGGATAAACAACCGCAAAGATGAAGGCTTAAGAGCCGCCAACATCGACGCAGAAGGCGACCACTACCTGAGTACCATGGTCCAGCTATATACCGACTACGAAGCCGCCTGCGAACGCGGTGGCATGGTCGATTTTGCTGAATTACTGTTGCGTAGCAATGAGCTATGGCTCAACCAGCCGGAACTGCTAAAACACTATCAGGAGCGCTTCGCACACATACTCGTTGATGAGTTCCAGGACACCAATACGCTGCAATATGCATGGATTCGCAACCTTGCCGGCGAGCATACACGCATGTTCATCGTTGGTGATGATGACCAGGCAATTTATGGCTGGCGTGGCGCCAAAGTCGAGAACATTAACCGTTATGAGCGCGAACTGGCACCGGTAGAGGTGATTAAACTCGAACAGAATTATCGTTCGACACAAACCATTTTAAGTGCCGCCAACGGGCTCATTACCCACAACCACGAGCGTCACGGCAAAAACCTCTGGAGCAACGGCGAAGAAGGCGAGCCGATTGACCTTTACGCCGCCTTTAACGAGCAGGAAGAGGCTCGTTATGTCATCGATCAAATCGAAGAATTCATCGCCGCCGGAGGTGATCGCGACCAGGCGGCCATTCTCTACCGGTCCAACGCTCAGTCACGAACCTTTGAAGAGCAACTGGTGCAGCGGGGCACCCCCTATAAAGTCTACGGCGGGCTACGATTTTTCGACCGCGCCGAGGTGCGGGACGGCCTCGCCTACCTACGCTTAGTGGCTAACCGCAACGACGACGCTGCGTTTGAGCGAGTGGTCAACCATCCACCCAGAGGCATCGGTGGTCGCACACTGGAGTTGCTCCGCGCAGAAGCGCGTAAGCGCGACCATAGCCTCTGGGCAGTGGCGCAAGACAGCAGTTCCTCGGGATTGACCAGCCGTGCCGTCGGGGCAATACAGCGCTTCTGTGGCCTTATCGAGCAAATCGCCAACGCCTGCAATAACAGCAGCCTGGCCGAAAAAATCGAAACCACCATCAACCAGTGTGGACTGCTCGACCACTTTGCCGGTCAACGCAGCGAAAAAGAGCAGGCCCGGGTTGAAAATCTGGAAGAGCTGGTAAACGCCGGCAATCTTTATCAACCAGATGAAGAAGAAGCTGACCTCGATCCGCTCTCAACATTTCTCAGTCACGCCGCCCTTGAGGCCGGCGAAAGTCAGGGCGATGCCTGGGAGAAATGCGTGCAGCTGATGACGCTCCATTCGGCGAAAGGGCTGGAATTTGACCTGGTTTTTCTTACCGGCATGGAAGAAGGACTTTTTCCGCACAGCCGCTCGATCGAAGAGCCCGGCCGACTCGAAGAAGAGCGCCGACTCTGCTATGTCGGCATGACCCGCGCCCGGCAGACGCTCTGCCTGACCCATGCCGAAGCACGGCGATTACACGGTGAAACTCGGATCACTGCGCCATCAAGATTTGTCCGCGAAATTCCCGCCGAATATCTGCACGAAGTAAAAATGCGCGGCCAGATCGAGGCCCCGGTTTACCGTCCAGGCAGCTCACTATCCAACGCTCAACCCACCGCCAACGGACTGCGACTGGGGCAATTAGTCGCACACGCCAAATTTGGCGAGGGCGTAATCACCGACATCGAAGGTGACGGCACGCGCCAGCGCGTACAGGTCGAGTTCAATACCGTCGGTAGCAAATGGCTAATGACCGATTACGCTAATTTGCAGCCGGCCTAAGCGCTGACCGAAAAACTGGATGGGACAACAGGCCGTTACGCGTCTCCCCATCCAGTATTTTCTACTCCCTAATAAACAATCACCCCACGGGCATTCACGCCGCTTTCCAGGTCAGCAAAAGCCTGGGGCGCTTCATCGATGCCGTAGGTACGGGTAATCATGTGATCCAGGTCGAGCTTGCCACCCTGGTAAAGCCCTAACAACATAGGGAAATCGACCTTAAAATTAGCGTCTCCGTACATCGACCCCTTAATGGTTTTACCACTGAGCGGTAACGTCAGCGCATTAATCGAAAAACGCTCGGTCATCGGCCCAACCCCTACCAGTACGGTAGTGCCTCCACGACGAGTGGCCTTGATGCACTGCTCGATAACTTTCGGGATACCAATCACTTCGAAACAGTAATCCACGCCGATGCCGTTGGTGCGTCCCTTAAGTTCTTTAACAAAATTGCTACCTGGCTCAACTATTTCGGTCGCACCCATCTGCATAGCCATCTGCATTTTTTCAGCCGAGAGATCTACCGCGATAATGCGGCCCGCACCGGCGATGCGTGCGCCCTGAATCACCGAGAGACCCACTCCGCCACAACCGACTACGGCAACCGTTGAGCCAGGGCGAATATCGGCGGTTTTTATCGCCGCCCCCACGCCGGTCATCACCCCACAGCCAACCAGTGCCGCTGCTTTGAAATCGACGGTTTTATCTACCGACACTACGCAGGCTTCTGGCACCACCGCGTACTCGGCCATGTTGCCCAAAAAGGACATCACCGCGATCGGGTTGCCGTCCATCTTCACCCGCGTGGTGCCATCAAGCTGCATGCCCAATTCCGGTTTGCCACCGATGCACAGATGGGGCTCAGCCCGCTCGCAATGAAAACACTCGCCGCAATTAAGAACGAACGACATCACTACATGATCGCCAACGGCAACATGGGTAACGCCTTCACCAATTTCCTCGACTATGCCGGCTCCTTCGTGGCCAAGCACGGTTGGAAACGGGTTGGGAATGGTGCCGTTGATCAATGACAGGTCAGAATGGCACACGCCTGTTGCCATCATTTTGACCTTAACCTCACCGGCTTTAGGCGGGTCGATAGTGACCTCTTCTACCGAAAATCGATTTAATTCGTGGGCAACTACTGCCTTCATCTTTTTACTCCTCTCTTTGAACCAGGGTTGAATTAGAGAACGACCATCTGGACTCACTATCCAGAACGCCACCTGTGGGTGCTCTTCCCTAATGCGAATATCCAGCCCACCAGTATCGTACAAAGGGCACACTATAAACAGTGCATGGGCAGGCATAATGCACACTGCAAAAAAACAGGGAGAGAATAGATGAACGACCAAACCATGCACGGTAAGCAGTGCGTAATCACCGGCGGAAATTCCGGTATCGGCAAAGCCACCGCGCTTGCACTAGCTAACAAAGGAGCAACCGTCACGCTGGTCTGCCGAGATGAGGCGAAAGGCGAAGCAGCCGTCGCCGACCTGCAGAGCAAATCCGGCAATCCCGCCATCAATCTAATTAACGCCGACCTCGCTTCACTTGAATCTGTACGAGAGCTGGCCACGGTGCTCACCGAGCAGACCGATCAGCTCGACGTACTCATCAATAACGCCGGGGTAATGTGTGAAAAGCGCGCCACCAGCGTTGATGGCTACGAGCTGCAATGGGCGGTCAACCATCTGGCACCGCTGCTACTCACACGACTGCTGCACGAACCCCTGGCCAATGCGCACGGAAGGGTCGTTAACGTCTCTTCACAAGTTCACAAGATGGGGCTGATTCAGTTTGATGACCTGCAGTGGCAGCAGAAATACAAAATGTTCAAATCCTACGGACAGTCGAAACTGGCCATGATTATGTGTGCCAATAAACTGGCCGAAGCCTGGCAGCCACAGGGCATTACCGTTAACTGCCTTCACCCCGGCGTGATCGCCACCAATCTGGGGGGTACACCGAAGTTAATGAAACTATTCCTGAGCGGTCCGGAAAAAGGCGCCCGCACTAGCATTTACCTGGCCTCATCGCCCGAAGTATCCGGCGTTACCGGCGCCTACTTCATCAACTGCAAAGCCAGCAAAACATCGGCGGCGGCGCAGGACACAGTAGTTGCCGACAAGCTGTGGACAATTTCATCAGAGATGATCGGCATGCCGGAAGCCCTGAACTTTCAGCCAGTTGATAGTGAATAGCGACTAATTCACATAGCCTTATCCATAGTTACTTAATAAAAAGCTATTTGGTGCTGGTGATTTTTCACCAACATTACGGGTCTAAACAGGCAGCCGCTGCCTACTGGGCAATCATCGGCGATGCCAGCAAAAACGCAAAAAAAGTGATTGGAGTCGATTAATGGGTCGTTTGATTTCTACCGTTAGAATTTTCACGCTGGTCCTCACAGGCGTTTTTATCGCCCATATATTCGCCGCTCCACCCGTCCATGCCGCAGACCAGGTTGACTGGCAACTATGGGAAAAAGAGACCTTTGCTCGAGCAAACACCGAAAACAAACTGATTTTTCTCGACGTCGGTACCCAGTGGTGCACCGCCTGTAAGTGGATGCACGAAACCACCTTGAGCGACCCCGCAGTCATCAGCCGCCTGAACGAGAATTTCATCTCGATCAGCATCGATGCCGAGGCCCAACCAGACATTGGCGAGCGCTACGCGGCCTGGGGCTGGCCAGCGCTGGTATTTCTTAACCCAGATGGCAGCCAGGTAAAAGCCCTGCGCGGCAACCGGATGCCGAAAAATTTCATTCCAATACTCGACCAACTCACTACTGCACACCAGCAAAACAAGCTGGTGGCCGACGACCCTTTTCCTGAGGCCGACCAACCGGCTGATGGCGATCTACGCCAACTGTTAGCAACCGCTACGGCACAACTTGATGATCAATACGACATAGCCAATGGCGGCTGGGGCGGCAAAGCCAAAAGCTCACTGCCTGCTGCCATCGAATATGCCTTCTGGCGCAGCAACCAGACCGGTGACACCCTGTGGCAAAACCGGGCCTTACAGACCCTTTCCCGCATCAACGACCTGATGGATCCGGTATGGGGCGGAATTGCCGCCGCCAGTTTGACCGGTGATAACCCAAAAAGCTGGGCGGACGGGGTCATCCCTGAAAAGAAAACCGTGGTGCAAGCCGGCGCCCTGCTTAACTACGCCCAGGCTTATCACCTCACTGGTGACCACCAATGGCATGCGCAGGCTGACAAGATTGTTGATTACCTGAATGAATTTCTACGCTCGCCTCAGGGTGCTTATTACGCTAGCCAGGATGGCAATATTCGTCAACAGAGTACACCCAGCGCAGCAGCAGCCCGTGATGGCTATTATTCGTTGAATGACAGCCAGCGCCGTGAACAGGGGCTGCCGGCGGTTGATAAAACCATTTTTGCGGACATCAACGCCCAGCTCATCACCGCACTGGTAGAGCTCTATGCAGCCAGCGGTGAGCGCCGTTATCTGGATATGGCTGAAAAAACTGCCAATTATTTAATTACCCACCACCTATTACCCGATGGCTGGTATGCGCAGACCACGCAGGACCCAGCCCCAAAATATGGTGAGCGCAGCGTGAATCGGCTACGCGAGCTGCCCAATCGGCAGAAGCTCTATTTACGCACCCAGTCACGAATGGGCCATGCCTTGCTCAGCCTCTATCAGGCAGATAACAACCCGCGCTGGCTACAGCTGGCAGACCGGCTGGCAAAGGGAACCATCTCTTACCTGCTAGATCTTGATTTGGGTGGTTTTTACTCGACACCCATCACCGGCATCCAGCTCGGCGATATGAGTGCAGATTTCAAACCCTTTATCGATAACGCGGTCATGGTCAGTTTTTTGCTCGACCTGGACAATTACGTCGGTCAGCCAGAATACCGACGGATTGCCGAGGCGACCCTGCGTGTTATCAGCGCCCCCGAAGTGGTTGCCTACGAGGGCCGATACATTGGCGAATACCTGCTGGCGCTGGATAAGCTGATCAACGGCAACCTACTGGTAAGCGTTGTCGCCACTGAGGTCAACGATCAGGCCTTAGCTCTGCACAGCCAGGCCCTCGCCGCCTACGAACCGGCAAAAATTCTACGTATCGAACCACCGGGTAAGTACCCCGACCGTGGCGAACCCACGCTTTATGCCTGCACGGACGAGCTCTGCACTAACCCGATAAGTGACCCTACCCAGGTCATTCCCGAAATGCGGCAATTCCGCGAACAGTTACAGCAGATCGATCACTCAGACTGAATGCGTCGGCGCTCTCGTTAACTGCCCGCATTGACCAGCTCAACTTTCTTCAGCTGAGACAGCCGTTTAATAGCGTATTCCCGTTTCGATGCTGCAGATCGGCTAGCGCTTGTTTCAGAATAAACCAGCTCCACCGGCCGGCGTGACCGGGTATATCGGGCACCTGAATCCGTACCCGGCCCGGTGCCGTTATGCTCACCTAGCCGTCGTTCCAGGTTAGTGGTGATACCAGTGTAATAAGAGCTGTCGGCACATCTGACTATATAAACGAACCATGTCGATGAATTAGTCATCGATTTGAAGACTACAATCAAACCGGCCGCCCTCTCGACCTCTGCTGTTGAAGCCGCTCATCACTATTGCCGACGCGGCCGCTTCGCCAGTTTTCGCTGCAGGGTTCGACGGTGCATTTTCAATGCCCGTGCCGCTGCCGAAACATTACCGTCGTGATCTGCCAACGCACGCTGGATATGCTCCCACTCCAGCCGCTCTACGGACATTACTTCTGCCTCCGGCTCACGGAATATCACGGTTTTCTGTTGCAGCGCCTGGTCAACCATCTGCGCATCCACCGGCTTCGCCAGATAGTCCGCAGCGCCGAGCTTAATCGCATGAACGGCGGTGGCAATGCTGGCAAAGCCGGTCAACATCAGTATGTGCAGCGTAGGATTTAGCGCCAGCATCGGCTCAATGATTTGCAGCCCACTCCCCTCCCCAAGCCGCAAATCCAGCACCACAAAAACCGGTAGAAACTGCTCGCACTGCCGCAACGCTCCGTCGACATCATGGACCGTCTCCACCTGGTATCCCCGGTTACTCAGCGCACGCGCTAGTGCGGTCGAAAATACCGGGTCATCGTCAATAATTAGCAGTTTTTGAGCATCGGCCATCCGATTAAGCCTGGTCCCGCAGCGTAGGGGTTAAACCGGCATGAAGCATTATTGTTAACTCTGCAACAGCCCCCCGGTTGACTGAATTTGTCAGCTGCAGTGAGCCCCCCAGGCTATCCAGCATATAACTAACCAGATAAAGACCAAGTCCGCGACCACGGCCACGTGTGGTCACGTAAGGCTCACCAATGTTGTCGATAACCTGTGACGCAATACCCTCGCCATCATCCATGAGTCGCAGCACTACCCGGCCATCTCCATGCAGGTACTCAGCCCGAACATTGTCAGCCCCTGCATCCGCTGAATTATCGAGCACAGTAATCAACCCTCGTTTTAATGCGTCTACCGCTGCCATGGATACTTTAGATTCCTCCGCCCGCCTGGCTGACGGCGAAACTGGCGCGGTGAAATCACCGAAGAATTCCACCCTGACCTGGGGTGAAAATACAGACCATTCATCAATAGCACGTTGCAACAGTGTCGCAAGCTCAGCCAGACCAATCCCCTCATTATCGTCTACGGGCCCGTCGCCCTCTACCGCGAAGCGGATCTCACCTAGTGCGCGACTGCAACGGTCGACCTGGCTCTTTATTAGCTGCAGATTTTGCTGCGGCTCTCCGCCGGCGGTTTCCAGTAACTCACCCACCAGTACCTTAATGGTCGACAAAGGCGTACCCAGTTCATGAGCTGCACTGGCAGCAAGTGCCCCGAGTGCAGCCACCTGCTCTCGTCGGGCCACTAACATTCTGGCCTGGGTTAACGCCTGTTGCTGACGACGCAACTCGCGGCCCATACCAGCAAGAAAATAGGCAATCACCCCAGCACCGATGACAAACCCCAACCACATACCCACAAGATGTAAATGAAACTGATCGCCGAACGGCCCGTGATAATGTGGCAACGGTTGATAAAAAAGCATGTTCAAGGTGTAGCCCGCCACCGCCAGGCCGGCCAGCATCCATACTTGCGCCACCGGTATCAGCGCTGCTGCCATTGCCAATGGCAGCAGGTATAACGCCGAAAAAGGATTGCTATAGCCTCCGTTTAGATAGAGCAGCAGCGTCAAACCGACAATATCCGCCAACAGGTGGCCAAAAATCAGCCACTGCGGATTAATTGTCGCCAGACGGATTTGCCACCACAGCAGCAAATTGATCAACGTTAAACCACCAATAACAGAGAAGTTGGCGACCAGCGGCAAATCCAGGCCCAGCCAAAATTGGGCAACGAGAATCGCTACCAGCTGGCCGGCAATCGCCAGGCTACGGAGCTGGAACAATCGGAGTAACGTAATTTTAGATATCAAAATCAATCCATCGAACAGGCGTCATTGACGCAGAAGACACAAGCAATCTCGCCAGGCTATTTACATTCTTCCCACCAAAACCTTCGAGTACAAAACAGCAGGCTTTTTTAAGAATGCACAACCCAATCAGTAACGGTGAGAAACCGGCCCATAAAAAAAAGATTCCCCCATGACCCCACGAACAACACACCCGTTCACATTCCACTGGTAGGAACGGATCCTCATCCACCAATTGTGATTTAGAACTTTTGCTTTAGTATAGGCACTGTGGCGGAAGGGGAGAACTGCCACGGTTTACTCACAACCACTAGAGAAGGTGTGCCCAACAAGGAGCGTAGTCCACACCGATTGAAAAGGGAGAGGAGAAATGCGTCACCCAACTACCTGGGCTATATCCGCAGCTTTTGCTGCCATTTTGTTTTTACCCATTAGCAGTTCTGCCAAGGTTTCGCCGGAGGAGGCAGCACAGCTTGGGATTGAAAATACCCCACTAACACCCGTGGGGGCTGAACGCGCGGGCAATGCAGACGGCACCATTCCTGCGTGGACCGGTGGAATCACTGAATTCCCACCGGGCTATGTCAGGGGAGGCTGGTACGTCGACCCTTTCGCGTCAGACGAAATCCTGTTCACCATCACCGCAAGCAATTATAAGCAGTACGCGGACAAGCTCACCGCGGGCACTCAGGCATTATTCGAGCGCTATCCCGACACCTTTATAATGCACGTCTACCCCACGCATCGCAGCGCCTCCTATCCTGACTGGTATTACGAGGGCACTATCGCTAATGCTAGTACCGCCGAGTGGTGCGGCAATCCCGACCCAACGCTTGCGGAACGTTGTCTCAAACGCGAATCGAGAGTCCGTGGTATTCCGTGGCCAATTCCAAAGACCGGCGGCGAAGTAATGTGGAACCACACCTATACTTATTTTGGCAAACATTACACTGCTCATTCCTACGGTATTAACGTCTTTGCCGATGGCAGCTATGCCGACCATTTAAAAATAGACCGCTGGTACCTGCCCCATTATCAGACTGACGAGGAGCAGCCTGACGACAGCTATTTTCAGCGTGGCGGCGGGGCGATCCTCTGCTTCAGTCAGGAAGACATCTATCCTCCCCGTACAGCCGGGCAGATGTTTGGCGGTTGCAACAACTATGGTCAAAACGATTTTGATGCCTACCTCTATATCCCTGGCCAACGTCGGGTACGCAAGGCCCCGGAGCTGGGGTTTTATGATAGCCCCGGCACCGGATCCGACGGCCTGCGAACTGCCGATCAACGTTGGGCCTGGTTTGTTACCGGTGGCGAGGAGTGGTACGAATATGAAAAGCCGTTCAAGGCTGAATACTACGTACCCTATAACGCTTACACGATGGCCCAGCCCGGACTAACCTTTGACGACGTTGCCCGCCCCGGTCACGTTAATCCCGAGTTAAAGCGCTACGAGTTACATCGCGTTTGGGTAGTCGAAGGACATATTCGACCTCAGTTTCGCCATTTAAGCCCCCACCGCCTAGCTTATATCGATGAGGACAGCTGGCACGCAACTAACGGCGATATGTACGACGCTCAGGACAATATTTGGCGCGTCACTGAAATTTACAACATCAACTATTACGACCAGAAACTGACCTATATGTGGGGTGATGCTCACATGGATTTAGTTAACGGACGCTATGCCTGTATTAACGCCTGGCACAACATTGGCATAAAAGATGGCAACGGTCCGCCCAATTTCGACATGCCGCCGGCTATGGACCATATGAAACCAGCGGGTTTGAGGAAACTCGGCGTTCGCTAAAGCTGTTTTATTAAGGCTCTGCACACGGTAGTCCTTATCACGTGCAGAGCCTTTCTTGACATTTCTGTTACGACAATGTCTTTCGTGCACTTGGTCACAGCGGACTCTCACTTGAACAGCCGCGGGACTAAATCTTTAAAAAAAGAGCCCGCAAACACC
>Ga0164315_10001964_pt1 | contig 15652 bp, 14 predicted proteins | sample GuaBasSedimGuay6_FD_113737 | JGI IMG/M metagenome (GOLD analysis project Ga0164315, IMG submission 113737) | Subseafloor sediment microbial communities from Guaymas Basin, Gulf of California, Mexico - Guay6, Core 4569-2, 0-3 cm | ecosystem: Environmental > Aquatic > Marine > Hydrothermal vents...
AGGGAGTCCGCCTGCAAGGTAAACGAACTGAAAGAAAGTGCCAGCACCGAGAGCGCGACAGCCATACTTTTCATGGAATAATCCCCAAAAGTGTGCAATTGCTTGAAGTGGGCGGGAGTTTAACAGTCTCGGGCCTTTCTTGCATTTAAACAAGTGGTAATCAAGTGGCAATGAATGGGTGCAGTTGCCTGTGGTTTGTGCCATCTTAGGGGCTGTGTTTGTCCCTGTCAGTTGGGCGATATTGGTTGAAGGCGCGGCAGCCATTGTAATGGTCTTTGAAAATGGTGTGGCGGCAAATAAGGTAGTTGTCCGGGAAATGGGTTTGCAACAGGCAAGAAAAAAGAAATTCAAACTGGACCTGGCTGAGCTTCACGCGGTTTGTGAAGCCAACTATGCTCGTTTGTTACGATTGTTTCCCGACTATGAGAATAGCAACAGACGGGATTTTATCATCGGTACGGCCACCGTGCGGATGGAAGTGGTAGAACGCTGTCGCTACACCACGATTTTTCGCCTGAATCAGCAGCACAGTGAGGCCCGCTGGTTGGGCAGCCTGTGCGTCGAGGTGCGTGCCTACCACGACGCCGGTATGCTGGAGGTGGGAATGTTCCAGTCCCACCGCCGGGTGGCGGCTCGTTACCAGTACCCCAACGACAAGATGTTCCAGCAGGATGAAAAGTCCCAGCAAAACCGATTTCTGGCCGATTGGCTGGAACACTGTCTGCAAAACGGCCGCAGCAGTGTGGATTTATACGCGTCAGTGACGGGTGCCTGAACCGGTTAGCAGCGCCCAGCCCCCAATGCATCAATCACCACACATGACACATTTTATCGAAGTTTCCGGGGATGTTGTACAGGTGGTGCAACTGACCGACACCCACCTGTGCCAGGCTAAAGGCGGAACCTTGTTGGGTATGGATACGGATCAGTCCCTGCAGGCGGTGATCGACCTGGTGCAGGATGAGCGCCCGGCGGTGGACTTGCTGCTGGGTACCGGGGACATGTCCGACCGGGGGGCCAGGGAGGCCTATGAGCGTCTGCAAGGCTACTTCGCGCAGTTTCCTTGTGAGAACTTCTGGCTGCCGGGCAACCACGATGATCGCAACGCAATGGAGGCTGTGGCGAATACCGCCACACGCCTGTGCAAGGAGATCCGGGTATCCCGCTGGCAGATTTTGATGCTCGATACCCAGGTTCCCGGTGAAGTAGGTGGTGAACTGGGTCAGGCAGAGCTGGCCTTGCTGGAACAAGCGCTGCAGAGCGCGCGCGACGAAGGACTGTATACCCTGGTATGCCTGCATCATCAGCCTGTAGCCATTGGCTGCACCTGGTTGGACGAGCAAATGGTTGCCGATGCCGCTGCGTTTTTCGATGTGCTGGATCGCTATCCGGGTGTCAGGGGAGTGCTGTGGGGGCACGTGCACCAGCAGATCGACCGGCAGCGCAAAGGCGTTAGCCTGATGGCGTCGCCTTCAACCTGCGTACAATTCGCCCCCGGCTGTGTGAATTTCAAGGCCGATAATATGCAGCCAGGTTACCGCTGGCTGGATTTGCACGGGGATGGCCGCATCGAGACGGCGGTGTCCCGCTTGCGCGGTACACAATTTACTGTGGAGCCGGACGCCGGGGGCTACTTATAGCTACCCTGACATCTGCCTCGATGTACAATGGGCCTACTTCAACATCCACCAACACAAGACAAGCCAGAGTAATGAGCCGATATACCGCCGAAGACATCGAAGTCCTTACGGGGCTGGAGCCGGTGCGCAAACGCCCCGGCATGTATACCGATACTTCCCGCCCCAATCACCTGGCGCAGGAAGTCATCGATAACAGCGTGGACGAGGCTCTCGCCGGTCACGCCGACCAGATAGATGTGAGCCTGAATAAAGACAACTCCGTGACCGTGTCGGATAACGGCCGCGGTATGCCGGTGGATATTCACCCGGAGCAGGGTGTGCCGGGAGTGGAAGTTATTCTCAGCACCCTGCATGCCGGGGGCAAGTTCTCCGACAAGAACTACCAGTTCAGTGGCGGGCTGCACGGTGTGGGTGTGTCGGTGGTCAACGCCCTGTCCAAAGCACTGGAGATTGTGATTCGCCGGGACGGGCAGGTATACCGTATGACCTTCGGCGCAGGGGAGAAAAAAACCGACCTGGAAGTCATCGACAGCTGTGGCAAGCGCAACACCGGCACCACGCTGACCTTCACCCCGGACCCACAGTACTTCGACTCGATCAATTTCTCCGTGTCCCGGCTCAGGCATGTGCTGCGCGCCAAGGCTGTGTTGTGTCCCGGTCTGCGGGTGAAGTTCAAGGATGAAAAGAAGGGTGAATCTGAGGAGTGGTATTACGAGGATGGGCTCGCTGACTATCTGGCGGACGCCACTATAGATTTCCCGGTCATCCCGGAGACACCGTTTATCGGTAGCTTCAGCGGCAGCAATGAAGGGGTCGACTGGGCTGTACAATGGCTGCCCGAGGGGGGCGAGGTGATCGCCGAGTCCTACGTCAACCTGATCCCCACCGCCCTGGGCGGAACCCACGTCAACGGTATGCGTACAGGCTTGCTGGATGCCATGCGTGATTTCTGCGAATTGCGCAGCCTGTTGCCCCGGGGAGTCAAGCTTACCCCCGATGATATATGGGACCGTTGCTGCTATATATTGTCTTCCAAGCTGGGAGAACCCCAGTTCTCCGGGCAGACCAAGGAGCGCCTGTCCTCGCGGGAGGCGGCCGCTTTTGTCTCTGGTGTCGCCAAGGATGCGTTCAGCCTGTGGCTGAATCAGCATACGGAGGAAGCGGAAAAACTGGCGGAAATGTGTATCAGCAATGCGCAGAGCCGCCTGCGCACCGCCAAGAAAGTGACGCGCAAGAAAGTCACCTCCGGCCCCGCACTGCCAGGGAAACTGGCGGATTGCTCGGGAGAGGATCCGCGGCGCGGCGAGTTGTTTCTGGTGGAAGGCGATTCTGCCGGTGGCTCGGCGAAGCAGGCGCGAAGCCGCGAATTCCAGGCCATACTACCTTTGCGTGGAAAAATCCTGAATACCTGGGAGGTGGATTCCCAGGAGATCCTGGCGTCCCAGGAAGTGCATAACATATCTATCGCCATGGGCATAGACCCGGTCAGCGACGACCTTTCGGGCCTGCGCTACCACAAGATCTGCATCCTGGCGGACGCCGATTCCGACGGGTTGCACATCGCCACCCTGATTTGCGCCCTGTTCGTGCGGCACTTTCGGCCCTTGGTGGCGGCGGGCCATATCTATGTGGCCATGCCGCCGTTGTATCGTATCGACGTGGGCAAGGAAGTGTTCTACGCTTTGGATGAGGCCGAAAAGCAGGGCGTACTGGATCGCATCGAGGCGGAAAAGAAAAAGGGTGTGGTCAATGTGCAGCGTTTCAAGGGCCTGGGTGAGATGAACCCCCTGCAGTTGCGCGAGACCACTATGGATCCGGATACCCGCCGCCTGGTCCGTCTGGTGATAGAGCCGGGCGATGACACCAACAATATGCTGGATATGTTGCTAGCCAAAAAACGTGCCGGGGATCGCAAGGCCTGGCTGGAGGAAAAAGGCGGCCTGGCTCAGGTCGCGTTATAGGCAGATGTAGCTAAACAAGGGGTACCGACAGGCGGTCTTGCTACTCTGACGAACGCAGGTATGCGATGAAACTGGGAATTTTGAAAACGGATACGGTAAGGCCGCAGTGGGTCCCCGAATTCGGGGAATACCCGGATATGTTCATAGCCCTGTTGGGGCAGGGGAACCCCGATCTGGAGTTTGTCGTTTACGATACAGAGCAGGGACAATACCCGGTCTGTATCGACGCAATGGACGCCTATCTGATCACCGGCAGTAAATCCAGTGTGTATGACGACAAGCCCTGGATTGCCGTACTGATGGATTTTGTGCGTGAACTGGACCGGCGCCACAAAAAACTGGTGGCTATCTGTTTTGGTCACCAGTTGGTCGCCCATGCCCTGGGGGGTAAAACCGGCAAATCGCCCAAGGGTTGGGGGGTGGGGTTGCACACGCACCGCTTCTCATCGGCACCGGCATGGCATGACCAGGGAGATATGGCTTTTGATATTCTGGTCAGTCACCAGGATCAGGTTCTCAAAGCGGCGCATGGCGCGCGCGTGCTGGCCGGTAGCGAGTTCTGTGAAAATGCGGTGTGCCAGATTGGCGATCATATTCTGACATTCCAGGGTCACCCGGAATTTGTGTCGGCTTACTTGCGCGAGATCATGGAGTTCAGGCGGCAGATGATTGGTGAACAGGCCTACAAGGCAGGGGTGGCGTCACTGGCAGGCGATCCCGAGACGCAGCGGGTAGCACGGTGGATTCTCAATTTTCTGGAGGTACACTAAAACACCTGATCCTGAACTATCAGGTAGTTAGAGCACTAGCCGCCGCGCACCTGCTTTTGCATGGCGTCCAGATAGTCGTCCAACTCCCGATCATTAGCGAACACCGCCATGTCCGGCAGTGCCTTGAGGATTTCAAAAACCTTGTCGATATGCGGTTTGCGGTTGGCTGCGGCCAGGCGGTGCCCTGCGGCCTTGGTTTGCTTGGCGGCCTTGAAAATAACCCTCAGGCCGGCGGAACTGATGTATTCGAGGTCCTTCATATCAAGCACCGTTAACTGATGGCCTCCCGCGATGACTTTTTGCAAGTCCTGTTCAAAATCCGGTGCGGTATCCGTATTCAGTGCGCCGGATAGCGCCACTCGCGCTACTGACTTTTCTGCGTCGATGGTGACAGTGGTTTTCAATTCCATGGTGTAAAAAGCCTCTTTCTCATTTGTTCTAATCCCGACGGAGGGTCAGGCTATACATCCTGTAATAATTTGGTGACTCGCAGTACATTGTGCCCATCTATACGATGATAGAACTGTTCGTCGGTCAATTGCGTTACCAAGTGTACACCAAGACCACCGATCTCGGCAGATTCTATATCAGCACCCAGTGTAGCGCGTTGGGCGTCTTGCAGGGGGTTGAAGGCAACACCTTCGTCCCTGAATTCCAGGGTTACCCGCGCTGCGCTCGCCTCCACGCTAATGTCGATGATACCGCCGGCGGGCAATTCTCCGTATTTGTCGATATTGGTGACGATTTCCTCTGCGATCAGGGCGAATACCATATGATGCTCCTCGGCCACCCCGAAATTTTCCAGCATTTGCTGCAGCCAATCCTGCACGGGGCCGATAAGACGCACTCCCCGCTGAAAACTTGCCGACTTTTTATTCACTCCCGCTGTTGACACTTTATCCACCCCTGTTACCGACACCTTATTTGAGTTTGTCGCCGGGCCCGGGGTGGCGGTTGCCAGTTGTAACAGCATCAAGCTGATATCGTCCGACTGGGGTGTGGTCCCGGCGTGCCTGTCTATAGCCGCAAAAATATTGGGTCCCGCTACGGCCAGTGGTGCTGGTCCGGTTTGGGCCAGGCAGTCGTTGAAGCGATCAAAACCAAACATTTGCGCCTTTTCATTAAACGCCTCATCGATACCGTCGGTATAGATTGCCAGGCGATCGCCGGCTTCCAGTTGCACTGTATTACCGGGGTAATCGAGATCTGTTGCAAGACCCAGGGCCGGGCCGTCATCCTGTTCCAGCACCTCAACTGTACCGGCGCGCAACAGGCTGGGCGGGGTATGCCCTGCGCTGGCGAAGCGCAACTGCAGGTTGTCCAGATCCAGCACACCCAGAAACAGGGTAACGAACATGCAATTGTCGTTGCCGGCTTCCAGGTCGTTGTTGAGCTGTGCCATAGCCGGGGACGGCTCGATTTGTGCAGCTGTCAGTTGCTGAATCAGGCTTATGGCTTTGGCCATGAACAGGGCGGCCGGCACCCCTTTGTCGGAGACATCTCCCACGGCGATAAACAGCTGCCTGCCACTGCGGTAATAGCTGTACAGGTCACCGCCGACGGACTTGGCCGGGCGCACTTTGGCCCACAGCGCGTATTCCTCAAACTGCTCAATAGCCTCACCACCCTGAGGTAACATGGACATCTGAATTTCGCTGGCCGCCGCCAGTTCACCCTCTACCCGGCTGCGGTTAGCGGTAGCGGCTTCCAGGTCGGCGATATATGATTTCAGGTCTTTTTTCATAGCGGTAAAGGAGCGTACCAGGCGGGCGACCTCGTCGTCACCGCGGGCAGAGGGCAGGGGGGTGCTCAGCTCACCCCGGGCAATATCATCGCTGGCCTGGGCCAGTGCCGTGAGGGGGCGGGTGAGGCGGCGTGTAACGAAATAAACCGCCAGTGCCATTAGCAGCAGAGTGAACAATCCAAGCACTACGGATTTAGTCTGGAATTCACGCAGTGGCGCAAGAATTTCTTTCTCGGAGTAAATAACAGCTACCGGCCAGCCAGTCGACTGGAGCGTATCCATTCGTATCACGCACCGCCCATATATCTCCGGGCACTCCAATCGATGTGTCACAGCCTGGCCGGCCAGGGCCGAACTGAACATTTCTCGCCATGTGGAGCTATCCAGTTCATCAGAATGGGCTTCTGAATAATGACGCATGATATTGGCGGGGTTCTTGCCACTGAGGATTATACCGGTGCGGCTGAGCATGGTTGCAAATCCGCTCTCACCCAGGCGCAGGCGCTGCAGATAGCGATGAAGCTCCCCCAGTGCGAGATCGGCGGTAACCACCGCATACAGGAATCTGTCGCCCTGGCCGTCTACTCGATATACAGGCACCGCGAAAGTAGTCATCAGTATCTCGCCGCCACCTTCATCATAATAGGGTTCAACCCAGATGGGCTTGCCTGCGGTCACGGTGTCGGTATACCAGGCCTGGCTGTGATAGTCGTACTGCCTGGATGCGAGATCGGCGTAGGTCAGTATGCCGTCCTTGTGATGGTAGTAGGGGGCGAACCCCAGAGGGTTATCTACACGCTCCGGATTCAGTGCAATGGTGGCGCCATAGATGTCCTCGTTATTTTCGACTATATCCTTGAGCATTTGCTTCAGCCCCGGCTGAGTGTAGTCTCGTTGCTCCAGGATGCGGGCCAAAAACAGGGTGGAGCCTTCCACCCCGTCCAGCAGGTTCTCCAGGTCGATAATCGCGGACTTGACGGTGTCCCGTGATTCCGTGCGCAGTCGTTCCAGGATTTCACCCCGGGACAGGCGATAGTCCACCAACAAGCCAATGCCGATGATAAGGGTCGAGCAGAGCGTAAGCAGTACTATCAATCGTGTAGTGATACTCTTCGACATGCCCCGATGATTCCTTGCTACCAGCTACCGGTATTTTCCATTGATGACCAGGGTTCCTGCGGTGCCAGGGCCTCCCCGGTCTGCAATAGCTCAATGGAGATACCGTCTGGTGAGCGGATAAAGGCCATATGACCGTCCCGGGGTGGGCGGTTGATAGTAACGCCCTTGTCCATCAGGGTCTGGCACAGTTGATAGATGTTTTGTACGCGGTAGGCCAGGTGCCCGAAATTACGGCCGCTGTCGTAGTCTTGCGGGTCCCAGTTCCAGGTGATTTCCAGCAGGGGGCTGTGGCCCTCTCTGGCGGCTTCTACGTCGTCCGGGGCCGCAAGAAACACCAGGGAAAAACGCCCTGCGTCACTATCGTAGCGATTGACCTGAACCAGCCCCAGTTTGGCGCAGTAGAAATCCAGACTTTCATCCAGGTCGCGCGCACACACCATGGTATGCAGGTATTTCATAGGCCGCCTCCGGCGTATTGGTGAACGGACAGTAAAACGGGATGACTGGTTTACAAGCCCGGGCATCCCGTCAGCCATAGTAGAAGTGTGGAGGCGAGCTGACAAGCCCGTTCGACGGGCTGTTGGTAGCACATAATGTGCCCGGTTCTGTAGCACATAAACTGTCCGGTTGATGTCACCCACGGAGGAGGGGTGTCATGAGCCGGACGCCCCGGGAAATTGGATGGCTACTGGCATTGGTTCTCCGGTGAGGTACAATCTCCCGCTTTTGCCAGAGGCAGTATCCTTCTATGTGGTTCAAGAATATCCGGGCGTATCGCCTTACCAGCTCTTTCGATCTCTCTCCAGAACAATTGGGGGAAAAACTCGCCCAGCGCGGCTTCCAGCCCTGCGCCAGGTCCCAGGCCCAATCGGCGGGCTGGGTACCGCCCCTGGGTGAAGAATCCAGCGAGCTGGTGCACGCCGCAGGCGGGCGTATGCTGCTCAAACTCAAGCGAGAGGAACGGCTGCTGCCGGCCACAGTGGTGCGCGAGCAACTGGAGGAGAAAGTCGCTGCCATCGAAGCGCAGCAGGGGCGCAAGGTATATCGCAAGGAGCGCCTCACCATGAAGGACGAAATCGTGGCGGATTGTCTGCCGCGGGCCTTTACCCGATCCACCGGCGTGTACGCCTATATCGATACCCGCGCCAACTGGATATTCGTGGATGCCGCCAGTGCCGGCCGGGCCGAAGAGTTACTCAACCTGTTGCGTGAGTGTATTGGCAGTTTCCCGGTGCTGCTGCCCCAGGTTAACAATGCGCCCGCCGCGACCATGACCGGCTGGCTGGTGCACCGCAACCTGCCGGATGACTTTGCCCTGGGGGAGGAGTGCGAGCTGCGCGACCCCGGGGATGAGGGTGGCGTGGTGCGTTGTCGTGGCATTGATTTGTTGAGTGAAGAGGTGGAAACTCATTTGCGCGCGGGTAAGCAGGTAGCCCGCCTGTCACTGAGTTGGGAGGAGAGGCTCTCGCTGGTGTTAGCGGAGGATCTATGTTTGCGTCGCCTCAAATTTTCGGATGAATTGATGAAAGAAAATGAAGCCATCCCGGAAGCCGACAATGCGGCGCGACTCGATGCCGATTTCGTGCTGATGTCGGAGGCTGTGACCAGCCTGCAGGAGAGAATCCTGGTCCTGTTTGGCGGGGAAGCTGAGTAGCCTGCCATGGTTAACCGACCCGACACCGACGATTATCGCGCATTGTTCCTGGCGGACGCGCCGATGATGGATATGCGGGCGCCGGCGGAATTTTCCCGGGGAGCATTTCCCTCGGCCACCAGCTTGCCGCTGATGAGCGACGATGAACGCGCGCAGGTGGGCATTTGTTACAAAAAACAGGGTCAGGCCGCGGCGATAGAGTTGGGGCATCAGTTGGTGGCGGGGCAGCTGCGAGAAAATCGCCTGGCTCAATGGAGTGAGTTTGCGCGCCAACATCCCGCAGGTTACCTGTATTGCTTTCGCGGTGGCCTGCGTTCCCAGACAGTGCGGCAGTGGCTGCGTGAGCAGGGCATTGATTACCCCCTGATCAAAGGCGGCTACAAGGCCATGCGCCGCTTCCTGGGCGAAGAACTGGAGCGCTCGGTGGCGCGCGGGTCGTTTGTCCTGATAAGTGGTAAAACCGGCACTGGCAAGACCCGGGTTATTTCCCGCCTGGCCCGCAGTGCCGACCTGGAGGGACTGGCCAATCATCGTGGTTCCAGCTTTGGTCAATTGCCCACGCCCCAGCCCAGCCAGATCGATTTCGAAAATGTCCTGAGCATTACCTTGATGAAGCTACTGGCGCAGGATGACAGCCGTATTTTCCTGGAAGATGAGGGCCGCCTGATCGGCCGCCTCTACCTGCCGGATGTGTTGGTCAAAGAGATGGCAAAAGCGCCGATGCTGGTGGTGCAGGAGAGCCTGGATGAGCGTATTGATGTGGTTATAGAAGATTATGTGGTGGATCTGGGCCGTCGCTTCGCCCAGCTGGATCCGGAGCAGGGCACGCGCTTGCACAGCGAAAAACTACTGGGAGATTTGTCCCGAATTCGTAAACGCCTGGGAGGTGAACGCCATCAGGCGGTGAGTGCCATGATGGAAGAGGCCTTCCGCGAACAGTGGCGTAGTGGCAGCCTGTCTCTGCACCGGGAATGGATCGCGGCGCTGTTGGAAAAATACTACGACCCCATGTACGAATTCCAGTTGGCGCAACGGACGGGCGAGCAATTGTTCCGCGGCAGTCGCGATGACGTGGTCACGTGGGCGGCGGGAACCGGATAGTCACGTGCAGAGCGTCCCCGAAATCCGTAAAGACCTGGTACTGGTAGGGGGCGGGCACACCCATGCGCTGGCATTGCGCATGTTTGCCATGAAACCCATAGAGGGTTTGCGCATCACCTTGGTGTCGCCGGCCAGCCACACCCCTTACTCGGGTATGTTGCCGGGCCTGATCGCGGGGCACTATAGTTTTGAGCAAACCCATATCGACCTGGCGCGACTTTGCCAGTGGGCGGGAGTCCGCTTTCTTACTGCCGCGGTGACCTCGCTGGATCCAATGACACGGCAGCTGTCGCTGGCGGGGCGACCCCCGATTAACTATGACCTGGTAAGTATCGATATTGGCTCCCAGCCCGAGCTGGACCTGGTGCCGGGAGCCAGGACACATGCCATCCCGGTTAAACCCGTGGCGGACCTGTGGCGTCGCTGGCAGGCGTTACAGGATCGGGTACTCGAGCACAGAGCGGGTGTGGATTATCGTATCGCCGTGGTGGGTGGTGGTGCCGGCGGTGTGGAGCTGGCCATGGCTATGGCCAGCCGCCTGGCCGGAAAATCTGCCTGTATTGATTTGTGGTGTGGCGGTCCGGAGATTCTACAGGGCTACAATGCCAGGGCCCGCAGTGCGGTGATGGCGGCGTTGCGGCGCCAGGGAATAGCGGTTCACCTCAATGCCCGGGTCGAGCAGGTACAGCATGACCGCCTGCTGATGTCGGATGGGGTCAGGCCCGTCTACGACGAGTTGTTCTGGTGTACCGGTGCCGCCGCGGCTCCATGGATAGCCTCCAGTGGACTGCAAACCGACGAGCGCGGGTTTCTCTCGGTGCGCGACACACTGCAATCGCTGGATGATGAGCGGGTATTCGGCGCCGGGGATATCGCCACCCAGGTTAATCATCCCCGGCCCAAGGCGGGGGTTTATGCCGTGCGGCAGGGACCGGTGCTGGCGCACAATTTGCGGGCGCTGCTGTTGGGCAAGCCCCTGCGCAATCACCGTCCCCAACGGCGCTTCCTGTCCCTGATCTCCCTGGGGGGCAAACAGGCGACGGCGGATAAGGGCCCTTTCAGCGCCACCGGCCGCTGGATCTGGCGCTGGAAAGACCGGATCGATCGGAAGTTCATGTCCCGCTTTGAGGATCTGCCCGGTAGTATGCCGCTGGCTTCCTGGGACCGTTTGCCGGAGCTGGACGGGGCGCAGCGACAACAACCCTGTGGCGGCTGTGGCGCCAAGGTGGGTGCGGATGCCCTGAGTAACGCTTTGGAGCAATTGAGCCTGCAATACCCGGAACATTGTCGGGGGAACGGAGATGACGCCGCGGCCATTCCCTGCGCAGGTACAAGCCCTGTAGTGCAGAGCCTGGATGTGCTGCGTGAGATGGTGGCGGACCCCTGGCAGATGGGGCGCATCGCCGCCAACCATGCCCTCAGCGATCTCTATGCCTGTGGCGCCAGGCCGGTGTCGGCACTGGCTGCCATCACCCTGCCTTTTGCCGGTTCCTCCATACTGCAGCGGGAGTTGCAACAATTACTGGCCGGGGCGCTGCACGAATTTGCCGCGGCGAACTGCTGCCTTACCGGTGGTCACAGCATGCAGGGACCAGAGCTAAGTCTGGGCTTTGTGGTCAATGGCATCCCCCTGGCGCAGGATCGGCATTTGTTGTCAAAGCGGGGCCTGGCGCCGGGTGATGCGCTGGTGCTGACCAAGCCCCTTGGCACAGGCACACTGTTTGCCGCGCATATGCAATTGCTCGCGGATGGCCGGGATATCAGCGCCGCAGTGGAAAGCATGCTGCAAAGCAACGCGGCCGCGGCAGAACTGGCCGTCGCCCACGGCGCCAGTGCCTGCACCGATATCACCGGTTTTGGCCTGCTGGGGCATTTGCTGGAGATGCTCGATACCGATCGCTGTGCCCGGCTGCAGCTCGCGCGCTTACCTCTGTTACCCGGGGCGTTGCAGCAACTGCGTGGCGGCATTGCCAGCACCATGCACGCGGCAAATGCCCGGGCCGGGGAGGTGTTGCGCCACGAGGGACAGGTAGACGAAGTACGCCTGCAGGTGCTGTTTGATCCGCAGACCAGCGGTGGCTTGCTGATTGGCATCGCCGCCGACCGCGCCCAGGCCCTGCGCGATGCCTTGCGCCGCCGCGCTTATGCTCAGGCGGAGATAATAGGCGAGGTCCAACCGCGCCCGCCCGGGGATGCCTTCAGTGTCGCCGTCAGTTAGTCATCGTCCCAGTACCGCGTCATCTCCAGGTAGAGAAACGAGGCGGACCAGGTGATCAGTACCAGCCCAACCAGGGATTCCAGTCCGGTCAAGTATCGCAGGTCGCCGTGGGGCACGATATCGCCAGTACCGAGTGTGGTGTAGCTGGTGAATGAAAAATACACGCAGTCCATGAAAGTCCCATTGAAGTTACCATCCAGGTAGCCCCAGCCCTCTGCCCTGTGCATCAGGAAAAAAGACAATGCGAAAATCCATACTTCGGCGGCGTGAGCAGTGAGTCCGACAAATACCCCTATTACGATACGAAGCCGGTGGCGTATTTTCATTCTAGGCATCCACAGAGTGATTTGATGCAGAAACTCGTAATGGATCATCACGGTAAGCGCGATGACGAAAATATTTACGGCAAAAACAAATATCATTTATTCTGGGTCCCGCGAATCCGTTCAGCCCCTACTTTAACTCTTTTTCATGGGCACAAAAAAGCCCTGTCTTCTGGCGAGGCTTGGTAGTTGTTTAAAGATCTCTTGCCTGGTGAGAGTATACTTGGCCCAGGCCGGTGATCACCGTAAGCATTTGAGCACAGCCGCAATACGAATATCACAATCCACATGGGAAACATTATGGACTGGAATGTATATCTCTCCGGTGAAATACATACCGACTGGAGAAAACAATTACACGATGGCTGCGAGTCGCACGCACTGCCGGTTCGCTTCACGTCAGCCGTCACAGATCATGCAGCCAGCGACGCGGCGGGAGACTTACTCGGCGCGGAAGATAACAATTTCTGGCGTGACCACAAGTCTGCGAAAGTAAACGCAATACGAACCAAAACACTTATTGCAAATTGTGATGTGGCCGTGGTGCGCTTCGGTGTCCAGTACAAGCAGTGGAATGCGGCGTTTGACGCGGGTTATTGCGCAGCACTGGGCAAGCCCTACATCACCCTGCATGATGAGGACATAATACATCCCCTCAAGGAAGTGGATGCGTCCGCACTGGCATGGGCCACGACGCCCGAGCAGGTGGTGGAAATACTGAAGTATGTTATTGGCAAAGGGTGAAAACCAGCCGGCCTAACGCCACACCCAAACCGAAAAATAGTAAAGCCCTGATCGGATTCACGTAGACACCTAACGCTCAAAGCAGCGGTACGTAGCGCCAACCTGCATTTTCTTGTTATGTTTTTTTGATCGTGCTACGGTGTGTAGTATATTGACAATCATACACACGGGTGCGCCATGAGAACAAACATAGTAATTGACGATGATTTAATGGCTGACGCTCTCAAGGCCACTGGATTAAGCACGAAGAGGGAAGCGGTGGAGCAGGGGCTCAAATTGCTCGTGCGCCAGAATCAACAGCAATCGATTCGTAAGCTCAGAGGTAAGCTCAAATGGGAAGGTGATCTAGACGAAATGAGAGGCCGCAAATGATACTGGTTGATACCAGTGTTTGGATTGATTTTTTCAATGGTAAAAACAACCCATATACTGATTCGCTAGATACCGCCCTCGTCGACGGTGTTGTTGCAATCGGTGATTTGATACTGCTTGAAATACTACAAGGCTTCAAAGCTGACAAGGACTTCAATATAGCCAAAACGACCTTGGGCACCTTGGAACAATATGAGATGTTTGGTCACCAAATGGCACTAGCATGCGTAGATAACTATAGGGCACTAAGAAAGAAGGGAATAACAATCAGGGGGACAGCTGATGTGATCATTGCTACTTATTGTATTGAGCATCAACACTCGCTTTTGTTCTCCGATCGGGATTTCATCCCGTTTGTAGAATACCTGGGGCTAGCTTCGGCTCTCCCGGAATCATAACGCTTACAACTCTAGCGGCCTGTAAGACCGTCCCACTAGTTTGTTGTGGCTGGTTCCCCAAAACCGAGAATAATTGGCGGATGGGTGAGATGATGTTTCTTTCCCTCGGAGCACCCCACGCTGTTGCGGCTCATGTCGATAAGGGGAACTAGGAAGGGACATTCCGCTTATGATACGGGTTTCGGCAAAAAACGACTCAAGAGGAAGCCCCTGAAAACCCGGGATCCGGTTTTTCAGGGGAATTGTTCTGTCCCAATTAAAAATCAAACCGCTGTGCGTCGGACTAAATAGAGCGTATAGTTCACGGTTAGTCCTACCCCGTATCGAGCCTACTGGCCCACACGCCTCTATCCTCCTTATTGATACCCTGTTTGCTTGCTAGTGAATAGCGTTGGTTTATAGCACCTACTGTCTACGCTTCTCAATCTTAATTGAGGCAGCCAGCGTTTTAGCATAACTCTGTTCTATTGAGCTGCAAGATGCTGCACGATTTTTTACAACGTGAATTAGGTGCGTATTTGATTCGTAGTTATTACATAAGGAAGGATAAAATTTGAAGCATGGACACCAGGATAACAAACAGATAAGCACCGCATTACTTCTCGCTGCCGGAACAGGCTCCCGCCTATACCCCTTAACTGAGAATGCTCCGAAATGCCTGACAATAGTCAATGGCGTGTCAATACTTGAACGGATGATCGCCACTCTGAATCAGCATGGTTTCAAACGACTGGTTGTGGTTACAGGGTATCTTGAAAATCACATAAAGGATTTTCTGGGAAATCAGGTGGGTAACATAAAAGTCGAATATATTTTCAGCCCCTTATACAAGTCAACCAATAATATCTATTCTCTCTGGATGGCACGTAAAGCTATCAGTGAACCGTTTCTCTTACTCGAAAGTGATCTTGTTTTTGATGAATCCCTTCTGGGCGACATGCTCTATCCCGACAGATTAGCTGCCGCAAAGATGCAGCCCTGGATGAATGGGACGAGTGTAACTATCGATAAGTCTAAAAAAGTTAAAGCATTTTGGGCAGAAAAGGCAGATTCTTTTGGTGAGATCAAATACAAAACCGTAAATATTTACAGCATTTCACTTAAGTCCTGGAATGGGATTGTACAAAGGTTAGACAAGTCTATTTCAGATGGCAAAGTAAATGATTATTACGAAACCGTATTTGCGCAAATGATCGCTTATGGCAGCCTCTCTTTTGAAAGTGTCTCTTTTGACAGCAAGCCTTGGTATGAAATAGACACTCTCGCGGATTTGGCAATAGCTGAAAAATTATTTTCATCAGATGATTACAGGGATGTGAAAACTGCTCCCCCTTTAACGCCCCATTTTCTTGACACGCCATTAAGAAATGCCGTAATCCCTGTACAAAAAACAGCAGAAGTCTTAAGTGTCGCAAAATAACTACAAAACTCAATCTGAAAAGTACGCGTTTATCTCTAAGCAACATGGTGGTTACTATAGGCATAATTTTATAGATCATGCCTATCTTTATAATCTTTATTTCCCGCCTGAGGCTATCTTCACAAACTTTAAAGATAAAATTCATGACCTTGTTCTGAATTATCCGGTGGCACAAGATGCCCTTGCCG
>Ga0164315_10001965_pt1 | contig 15650 bp, 15 predicted proteins | sample GuaBasSedimGuay6_FD_113737 | JGI IMG/M metagenome (GOLD analysis project Ga0164315, IMG submission 113737) | Subseafloor sediment microbial communities from Guaymas Basin, Gulf of California, Mexico - Guay6, Core 4569-2, 0-3 cm | ecosystem: Environmental > Aquatic > Marine > Hydrothermal vents...
AAACGAAGCCTTCAAACGCAACGGCAAGTCCTGTCAATGCGTTGTACAGAGAAATAACGACAGGCATATCGGCGCCGCCGATTGGCAGAGTCATCGTTACGCCGAGCAAAAGCGCCAGCAGGAAGAAAATAGTTATCGTGTTGACGTCGCCGTGTTGCAGGACAATGTAGCCTGCAATTGCGGCTGTGCCGACCAGCAACAGCATGTTGAAAACCTGTTGGCCGGGGAAACGCATGACGCTCTTCATCAGGCCCTGCAGTTTCGCGAACGCAATCAGGCTACCGCTGAATGACACTGCCCCGATCATGCCGCCAAGCACTGCGAGCGTGCCAAAGACCATGCCGTGATCTGCGCCGCTGTACAGTTCAACTGCCGAAATGGCTGCAGCCGAACCACCGCCCATGCCGTTATACAGCGCGATCATCTGCGGCATGTCGGTCATGGCCACTTTCTTGCCGCTGACCCAGGCGATAACACCACCAATAAATATGGCGGCCATCATCAACGGGTAATTGCCCATTCCCGGATAGAGGAAGGTCACGACCGTCGCGACGACCATGCCGGCGCCGGCCCAGATGACACCGCCGCGTGCGGTAACCGGCGAACTCATACGCTTGAGTCCGAAAATGAACAGTATTGCAGCGACGAAATAACTCACCTCAATGACCGTACGCATGGAGATAAACTCGCTCATGAGCTTTTCTCCTTGTCTTTATCTTTGTCCTTGCTGCTTTTGAACATCTCCAGCATGCGCTCGGTGACAACGTAACCACCGACTGCGTTACCGGCGCCGAGCAGGACGCCGATGAAACCGATGCTGAGTTCCAGCGTTGTCTCGGCACGACCGAGCGCCACCATTGCGCCTACCAGGACGATGCCATGCACAAAGTTTGAGCCGGACATCAGTGGCGTATGCAAAATTGCCGGTACACGGCCGATTACCTCATGACCGACGAACGCCGCCAGCATGAAAATATAAAGTGCTACGAATCCATCAATCATCAGGCAGATCCCCCTTCAATTGCGTCGCGCGTCGACTCATGCTTGATCTCGCCATCGTAAGTTAGCGCCGTTTTGGCAAAAACCTCATCTTCCCAATCAATATTCAGCTCGCCTTCTTCGCTGATCGCGGGTTTGATGAAGTTGAAAAGATTGCGCGCGTACATGTCACTGGCATGTCGACCGAGAGAAGCGGGAAGGTTGGCCGGTCCAACAATTTTTACGCGGTGCGCAATAACTGTCTCGCCTGCTTTCGTCAGTTCGCAGTTTCCGCCGGTTTCGGCGGCAAGATCAACAATGACTGCGCCGGGTTTCATCGCCTCTACTGCAGCAGCAGAAATTATCCGCGGTGCGGGGCGTCCGGGAATTGCTGCTGTGCTGATCACAACATCTGAGGTTGCGATTTCCTTGTCGAGCGCTGCCTTTTGCTGTGCCTTTTCTTCGTCGGTGAGTTCCCGCGCATAACCGCCTTCGCCCTCAGCGGAGACGCCGGTATCGACAAACTTGGCGCCAAGCGATTCAACCTGCTCTTTGGTAGCGCCGCGAACATCGTATCCTTTGACGATTGCACCGAGGCGTTTAGCCGTAGCGATGGCCTGCAAACCGGCAACGCCGGCGCCGATAACCAGTACCGTGGCCGGGCGTATTGTGCCGGCGGCGGTGGTCAGCATCGGGAAGAACTTGTCGAGTGTTGTGGCGGCAATAAGCGCCGCCTGGTAGCCAGACGCCGCTGCCTGTGAGGACAGAACATCCATGCTTTGTGCGCGAGAGATGCGTGGCACGAGTTCCATGGCGAAACCTGTGTGCTTCTTGTCTTGCAACGCCTTAACGAGGTCGGTGTTGATATGGCCGTACATCATGCCGCTGACAACCGAACCGTCAGCCATTTTTTCCACGGCTTCCCTGGCAGCGGGTTGAACAGTGAACAGCAGGCCGCATTTTTTCAGCACACCGTCGGCATCGGTTATCTCGACGCCTTCGTATTCATCGTCAGGAATTTGTGCGCCATCACCGGCGCCACTTTCCATCACAACAGAAACACCCAGCTTTTGCAGCTTACCGATGATCTCGGGGGTCAGGGCAACTCGTGTTTCGCCCTCAAGAGTTTCTTTTAGCACGCCAACTGTGAGCGGCATCGTCAATCTCCGTCAGTCAATTTTTCGCCTAAATGTAGTCCGTATGCCGCCGCCGGGAAATCAGTAGATTTCCCTACTTTTGAGATTCTTGGAGTCGGTGGCCCGGACGTTTTTCGTATTCGTATCCAGCAATGGCGAATAATGACATAGGATGGGCGTTTGCGGAACCATGCGCCAGTTTGATTTTTGCCGGGTGTCCTGCATTATGTGACTAGCCCGGACTAGTTACCGGTGAGGGTTATTGGATGCTGTACGGAACCGCTGCAACAATCTCACAGCAGGTCCTGAGGACCGATGTGGCAGGCATGCCGCTTGAGTGGATCGACTACCGCGAAGCGGTACGGCTGTACCACACTGAGCAGGTCGCCTATGCCTGCGGCACGCGGCTGTACACCATTTTCGGTGGTTTTAACGCGGTCGATGGCCGCCGTAGTCGAATCGACGTGAGCTCCATCATCGCAACCCAGGGTACGAGCCGCGGGCTGGCTTTCACCAGGGATCGCTATATTCCACCATTGAATAACCGCACGCTGTTCAAGCGAGATGCAAATCTCTGCCTCTATTGCGCAACCCGCTTCCCGACCCGGGACCTGACCCGAGATCACATCACACCCTTGTCACACGGTGGCAGGGATGCGTGGAACAATGTCGCTACCGCGTGTCGGCGTTGCAACAATCACAAAGGTGGCAGGACGCCGGAGCAAGCGGCAATGCAGTTGATCGCCGTGCCGTTTACGCCGACCTATGCCGAATATATCTATCTGAAGGGTCGTCGTGTACTGGCTGATCAGATGCAATACCTGCTCGCCCATATTCCACGATCCAGTCCGTTACATGCGCGGCTCACGGACCATTTGTCCGATGGTGAGACTATTTTTGACGAGCCACAATCTGCCTGAAATGTCTGCAGCGAATACAAGATAGGTGCAGATTGATCTTTAGTATTTGAATTAAAAAGAAAAAGAAAACCAATGCAATATCTGATCGACGCCAGCGTTTACGTTTTCCGGGCACATTTCTCGATGCCCGACGACATGGTCGATGATGAAGGCAACCCGATAAATGCGTTGTACGGATTCTGCCGGTTTCTCGGCGATTTCATGGAGCAGGTGCGACCGCAGCATATCGCTGTGTTGTTCGATAGCGGCCTGAGCAAGTCATTCCGCACCGAGATTTATCCCGAGTACAAAGCCAATCGAGAGCCGGCACCACCAGAATTGAAGCGCCAGTTCGAACAATGTCGGCGCTTTACGCGAGCGCTTGGGTTAATGGAGTGCGCACTCGCAAGTTACGAAGCAGATGATCTTATAGGAACGCTGGTTAACGAAGGTCGAAAAAACGGGCTGCCATCTACGATTGTGACGCGCGACAAGGACCTTGCACAACTGGTAACGAAGGAAGACGTATTCTGGGATTTTTCCGGCAAAGGCAAGATAAAGTACGCACAGATTCCTGAGCACTTCAGCGTCTGGCCGGAGCAGATTGCCGACTTTCTGGCCCTGGCAGGAGATAGTGTTGATAACATTCCAGGCGTGCGTGGCGTGGGCAAGAAAACCGCCACCGCTTTGTTGCAGCACTTCGGATCGCTGGAGAGCATTTACGACAATCTTGACGCCGTGCATGAAGTCAATGTGCGTGGTGCAAAAACACTGGGCGCAAAGCTCAATACGCACAGGGACGATGCGATGCTTGCACGACAATTGACCGGTATCGCCTGTGATGCTCCGTACGAGCGTCCGGCAACAGGCTTACGGCCGGTCGCACCCGATCTCGGTGCCATCAATGCGCTGTATGACGAAGCAGGCATTGGCATGGCCTTACGGCGCCAGGCCGAGCGAGTGTCAGACCTGAGGTAAAGACGCCGCGGAGAGCTCCGCTATGCCCGAATGGCAGTCATTGTTTAGCGTACTTCGTGAAAACGACATCAACGTGTCGTTGCATGACATGCCGCGTCCTGTCGGTGGTGGTGACATAAGCGCAGCGTGGCGAATCAAGGCTGAAGGAAATTCCGTTTTTCTGAAAACCGGACCCGCCGAATCCCTGGCAATGTTTCAGGCAGAGGCTGATGGCTTGCGTGAACTGCAAAAAGCAGACGCGGTTCGCGTGCCCAATGTGCTTGGCTGTGTCAGCTCGGGGACCGAGTCCCTGCTGGCGCTTGAGTGGATCGATTTTGAGCTGGCGGACAGCGCCACCGAAAAAATGCTGGGACAACAGCTGGCGAAGCAACATCGATATTGTGAAAATCGTTTCGGCTGGCACAAGGACAATACGATTGGCTCGACCCCGCAACACAACCTCTGGAACGATGACTGGGTTGAGTTTCTCGCCGAAGACCGGCTGGGTTTTCAGCTGGAACTTGCGGCGAAAAACGGTTTTACAGGCGACTTGCAGGTTGAGGGTGCCGCACTTTGTAAAAACCTTGGCCAGTTTTTTGCTGACTCCTGGCCGGAGGCATCTCTTTTACACGGTGATCTTTGGGGCGGTAACTGGGCTGCAGCGGATGGTGCACCGGTTATTTTCGATCCGGCTGTTTACTACGGCGATCGTGAATCCGATATAGCGATGACAAAACTCTTTGGTGGTTTTGGTGCTTCTTTTTATGACGCTTACGAAGAAGCATGGCCGCTGTCGGCTGGTAGTGAACAGCGCATATTGCTGTACCAGCTTTATCATGTCCTGAATCATCTGAATTTGTTTGGTGGGTCGTATCTGAATCGAGCGCTTGGGATTATTCGAGCGTTATCCTAGGCTGACGTAAATCTCGGCGCTATCTAACGTTATACATTGGTGCGCAGGCTGAGAATCGCCCGTCAGGACGGGCTCCTACAATGCCAATTAGCAACTGTAGGAGCCCGTCCTGACGGGCGATATCGCGTGGGGCCGAGCTACTCTTCCGGCACCTCACCAGACTCATCCACTTCGTAAAGTTCGCCCAGAAAATCTTCGTCGAACAGGTAGAGCATGGTGCCCTCGGGCGCCTGCAACACCATGAACGCCCCTTCAAAGCCAGGAAATTCATGATGAGTGAAGCCATGTTTGGCAATGGCTATCCAGACGGCTTCTTTATCATCGCAGCGAAAACAAAGTGACGGACCTTCAAGCGCAATGCTTTCGCTGAGACCCAGCGACATGCCGGCGGCGTTAAAGCGCATATGCGTCGTTGGCTCCTCACGCATGCGCAGGAGTTCGGGCGCGAGTGGCGCCCAGAAGCGGCCGGCGCGCAGTGCGTCCTTCACCGGCAAGGTAAGCTCGAACCAGCGACCACAAAGAGAGCTGTCTGTGTCTTCATCCGGTGGGGAGAAAGTTCTGGCCTCGATCATTGAGATCATATTGCCGTCGACGTCGGGAAAGCCGAGTTCGTTAAAGGCGTCCTCGTCAAGTTGCAGGTACTTGAAATCGAAGCCGTGATCGGACATGGAGCGTGCTTCGTGTGCCAGGTCCTGATGGACAAAAGTAAGGGCGGGACCCTCGAGCGATCGATCATGTAAACCAATACAGAGTTCACCGTCACTGACGACTGCATATTTGTGTGACAGGACATCACCGATTTCGAGTTCATGGAAACCGAGCAATCTGTAAAAGCCAAGCGAATCAATAATATTGCTTGTCTGCACACTGAATTCGAGGAATCGACCTAGCATGACTAATTTTCCGCGCCCATGTCACGTGCGCGCTGCAAACTCTTCTCCAGTTTGCGCGTTGCTTCAGACAGGCTCCAGTCAGGCGATGCCTCCGGCCATCCGCAAACATTTTTTTCGATCAGCCGACTTAAAAAAGAAACATGATCGTCGCGAGCATTCAACGCCGGCACATAACGCAATTCGCCACCGCCGGATTGCGTGAATAATCTGGCGTTCTGCAGCGCAATTTCTTCGAGCGTTTCGAGGCAGTCGGCAGCGAAACCGGGGCACACGACATCGACCTTGCCGGTTTTGTTGCGGCCCAAACTCTTAAGCGTGTCATCCGTGTACGGCCGTAACCATTCTTCCCGACCCACGCGGGACTGGAAGCTTAATTGCCAGTCGCTGTCGTCAATTTCAAGCGCTTCAGCGACGAGTCGTGCTGTTTTCTGGCACTGGCAGTGATAAGGGTCGCCATTCAGCAGGGTTCGTTTTGGTACGCCGTGGAACGACATCAGTAACTGGTCGCCGCGACCGTTGATGTCCCAGTAATCACGAACACTTGCTGCTAACGCAGAGATGTAGCCCGCAGCATCATGATAGTGATTGATAAAACGCAGTTCAGGAATCCAGCGCCGTTTCGATAGCGTGCGTGTCACGTTGTCGAATACGGAAGCAGTGGTTGTTCCTGAATATTGCGGATAAAGCGGCAGAACAACAATGCGTCGAACACACTGGTCATGCATTTTCTGCAGGGCGGATTCGATTGTCGGATTGCCGTATACCATCCCGAGTTCGACATTAACTGTGCCAGCCAGGTGGGCGGTCAGTTTATCCTGCACACTTTCTGCGATATCCATCGAATGCAGGAGTAACGGCGAGCCCCGGTCTGTCCAGATCTTTTGATAGGCTTTCGCTGACTTTGCGGGCCGGGTTCTAAGGATGTAGCCGTGTAATATCGGCCACCAGATCAATGGCGGAACCTCTATCACACGCGGGTCGGACAGGAATTCGCTGAGGTAAGTGCGTACCGCTGCGGGCGTCGCGGCGTCCGGCGTGCCCAGATTCACCAGCAGAACACCCAGCGAGTCGGGCAATCCGTGTTCGTATTGTGGTGCTGATTCGAAGGCTGGCATAAGTCCTGGCGCGCACCCTGAGGTGACGTAAGTGTTTGACGAACAGTACTAATAGTTTGTTAAAAAAGCCATTCATGGCTTTCCTGAACTCGTCAGGACCGGCGCCAGTAATGCCGTATCATTACACTCTGATTTGAGGAGCATCTGGCAATGCAGGACGACTCGCAAACAACAGGTATACCGACCGATCGGCAGACACTGGTACGCGACATTGCAGTTTTGCAGGTCAAACTGGTGGTTGACGGCCTGCGGGATTTCATACTGGTGCCGATTTCGATGATCGCCGGCATTATCAGCCTGGTCAAGATCGGCAAGGAGCCGGCAACGGAATTCTATGATTTGCTGAAGATGGGGCGCAGGAGTGAGCGCTGGATCAATCTTTTTGGCGCCGCCGAACGTGTGTACGGGCCGGCGAGTGAAGATGATCAACTGATGCCCGAGGATATCGATTCACTGGTCAGCCGCGTCGAGTCTTTTGTTGTCGACGAGTATAAAAAAGGCGGTGTGACAAAGCAGGCAAAAGATCAGGTGGACAAGGCGCTCAATACGCTGCAGAAGCGTGCGAAACGCAATAAATAATCGTAGGAGCGGCTTTAGCCGCGATTGGCGCCAATCGCGGCGTCTTTGCGGCCGTACATCCTCGCGCTCTGCGGCGAAAGTGTAGCTGTTAAGATAGCCGCCACCACGCATTCTTCCAAATCTGGCAGGAACTTTCTGGCCTACGATCACGGGAACGGAAAATGGCGCCCTTTTCCGTGCTCCGTCCCCTCTATTTGTCGTCGTTGGTTCTTCGAATCCCCTCCCGTAATGCATTATGTAAAATTCAAAGCCAAAAAAATAACTGGCCGTCGTAAACTGACATTCGTAGCATCGGCACTAACGGACAAACAAAAATGACACGCCGCAAGACCGCACTTTCCGCAATTCCAATGATTGCATTCATGTTGGTGTCTACGCCGGTTCTCGGCGACGAAATCAATTGTCAGGGCAAGTTCGGAAAAGTGAAGTTGGATGGCAATGTCGTCATCGCCGCACCTTGCACACTAAACGGAACCACGGTCGACGGAAACATCAAGATATTCGCAGGCGGTTCGCTGGTCGCCATTGGCGCCGTCATCGACGGCAGTATCAAGGCTGACACCGCGGACTTCATCGATCTGCAAAATACAGAAGTGGATGGCAATGTTGATCTCAAAGAGATGGTTGGCGATATCAGCTATATTCGCGACAGCACGATCGACGGCCATGTGAAACTGAAGAAAAATCGTTCACGCCTCAGACTGCTGCGAAACTATATTGACAAGAACTTACAGGCAGATGAAAACAGTGGCGGTGTCGTCATCTCTGATAATGTTATTGATGGCAATTTGCAATGCAAAAAAAATAGCCCAGAGCCCGAGGGTGGCAACAACATGGTTTCGGGCAAGATGAAAGATCAATGCAGTGGTCTCCAGGCGGCAACAGAGTCGGGAGGGTCGGGAAATGATGGCGGCACCGGGTCAACCGGCGGGTCGGGCAGCGATGGTGGTACCGGAACAACCGGCGGGTCGGGCAGCGATGGCGGCACCGGAACAACTGGCGGGTCCGGGACACCGCCATTCGAAGTGAATGTTGGAGCTGGCGGTGGCGGCGGTGGTTCGAGCGGACCGCTGCTCATCGTGTTTCTGCTCGTTGTTGGCCTGCCGCGATTACTACGGCGACGGCGCGACCGGCAATATCAAAGTTATCAACGCGCTTCCCACGCAATCTTTTGAGGTATCACGCTTCCCGCGGTTAGCGTTGCACGTCACGACCGGAAATCAGGTCATCAAAGTTCGGTGGTGGGTGATCCGGCCCCATGCGCCCTTCCTTGAGGCGTCGTATATAATCTTTGTAAGTCCGCATCGCCTGGTAGCCGAAGATCCAGCAAATGGGCAGGTTCGCATAAATGATTATGCCAAGGCCGATGCCTGTCATGTTGTCAAGATCGGCGCTGGTTTTAATGTGCCCCAGTGTCGCGACGAATGTGAGTGAGCAATAAATCAGTCGATAGGGCATTGCACTCTTGTTGCCCCACATATAAACAGCACCTTGTTCACCGTAATAGCCCCAGGCAATGATCGTGGAAATCGCGAAAAGCCACGATGCGATCGTGATCAACCATTTGCCAAGGCCCGGTATGACCGAGTCAAAGGCCTTCGCAGTCAACGTCGCGCCAACATGGTCCTGGTAGAAACCACCGTTGACGACCTGCGGTTCGACCGACCCGGCGAATGGTTGCCATGCGGCTACAAAATTATCGCCGTCTGTCGATACGCTGCCTGTAATACGATGCAGATTCTGTCCGGTTGCAGCATTGTCGCCGGCTGCGACGATCATGAGTAATGGCTCCTGCTCCTGCCATTCGCCTGCTCCCAGCGGAGTATCCGGATAAGCCCAGCCGGCGGCTGTCTGAACTGCCTGCGGCGGACTATCGAACGAGACATCAGGCGCGCGATTCCAGACGCCTGTGGATAAAATGATAAGCGCGGTGAAGGTACACACGACGATCGTGTCGATGAAGGGTTCCATACCACCGACCAGGCCCTCGCGAGCGGGCTCGTCGGTCTTCACAGCAGCATGCGCGATGGCCGATGATCCCTGGCCGGCTTCGTTAGAAAATACGGCGCGTTTCATGCCAAAAAGAAAAGCCGAGCCTACAGTGCCGCCGATAAACGCCCCGGTTGCATCGGCCTGCGTGAATGCGGACGTAATGATCAGTCCCATCATCGCCGGAATCTGGTCGAAATTGGCAAACAGCACAAAAAAGCCGGCGATGATGTAGATAAAGACCATGCCTGGCACGAGCGTAGCGGTAACTTTGCCGATTCGCTTGATTCCTCCAAGGAGGACCGCAGCGACGATAGTGGTGAGAACGACACCGGTGATCCAGCCCGGTACGCTGAAGTACTCGTTGGTTATATCTGCGACGTTCCATGCCTGGAACATATTGCCGCCGGTGCCGGAGGACACCATGACAGTAAACGAATACAGAACTGCCAGCCCGGTGCCAATCCAGCCAAGCCGGGGATTCATTCTCTTGAGCGCCTTACCGGCGACCCACATGGGTCCACCGTGGGGGTTGTCGGGATCGTCCGTGTTGCGATAAAGCATTGCCAGGGTGACTTCCGTCAGCTTGATCGACATACCCAGAAAGCCAACCACCCACATCCAGAAAATTGCACCCGGACCACCCAGTGTGATGGCGAGCGCCACACCACCGATATTGCCGAGCCCCACCGTTCCGGACAAAGCGGCGGACAGCGCCTGGAAGTGGTTGATAGCGCCGGGGTCATTCGGGTCATCGTAAACGCCGCGGACTACTTTGGGCCCGTGGGTTAGCGCCCGAAACTGAGAGAAGCCACTCCAGAAGGTAAACAGGACGCCGGTTGCGGCGATGATATAAATCCACGTCTCGTTCCACAAAACGGCATTGATCGCGGCTAAAGTCTGGCTCAGCTCACCCATGCATTCCCCCACGCAATCGATTTGCTCGAAATTCCAACAGGCTGTTGAATCCCTTTTTCTTCTTTAGCCAGTGGCTGGTTTATGCCGCTTCCATGATCGCAGTGACACCCATGCCACCCGCGGCACAAATGGATATCAGTCCGCGGCCGCCGCCTTTTTCATGCAGCATCTTGGCCATTGTCGCGACAATTCTGGCGCCGGTTGCAGCGAATGGATGACCAATCGCAAGACTACCGCCTTTAACATTTAGTTTAGCGAGCTCAATCGGACCCATGGGTTGGTTTCTGCCAAGCCGGTCACGACAAAATTGCTCCGATTGCCACGCTTTCAGGGTGGCGATCACCTGCGAAGCAAAAGCTTCGTGTATTTCATAGAAATCGAAATCCTGTAGTTGCAGATCAGCGTCCTTGAGCATTTCGGACACGGCGTATGCCGGCGCCATCAGGAGGCCTTCGACGCCGACGAAGTTAACGGCGGCTACTTTGCAATGCGTAAGGTAGGCGATGATCGGCAGGTTTTTTTGTTTCGCCCACTCTTCGGATGTAAGCAACACCGCAGCAGCGCCATCAGTCAATGGCGTACTGTTGCCGGCGGTCATCGTGCCCGTTTCGCTTCTGTCAAACGCCGGTTTCAGCGCCTGCAGCTTTTCAAAAGTTGTGTCGCGGCGAATGTTGTTGTCTTCCTCCGCATCCTGAAATGGAATCACAAGGTCGTCATAAAAGCCGGTGTCATAGGCTGCCGCTGCTTTCATGTGACTGGCCAGGGCCAGCTGGTCCTGGTGTTCGCGGGACACTTCGAATTCCTTGGTCGTAATCTCGGCGCTCTGTCCCATGGACAAACCCGTTCGTGGTTCGATCACACCAGGGAGTTGTGGTTTGAGATGTCCTGGCCGGAGTGAAAACCACGGCTTCAGCTTTTGACCAATCGATCTGCCGCGAGCGCTCGCCAAAAGCAGGGAGCGAAACTTGTCGGAGTAAACAATGGGGGCATCGCTGATCGAGTCGGTGCCACCGGCGATACCGGCGTCTATCTGGCCGAGCGCGATTTTGTTGGCAATGTTGATGCAAGCTTCAATACTGGTGCCGCAAGCTCGTGCCATATCGACGCCGGGTGTGCGCAAGGACAGTCCGGCACCGATTGCGCATTCCCTGGCAAGGTTCCAGTCCTTGGAGTGCTTGATGACCGCGCCGAGCGCAACATCACCCAGTGTCTGGCCTTTCAGATCGTATTTGTTGACAAGGGCGGTCAGGGTCGCCGTCATCATGTCCTGGTTGGAGCAGTCCGTATAAATTGAATGGGCACGACAAAAGGGGATTCTCAATCCGCCAACCACCGCCACCCGTCTCGCTCGCCCGTCATGCAACATACTTGTCTCCGTGCGCTAAATACTGGTCTTATACTGCCTGCGTGCGGCAACCTTACACTATTGCCGGACAGGATCGTAACCACTACATTCTGCCCCTGAACCATTGAATTCGGAAAAGAGACAAAAACAGTGTCCTCATCAAAAAAGAGCTGGCTGCAAGAGTCGAAGGCGTTATTGATCCTCGCGGGGCCGCTCATCGTCAACAACCTGTCGATCGCCGGCATGCAATTTGCGGATGCGGTCATGGCGGGGCGTCTGGGCGCGGAGTCGCTGGCGGCGGTTGCTGTCGGTGGCAGCATCTGGTTTCTCGGCTTCACTGTCATGCTGGGATTGATGATGGCGATCTCGCCGATTGTGGCGCGCCACTATGGCGCCGGCAATCAGGAACTGATCGGGCGATATACGCGGCAAGGGCTTTGGCTCGCGGTCGTGCTCGGCATGTGCATATTTACGCTGGCGCAGTTGTTTGTCGAACCATTGCTTGCGTTCATCGGCATCGACCAGGGATTTCGTGCGACGACAGTTGGTTATGCGGAGGCGATCATGTTTGGCGCCCCGGCGATTTGCGCGTTTCTTGCCTTTCGCTTTACCACAGAGGGTATCGGTTTCACCCGACCGATCATGTACACCTCGCTGTTTGCGCTGGTTTGCAATGTGTTTCTCAACTATGTGCTGATGTACGGCCATTTTGGCTTCCCTGCTTTCGGCGCGGTTGGTTGCGGTATCGCGAGCGCAACCACGATGTGGCTGATGGTGTTCGTGCTTGGCATTTATGTCTATGTGCATCCGATCTACAAGCCATTGAAAATTTTTGATCATATGGCGCCGCTTCGCGTGCCGGTACTGAAAGAGATTCTGCATCTGGGTACGCCAATCGCCGTTACGATCACGGCGGAAGCTGGTTTGTTTTCGGCTGTATCCATCCTGATTGGCACACGCGGTGCGGAAATAACAGCGGCACATCAGATTGCGCTTAACTTCGCGGCGACGATGTTCATGATTCCACTGGCATTGAGCGCGGCAATAACCATTCGCACCGGCCATGCGCTTGGCGGAGGTAATTTAGCGACTGCGCGTTTGGCCGGCGCTGTCGGCATCTGGATGTGTGTACTCTTTATGACCTTTTCCGCCGCCTTCCTGTTGCTCTTCAGGGATGCGGTTGTGCACTTGTATACGAACGATCCATCTGTGCAGGCGATCGCCATCAGCCTCTTGCTGATGGCAGCAATTTTCCAGATTGCAGACGGTGTACAGATCGGCGCAGCTGGCGCGCTGCGTGGCTACAAAGACACGCGCATACCTATGGTCATCAATATGTTTGCCTACTGGGCGCTGGGATTTCCCCTGGCGTACCTGGCTGCGATTACGTTCCAGTCACCACCAGCGTATATATGGGCAGGGTTTGTGCTCGGATTAACTGTTGCGGCTGTCTTGTTGACGGTTCGTTTCAATCGCTTGTCGAAACAGGTGTTGCAGAGTGCTTGATTAGTGGAAGTTGGTTGCTGCTTTGGCTGGGATTGTTTTTGCAGGGAAGTCAGGGCGTAACTTAAGCTTTATTCGCGGCTAAAGCCGCGAATAGGCCTCAAGATTCGGCCTGGCCAAACGTCGGTACGTCTCCGGCCAGATACTCATCTTCTTCAGGCGTGTTCTCGCGCTGTAACAACACATTTCGATGCGGAAAGCGGCCGAATTTCTGCACGATGTCGGAATGCAGCTCCGCAAATTGTGCAATCGTTTCGAACGTTTCCTTGTAGGTAGGTGAAACCGCTTCGGCCAGCTTATTGAATATTGCGCAGGATTTGTCCTGCACCTTGCGCGACTCTGCATGTTGCAGCGGCATATAAAAAAAGACGCGTTGAATAGGCGTCAGGCCCTTGTCCTTTTTCTCCATGGCCCCCTCGACACACAGCTTGAGAGCGTCTTTATCTTTGGCGAAAGCTTCCGCTTTGTTGCGGTATATATTGCGACGAAACTGATCCAGTAAAATAATCAGCGCAAGGCGACCTCTTGGCTTGTGCCCCCAGCGGTCAAGTTTTCCTTCTGAGGCAAGCTCCACGTCGTCAGAAAATTCCCTGGCAATCTCCTCGTCAAAAACAGGATCTTCGCCAAACCAGACATCCATTCGACCGTCTATTTGCGGTGCACTCAGGGACTTTTCCCTGAACCAGAACGACAGCACTGCATCGATTCGTATCTGGTCGTCGTCCGTTATCGTGGCATCCGCATTTTCGCTCAAGAGTTTTACTGACATAGTCTTTTTCCGTTTACGGTTCCGTAATCGATGCAGGGCAGGAATTGTGCAGTCGGACAGCGTTCCCGGCTCCGGCCATAATGCGAACCGCATCACAGTATGCGTGCTGTTCGACCGCTCATAGTGTGTTCTAACATTGGGCGCTGGTAAATGCCATGCGCCGAACCGGAATGACGGTCAATGCTGATTTGCGAGCTTTTGGTACTGAAGATGCGCTCATGAAGCACCACCTGATACTTAGCCTGATATGTGTAGTCCTCGCGGGTTGCGGCAGCTCCAATGGTGGTCCGGAGGACGCCCTGCGTACCTGGGTTAGCGAGGCCGAGGTGGCCGCGGAGGAGCGGGATCGTCGCGGCCTGCTCGCGCTGATTTCCGAAAACTATGCAGATAGTCGCGGCAACGACTACGAAGGCGTAGGTCAGATGTTGCGCATCTACTTTTTGCGGCAGCAATCAGTCGCTTTGCTAACGACTATCGACGAGATCGTGTTGGCGGACGATACAGCAGCGATTCTTAAGCTTACGGTGGGTATGGCTGGACTCAACAACAGCGCGCTGGGTGTTAGCGCAGATGCGTATAACTTCGAGCTGGAACTGCAGGTCGATGACGACGAGTGGTTGTTGATCGGCGCACGTTGGGGTGAATTGGGCGAAAAACTGCGTTGATGTATCCGGGCGAGACGTGTTAAGGAGTATGTAATGAGAAGCAGCAAACAACTACGAATTTCTGTCGGACTGCTTGCGGTAATGTTTTTATCAGCTTGCGCGACTACTGAAACAATGATCGCCGCGCCGACCGTGCAGCTGAAAACTGTCGAGTTGAGCAAGGTGAGTTTCAATCAGCAGACGTTTCTCCTCGGCTTTGATGTTAGCAACCCGAATTCGTTTCCCTTGCCAGTCAAGGCAGTCAAGTATCGCCTGTTGTTCGACGACAAAAGTTTCGCCAATGGAGAAACGCGGGGGAATTTCACTGTGCCGGCCCACGGTGACGATCAGTTCGTGCTTAGCGTCAATGTGAGCTTTCTGGATTCGGCGGCGCAACTGACCTCGTTATTGCGTGGCGGCGTTCCCGACCATGTTGAATATGAATTGCAGGGCAGCCTCGCTATCGACATTCCTTTCGTCAAGCCAGTGGCGTTTTCCAGCGCTGGTGTAATACCGGTTAAAAATAGCGGATTCTAGTTCTTGCCGATACAAGCGGCGTATGAGTATCGGCGTGATGGCCCACCCTTGAATCGCGGCAGGGTCACTCACGGACATCCGTCTCGATTATGGGCATATTCTCAAGACTGGAACGTAGTGGTGGATAAAACTTCCTACGCGACATAAGCACGTCCTGTACAAAATGCCACTCCCACGTGATCTGCGTGGGAGCGGCATCCTGCCGCGATTAGGGATTATTCGTGCGCGATCGGTTTATCGGTAAACAGGAAATCTTTAAGCTCTTTATCGAACGTCGGATCCTTGCGCCGAATCCACTCGAGGACCATTGCTGCATGCTCTTTTTCTTCGTCGCGGTTATGCGCGAGTATAGTTGCTAGTTCGGAATCCTTGCAGGCATCGACGCGTTGGTTGTACCAGTCAACGGCCTCCAGTTCTTCCATCAAAGAAGTTATCGCCCGGTGCATATCTCGTGTGGCATCCGTCAGTTCATCAA
>Ga0164315_10001967_pt1 | contig 15638 bp, 14 predicted proteins | sample GuaBasSedimGuay6_FD_113737 | JGI IMG/M metagenome (GOLD analysis project Ga0164315, IMG submission 113737) | Subseafloor sediment microbial communities from Guaymas Basin, Gulf of California, Mexico - Guay6, Core 4569-2, 0-3 cm | ecosystem: Environmental > Aquatic > Marine > Hydrothermal vents...
ATTGTTTGATGGTTAGATTGTTTGATGGTTGGATTGTTTGATGGTTAGATTGTTTGATGGTTAGATTGTTTGATGGTTGGATTGTTTGATGGTTGGATTGTTTGATGGTTAGATTGTTTGATGGTTAGATTGTTTGATGGTTGGATTGTTTGATGGTTAGATTGTTTGATGGTTAGATTGTTTGATGGTTGGATTGTTTGATGGCTGAACGGTTGGAATCCCTTAACCCCCTTATTCCCCAATTCCCCTTAAACATCTACCACCAGCGATTTCACCTGTAATTCTTTTCCTGAAAGTATTTCGTGGTAAAAACCACCACATTTAGGGCAGGGGTCAAAGGCGCTGTCGATGTCAAATTCATGGGCACAATCGTTGCATTTTGCGCGGGCCGTGATTTTGTTGATTTGGATTTTTGCCTTTTCGAGCAGGGTGTTTTTTACGGCCATTTCCAGGGCGGTGTCCAATGCCTGAAATTCAATTCCCGACATGGTTCCCACGTCCAACACCAATTCAGTTACTGCAGAACCTTTGGCCTTTTTGGCTTCGCTCTCTGCAATTTCAATGATGCTCATGGCAATGGAGAACTCGTGCATTTTGTTGATTGGTGAATGGTGATTGGATGATTTGCGATTAGTGATTAGATGATCTGCGATTGGTCATTAGTCATTGGTTGTCAGAAGTAAGTATCGAATGGGATTACGAACCGCCAACTGCCAGCTTTTAGTCGTATGACCACTGTTTTTGTACTGGCTTATTAGTGGTCTGACGACTGTCAACCTCCAACTTCCAACTACTTCCTCCCCGGATACACCTTCAGGGCTTCGTCCAGTATTTTGATTGACATTTTCAGGTCATCCACCTTCAGTACATAACTGATACGTACTTCGTCTTTTCCTTTGCCCGGTGTTGAATAGAATCCCGAGGCTGGTGCAAGCATCACAGTTTGGTTTTCGTAAGCAAAATCTTCAAGTAGCCACTGACAGAATTTATCAGAATCATCAATCGGTAGTTTAGCCACAACATAAAAAGCACCAGATGGATTGGGGCAAAAAGCGTCTTTAATATTATTGATCCCTTCCACAACTGCATCCCTGCGTGCGAGATATTCTTTCGTTACTTTTTCAAAATAGCTGTCCGGTGTATCAACAGCAGCTTCAGCAGCAACCTGCCCGAAAGTTGGCGGGCTTAAACGGGCTTGCGCAAATTTCATTGCAGTTGCCATCACGCTTTTATTTTTCGAAATCATCCAGCCAATACGCACGCCACAGGCACTGTAACGCTTAGAAACAGAATCTATTAAGATTACATTCTCATCAATTCCTTCCAAATGCATGGCTGAATAATGTTCTTTGCCATCATAAGTAAACTCACGATAAACTTCATCAGAAATGAGAAATAGATTATGTTTCTTCACAATATCACGCAAGGTTTCCAACTCTTCTTTGGAATAAAGGTAACCCGTTGGATTATTAGGATTGCAAACCAAAATAGCCTTGGTTCTTTCTGTGATGTTTTTTTCAAAGTCTTCAATGGGTGGCAATGCAAAGCCAGTATCAATTGAAGAAAAAATGGGCTTTATATTAATGCCGGCATTGGTAGCAAATCCATTGTAATTGGCATAAAAAGGTTCGGGGATAATTACTTCGTCACCCGCATCCATAATTGTTTGAAAAGCAAACAGCAAAGCTTCGGAAGCACCGGCACCTACAATAATTTCATTAGCTTCAACATCAATATCCACCGTTTTGTAGTAGTCCACCAGTTTTTCCCTAAAAGAAGGTATTCCGGCCGAATGGCTGTATTCAACCACATTGGGCTTAAAATTCCGAACAGCATTCAGTGCTATTTCCGGCGTCTCAATATCTGGTTGGCCAATATTCAAAGGATAGATTTTTACTCCCCTTTTGCGGGCAGCTTCTGCGAATGGAACTAGTTTGCGGATAGGGGATTCTGGCATCGCCTTTCCCTTTTTTGAAATGTTAAGCATGGTTTTTCTATTTAATGGTTTATGCCAAATTTAAAATAAAAAGCGGTTCTTTCAAGGAAAAAACCGCTTAGTGAATCAGTAGCAATGCATTGTTAATTTATCTATTTATTGATGGGAGCTGCTCCAAGGCCTGTTTCTTTCTCAGGCATTGCTTCTGCAGGCTGAGCCACAACTTTTCCTTTGATGCGCAATACTATTGTTTTCTTATTCTTGGCATTGGAATAAATGGTGACCGATTTATTAAATGCACCAATTTTAGTGGTGTTATAAGTCACTTTGATTTTGTTTTCCTCGCCGGGCAGAATGGGTTCTTTGGGCCAGGATGGAACAGTGCAACCGCAAGAAGAACGGGGTTTTGAAAGAATGAGCGGCTCTTTCCCAGTATTGGTAAACACAAAGTTATAACTACCATCCGAGCCCTTGTAAATTTCACCGTAATCGTGCAAGGTAGTTTTAAATGTAATGACAGGGCCATTCATTTTTTCATCCATTTCAGCTTTCTTAGAACTGTTCTGTGCTGAGGCAACAGTTACGGCTAGCATTATTGTCAATGCAAATAATATTTTTCTCATGATTTTTTTATTAAAAAATTAACACACAAAAGTATAATTTTATTGCGTTCGACGAAGAAAATAACAAATCAAATTTATATGAAGCGCATTCTGTGTTTAACGACTTCAGGTGCTCAATATTTATTACCTTTGTTTTAAATTAAAGATACCAATGCCCATTACATCAAATAAGCTAAAATCGAACAAGCTGAAGCAGCCTAAATCCAAGCCGGCGAAAAAGAAAAAAGTGGTTTCTGTCAGGCAACGCAAGAAAAAAAAGACGGTTTCCACTGGTCTTGACCCTCGGATAAGACGCGTTATCGGTTTCTTCTTTCTATTGAGTGCCATGTATTTATTTTTGGCATTCAGCTCGTTTTTAGTGAATTGGTATGATGCCAATCCCGGTAATTCTGTAGGTCAAAACATCGGAAACTACTTTAGTGATCATGCAGATATTGTCCAGAACTGGACCGGTGCTTTTGGTAACTGGTTGTCACACATGCTCGTATTAAATGGTGTTGGGCTTGGGGCTTATACACTCTCTATTATTTTTTTTGGTTTGGGTTTGAAAATGTTACTGAACATCCGTATGTTTAAACTTTGGGTTTGGTTTCAGATACTGGTTTTGGGACTCTTGTGGCTGCCCATGTTGTTTAACCTGATTTACCCTGTGCATCCCGAAAATATTCTTGGGGGATTTGTAGGTCATCAGCTTAATTTTTGGTTGGACGGATACCTCGGTGGGGTAGGTGTTATTTTACTGCTGATATTTGTTCCGGCTACATTCGTCCTTATCGATTTTAAGTTCGCTGGAAGAAAAAAGAAGTCAAAAAATGAAGATGATTCTACGCAATCATCTACAAATAAAAACAATCTGAAAGAGGATATTTACAATACGGTTGAGTTTTCGGTAGATGAAGAAGATGATAAAAACAGCGGAGGTCCACCTTCATTTGTTACTGTTGATGATTCGGTTATCGAGTTGGATGCTGCTGTAGAAGAGAAATCTAAAGATAAAGAGAAAGACAAAAAAGAAGATTTGGAATTGACCATCGAAAAGCCGGTTATTGAAGAAAAAGTAAAGGAATTAAAACCCGGAGATCATTTTGGGATTGATACAGAATTTGACCCGCACCTTGATTTGCCTGATTTCAAAATGCCTCCGCTTGATTTGCTTGTTGATTACGATAATGGGAACATCAGTATCGATAAGGAAGAACTCGAATCCAATAAAAACAAAATTGTTGAAACGCTGAATCACTATTCCATTAGTATTACAAAGATTAAAGCAACTGTTGGTCCCACTGTTACTTTGTATGAAATAGTGCCGGCTCCCGGTGTGCGGATTTCACGAATTAAAAATCTGGAAGACGACATTGCCCTGAGTCTTTCGGCAATGGGTATCCGGATTATTGCCCCTATTCCCGGTAAAGGAACCGTCGGCATTGAAGTCCCCAATCGAAATCCGAATATTGTTTCCATGCGCTCTATTCTTGGTTCCGAACGCTTTCAGAACAGCAAATTTGAGTTGCCCATCGGTATTGGAAAAACCATTGCCAACGAAAGTTTTGTGGCCGACCTGGCAAAAATGCCACATATTCTTATGGCCGGTGCTACAGGTCAGGGCAAGTCGGTAGGATTGAATGCCATTATTGCTTCGCTGTTGTACAGCAAGCATCCGTCAGAGCTGAAATTTATTCTGGTTGATCCCAAGAAAGTTGAACTGACGTTATATTCACGTATCGAACGCCATTATCTTGCCAAATTGCCCGATTCGGAAGAAGCAATTATTACCGATACACGTAAGGTTGTCAGAACGCTAAATTCATTGAGTATTGAAATGGACAACCGTTACGAATTGTTGAAAGATGCACAGGTCCGCAATGTGAAGGAATACAACGAGAAGTTTATTGCAAGAAAATTAAATCCCGTCCACGGCCACCGCTACCTGCCGTATTTTGTTTTGGTTGTTGATGAATTTGCCGACCTGATTATGACCGCCGGCAAAGAAGTTGAAGGACCCATCACGCGTTTGGCGCAGTTAGCAAGGGCAGTTGGTATACATCTGGTTATCGCAACGCAAAGGCCTTCGGTAAACATTATTACAGGAACAATCAAGGCGAATTTCCCGGCACGGATCGCTTTCAGGGTTATTTCAAAAATTGATTCGCGCACTATTCTTGACACAGGTGGTGCTGATCAATTGGTTGGCAGGGGAGACATGCTTATGTCAACAGGTAGTGACCTTATTCGTTTGCAATGTGCATTTATCGACACCCCGGAAATTTCAGAGGTAACAAGTTATATTGGTTCACAACGTGCCTATCCTGATGCTTATCATTTGCCCGAGTATTTTGACGAAGAAACAGATGCCAAACCCGACTTTGACATCAACGACCGTGATGAATTGTTTGAAGATGCAGCGATGATTATCGTACAAACACAACAGGGATCGACATCGCTTTTGCAACGCAAGTTAAAATTGGGATACAACCGAGCGGGAAGAATTATTGACCAATTGGAGGCCGCCGGAATTGTTGGCGCGTTTGAAGGTAGTAAAGCCCGAGAGGTAAAAGTGGCCAACGAAATGGCTTTGGAACAGTTTTTGAAGGATTTGAATAGTAAAAAAGATGAACTTGATTAATTGTTCAAAATGAAATAATTATTGCAGGAATAATGCACGGCATCTTAATCCTGATTCCTGTATCCTGATTCTAAATTTTAAAAAAGATGAAAAAAATATTGTTAGTTACCACCCTGCTGATTAGTGGAGTTGTATTTGCGCAAGGCGGAAAAAAAGCCGACCAGTTATTGAAAGACGTAGTTGATAAAACAGCCTCTTACGAAAATATGAAGGTCGAAATTTCCTATACAATGGTGAACATTGAAATGGATATCAACGAAAAAAAAGGGGGTGTCATTTTCATTGCTGGCGACAGTTACCGGATTGAAATGGAAGGGCAAATTATTATTTCAGATGGAAAAACAGTTTGGACTTATCTGGTCGATTCGGAAGAAGTATTGGTGAGTGATGTGGAAAACAATGACGAGAATATTTCGCCAACAAAAATCCTAACGACCTACAATAGTGATTATAAGGCCAAGTTTGATACAGATAATAAATACAAAAACGCTGATCTGAAGGCTATTAATTTACGCCCTAACGATGGGAAACAGTTTGAAAAGATGAGCATTCTTGTCAACCAAAAAAAATTAAGCCTCGAAAGCTTTTCTATTTATGATAAAAACGGAAATGTTTTTACTTACCACATTATTAGTTTAAGCCCGAACCTTGATTTACCTGAAAACACTTTCAGTTTCAATCCGGAAGATTATCCAGATGTTGAGGTGGTTGACATGCGCTAAGCAGGTAATGGATTAATGATGGGCCTTCGATACATAAGAAAAACCGATATAGGTAACCATAATCCAGCCACCGATTAAAGAACCACTTCCGATAAAAGAAATTATAGTTAGCATACCTTTGGTTGAACCGGCGGGGTCAATATAGTGCATGAGGTATAAAGGCCCGCAGGCAAGCACAATTCCGGCAAAAAAAGCGTAATACAAAATTCTAATTTTTGATTCCCGGATATATTGATTCTTAAAGGCAAACAGCATCAATATTAGCGTATGAATAAAGTGAAGGGTGATGGCTGTAGTGAAATTGAAATAATTGATAAGCGGTGAAAAGAAAACGATTCTTTCCAGCGTAAACAATAATATGGCAACCAGTCCTAAAAATCCTGTAGTAATTAAAATAGTTTTTGTCATTTTTCTTTATTTTGTGCAAAAATAAAAAATTCAAGAAAACTACCTTTGCTGACGGACAAAAAACAATACAAACCAACCCCTAAAAATGTAAAAGAGATGAATGTTTCAGTTGACATTAGTTATTACCCGCTCAAAGATGAATTTATTCCACCCATCAAAAGTTTTATCGACCGCTTAAATTCACATGCTGGCATTGACGTTAAGACCAGTGGTATGAGTACGCAGGTTTTTGGAAAGTATTTTGAAGTGATGGAGATACTAACCAAAGAAATTCATGCTTCATTTGAGCTGCCTCATTCCGTATTTGTTTTAAAAATCGTGAATGCTGATTTGCAAATTCATGCCAACAGTGAATAAATGAGTGATTTAATCCAATTCTTTTTGGAGCCCTACCAAACAGCAACTACATTCAATATTATTCTTGAATTTCTTGCTGCCCTGTTTGGAGTCATTAGTGTTTTTTATGCCCGAAAAGAGAACATCCTCGTTTTTCCATCCGGAATTATCAGTACAGCCATTTATGTTTATTTGCTTTCGCAATGGAGTTTGTATGGCGATTTAATCATCAATATTTACTATACCTTCATGAGTTTTTACGGCTGGTATATGTGGCATAAAGTAATTGATGATAAACAATCGCATATTGCCATCAGCCGGACAAATAGCACAGATAAATTGAAGGCTTTCGGTATATTTTTATTCACTTCCGTTTTTGTAATTGTGGTCTATCGTTATTACGATGTAATGCCCAATCATTTGAGTTTTAGGGAGAGTGTGGCTTATGCCTGGCAAAATCTTAGTTCCGGAAACCTCGAAGATTTTAGAAAGGCCACACCTTATCTTGATACTTTTACTACCGGAATTTTCTTTGCGGCCATGTGGCTGATGGCCAATAAAAAAATTGAAAACTGGACCTTGTGGATAATTGGTGATGTGGTTTCAATTCCGCTGTATTTTGTGAAAGGTTATGGATTCACCGGAGTACAATATACCATCTTTCTTGTGATTGCCATCATGGCGTATTTTTCCTGGAGGAAAGCAATTGAGAATCAAAAAGAAAATCACAGCAATGTTTAAACGAATTGCCATAACAGGTCCCGAGTCAAGCGGAAAAACAAGACTGGCGAAAGATTTAGCTTTCCACTTCAAAAGCAATTGGGTGTCGGAATTTGCACGTGAATACCTTGAAGGCTTACATGAAAAATACACCCTTGGAGATATTCTTTCCATTGCAAAAGGACAGTTGACAAGAGAGGAAGAAATTGCGGGTCAAACGGCTGGCTTGCTATTTTGCGATACAGATTTAACAGTAACAAAAATCTGGAGTCAGGTCGTGTTTAATTCTTGTCCTGAATGGATTGAAGAAAAGTTCATCCAGCACCGCTACGATTTGTATTTGCTGTGTTATCCTGATATTGAATGGGAAGCTGACACTTTAAGGGAGAATCCTGACGACCGCTTGTTGCTATTTGATATGTATCGAAAGGAACTGGAAAATGCCGGATTTAATTTCGCGATAGTAAAGGGCAGGGGAGACGAGCGTTTGGAAAATGCAATTAACTTTGTCAATCGTTTGCATGCTGATTTGTAATTAGGTGTTTAGTCCCGGAGGGACGATAGACCATTTAGCCAATGACTTTAGTCAATGGCAAATAAAAACCCAATGAAAAACCACCACAACAAAACCCCCAGAGTTTTACACCTCGCAAGGTGGTACCCCAACCGCTACGATCCCATGCCCGGTTTGTTTATTCAGCGCCATGCCGAAGCGGCAAACAAATATTGCAATGTTGGCATTGTTTATACACATGTTGTTGAAGGTAAAAAAAACAATGGAGTTTACGATTTGGAGGAAAGTGTAATTAATGGAGTGCCAACAGCAAAGGTTTATTACAGCAATCCAAATTTGCAAATTCCATTGATTACCCAACTCATTAAAGTATTTCGTTTTTACAAGGCCAATTATCTCGGTGTAAAAAAAATAAAGCAACAACTGGGTGGATTTGATCTTGTTCATGTTCACATTCTTACACGCTTGGGGGTGATTGCTTTGTATTATAAATGGTTTTGTAACAAGCCATATATTGTAACCGAGCACTGGTCACGCTATTTAGATTTGACTGGTTCTTTTACGGGAGCATTCAGGAAATCAGTTACAAAACTAATTGTCAGGAATGCCGCTGTTGTAACTACTGTTACACAAAATCTGGCCAATGCCATGCAAAAGCACGGATTGAAAAACAAGGATTACCGCGTATTGCCTAATGTGGTAGCCGAGCCGTTTTTCTATCCTAAAATTGCAACAAAAAAGGACAATGGAAAAAAGATCATCACGCATGTTAGTTGCTTCGAAGACAAATCGAAAAATGTAAGCGGATTGCTGCGCGTTATTTCTTCCCTCTCCAAAAAAAGAAGTGATTTTATTTTCCGATTAATAGGTGATGGAATGGATTTTGAAATGCTGCACAATTATGCCACCGATTTAGGTCTCAACAAATCTGAACTTGTTTTCCTGGGATTGCTTGAAGGTGAAAAATTGGTGGCCGAAATGGCAGCAGCAGATTTAATGGTGGTTTTCAGTAATTACGAAAACTTCCCGGTTGTAATTAATGAAAGCTTTGTTTTGGGAATTCCTGTCCTGGCAACAAGTGTGGGCGGTATTCCTGAATACGTAAACAAAGGCAATGGCAGATTACTCAATGCTGGGGATGAAGCTGCTTTGGAAAGCTACCTGAAGGATTATCTTGATGGAAGACTTTCCTTTGATAAACAAAAAATACAATCTGATTCGCATGACGCATTTTCTCCAAACACAATAGGAAAGGAGTTATTTGATATTTATTCAGTGGCGAACGCAACTACCTGACATAGTTTTAAATTCTGACATTATTCATGTAACGCCAGCATTGGCAGTCCTAGTTTAAAGAAATCTTTCTTGGAGATTTTATGTGAGAACAGATTTTGAAAAAAGTTCCGTTTGTGGGAAAGAAAGGCAACCATATCAATTTGGAACTTCTTCGTAAACGCGTCCAGCATGTCTGTTTTGTTGGAAGCATGTATTAAACTAAAAGTAATTTTCCCCAATAGTTTTTCTTTATCAAATGCCTGTTCCAGTTCATTCATCAGGATAGTGCTTTTCTCATCTTTTTCGTTAAACTGAAAATGTACAACATGCACGATAACTTTCATTTTTTCGAGCAAACTGAACACTTTATTGATGGATGCAATATCCATATTGCTGAAATTGGTAGCGTACATAATATGCTGAAGCTGTTCTTTCTGAAAGGATACAGGAACTGCAATTACAGGAATCTTTGCCCTGTTCATAATGTTTTCGGCCATACTTCCTTCGAGCCCCCCTTTTTTGCCTTCCCCTTCGGTTCCCATTACAATCAGGTTGGGATTAATCTCTTCACAAATACTGCGGATTTCCCATTCAGGATCGCCACCGGTGACAAGGTGGCTAACCTCTATATTGGCGTAGCCCATTGTCTTGATTAATGCCTCGATTTCAGTTATCAGATTTAGCATATTCTCTTTTGCCTGTTTACGCAATGTTGCGATAAACTCTACATTTAGGAATGCATCATTGTCGATGCCAACTGGAAGGCTTGAATCGGGCACGATAATCTGATCAGGGTAAATATGAAAAAGAAAAAGTTTGGCTTTTTGTTGCCCTGTCAGGTAAATAGCACGTTTGCAAGTGGGCAATGTATTTTCGGAAAAGTCAACCGGAATCAAGAATGTCTTCATCATTTTATTTTTTATAAAATTACGAAAAGTTTTTTTTATGAGAATCTTTCGTTTATAATTTTTTTTATTGTTCTAATAAACAGTAAAAAACGCTACTTTTGGCGGCTGAAAGATTGCGGAAAATATTGTTGACAAGGGAAACTAACTGAAAAAACTGACCAGACTTTTTGACGAATGTAAACACCATTGAATTTACTAATTAAATAAGCGAAATTCATCATTATGCAGATTAAGATACAAATGGTCAACGCCTGTCTGAAAACTCCCCGAAACTTTAATAAGATTTATCTGTAAAACAGATTTGATAAACTGCTTTGAATTTTTTTAAAGGACATATTTTTATTCTACTGCTGTTGGCTTCCAGTGCCCTACTTGGACAAACGGTGAAATACGATTCTTCGTTGATAAAGGCCTATCCATTTAAGATTGGGAATATTGGGTTTTCGACAGATAGCATTGAGACAGTAATTGGAGCGGTAAATCGTGGTGAAATCTACGAGTATCAGTTTGAGTTATTTAACTTTGGTAAAAAGCCCATCGCGTTGAAGGGTGGGAAAAGCAGCCGTTTTGTATCAATTAAATATCAGCCAACACTTATACTGCCCGGAAAATCTGCAACGGCTTTTATAGATTTTGATGTGTTAACAGATTTGCCACTTGGCCCCATGTCGGTTGAGGTGGTTGTTGAGACCGACGAAAAGCAAAATGCTTTCAAGTTTCTTTACCTATTGGTTGATATTGTTGAAGATTCAACAAAATTCCAAACCCAACTCATCATCGATACGGTGCCCCGGATGATTTTTAATACCTATAATTTTGATTTTGGTCATTTGATGAGAGGTAAGAAAGTTTATCATACTTTTTATTTCACCAATATGGGTTCCGAAGATTTATTCGTGGAAAAGGTTTTGAGTTCAAATGGCTGTAAAATTGTCGCACCCCCTGAAAAAATGATTCCCCCCGGTGGTAGTGGAAGGTTGGTTGTGCAAGTTAAAACTGTTGGAGGCCTTGGTGTACAGCACCGAACCATCAGTGTCCGCTCAAACGATCCGGTGAACCCATTGATAATTCTTGGTGTTCATGGTACTGTTCGTCAACCCGCCCCCCCACAACAAAACCCCGCTTTCTGTTACGAATAGCTTCTTAGGTTGTGACTCTTTTTCTCTCCAAAGACACTTTTTAAAATCTAAGAGTACACCCCCCATTAGGAATCAAAATGCGCTGATTATATCCTGTAGTATTGGTTCTGCAACGAATTTAGTGGGATATTGAAAAATGCTAAAATGAACCAATGCTAAAATGCGTGAATAAAAGGATTTACATCAATAATAACATTCATTGCCATAATCCATTTTATTTATTGTCAATTATTTAAGCATTATCACAAAACTTATCCAAATCTCAGAAGTATTATTACCCACTAAAATGGTAGCAGAACCTTATAATTAATCATGGAAGTAATTTGTCATCGAATTGAACTGATTAATCTAATTGGACTTTTCGCTTGCGAAAAGTATTTAGTGTAATTCGCATAATACTATAAAAAGGTTTTTATGTTGATAAAAAATTCTCTTAGCTTATTATTACAATAAATTGTTATAAGTCACAGACTTAAGCTAGAGGAGAGTGGAAATCCAAACGTATTTCTACATAAAAAGTGTACTTATTCAAACCTGTTTGCTGTCTTTGCATTTGAGAACAATACACCTAATCCTTCACCCGTCCCCAGGCCAAAGTATTGATCATCCAATCGGGGAGGGGTTTTCCGGGTACGCGGTTTCTCAGGTTCATATACCAGCCCAGCCTTTTGATGATGGGCAGTTTGTGGGTTTCCACAAATTCAATGAGTGTGCCATCCGGGTCTTCGATATAAGAAAAATGACCTGCTGCCACGCCCATGTCGAAACTATTGGTGCTGTCAACTGTGAATGGAAACCCTTTTGATTCGCATTCGGTACGTAAGGCATCCATGCCTTGAATATCAAAGCACAGATGAATAAAGCCAAGGTCGCCCCAGATGCGGTCGGTAAAAATAGACTTTGCTTTTCTGGATTTTGCAATCACCAGTTCTATTTGCGAGGGGCCAAATAATTTAGAAAAAGGCCCTTTTCGCTCTTTGCTGTGTTTTAACAAAATACGTCGGATAGGTTGGTCGCCACCGGGAATAGCTGAAAGATCGTCGAAAATGCCTTCCTTATCGTAAATAATTTCATCATAACCTAGAATGTCACAGTAAACAGCTTTGGCTTTTTCGAAGTCAGAAATCCCAATAATCCCACCAAACACACCACCATTGAAAGCACCTTCATTTTTGTAAATACTGTTTTCGCTGACGACTTGAAAAATATTATTGTAGGGATCCTTTACAAAGAAATGCTCGTTGCCGGAAGGGTCTTTTTCAATATTTCCTAAAACATCAACACCATTGGCTTTTAATTGATTGTAGAAAGCACTGATGTTGTTGCTTTTGATTTTTGTTGAGAAAATACCAAGGCAGCCTATCTGGATTTCAAATTTGTGTGGTTCAGGAGTTTTGCCTGTATGTTGCCAAACTTCAAATCCGCCGCCGCCCTGCATGTTCATGGCGAGGGCTGCACGCCTTCTGCGGGTTTCGCCTTGGGTATGAGGCAACATCAATTCTGCAACTGCTTCTTCTTCAAAAACCCGAATATCCATTCCAAAATTCTGGCGATACCATTTCCAGGCTTCACTGAAATTGCTAACACCAACGCCCATTTGCTGAATGCCGCAGATTATTTTTTGATTCATTGTGTTCTCTTTTAAAAATCAATTCTTTTTCTCAATTATTTCCAGTTTCTGTAGGGAAGGGAAATAGGCGTAATATGGTAATAGAGGGGGTAGGGGAAGATGGAGAAAAAGAATTCTGTTTTATAATTATTTTCATTGAAAATGCTCATTTCCCTAAGCCTTATTTCCTTATTTCCCTTATACCTTTATTCCCCTTATAACCCTATACCCTTTGCGCCCATATTTCCCCAACATCAAGTCGCCTTAATTCTCGTTGCCATCCTATTAAACAATGCCGGAAAAAATCTTTTAATGTGTACCATCATTAATTCCTTTCCGCCAATTAGTACTTCTTTTTTGTTTTTTTCGATGGCTTTAATGTATTGTTCGGCACAATCTTCTGCTGAAATTCCACCAGACTGTCCATCATCCATTTTTCCATAAACAGCACCTTTACCTGTTACCGCATTTACCGAGATGTCGGTTCGTACCCTTCCGGGAATGGCAACGGTTACCTGGATGTTATTGTCTTTATTCTCTAATCGCAGGGTTTCAAAAAAACCGAGAACGGCATGTTTTGATGCAGCATAGGCCGAACGTAAGGGGAACCCAAATTTTCCGGTAATACTGCTGGTTGCGGCAATAACGCCACTGCCATTTTCTATCATTCCGGGTAAGACTAATTTACTTAAAGTGACAGCGCTCATAAAATTGATTTCCATTATTTTTCGGATGGTTTCCATGGAAGTCTCAACTACATTTGCCCGCTGGCTGATGCCGCCATTGTTTATCAGGACATCAATTGTTTTGAATTTTTCAAGCACAATCAAGCCGGCATCATTCACCTCTTTTGGTTTAGAAAGGTCGAATGGAACAACAAAACATTCCGCCCCCATTTTTTCACAATTCTTTTTAACTGATTTAAGTTGCGATTCCTGATTGGATGAGATAATGAGTTTTGCTTTCCTCCTTGCGCAGGCATAAACCAATTGCTCGCCAATACCCGACGAAGCACCTGTAATCCAGACAGTTTTACCTTTGAAATTCATTTTGGTGATGTGATTGGTTTTTTGAGCTTTGCAGAAGTGGATTTGTTAAAACTGCATTTGTGCTCTACTTTGGCAAAAGTAAAAAAATAAGCGCGTGTTGGTTATTGGTTTCCTTTCAAGCAAACAATTTCTTCGTCAAAGGTCTAAGTCATCCTCCGCAAACGCCAGCGCCAAGACTTAGACCAGAGAGAGGAATAGACAAAGTGGTCAGACGACTACTATATCACAGCAAAGAAGTCGTCCGACCACTAAACGGTTAAATCAAAAGAAGTCGGACAACGATTTCGTAATGGAAGATAGTCGTCTGACAACGACTGTGAATTTTTGCCTTCCCCACTGTTGTTGCCCCTACCAATAGTAGTTTCTTCGGTTCTTTCAACCTGCCGTGAAATTTTTTCAGTAATCATATCGAATACATGAAGATTTGTTCGGAAAAAATACTACCCGTCAGGTTTTGCAAACTCTTGAAGGTCTAGGTATCTTAGGTCTAAAAGTCTTAGGTCTAATAGTCTAAATCCCAATATGTAGTTCCGTGAAAAAAGAGGATGCTTTTACCAAAGCCACTGTTCCCAGGTCTTTATAAAGGGCGTCGGCACGTTCTACAAATTCCATCTCTTTTCCTTTAATTACAGGTGCAACTCCCAGGAAAATAAGATCGGCATATTTCGATTCTTCTTTGATGATTTCATTAACAGGTCTGCTGTAGTTTACATTGTTGATTACCCGTACTTCAACATCCATCCGCATATTGTCGAGTGCTTTTTTTGCATCTTTAATAATGCGTTTCTCTCCTTTTTCTTCTGGATTAATAATCATCAAGCGCACAACGGCATTTCGCCATTTATAAGATACTTTCATGAACTTAATCACCGACAGCACCAAGTTCCCGTTGTTTGATCCGCCACGCCACCAAATGTCGATTTGGCCGTAATTGCCAAAGCCCCTTTCAGTGTTGTAATCAAGCATCACAATGTTCATGTCAAGCTCTGCAAGATGCCGAATCATTTTCGCAAAACTAAGTGGGTCTTGTGTTTGCCGTCCCCAACCAAAAACAACGGTATTGGGTTCAACTCCTGAAAAACCATAAGTTGCAGCGATACTTTCGATGCCTTCATAAATGTTATTGCACTCCTGTCGTCGTGAAAAAATACCTTCATCACCTTCCATTTCTTCTTCGGGAATGGCTTGCTGGTGTTTTGGAAACAAAACATTGGAAGTCTTGTTGAGGATCAGGTCAAAATTAGAAATCAATCCTTGGTTACCTACCAGGTATTTTCCAAATTCGATGAGGTGGGGCCGACTTTTTGCGCCACCACTAAACAGCAAGATATTGGGTCTCCAGTTGCGTTCGCTCAGTTGTTTTCTCGCCAGTTTAGAAAGCATCTTCCTGATGATGGATGCCCTGACACTTTGCCAAACATCGCCCATATCGAGATGTAGCTGTTTTTTTTGGATATAATAATAAATCCCACCCAATACTGCCAAAGCAACCAGCATCGAGATGAGGTCGAGTTGCATCATAATGATGAATGCAAAAACAAATCCGGTAAGGCCTACCCAAAGTGAGATTTTAAAGCTTGGCCTAAAATCAGTACTTGCCCATTTTTCCAGGGCAAATGCGAGGTTTATAAATCCGTAAGCCAGTAAATAAAACATGGTAACAACACCGGCAATTATATTCAGGTCGCCAATTAAAATCCCGATTTCTGCCAGGAAAAAGGTGAAGAACATGGCATTTCTTGGCTCGTTATTTTGGCCATGTACTTTGCCTAATAC
>Ga0164315_10001968_pt1 | contig 15637 bp, 32 predicted proteins | sample GuaBasSedimGuay6_FD_113737 | JGI IMG/M metagenome (GOLD analysis project Ga0164315, IMG submission 113737) | Subseafloor sediment microbial communities from Guaymas Basin, Gulf of California, Mexico - Guay6, Core 4569-2, 0-3 cm | ecosystem: Environmental > Aquatic > Marine > Hydrothermal vents...
CTCTATGCCTATGCAATTACGTTTAAGCTCCAAACAAGCCACCATAGTAGTACCGGATCCTAAAAAAGGATCCAACACATAGTCCCCTTCGAAAGACCAGTAACTCACAATCCACTTAAACAATTCTAATGGTTTTTGCGTTGGGTGATAATGCTTGTAGTTTACACTTGTTATAAAATAATCTGGAGACTGTCCTAACTTGTAATTAAAGTGGTGCCCCGATCCATGATTTTTTGTGGCAACCAAAAAATGCTCAGATCCTTGCATCCATGACACTTTCCTAGCTTGTGGTGATGGGTTTTGCTTAATCCAACAACCGATATGTCTGATCCTAAATCCGAACTCCTCTTGTAGCCACAACGCAATGTTACCAAGCCATAGCTTATCGTAAAACAAAGCAAGTACACCATTTGGTTTAAGCAATCTAACGAACTCTGGTATGTAATCTTTGGGATGAACCTTACCAAAATCCCATTCCCCGAAATTTAGTGTTATGTCTTTAGCAACACCAAACTTACCTCCATTCCTAGTTATCCTGTCGTTTCTGGAAATATTGTATGGAGGATCTGTTAATATTAAATCCACACTCTCGTCTGGAAGTTCCTTCATAACTTTCAAGCAATCTCCATGAATTAAAGTTAGTTTAACCATCTTTCTCACCATTCTCGCAAATATCCACAAGCCATTGTTTGATTAAAAGTACCCCAGCTCCCTCAACCTTCTCATTATTTCCTCCTTGTCTTTGCTCCTCCCGGCACGTTCAGCTCCTTTGTCGAGGTTCTTCCACACCTCTCCCTCACATACTGGAGAGGCACACGGCTGGCAGTCGAAGCTTCTGTAGCCGACGTGGTAGAGCGGGTGTATCGGCAGCTTGTTTTTCAGCGTGAAATCCCAGATGTCCTTTTCCGTCCAGTGTAGTATCGGGTGCACCCTCCAGTGATCTTCCCTCTTGGAAAAGTATTTTTCCTTCGCTCTTTCCGGATGTTCATCCCACCTTATCGCCACAAATACGGCATCAAGCTTCAGCTTTTTTATCATGTTTCGGAACGGCATCGTTTTGTGGTAGTGGCAGCACTTCTCTCTATCGTGGATCAGCTCCGATATTCTGTTTTTCTCAGCTCTTGCTATGTGCAGGTTGAGGTTCCACTCGTCCTTTACCTTCTCTATGAATTCGTACGTTTCATCGAAGTGCACGTATGTGTCAACGAATATGACTGGAAGGCTGTCGTTGAACTTCCTGACAAAGTGAAGCAGCAGCGTGCTGTCCTTTCCGCCGCTCCACACAACACCGGGATTATCAAACATGTCCAGTGCACATTGAATTATGTTTTCGGTTATTTTTTCTTTCACCATACGATCCTCACCCCATCCTCACCCCATACAGCGAACCTTTGATTATTTATTGAGTATATTAGAGTTATCCAGTCGTCCAGATCCTTCGCAAACCTGTCCCAAGTCAGGTTCTTTTTCTCGATGAATTTTCTGTTGTTCTTTGCATTTTTTATGTACTCGTCCATGTTGTTGTAGAAGCTCACAAGTGCGTCCGTGAGCCTCCTTATCAGCAGTTCTCTGCTCAGTGCATCTTTGATGAAGATTACTGAAGGTGCACTGCTATCTATTATTTCCGTGAAACCTCCGCAGTCTGTCGTTATTAAAGTTTTGTTGTGAGCCATCACTTCAAAAGGCACTATTCCGAAGTCCTCCCTCCATCCCAGAAATACTCCCGCCAGTGCCCTCGGGTACAGTTCGGTGTGCAGTGTTCTGTCATCAACATCCGGGTACAGCATCACCATGTCGTTAAGTCTGTACTCTTTTATCATGCTCACAAGCTTATCGTAGTACCATTTCTGTGCGGTGCATCCGGCAAGACACAGCCTGATGTCTGCTCCTGTTATTTTAAGAAATCTCCTGTAAGCTTCGAGCAGTTCTATCTGCCTTTTCATTGTTGTAAACCTGCTCACGTATATTATGTAGTTGTCCTCGCTTCTGTTTACTTTTCCCGGCAGCTCCACTCCCGGATGAATCACATGTGTCATCCGCTCGTGTATCAGTTTGTTGCTCACGGCTCTTTGTTTTGATAAGTTTGAGTTGAAAAACACATAATCGAAGTTTCTCCACCCGATGTGCTGAAGTATTTTGTAGAACCTGTGTGCCATGGGAAGCACATACTTTCTGAATTTATCTTCTGCGTACATCCTTGCGAACATCATGTCCATCGGGTCGTTCGCAAGCCTCAACGGCGAGTGGCAGTACATGAACGTTGCCCCGGGAATTCTGTTCCTTATCGAAACGAATTCGGAAAATCCTCCGGTGCTCACCAGCATGGCGTCGTATTTATTGACGGGAAGCCTCGCAAACGCACTTGAGTATGTGTACACCAAACCTCTTATGAAGAACGCTTCGGCAAATTTTTTGTTAACATTGAGTCCCATCTCTATTACATTCAGGTTTTCAAACTCCTCGAAGGTCATTTCCGGTATGTAGGCAAGCGTGTAAATATCCACCTCGTGCCTTGACCTTTTTGCGTATTCCGCTATCAGCTTCTCTCCTCCACCTCTTGTTTTCAGGTACGGCGTGAACAGCAGTATTCTCATTTACGATCACCCAAAATGTTTTTTAGAATTAAGTGGTAAAGATCCATCGGCTTCCTTATCAGCTCTCCCGTGTTTGAGCTGAAGAACCCTTTTTCGGAGTGGTCTCCGTATCCGTTGACCTGCTTCATACCGTGATCGGATATGACGTAAACTGTTGCGTTTGGATACTCGTCATGTATGCGTGCAACTATTCTGTTAACCTCGTGTGCGAGTTTGAACCTTTCCTGCTTTGATCCGTAGAACCAGTGGCCTATGTTGTCAACCAGTGTTGTGTAGAAAAAGTAAAAGTCTAAGTTTCGTTTCAATGCTTCAAAAAATTCTCTGCACGATGTTAAGTGGTTCGACCACACGAATCTGTAGTACCTTTCAAGTGATCCGGGGGCATCGTGTTTTATGTCTTTGATTCTGTCGTGCAGCTCTCTGAATTTTGGAAATCCATTGTATCCGGGGATGTTGTTGTGCCAGTACGATATTCCATTTTCCCTGAGAACTTCAAAAATGCATGGGATATTATGCTCCAACAGATAATGATCGAGCTCTTCCATTGGAAGTCTCTTCAAACCTCTACTCCTCCAAACAATCTTTGCATACAGATTGCTAAGGAACCTTCTTCTTATACCGAGCGGTATTATACGCTTCAATAGATTAAGATGTGGTTTGTTGGTGTCTATTTTGTACTCCATGTATTTATTTTCCATAGCATCAATCTTCCTGCCAGTTAGCATCGAAGCCCATATTATTGGAGTGAACGGTTCTGTCTTGAAGTCCGAGAGGTCCGTTTCAGTGTATGCTTTCTGTTTTATTGCTTTTAGCTTGAACTCCTCTATCAGCTCCAGACCAAGACCATCAAATCCAAGTACAATTATCATTTTCACATCACCTTTTTTTCATGTACTTCACTATCTTTTTCCTGAACAGCACCTGAGTTATCTTTTTCTCGCACATCATGTCCAGCTTTATTCTGTTTTTGTCATCGCCGATCAGTCTCCTGTACCTGAACATCTGCATGCGGTCTATGTCCAAGTTCCTCCAGATTATGTGATATCCCCTGCCCGTTGCACTTGCTCTGATCTCATCTGGAAATCTTCTGAGCAGAACGCAACCCTTGAACACCACCCATAGAACCTTCCACCATCTTCTATCATCTAAGTCTATCGTTATTCTAACCATACTTCTCACTCTTCAATTTTCTCGTCAAGAACCCAGAGTAATGCTTCAAGGTACCCGTTGTATTTTATTACGAGTGGGTCGAGGTTCATTTTCTTATACTGTGTGATTATCTCGGACACCCTCCTTATTTCGTTCCTAATTTCCTTCTCCGTCTTCAAGTAAATCACCCCGTGAGGTTGTAAAACTCTGTTATGTTCAGAACGAGCCCCGAAATCTGCAGGTTTCCGGGTATTTTCACTGACTTAACAAGTGTGCAGTTTACACTGCAACTTTCGTTACACACTATATCGCACTTGGATACTGTTTCCCATTCCGGCATTGTTGTGTTCTCAAGGAAAGCTCCGCAAACATCTCCCTTGCACATTATGCATATGTCACTGTCGCACCTGTATTGCTGTTCCACATATTTAGAGTAGTAGTGTTCTATTACTACCGAAACCCCGATTGTAAGTACCAACAACAAGATTATTGTTGCAAATGGGCTCAACCCTTTACCTTCCATAGCAATCGCCTCTTTGTAAATGTTCGTTCTTCTATTTTGTCCACAAACCCTTTCACATATAGAGAGTATAGGTGGTGCCTGATGGTTGACCAAGACCCTATTTTGTCCTTAAGACCTTTATGTATTTGATATATTGTTACGGGTTCCTTTTGTTTTTTCAAGTAATCCAAGATTAATTTCTCTATCTTCGTCAGCTCCATAGTACACCACCTTGCTATGTTGAGATATAAATTTTTAAAATATTTAAATGTTGCACTTGGAGTAGCCGCAGACCGGGCAGTAGAAGCACCTACCTTCAGGGATCATTTCAGCACCACATTCCGGGCAGGTCATGGTGCATCACGAATATATTTCCATATTTACAACTCTCCCACCAATCACTTCCTCAATAAACTCATGTATTCTCTGTTCGATGATTGCTTTTTCTATTTCCTGTAGAGGGCAGTTACCACAGTCAAAATCAACTATTATTCTTGCCAGATTTACTGTTTTTTTCATTGTCTACCACCTTTTCTATGTTGACAGTTATTTCTTTCTCCAGAGTATTGCCTTCTACAACCAATAACCTGATCGCAAACGTCCACCGTGAAACCATACCAGTATCCGTGTACAGGTATTCGTAACCACCAATTACTTCTCCAGTCTCCTTGTCAACCCCAACAACTGCATTTGGTTTCTTTTTTGTTAGTTTTAGCGTAACTTTCACCACGCATACCACCCACGATTATTTAACAGCATCTTGCAGAATCTTAATTATCTCCTCCAGCTCCGCCCTGTCGGCTTTGTTCAACAAATCGAAGGTGTAAATGCTGTCATCTATGACCAATGTTACGAACTGTCCATTACACACCTCAATCTTAAGCCTGCCGAAATCGTGTTCGACAATCTCCTCAAAGCTCATCTCACCCTGACCTCCCTGTAGCCGTTCTCGACAACTTTAGGACGGTACCTGCACTCAATACTATCGCAGTACTTTCTTTCCTCTTTACTCAACTCCAACCAATAAACACAATCCCTATGTTCTCCCGGGTGTTGCATGTGCCATCTATCCATATATTTTTTGAATCTGCACTCATTCATCATGCATCCCCTCCTCACCTATATCCTCTCATCCTCATAGCTACTCTATGCATTGCCCTTCTTAAATCCATAGGATCTCCGCCCATCGTCAAATACACCTGCATCAGTGCTTCTATGAGTAGCAAACATTGTGTCTTGCTTGAGCTTCTGAAACTCGTTGGTCTTGAATAAGTACCGTCGTCAAGTACCTTACCTACCTCTATGCTGAACTTCTCGGACATTTCATCTGTTTTTGGCAGGTATGCTATTCTTATGTACTGCTGGTGCTGGAATAGGTTTCCCTTTGCCTTTAATTCACGTATTACCATTTTGGTTGTTTCGGACATATCAACCACCATGCCAGCAGTAACCTCCGACTGTTGGGTCGCATTCAAGGACAGTTCCATTCGGTGTTTTACACTCAAACCAAGCGTGGCTTTTGTCGCTTATCCCGTTATCTATGACTATCCCCGCCCTGAACTTGCAGTAATCTATACCAACTGTTTTGAGCATTGAAAGTGCGAGTGCTGTTTTGTGTCTACATATCCCTCCTTTTTTCAACGCATCTTCCGGGGAGTAATGCACGAGATCCAACATGCTTCCTGCTTCAGGATTCAGTTCAACGTTTTCGTAGACCCAGTTGGTTACTCTGTATATAATGCAGGTGTTCGTGTGGCATCCCTCTGTGATGTTGTAAATCAACTGATACATTTCGGGAATTGGTTTCACATGCATGTTCCATAAGAATTCAAGAACGGAGTCAATGTGCATGAAAATCAGTGACATTGATATTAGAACCAAGGTGTTAATAACAGTATTTTTAGATATAATATCCCTCCTCCTCTTCCTCATAACCACCACCACTCATAACACACACCTTATTCTCTTTTCAATATTATTTCCATACGATGAGCAGCAAACGGTAGTATTAATAACAACACTACGGTAATTATCTCAAGTTTGTGGAATCTTGATAGCAATTCTTCGTAGTCTTCCTTCGCTGACTGGTACTCTTCTCTCAGCATTTCGTTTTCGCTAATCATCTGATTTAGCTGTCCTGTAAGGTTCTGTATTGTCTCGTTGAGTTCCGCTATCTTCGTTTCGTTCTCGTAGTAAACCGGGACCTGTATCACCTTCTCTATTGTGGTGTTTGACACTATCTGAGGTTTGTGAACTACCACTTCTGTGCTTGAGTAGTGTCGTTCTATTACCTTCTCCGGAACCGTGATGTCCTGCAAGTATGTTATGATAAATGTGCAGTTGTTTCTTGATGCTGGGTTTATGGTTATGTTCAATCTGTATCCATCATAACAATTACAAGACCACACCCAGTTGTGTAGGGTCGTATTTGTTATCTTGCAGTTTGGACCAACAGAGAACTCGTTTTCAGCTATTATATCACTACAGATTATGCTAACATTCATGCTAACGCAGTTCGGGAAGTCGAAGAACAATGAAGATCCCGCATATATTTCCGTGCCGTAAGCTATTGATCCGAACAAAAATAAAAAAAGGGGAAGGAAAGCCGCCATCCTCCTCATATTATGTCACCTTTATGGAACCACTTTCACATCAAACGAGTAGTCTCCGGGCTGTATCGCTGCATTGAAGGTAATTTCAAACTTCGTTGCTACGTCTGTAGAACCCGCTGCATGGTTTATCTCTGGTGTGGTGATAATGAGGTCTTTGTCTCCATCCTCATCCACATCCTGTGTGGCGTTAATCACTATATCTCCATCGCTCAGTGTGTATGTTGTTCCATCATAGGTGAATTTTATCTCATCGAGCTCTGTTCCATTGAGATCACTGGGTCCGTAAATCACAAGCACGTGCCTGCCGCTGACAGGATTATTTGCATGGTTGGTTGTATTATACTCCACAGATCTCGTGTCTCCACCATAGATTGTTCCGAAGTTTCCATCAGCAGGACTGGTTACTGTTACTGTTATTGGGCTTGCCACTGTTGCGTTGTAGGTTATTGTGTTGCTGAGGTAGTTAACCAACGCTGCCGCACCGAATGCTGCCATTAAGAGAAGACCAACCAGCAGCCCAGAGCTTAGTTTCTTCTTCACGCTATCTCACCTCTGTTTTATTTTTTTAAATACTTGAATGTTAAAATATTTAAATGTTTTCTTCACCACTCCCTGTCCAGTGCTTCAATCTCATTTAAAAGTTCCACCAGAATTTCGTCTGACTTTGTCTCCTTCCACTTCCTGAATGTGTATAGTATCTTATCTATTCTGTTACAGATATCCTGAAGATCCCATGCTAATTTCTCGTAGTCGTGGTTCTCAAGAAACTCAATTGCATCTTCAAGAAAGCTCCTTAACACCATAGTAACCACCTATCGCATTGTTCACTTCTCTGTAATAACAATACCTGTTCATAGCTTCTACCGAATTCGCAATATCATCAAGTGTCGACAAAATTAAAAATAGGAATACAACAATCACAATCAGAGCTATGAAAAATGCGTCGTGAATTATAGATAGCTGATATCCAAACGCATCAACCACGCTTTGGGATGCCACCAGTGAGCTATACAGATTTGGGTCAAACTCGTATAGATCTATTAACTGAGTGACATTTCCCTGTGTGTACGAATCGCCAAATAAACTTACTGTTATTTCCGAGTCTATACCGTAATATGAGAAGATTGCTTTATGTGCCATTTCGTGTGCATATGAAAATTGGTAATCAGAGTAGAAATATAAAGCAAGAATTAACAGCATTACTCCGAAAAACCAGACTGTTTTGAACCTTTCATCCTGCATCGGGACCAACCTCCTCAACCTTTTCCTTTGCCTTGGATTTTATTCTATACCACCTCGACACTAATTTGTTCCTGCTTCTTATTTCGTTGAGCCTCCTGACCACTTTGTTGGCTTCGTGCATGTACTCCGTGTAGTTGCCGTTCATTATTTTGTACACTCTCGCAGGCTCTCCTTTTGGAAATAGAATAAAGGACTTTCCACAGTAGACACAACGCTTTCTAAGTACCACTTTGGAATTCTGAAATCTTCCACAGTGCGGACATTTGGTTAGTACAACAACCTCGGTCATCCCTCAGCACCCTCTTTCGGGAAGTATATAACCACACGACCTTTGTTCACTCCGATAATCTCCCCGGTCTTTTCAAGTAAGAGTAGATAGAACCTTGCGGTGTTTCGGTGTATGCCGAGTATTTTAGCGACTTCACTTGCAGTAACTCCGAACTTGGAGTTCTTAACTACATCCAGTATTTCTTTTTCCAGCTGTGTGGAATTCATCTCGCTCATCCCACATCACCCCATCAACATCTCAACATTCATTAATAATTCTGCTACTTTTTTACCTTTATCTGTTATTCTGAGCTTTTTCTCCCTCCCGACCTTAATAACATCAATTAAACCGAGATTTTGTAACAATTCGACTATATCTTCAGCTGCGGAATAGGCACATTTGATCTCGTAGTGTAATCTGTTAATGTTAATATCCATCCCGTTGCGGTTTGCGAAGTATATTGCCTTAAGTGCTTTGTATTGAGTCTCGGTCAGCATCTGAACCATCATCCCCACCCTTTCCGGATGTTTTGATCTTTCTTAACACACCACCCTCATACACAACCCCATCGACATACATCGGTAGCAATTTACAGATCTGTATTGCCGTAACCGGGGCTATGTCGAGTATATACGACACTTCAGTATAGTGCATGGCACGACGTTCATCGAGTACCGGCTTTAATTTGTCCCAGTACCTCATTAACCTTCTTTTGAAGCTCATCATACACCACCTTCTTCAGCTCTGATAGTTCATCATTTAGCTTTATTACATCGGACTCGACACGCCTGATTCTTGCAGACAGGGCGTTGATTCTGATATCCAGATGCTTTTGCTGTTTATCGAGTCGCCTTATCACGTTGTCTTCAAGAAGTATCTTTAACCCGAATTCAAGTGCAAATGACAGACTGATACCTGCTTCGGAAGCTCTGTCTTTTAAGTCCTTGTCCACCATAACCGACGTCTTTACTTTATTAGTCACTTTATTAGTCATATAGCTCACCTGTTATAAATAATAAATATAAAAAATTAAAAGTATTTTGTTTTTGTTTTTTTATATTTAGTATATATATGATATGTGATATGTGTTATAGTTAGGATTTTTTCTTAAAATAAAAAAATTATATAACTATATATAATTATATATAAAAAAAATTTGCCTATATATACCCCCCAATCACACACATATCACATATCATAACAAATAAATAATATATAAAATCAAAAAATCGATATGCGTCGGACACGCATTATATTAAATTTTAAATATTTTTAGTATATATATGATATGTGATATGTGATAATTTCGGGTGGGTTTTCATGAAGGTGTCGAGAATGGCGAGGATGAATCAAATAATACAAATTGTTCGAGAAAAGAAAGAAATTAGTGTATATGAACTATCAGCACTACTCGGACTGTCGCCATCGACAATATTCCAATATGTGAAAGTGATGCCGTATTTGTTCGACGACATCGAGTACTCTCGTGGGGTGCTGAGGTACACGGGTTCAGAATAACCTCTCTTTCTTTTTCTTTTTTTAACTACCCGTAAAATTCTTCTTGGTCACATCGATGATTGAAATTGTGTGTCCGCACTCCTTGTTCTCGCACTGGTATATACACACCTCTCCGAGCTCACAATAATATCTCTTTTTTAGAATTAGATTTGCACCACACCAGTTGCATTTCTTTTGTATATAAACCTTTTCGTAAACCTCTCGTGAATTTACTTTCTCATTACTCATTTTCATCACCAATCATGGCTCTCAACATCTTTATTATACGCTCTATGTCCTTATTCATCTCGTTTCTATAACCGTCAACAACTTTCTCAAGCTCGTCCAACATTTCCAGCTTGCCTCTAACATACTCAGATAAATTTGTGTCTTCGAGAACCTGCTCAAGTTCGCTTCTCCTCATTTTAATCCACTCTTTGAGAAAATTTAGCACCCGTATCACCCCCAAATACTCGTCCATAAAAATCTACCTTTATGAAATTTGGTGTATGACAAAGAATTAGAACTTTCAAGAATTACCTACCGTTCATCCATATAACTTTTTCTTTAATCGGCAATTTTTCTAATACACAAGATTTCCACTCCCAGTAATCATCATCCATACATTCCTTATCGATTTTTTCCACGAGCCTTGGATTGTCTATTGCCTCTTTTCTTATAGGTTCATATAGTACAAAACCATCACGGTGAACTATGATGTCTGGCATACCTATATAGTATGCAGTAATTATATCATTCAAGCTCGGGTTCATAAGGGAGTTCTCAGGGGTGTGTAGGTGGAATGTATATTTACACCCGATCCTCCTTAAACCACTTCTTATTTTCTTTACACAGGATTCTATATTCTCATCTGGGTTACACCCAAAAGCCTCTTCCCAGTTACTTTCTTCTGATATCAGAATCACTTTGTTATTATCCGCCACGCATCCTATTGCTTCCGAAGCGTTTCCTTCCCTCTCCCCATACAACCTTCTCAATTTTCGTAGAATAACTGGATTTAAGTCCATACATAAGAACTTAACTCAAACAAAATTTAAATATTTTCATGAAAACCACTACAAGGATACCACCCGTTTTTAACGAATGGTAGTTGACATATTTTCAGATGTGAATCAAGTGTTTAGATTTTTTGACTAAACATTTAGCAAAACGTTTATAAACATTCAGAACAATAAGATTGTTTTATGACAAGGTATCTGTTGAACACATTGATAACGCCAATAAACTTCGATAAGGATGAGGAGGCAACGATAGAATTCGAGAGAATTTCTGTGGGAACAGCATGCAAAACATTGAAAAATGGATTTGTCAGTGCAGTCGGCCACGAAGGAACGGCAAAGGTAATCGAACAGTTGTGCGGAATCAGCGTTCCAGTTGAAAGAAGAACCATATTTTTCGAGAAAGGAGATGAAGGGATACACTTCTTCCTGAAGCAGAGACTGCCAGAAGGCAAAGTGCTGAGCAAGGAAGAACTCGAAAATCTCGACTTCTGGTTCGTTAGGAGCAAAAGAATAATGTGAGGGTGAAGTCACTTCATTTCCTCCAGCCTGTCCATCACTGGCTCATAGTAGTCGTAGTGCTTCAGGTGTTCGTGTGCGTAGGGCTTGGTTGGAGGTTCTCTACCCTCCATTATCCTCCACCACATTTTCCATGCGTGACTGAGGAAGAGCTTAACCACCTTTCTCTTTGCCCAAGCATGCACGTGTGCCTTGCTCCAGTCTGGGTGTTTCTGATGGCATTCTTGCTTGAACCTGTCGTACATCTTTCCGTAGAAGCTCTTCCTTTTCTGCTTTACGAAGCTCTCACCTATCTTCCACATAAATGTCTTGAGTTTCGGGTTGTAGCTGCACCTTTGACCTCTTCTTCTGATTGAGTCTGGAGAAAGACCGCAGTACTTCCACAATTTACTCACTGTGGCAAACCTTGAAAGTGGTGCAAGCCACGCTATGATTCCACTCGCAAATATTGGTCCTATTCCGTATATGTTATTTAGATACTTAACCCTATATGGGTGATCTTTACTGAAGTCGTCTATTATTCTGTACAGATTCCTTTCAGTGCTGTGAAGTTCCCTGAAGAACCACACCAGATTCTCAAGTTCATCCGGAACGTCTATTTTATCCCTGCATATTAAATCCGCTATGTAGGAGTACTTGTTTTCTTCTGGGGTTTTTATACCCTCGAACTGCTCGAAGTTGCTTTTCACATAAGCTACGATTCTTCCGAAGGTCTGTATTCTGAGTTTTTGTATGTCGTAGTAGTTTTCTATTAAAAACCTTATTTGGTTTTGTCCGGTCATAAAATCACCTCGCATACCGTTAATGGTTCACATCATACCAATAGCTCGCAAGTCTTTTATGGTACACATTCATGCCAGTGGCTCGCACTTTCAATCTGAGTCTTAGGTCTTAAATAGTTCGCAAATACCAAAAGGGTTTCAAATATTTTTTGGCTCGCATCATAATTTAGGGTTCCAAGATCCAAATAGCTCGCACTCTTGATATGGTTTACATTCCCCACCCGGCTCGCATTAAATTTTTGGTTTACACCTAAAATATGGCTCGCAGTGTATGAGTGGGCTACATTATTTTTAACGGCTCGCATATCCACACCGGGTCTCAATACTAAAATAGCTCGCATTGATAGTTAGGTTCTCAATCTTTCTAAGGCTCGCAAAATTTTTATGGTGTACATTTAAACCTCTGGCTCGCATTAAATCCATTGGGTTACAACCCTATATCGGCTCGCAAGATTATAACGGGTTTCACTTTTAATCTGGCTCGCAATTTCTAAGTGGGCTACAAAAGTACGCTGGCTCGCATCTTTTGAATGGGTCTCAATGGTTATTGCAATAGCTTTGCAATAACTTCCTTCGCTGTCGCATTCTGCAACTCTTTCCTCAACTGTATTAACTTGAGTGCTGCTGTCACGCTCTCTGGGTTCGGTGCTGGCACATAGATCAATCTCTTATCTCTTATGTCACTAATGTGTATCGGGTACGGTGTCGGGTTCAGGACTATCACTTTTATGCCGTCGTCGAGCATGTCTTTGATGTGTTCCATCTCCGTCCTTTCTGATGTGGTCACGTTTGCCTGCTCGTCTGTCGCTATGATTACCGTGTTCACTTCTTTCTGCTCTTTCGCTAATTCTAAAGCTGCTGTTATGTCAGTACAGCTGTTGTATTTTGTTGATGCAATTTCCTGAATCTCATTTATTCCGTCCCAAGACATCAAAAGTGACGGATCGTGTGTCCCTGCATTATCACTGAATAATATTAGAGATCTCACTAACGGTGCAAACGGTGCAACGCTTGCTATCACTTTTGTGAAGTAGCCACCGCTACATCCAGGATACATCGAACCGCTGGCATCAATCACCAAACACATAGACGGCTTCTCTGGTAATGGCAACAGCAGTTGTTGATATGCTATTTTTACTTTCTCGACATACGCTTTTGCTAAGCTTTCTGCCAAATCCTCGTAGTCTTTTTCTGCTGCCATGATAAGGGCTTTTAGTATTTTGTCCGCTGTCACGGTTGGGCTGTTTACTGCTCTCTCTATGTAGTCGAGTATTTCTTCCTTGAACGCTTCATACAATGAACACGCTTGAAGCACAACTGTGTTTCCTGTTATGTCGCACTTCTTTAAGATGTCAACAGTCCAATTGATTTTTGGGATGTTGGATCTCACTAATTCGAAAGGTGCTTTATCTGGAAGGAATCGGGGATCTTTTGATGAAAGGAATTTAGAGATTGAAAGTAAATAGTCGCTGTTTCCCACATACTTTGTCGGGTTACTGAGATAACTGAATTCCTTCTCGCTTACTCTTATGTGTGCGACATTGACGATCTGTTGCATGTATCTGCGGTATTTTGCAAAGTAATAGTATATTTTTCCTTGTCCTGCCCATAACGACCAGATGTGTTTTAATAGTTTCTTCTCGAATGTCCCGAGTCCTCCAAATAATTTAGGTTCGTTTCTCTTTGTGTTGATAAACTTCCTGACGATCTGGTTTGGTGGGAATGTTGAAAGCAATTCTGAGATCTCACCGAACTTTTCCTTTCTGTTCGGGTGTTTGCTCCATAAGAGTAATCCTATCATCACTTGATCCTTCATCGCTCCATAGCGACGTGCAACCTTGAGAGACTCCATGTGGAAGTCGGGGTCTTTCAATAGTATATTTCTGTGCAGAGGTACTGCAAGCTCCATTACCTCTTTTGCACTCATGTAGTAATGGTTGTCAATGTATCCTGTTAATAGCATACTGAGATACTGCATTTCTGGATCGTGGATATAAAAGCTGTGTTTACTTGCGTCGAATCCCTCCGCTTGTTCTCTTTTTTTCAAGAACTCGGTAGAGAACTGATTTATCACATTCTCCCATTCCATTCCACCACCTCCTTCGCCTCCCTCATAAGGGGAGGGAAGAATAACTATGAGAGGGAATTGCGGGGGGCTTGGGCAACCACCCTACCCCGAACCATGTCGGGGTAGCGAGGGAGTCGAACCCTCAACCCGTAGGCCTCCACATGGCCTGCTGAAACCCCCCGCTCTCGCCTCACATCATGGCTATCTTTCAGATAGCCAATATGATGTAGTGAGTGAGGAGTGAGGGAATCGGGAGGGCAAGCTACACGGCTTACAAGGCCGCTGCTGAAATCCCTCCCGACGCCTCAATGACATAGGTGATTTAAGTAAAGAGGCAATCGAGAGGGGTATATGACCCTACACCAGCGGTGGAGGCTGGTCTCGGGTGCTGAACCCCCTCTCATCGCCTCAGTTTAAATATAGTTATCTTAATCATTTAAATATTTAAACATATCTGTCGATCCCGTACTCATCGAGTTTCTTAACTCCCGCTGAAACGCTGTCTAAAGTTTCGCTATCCCCCCAATCACCCTGCATTACTTTTCTTCTACAAACCGGCCCGAGTCCTTTCTGTTTAGAATACGGATTGCTGAGAGGTCTGCCACACCTCATGCATGTGTCCCTGTAACAGTCGGGAAGCCCCCTCAGTTCTATTAGCTTTCTCTCTATTCCCTGCGGTGTGAGATCCACGTTGAACCCGTACTTTTTGAGTATCTTCACGGCCTCTTCCGCTTCTTCCTTCGTGTAGTCGTTGTAGTACACAAGATACTCTGCTATGTTCATTAGCCTACCCTGAAACAGAGAGCTTTTTGGGTCGACTTTTTTGCTCTCCATATATTTGATCCTTTTTATCAGGGTTGTTAAGTGGCTCATAATGATTCACCCCCGATATTCAGAAATATTTTTATTGTCACATCCGCTCCGTTCTCAACCAGAAAGTCCACGAAGCAGTTCGCACACATGCCTACCTCGTCCACATCCTCTCCCTCAAAAGCGTATAGCTTGTAGGCCCTCCACCCACAGCACGGACACCTTCCGAATTCGTCCTCATAAGTTTTCGATATTATCTTCACCATACCTCTTCACCTCCTCTAAAGATCTATAATACCTTGTTTCTCTCGCATACTTCAGGATCTTCTTTTCAAAAGCGGTCTTGTAATTGACCCTCTCCGACACGAACACCACCATTTTTATTTTTTCAAACCAAATATATCAAACATGATTAAGGATGTTGCACAGATAAACAATGTCAAGAAGCTACGGATAATAGAGGTGGGTGAGGGGGAACCATTCTTCACCACTTACTTCTACACCTCCGACGGAAAGAAATTCCTGTACAGCGTTGATGAGATAAAGTTCAAGGACATAAACACAATCGTCTGGGA
>Ga0164315_10001969_pt1 | contig 15631 bp, 10 predicted proteins | sample GuaBasSedimGuay6_FD_113737 | JGI IMG/M metagenome (GOLD analysis project Ga0164315, IMG submission 113737) | Subseafloor sediment microbial communities from Guaymas Basin, Gulf of California, Mexico - Guay6, Core 4569-2, 0-3 cm | ecosystem: Environmental > Aquatic > Marine > Hydrothermal vents...
CAACTAAATAGTGCCTGACCGAAAACCCCGTGTTTGGGCTAAAAGTTGCCTATATACAAGGCGCAAAAAATCTTGAAACCGGAGTGTACTACTGTACATGAGGCCCGATTCATAATTTGGCAGGATTTTGCAGCAACGCAGTAGATGGGTGAGTTTTCGTTCAAACACTAAATGTTTTGGTCTCATCTTATATAATATTAAAACAGATTGCAAGGAGCGTTTTAAGGGTATGAAGGAGCTTTTCAAAGAGGTTATCCACTTAAATATGATGGAAGAAACCGTGGAAAAAGAAGATTGTGCAAAAAAACTGTTTGCCAGGTTAAATGCCATGAAAATGCCTGAATATTTTAATTGGGCTTCAGAAATATTTGAAGATCTTCATGTTCGTCATAACCCAGATAAAAAAGCATTAATATGGACAGATATAGATACCCTTGAGACCAAAACTTATTCTTATGGAACCTTATTAAATAAAGCAAATCAACTGATAAATGCTTTGTATGAATCAGGCATTAAAAAAGGGGACAATTTTTATATGATGAGTCCTGTCTTACCGGAGCTCTGGTTTGCCGGCCTTGCCTGCATTAAGGCGGGAATGGTAAACGTTCCAACAGCAATTACAATGACTCAAAGAGAATTGGAATTCAGGTTTGAGACATATTGCCCCAAGGTTATCATGGCCGATGAGGATTCTGCATGCCTTATTGATAAAGCTATAGAAGAAACCAATATTGAACCCAGACTGAAACTGGTATTAGGACAAAAGCCAGGCTGGATATCTTTTGATGTGATTGAAAATGAATCCACTCAAGCCCCGGCTGCAAAGACAAGGTCCCAGGATATGCTTTTCTGTTTTTTCACTTCAGGAACAACCGGTCTTCCCAAAAGGGTTGGACACACAGCCTTTTCATACCCTGTGGGACATTTGTCAACCACAGTGATGATGGGTATAAAACCCGATGATGTTCATCATAACCTGAGTGCCTCAGGATGGTCAAAGTGGGCCTGGTCCAGTTTTTTTGCTCCCTTTAATGTGGGTGCTACAACAACCGGGTTTAAATTTTCATTACTGGATGGAGAACAATATCTTGATGCTGTTTCAAGGTATAAAGTGACTATTCTCTGTGCACCTCCGACTGCCTGGAGAATATTTGTGAATATGAATCTTGACTCTTTTAACCTTTCTTGTTTAACCCGGGCCATCAGTGCCGGGGAACCTTTGAACCCCGATGTGATTGAAAAATGGAAAAAATATACCGAAATGGAGATAAGGGACTATTACGGCCAGACTGAGTCCACAGCCATGATTGGAAATCCTCCCTGGATGAAAGGTAGAATTAGGCCCGGGTCTTTTGGGCATCCTTCTTTGATGTATGATGTGGCATTGGCTGATAATGAAGGCAATGAGATCACAAAACCAGGTCAGGCAGGCCATATTGTGGTTAAACTGGATCAATGGCGGCCCATTGGGCTTTTTTCAGAATATTTTGGCAGTCCTGAAAAAATGGCTTCAGTGTTTGTTGATCATTATTATTATACCGGCGACCGGGCATCCTTTGATGAGGAAGGGTATTGGTGGTTTGAGGGAAGAGCAGATGATGTGATCAAATCTTCGGATTACAGGATCGGTCCCTTTGAAGTGGAAAGTGCGCTCCTGGAATATCCTGCCGTGGCAGAAGCGGCAGCGATAGGCTCTCCAGACCCGAGCCGATACCAGCTTGTAAAAGCCTATATCATTTTAAATCCCGGTTATCCGGCTTGCCGGGAACTTGCGCTGGAACTTTTTAAACATACCATCACTATTTTACCAAAATTTAAGATTCCAAGAATCATAGAGTTTGTTCCTGAACTTCCCAAAACCATGAGCGGTAAAATCAGGCGAATTGAATTAAGAGAAATTGAAATTTCCAAACAGGAAAATTCGATACAGGAAAATTCCATGGATGAAAAAATTAAAGAATATTTTTATTGGGATTTTCCGGAATTGAATTCAAAAAAGTAATAAAACCATACAATGCCAGGCCAGAATCGTAGTTTAACTATGGACTTTTAGTTACTTGAAAAGGCATTTCAACATCCACTTCACCGCTGCCGATTCTTAAAAATTTTGCAGATGGATATTTTTTTTGGAAGACATTGAGCATTTTTCGATTTTCAGCCAGAACCGTTGCAATAAATTGTTTATAATTGTTTGCCTTTGCAATGGTTTCAAGGATTTCAAGGAGGGTTGATCCAATTCCCATTCCATGAAGGTTTTCCTTGACAAGAAATGCCACTTCAGCAGAATCTGTATCTGCTTCAGCATAAGAGCCAATGGCCACAATCTGTTTTCGCTTGCCCAACTGCATCAGTCCGATGATGGTCATGTTTCTTCGATAATCAACCTGGGCCCATTGTTTTTGAAGCATATCCCTTGAGAAGACTTTGCGTTTGTTAAAAAATCTATAGTAAATAGAGTCTTCCTGCAAAGAATAATAAAAATGCCTGGATTCAAACTCATCAGAGGGCAAAAGCGGCCGGAAATCAATATTTTTTCCATTGGCAAGTTTTTTTGAATAAAGGTATTTATCCAGAAAAAGAAGATCCTGGGTTGTTGGCGGAAGCTGATCCGGGAATATATAATGTCTTTTTTTGGCTTCTTCTATCAGATTTTTTCTAAATTTGGGGTGAGTAATCCGGGCCAGTTCCATCACCCGCTGATAAATACTTTTCCCCCGCATTTCAGCAATGCCATACTCGGTCACAATGATATCAATATCTCCCCTGGTGGTTGCAACACCAGCGCCTTCACTTAAATGGGGAACAATTCTTGAAACCTTGCCATTTTGAGCGGTGGAAGGAATAATAATGATGGAAAATCCGCCCTTTGACATGGATGATCCCCGGATGAAATCAACTTGATCACCCATACCGCTGTAAAAAAGATATCCTTTTGAATCTGTACAGACCTGGCCTGTCAGATCCACCTCAAGAGCGGAACTGATGGAAATAAAATTATCATTTCTGGCAATGACATTGGGATCATTTACAAATTCCGAAGATTTAAAATAAAATTCAGGATTGTTGTCAACATAATCATATAATTTTTTAGAACCCATGCACAAAGATGCAACCACTCTGTTCGGGAGGTATGATTTTTTTTTGTTGGTGATGACTTTTTTTTTAAATAAAGGTAAAAAACCATCGGTTATAACCTGTGTGTGGATACCCAAGTCTTTTTTGTCGGAAAGATAGGGGACAATGGCATCGGGCAGATGGCCAAATCCAATTTGCAGGGTTGCTCCGTCATCCACAAGCATGTTGACATAATGGCCGATCCTTTCGATGACAGTTTGATTTTTCATTTCAGGGAGAGATTCAAGTATGGGTTCAATATGCTCTACAAGATAATCTATTTCATCAATGTGGACATTACTATCCCCCCATGTCCTGGGCATCTCATGGTTGATCTGGGCAATGACGATATCTGCATTTTCCATTCCGGAAAGGGTGATATCAACCGAGATGCCTAAACTGCAATATCCATGATTATCCGGAGGGCTTACCTGTATCAGGGCAACATCAAGGCCGATTTCATGGTTTGCAAAAAGTTCAGGGATCTGTGAAAGATAAACAGGAATATAATCAATTTTTCCTTTAAAAGCAGATTGTCGCATTAAAGGGGAAATAAAAAATAATTTTATGGAGAATCTTGAAAGAAAATTTTCATCATTTACATAGTTGGACAGGGTGGCTGAAAGCATCTGGTAGATTACAATATCCTGAATGGATAGATCTTCCACCATGGCTTTTATTAATCTTTGAGGCTCACCACATCCGGTACCGATAAACACCCTTGACCCATTTTTTATTTTTTTGACGCTCTGTTGTGGTGTAAGCAGTTTGTCCGGGCAAACATTCCTAAGATCCATTTGATTTCTCCTGCCATGCCTGTAAAAAGGATTTTTGTGTGCTAATTATTAAATAATTTTAAACCAAAGCACAAGGGAAAATATAAAGGTCTTTTTTGATTGCATTTTTTGTTTCTTCAAAATCTGAATGTTTTAGGTTCAAAGGCTAAAGTTGAAAAATAATCATCCATGGTTTCAGCTCTTCTGATCAGTTCAACAATTGAATTCTCTTTTAACAATAATTCTTTTGGTCTGAGTTGACCATTATAGTTAAACCCCATTGCATGTCCGTGGGCCCCGGTGTCGTGAATAACCAGAATATCACCTTCCATGGTATCAGGCAGGCTCCGTTGTATGGCAAATTTATCTATGTTTTCACAAAGAGCGCCCACGACATCAACTTTTTTCATTGCAGAGAAGTCTTTTTTGCCGTGAATATGTATGTGGTGGTAGGCATCATACATACCCGGCCGCATCAGTGCCGACATGGAGGCATCCACGCCCACATATTTTCTATATATGTTTTTATGATTAATGACAGATGTGACCAATACACCATGCCGGCCTGTGATATATCGGCCACTTTCCATGTATAGTCTGGGAACCCACCCATTGCGGTTTTTAAATATTTTGAAAAGCATATCAATTTTTCTTGCCAAGGCATCAAGGTCAAATGGTTTTGCATCCGGGGTGTAAGGGATACCAAGTCCCCCGCCAATATTGATAAATTCAAAGGTGATTTTGAGTTCTTCACAGATCAGATCAACAATATCCAGGAGCATTTGGGTAGTTTCAACCATATATTTGTAATCCAGCTCATTGGATGCCAGCATGGTGTGAATACCAAAGCGTTTAACCCCAAGCTTTTTTGCCTGGCGGTAGGCATCTACGATTTGATCGTGGCTGACCCCATATTTTGATTCTACAGGGTTCCCAATGATTTTATTCCCGCTTCGGCGCAGGCCTGGATTGTACCTGAAACAGATAAGATCAGGAATGTCAATTAATTTTGAAATCAAGGAGATATCATCCAGATTCAGGATGCACCCACCATTTTTCATTGCCATTTCAAACTGGGAGATGCTTGTGTTATTTGAGGTAAACATGATCTCTTCCCCGAAGCTGCCGATCTGTCTGGACAATTGAATCTCCGGTGTGGAACTGCAGTCAAACCCGAATCCCATTTTCTGCAGGGTTTTCATGATTGATGGGTTTGGCAGTGCTTTGACTGCGAAAAATTCTTTGAACCCATCAAGGTTTTCAAAGACTTTGTTAAGCTTTTTGCAGGTATCTTTGATTCCTTTTTCATCATAAATATGGAAAGGGGTTCCAAAGGTATCCACGATTTGGGGTAGAATTCTGGAAAGTCTTTTTTGATATGAAGTTGACATTGGCATGGTGATAAATTCCTTATTTCAAAGTTTCGGGTAACATTATTTTGGCAGTTTCTTTAAGAGTGGAAAGTGCGATTAAGGTTTTGGTTTCTTTTACAATATCAATACTGGCTATCCGGGTCCTTAAAATGGTTTCAAGTTCGGCATTGTCAGATACCCGAAGTTTGACCATGAGGCAGTCTTCACCTGCCAGGAAGTGGACCTCCTGAATTTGTTCTATTTTTGAAAGTCGTTCTCCGGTTTCCATTAGCTGGGCTGGAAAGGCTACCTTGATTTGGATAAAGGCAATCATTGATCCATTAAAAATGTTTGGATTAAGACGAACTTCGTACCCTTCAATTACACCCTGGGCTTCTAGCTTCTTGATTCGTTCCAGTACAGCAGATGGGGCCATCCCGATTGATCTTGCGACTTCTACATTGGGCACCCGGGCTTTTTTTTGCAGAATTTTTAAAATCTGGAGATCGGTATTGTCCATTTTTTATTTCTTTTATATTTTATAATTGATTAATATAAGCATAATATTCTTATATTTTATATTAATCAAGCATAATAGTGTGAATAAATGATATTTTATCGAATTATATTCATTTGTATTAAAAGTAAGGTAAGGAATCATTTTTGAAAATGTATTTGAAAATGTACCTGATTGGAAAAAATACAAATGCTTAAAAAACTATTGACATTTTTTTTTAGATCATATAGATAGGCTAAGTTTTTTAATTGGTCTTGGGCCGTTAACTCAGTTGGCAGAGTATCTCCCTTTTAAGGAGAGAGTCGCTGGTTCGAGCCCAGCACGGCCCACCACCGAAAGAAAAACATTGCGTCCCCATCGTCTAGCCCGGTCCAGGACACCGCCCTTTCACGGCGACGACAGGGGTTCGAATCCCCTTGGGGACGCCACTTAAATAACAAGGCTTTCAGTATTTTGCTGAGAGCTTTTTTATTTTTTTTGCATTAACAATTGTTGCAAAGCGGTCTGCCGTTTACTTATATCCTGGTTCTTGACAGCCATTGCAAGGGCTCTTCGGGTTCCAACAAAGACAGCCAGTTTTTTTGCCCGAGTGATTCCAGTATAAATTAAATTGCGGAACAGCATTTTAAAATGCTGGGTTAAAATTGGAATAATTACAATTTCAAATTCACTGCCCTGGGATTTGTGTATGGTTATGGCATAAGCCAGATCAAGTTCCATGATATCATTTTGCCTGTAATGTATCAGCCGGTTATCCGGAGAAAACTCAACAGCGCAGGTCAAATCAATATTATCAATATCTTTGATCACACCAATATCACCATTAAAGACACCCAGTTCATAATTGTTGCGGCGGTGGATTACTCTGTCACCGACTCTGAAAATTTTTTCTCCAACCATTAATTGCTTTTTTCCTGTAGCAAGGGGATTTGAAGTTTCCTGGATCACCCGGTTTAAGTTGAGTGTGCCAAGGCTTCCCCTTGTCATGGGAGAAAGTATCTGTATTTCACTTTTGCCATGATATTTAGGTATCCATTCCTGGTAAAGTTTTTGGACAACATCCAGCGCAGAAAATCCATAATGAAGCGAAGACCAGGGATGTACTTTTTTTATAATGGAAAGTAATTCTTCAATCCTGTTTTCAGCCTTATACAAAGTTTTCAGATCCACATGTTCAAATTTTTTGGGAATGGTTATTTCAGTTTCATAGGGAATGATCGTTTCCCTTGCCCGAAATTCAAAAAAATTATTGGCATCAGGTTTTTCAGATAAAGTGCTTTCCAATTCAGGAAGCTTCAGGTTATAAAATTTTTTCACCTTTGTTATAAAATTGATCTGATCCATGGTTGCTTCATCCGAATCAAGGAATAAGCAATCATTTTTATCCTGCCATATTTCAGGCTTTTTAAAGGGTGATTTAATCCAGGGTATATTCCCTTTATTAATCTGGTGGGCGTATTGGATGATCAGGGATTCTTCGGCCTGACGAAATATTTTTGTCAGTTTAAAGACAGGAACAATTTTAGATAAAATGATATCTTTTAAAACATTGCCGGCACCCACCGAGGGCAATTGGTCAGAATCTCCTATGAACAATATCTGTGCGTTTTCAGGGATAGCCTTTAACAAGGAGGCGGTCAGGCTGATATCAAGCATTGAGCACTCATCAATGATCAGAAAATCCGTTTTTAAAGTGGCTTTTTCATTTTTTTTAAACTTGTTGCCCTGCCATCCCAGCAGTCTGTGTATGGTTTTGGATTCTTTTCCAATAACATCTGTCATCCTTTGGGCTGCTCTGCCTGTTGGTGCAGCCAAAAGAACCTTTAACCCCATGGCCTCGATTAATTTTACAATGACAAGGGTTGTTGTTGTTTTACCACAACCCGGTCCACCAGTAAGAATTGAAAATTTTTCACAGACAATGCCTTTGACGGCATCTGCCTGTTCATGGCTTAAAGAAATGGTTTTTGCCTTGCAATAAAGGGATATCCAGCGCTCAATCCTTGTTTTTTCAATCTTTGGAGGTGAGCCAATATCGACTATTTTTTTTGCAACATACAATTCATCAAAATATAAAGATTTGGAATAATAGCATGGGTCATAGATATTGTTTTTCCCCATAAGATGACGAACCATGAGGTGTTTTTGAGTTTCCATATAGCCCAGCAGCCCAGGCAGTTTATCAGATAGATCCAGTTGCAGTAATTCTTTGATCTGTTCGTTTATTTGGAAATATGTCAGATAACAGTGCCCAAAACTTCTGCTTGCAGCTAAAACATGCTTAATGCCGGCCATTAGCCTTTGCTGGCTGTCGGGTTCAAGCCCTATGCTTAATGCAACCTTGTCTGCAGAAAAAAAACCAATACCATAAAAATCATTTGCCAGCCGGTAAGGATCTTCAGTAACAATTCTTATTGCATCATCGCCATATTCTTTATAGATCCTGACAGCAAATAAGGTACTGATGCCATGGGATTGTAAAAACATCATGACTTCTCGAATTGCTTTATGCTCTGTCCAGGCACAACTGATCATATCAAGTTTTTTTTTGGCTATGCCTGGAACTTCCATGAGTCTTGTGATATTTTTTTCAAATATATCAAGTGTTTGCTTGTTAAAGTATTTGACTATTTTCCGGGCAGTTTTAGGCCCCACGCCTTTAATGAGACCGGAACCAAGATATTTTTCCAATGCAGCTGTTGTGGCAGGCTTTTTTTCCCTGGCAATAATTGCCTGGAACTGGCGACCATATTTAGGGTGAACAGTCCATGACCCTTGAAATTCCATTGTAGCACCAGCAAACACCTTTGTTTGATGAACAATGACAGTTTCCTGGCTTTGGGGATGATTAAAGGGTATCACCCTGATAATTGACCAGCCATTATCAGGGTTATGAAAGGTAACCCGATCCACGATTCCTTTTAAAATTTCATTCACAGTACCAGTTTGATGATAAAATTGCTGTTTCATCTTATTCTAATCCTTGACAAATTTCATACAATGACAGTAGATACACCAAAACAACACATGTTTTCAATACGTTAATCAAAAGGTGTAAAAAAAGCGCTTGGGCAATGTATTTTTTGACAATATATTAAAGTTAAAGTAAGGAGGCAGGTCCCTTATGACAAATCCACGGCATTATCTTTTTCTGACAATTCTTTACCTTTTGGTGGTGGCAGGCATCTGTGTTTTACTGTTGGCGCCCCTTAAAGCTGCATTCATGGCAAACTGGGGGTTTAATCTTCTAATTTTTGCTGCTCTTTGTGTGGGCATTGGCATTAATATCTACCAGATCCAGAGGCTGGAGCCTGAAATCAAGTGGATGAAAATTTTTCGCACCGGTGATCTGGGACTGTCTGTTACTGAACCACCAGCACTGCTTTCTCCACTTGCCAAACACCTGGAGGAGATTCACCGGGACCGGTTTCGCTTGTCTGCTCTTTCCCTTAACACTGTTCTGGACGGAATCCGGGGTCATTTGGATGAGTCCAGGGAAATCTCTAAATATATGATCGGTCTGCTGGTGTTCCTGGGTCTTTTAGGTACTTTTTGGGGATTGTTGCAGACCATCGGTAGTGTGGGACAGGTAATCGGCGGTCTGGATGTGGGAACCGGGGATTTTGCCAATGTGTTTAGCCATTTAAAACAAGGGCTTGAAGAACCGCTTAAAGGAATGGGTACTGCCTTTAGTTCATCCCTATTTGGCCTGGGCGGCTCCCTGGTACTGGGATTTGTCGATATCCAGGCGGGTCATGCCCAGAACCGGTTTTTTAACGAAATGGAAGAATGGTTGACCGGGGTCACTCGCCTGGTGGAAACCGAGGAGATGCCTGAAGCCAAACCAGACTCTTCTATTGCAGTGTTACAGGATATTGACAATCACCTTAAGATAATGATCAAGCATATCCATCAAAATAACCAGGCCATGGCTCATATATTAAAATATCAAATAAAACCGGCAGGGGATAACCCGGACCTGAAGAAATAACAGGAGATCGTAATGATATCAAAAACGCGGCGCATATCAAATCCGATCACAGCCTGGCCAGGGTATGTTGATGTCCTGTCAGCATTGTTAATGGTGGTTATTTTTGTGTTGATGATTTTTGTTCTGGCCCAGTTTCTGCTCAGCGAGATACTTTATGGCCAGAAAAATGAATTGGCCATTCTCCATGATCAGGTTAGTGAACTGGCTGAGCTTTTGGGGCTTGAAAAGAAAAAATCCAGCCAGTTGAACACTGAGGTCAGCCGGTTGTCGGATGCCATCATCGGGTTATCTGAAGATAGGGATGAGCTCATGTCTCAGGCTGTAGAGGATTCAGCACGGTTTCAAAAAGACAATGCCCGGATAAAACAGCAGATGTTGCATATTGGCAGTCTGAATGAAGATATCCAGACCCTGACTCAGGTAAAAGATGAGCTGGAGCAAAAAGTGGCTGATCTTGCTTTATCCCTTTCTGACAGGGACTATCAGGTTTCGGTGTTGCGAGACCGTTCAAAGGCGCTGGCAGCAAGACTTGCGGATAAAGAAGAAATGACTATATTGGCTCAGAAAAAGATTGAGGAACAGGATATCCGGATTCAGGCCCTTTCCGTGGTGCTTGAGTCCCAGAAGGAAGCCATAGCCCGGGAAAAATTATTATCTGCCAGTGCCAGCGCTGAAGTGGCCCTTCTTTCCGACCAGATCACCAAACTCCAGGCCCAGTTGAGGATGATCAGTGATGCATTGGCATTGACAAAGACTCAGGGGCAGAAAAAAGATGAAAAAATTGCCGAGCTGGGTAAACAATTGAACATTGCCCTGGCCCGGAAAGTAAGCGAACTTCAAAAGTACCGGTCAGAATTTTTTGGACGGCTTCAGAAAATTTTAGGCGATAACCCGGCCATAGAGATACAGGGGGACAGGTTTGTTTTTCAGGCAGGCCTTCTTTTTGAATCCGGGTCCGCCAACTTGGGCACCCAGGGTCGCAGCCACCTTACAACCATGGCAGACACCTTATTACAGATTTCCAGGAAAATACCCAATGAGATTAACTGGATATTGCGCATTGACGGTCACACAGACCGGGTTCCAATTAACACCAGGGAGTTTCCATCCAACTGGGAACTATCTGCTGCCCGGGCGGTTTCTGTGGTTCGATTTTTGAGTGAAAAAGGTATTCCTGAAAAAAGGATGGCCGCAGCCGGCTTCAGTAAATACCATCCCCTGGATACGGCGGATACACCTGAGGCCTATCAAAAAAATCGACGGATTGAAATAAAGTTGACCAGCCAATAGACAGCTTTTTATGGCTGGATAAGACGTATCAGATAAATCCTGGCATGCCGGGGGAAAAATTAAAGACAATTTGAATGGTCGTCATCATACCTATTTATAAATATCTCAATGTATTGTATAAGACACAAGTGATTTTTGTTAATTTTTCGGAGGGTAAAATATGAAACCGGTTGTGGCTATTCTTGGCCGGCCTAATGTGGGAAAATCCACATTGTTTAACAGGATTATCCGCAATAGAAAGGCACTTGTTGATGATTTCCCTGGTGTGACAAGAGACAGACATTATGAGGATGCAATATGGAATGATATTGAATTTACACTGATTGATACAGGTGGATTTTTAAGTACGGATGATGATTATTTTGCCTCCCAGATTAAAGGCCAATTGACAATTGCTGCGGACCAGGCCGATGCCCTCATTTTTATCATGGATGGCCGGGCAGGCCTGTCGCCCTACGACCGGGAACTGGCAGATTTTTTGCGCAGGATGTCCAAACCCATATTTTATCTGATCAATAAAATAGAAAGCGTCAAGCAGCATGATGAACTTACCGATTTTTATTCATTGGGCATTGATAGCTTTTATGAAGTTTCAGCAGAGCACGGCATTGGTGTGGGGGATTTTTTAGATGATCTTGTGGATGCCCTGCCGGAATATGAGCAGACAGAAGGTGATGAGAATCTGATTAAGATTGCCATTGTCGGCCGGCCTAATGTGGGAAAATCTTCCCTTGCCAATCGGTTGTTTGGCGAACAGCGGCTTGTGGTCAATGAAAAGGCCGGCACCACAAGGGATGCCATAGAACTTAAGTGCGAGCATAAAGGCAGGCAGTTTATCCTTGTGGATACTGCAGGTATTCGGCGTAAAGGCAAGGTTACCAATAAACTTGAAAAATTTTCCATTCTGAAATCTTTAAAGAGCCTTGATGAGTGTGATGTGGCATTAATTCTGATTGATTCGGATGAAGGCATTACAGATCAGGATATTACCATTGCAGGATATGCTGAAAAAAGGGGATGTGGTGCCCTGTTCCTGTTAAACAAGTGGGATCTTTTAGATGAGGAACGCAAAAGTGTTAAAAAGTATATGGCGGATTTAAGGGATAAGGCAAAATTTTTATCTTATGCACCTGCCATGACGGTTTCAGCCCTTACCGGACAAAGGTGCCATAAGATCCTGGATGAAGTGGTCAAAATTCATAAGGAATATTGTCACAGGATCAATACGGGTGTGTTGAACCGGATTATTGAGGATGCAGTTTACAGGACAGAACCGTCCTTGCATAAAGGGAAACGGTTAAAATTTTTCTATGCCACACAGGTGGCGATAAAACCGCCGTCTTTTGTTTGTTTTGTTAATTTCCCCGAGGCAGTTCATTTTTCCTATAAGCGATACCTGCTTAATCAGTTAAGACAGATGATTCCATTGGAAAAAACACCGATCAAACTCTTTTTCAGAGAAAAAACAGGCAGGATAAAATTTTCTGGAGGATCAAAGGAAGAGGAACGAATTTTTCAAAAAAAGAAAAAACATAATACCCAGAGACAAAAAGAGAGAACAGAACAGAGCAAAAGAAAAAGACAAAGAGATACGGACAACGATTAACAAGAATGGATCTTTTTGAATCTTATAATTGCCGGGACAAATCCCTGGCCTGCCCTTTGGCTGACAGAATACGTCCCGGAACCCTTGATGAATTTGTGGGCCAGGAGCATCTTACGGCCAAAGGAAGTCTTCTTCAAAAAGCCATTGAAGATGACAGGGTGTTTTCCATCCTTTTCTGGGGGCCGCCCGGATGTGGGAAGACAACTTTGGCAGGCATTATTGCCAATGAGACAAAATCAGAATTTATAGAAATATCCGCAGTCATGTCCGGGGTCAAGGACATCCGCCAGGTTATCGAACAGGCCAAAAAAAATCGGGCCTTGTATAAAAAACAAACCATTCTTTTTGTGGATGAAATCCACAGATTTAACAAGGCCCAGCAGGATGCTTTTCTCCTTCATGTGGAAAAAGGGCTGATTGTCCTTGTGGGGGCGACCACCCAGAATCCTTCCTTTGAAGTCATTCCAGCCCTGGTATCCAGATGCAGGATTTTTACCTTGAAAAGTCTTGAAAAGAAAAATATTTTATCCATTTTAAAACGGGCATTGACTGATCCGAAAAACGGTCTGGGACTCGAAAAAGAAAGGCTGTCTGATGACGCGCTTGAACATATTGCAAGGATGTCTGACGGTGATGCCAGGATTGCTTTGACCAATCTTGAGACGACTATGCTTCATTTTGCACAAAAAAAACAGATTAATATCCAGGATGTTGAGATCGCCATAGAAAAAAAATCACTTTTATATGATAAGGCAGGAGAAGAGCATTTTAACCTTATTTCCGCATTTATTAAGAGCATGCGGGGTAGTGATCCGGACGCAGCCATGTATTGGCTTGAGCGGATGCTCATGGCAGGTGATGATCCCTATTACATGCTCAGGAGAATGATCCGGTTTGCTACAGAAGATATTGGAATGGCTGATCCGGGAGCCTTGACCATGGCGCTGAATGCCAGTGAATCCTTTCGAATTTTAGGCCACCCGGAAGGGGATGATGCCTTGTTTCAAGCCGCTATCTATCTTGCAACCGCTCCCAAGAGTAATGCGGTTTATACAGCCCATAAACAGGTTAAAAAAATGATTCAAGAAACCGGTTACTCCCAGGTTCCGTTACACATCAGGAATGCCCCGACAAGACTGATGAAAGATTTGGGTTATGGTAAAGAATACAAGTATGCCCATGATTATAAGGATGCCTTTGTTCCCCAGTCCTATCTGCCAAAGGATCTTGAAGATCAGCGGTTTTATTATCCAACAGACCGGGGATACGAGAAAACCGTAAAGCAAAGGCTTGAAGCCTGGATCAAATTAAAACAAAACAAACAACCCTAACCCCGTCTGCAAGAACTTAAGACCGAAAGTTGACTAGATTAAAATAATCATAACTTTGATGACTTAAAACTGGTTATGCCAAATCCGCGATATTCATGTTTTTGGAAGGATAAAAATTAATATTAACTTTTTGCCCAACCATATTTTCTGATGTAAACTGCTTGAAGGTTTCCGGATGGCTTTGTGTTCTGGCAATAAATCTGAGATTGTTCCGGGTTTTTCCATAGACCACTGCATAAGCCGGGCGATGGTCTGTTGAATAGATCACAGTATAGGTTTCAATGGTTCCAATACCTGTAACCTGATCTTTTATTCTCACGGGTTTTTCCCCTGCAAAACAATTTTTTTGATCTATTTGATCATGGTCTTTGAATTCACCTGTCAAAGGCTTTGAACCGTATATCCCTGCTGCATGTTTATGCATAAACCAGCCAAGGGCCGTGACAAGACCGTTTGATTTTTCCCCCCTGGAAATTTTTTCAGCAAGGGTTGCCACCCCGTGGAGGCTGTAATTATTTCCCGGTCCACCAAAAAAACCAAGTCCTCCGGTCAGGGTCAAAGGTCTTGGGTCATCGTCTTTTATTCCGATCATTTTTTTTGCAATGGCAATTGCACAGGGAAAGCATGAATAAAGATCAAAACAATCCAGGCTTTCCAGGGACATGCAGGATCTTGCCAATGCTTTTTCAACAGCAGCCTTGAGAGGGGGGCTTACTGTGAAATCAGATTTTTCAATCATAAAGCGCTGCCGGTCCTGGGCATATCCCCCTCCAAGAAAATAGACCGTCTGCCGATTTTTCTGTGAATATTTTTTTGCAGTCTCCTCTGCCATTAATATGACAGCAGCTCCCTGATCAACGGTAACAAATGAATTCATATACTTGGTATAGGGAAATGCAACAGGCCTGTTGGCGGGTCCGGGCGTGATAATCTCTTCAGGAGTTTTTATGGATTTTGTCCAGGCATAGGGATGGTCTGCTGCGGTCTTGCTGAACTCGGTCCACATTTTGCCAACCTGCATGAGATATGTTTTCAGATCTAACCCCGAGGCCGACCATAGTGCTGTCTCAAAAAGTGGGAATCCCTGCATGGGATGTTCAATCCCATGTTGATTCTCCAAAGGTGTGGAACCGATAAGATCGTCTCCTGGATAGTCTTTTGGTATGCCCCGGAACAGGGCATTCTCAATTTTTACTGGCTTTTTGTCTCTTTGGATATAGGCTTCAGCACCTGCAATGAGAATAGAATCCAGTTCATTACGGGCAATCATGCCGGCAGCGATGTTGATCAAAGTCTGGGGAGAGTTGCCGCCAATTCCGGAAATATAGGTAAATTTTGGAGTTGCTTCTAAATTTTGAGCAAGCTGTTTGGCAGGAGATGTGTAATGGCGGCTTAAGGTTCTGACGATCATGATTCCATCCAGATGCCTCACAGCTTTTTTAGAAGCCATCATTTCACAGGCTTTCATCGATGCCTGGGTCATCAATCCCATGGGATCTTTTGCTGTTTGGTCCAACTTTTTTGGCTGAGTGATCTGCCCCCATCCCGCAACAACAACTTTTCGTTCCATAGCAGAAGAAATCCTTTTTCAATACAGGTTTGTGCAAGTGTCTCGTAAAATATTTGATTTGTCAACGATATCGATGGGCTTGTA
>Ga0164315_10001970_pt1 | contig 15627 bp, 4 predicted proteins | sample GuaBasSedimGuay6_FD_113737 | JGI IMG/M metagenome (GOLD analysis project Ga0164315, IMG submission 113737) | Subseafloor sediment microbial communities from Guaymas Basin, Gulf of California, Mexico - Guay6, Core 4569-2, 0-3 cm | ecosystem: Environmental > Aquatic > Marine > Hydrothermal vents >...
TAAATCAAACCCACCGCTCCAACTAAACCAATAAATACTCCAATAATATTAAACCACTTTGCTCTGAATTTAAAGAAAATCAATCCTAGAAATAGTGTAAAAAGAGGGGTAAGTGAGTTTAAGATTCCTGCCAGCGAACTGCTGATTCCAGTTTGTGCTATGGCAAATAAAAATGAAGGAATAAGACTTCCAATTATTCCTGAAATAATAAGGTATTTTCTGTGCTTCTTGTCAATTTTACTTAATTTGATAATGGCAAATGGCAACAAAAAAAGAAATGTTATGGTTATTCTTAATACTCCAACTTCGATTGCATCAAAATAAATTAGAGATTTCTTAATAAGGATGAATGAACTACCCCAAACGAGCATCAACGATAATAGTATCGACCACGAAATGAGGTTGTTATTTTTTGTCATTGTAAGTTTAAATATCGCGCAAACTTATAAAAAATTTTAGGTGTTTTTGCTTTAGTTCAGGGTTTAGAGTTCTGGGTTTTTGGGTTAATTGGAAATACAATTTGATTTAATTGTCTTTTGAATTGCATTAGAGTCCCCTGGTTTTTGGCCTCTGGCCTTGATTATTAGTAGATTAATCTAATTGCGTTATCAAGAAATGCAACTAATAAAAATTATTATTTATTTTTGCATAACTAAGGGTTTCCACTGTTTTAATAATACCTAGTTAGATAATTAGGTATTTAACTAACGATTTATCAATTAATGTTTGATAACCGGGATAGAGTAATAGAAGGTTTAAAAAAAGGCGATAAAGCAATTTTCGAAGAGGTTTATCGTGAATACTATGTGCCCTTATGTTATTATTGTTTAAGGTATATCGAAAAATTTGAGGACTCGGAAGAGATTGTACAGGACCTTTTTCTTAAGTTATGGGATAAGCACGAGGAACTGGAAATTAATAGTTCTTTAAAGGCATACCTGTATCGGGCCGTTCAAAATTATGCGCTTAATTATCTAAGCAAGAAAAAAACTAAAGAAAAGTACTTCCTGATTCAGGGTGGACAAATTTATGACAATTCAGATAATAGTCATATTAAAATTGAAGAAGAGGAATTACGGCACATACTAAAACATGCTATTTTACAATTACCAGAAAAACGTAGAAAGATTTTTGAACTAAGTCGTTTTGATGGTTTGAAGTATGGAAAAATAGCTAGTCAATTATCAATTTCTGTTAAAACCGTTGAAACACAGATGACTAAATCGTTAAAATATTTACGTATTGTATTAAAAGATTATCTACCAATAATATTGATTATTGCACTGAGTAACAGTGTTTTGTAAGTCTATTATTTTAGATTTATTAGAATTCATTAAAATAATAATAAAAAAAGATAAAAACAGAGTAAGGGTAAATTAATAGTTTTCTGTCTAATGTATAGAGTTTATTATTTGTGAATAAAGAATTTAACATAGAACAAATTGTATCTTATTTAACTGGAAACTGTTCTAAAGATGAGCAGGAGATAGTTGAACAATGGATAAATTTATCCAAAGATAATGCATTGTTGTTTGAGGAGTTTAAACAAGTTTGGGATTTATCTACGGTTAAACGTGATTCTTGTATTGTAGATATTGAAAAATCCTGGAACAACTTCAAGGAACTTGCCCATTTCGATGAAGAAGTACATATTGAAATTGAAAAGACTAGTGTTGGGATTAGCGTAAAAGGCATGCTTTATCATGCTACCCGTATTGCTGCACTTATTATTATTGTTTTAGGCCTTTATTGGGTATTTAATAATGATCAGCCAGTTAAAACAATTAATTTTACTTCAACAATTGCACAAGTTGACTCACCTTTTGTTCTTCCCGATGGGTCTGATGTTACTATGAATAATGGAGCCAGTATTGATTATCCTGAGCAGTTTTCTACTGATGTAAGAAACCTTAGTTTTAAGGGTGAAGCTTTCTTTGATGTTGTAAGCAATCCGGCAAAACCTATGGTTATTGCATTGGATAATGTTAGAGTGAAAGTGCTTGGTACATCATTTAACTTATGTAATTGTAAACATTCCGATGAAATCACAGTTTATCTGGAGACAGGAAAAATCCTGTTTTATTCACTTGATGAAACTGATGGTAGTGTACTTGAACAAATCATTTTGTATCCAGGCCAAAAAGGTATTTACAATAAAAATACAGGACTAATAACAAAGCATCAATTTACTGATAATAACCATTTAGCATGGAAAACAGGTTCTCTGGAATTTGTAAATGCTCCATTAACTGACGTTATTAAAGTGCTTGAGAAAACCTATGAAGTTAAGATTAGTTCAGAAACACCTTTAGTAGATTATTCACTTACTGCTAGGTTTAATAACGAATCAACAGAAAGTATTTTTGAATCACTTCAGGTTATTTATGGTTTTAATTATGAGATTACTGATAATTCAATAGTAATTTATTAATCCTTGTCAATTGTACTTAAGATTCCTGTTTTATTCATTTCGATTTTCCTTGAATTAATCCAAACTCAATCCATTTGAGACTGTACCTCAACATCCCGAAGTTATTTTTTGTATTTTAGCTTGCTAATATTTTTAATTTTTGAAATGAATTAGTTTCTTTAGTTTCATAACAAAGTATTTGTGTGTTAGGCAACAAGTTAATAACAAGACGTTTAATAAATAGCTGTTTATTTTTAATCAGCCTTTTTTGTTTATTGCTGTTAGTACCTGCGCTACAGGCTCAGTCAAAGGAAGTTGGTAACATTGATTTTGAAATTGATAATGAAAAAATTTCATCGGCATTAAATAGGCTGGCAAATGAAGCCCAACTAAACTTTACTTATGATGCTGGCGATAGTTTATTCGAAACTAAAGTAAATTATACCGCTGTTAACAAACCACCTTTGGTTATTCTTGATGACTTGCTTTCAAATTCTAATCACAATTACAAACAAATAGGCAATCAAATCGTAATTTTTAAGGACAAGGACAATAATCAGCAATTAGTTTCACCTGAGCCTGAATCAACTGAAGAAATTGCTGCTGCTGACGGAGTAATTATTGCAAGTTCTTATCAAATAGATACTATTTTTGAATCAATTACAGATACTGTTTTTATTTTGGATACTGTTTTTAAATTGCAAACAGATACTTTGCTGATTACTGACACAGTTTTTATTGAAAAGGAGAAACCAGAGAATCCGGCAAAATCAAAATACAAAAGTAAAACCATCGATTATTTTAATCCTCAAATAGCACGTGATTATGGATGGTCAGGTGGTGTATTTTTCGCACCTGTTTTATCGAATTTTTCTCTTGCAAATCAGACTAATACTTTATCGATCCGTAATTTCTCTTTGGGAGTTGAGGTTAGTAAGGCATTTAATAAATGGAATGTTTCGGCTGGATTAAAACTGACGCATTTTGGAGAGAACTTTAATTATTCTTACAGTGTAACTGAGGGAGGTTTTTTTGTTACCGACACCATTGATGAGTATTACACAGTTACTCAGTCGGATACGAGTTGGTTTTATGTAACCGATTCAACGTGGAAACCTGTCGACAACCAGGAATACACCTACGATATTAATAATCGAATAGGTTATCTTGAATTTAGCGCATCAGTATCCTATGATTATTTTACAAATCGCAAATACAGATTGTATGCAAAAGTTGGTGCGCAAATGGGTGTTTTGATTTACAGTAGCGGAATTGCAATTCCGGATGCCAATGAGCCCGAAGGAGTTGATTTTGCAGATATTAATTTCAGTACAACTTCATATTCTATTTTGCTTGGTACAGGAATAAAATACCGCATTCACGATCATTTTGATATTAATTCTGAACTTTACTATTTTAGTAATTTCAACGAAGTTGTAATCGATTATCCAATAAGTAAAAAAATAAGTGGATTAGGCCTTAAATTAGGTGTGATCTATTACTTTTAATAAATAAGCAAAGCCGTTTTTAATGGTTTCTAATAGGATAAATAAACTTGTCAGAGAATTCTTTACTCTGATTATGGCACATATGAAATATGCTGTTTCTGTGTTGCTATTATCTATGGCTATGCAGTTGTTTTCAGAAACAATAATTGTTGGTGGGAAACTGGAAGAAAGTGAAACATGGACAAATGGAAATACCTATATTGTAAACCAGGACCTTATTATTCCAAGCGATGTGATTCTTACAATAGAGGCTGGAGTTGCTGTTAGAATTAACTTTGGGAGAGGAATAATAATTGAAAATGGTACTCTCGAAGTATTTGGCAATCAAATTGATTCGGTTTGTTTTGTTCCCAACTATAATAATCCGGGTGAAGATTGGAAATGGAAAGGTCTAAGCATTAAAAATAGTGATCCTGAAACCCTCAATTTCATTAGTTATGCTTGTTTTGTTGATGCCGAAACTGCTATCAAACTTGAAAACTGTGAGAATGTAATAATCGAAAATTCAAGCATTTTAAACTGTCAGAACCTTGGTGTACATTTTATTAACAGCATGTCTTGTTTGCTTGATAATTGTAAAATTGCAGATAATTACAATGGAGTTGAAATATATGCCGATAATTTAGGCGAAGCATCTAATAATACAATTTCCAACAGTAGCATAAAAAATCAAAATCACAATGTCAAAATTCTTGGAGAAGGAGGAGGGCTTGTGAATAACAATTTGATCAGCGGTAATTTAATAGAGGAAGGCAATAATGGAATCTGGATTATTAATAAAGATGACTTAGGAACTTCAATAAACATTATTGAAAGAAATTTTATTATTAATAATGGATCAGCGTTTGGCTATGGTTTATTTATTGCTCTTAACTCCACCGTTGTTTCTGGTAATATTTTCTGGAGAAATAATATTGCAATATTTAGTGAAGATATTGGAGATAATTGCTCTATTGGAAATAATAGTTTTTATGAAAACAAACTGGCCATTAAAGTTAACACAGGTTCAGAAGGAAATGAATATTTGAACAATACTTTTTCGCTAAACACAGATGAGGTTGTTGGAATAGGAGAAACGCTAAGTACAGTTTTCAACGCTAATAATTTGATGCATAATGGTGGCAAAGAAAATATTGTAGTTAATAATACTCCATTTGATTTATCTGTAATTAATAACTACTGGGGAACTACAGATGTATCTCAAATTGATAATTTGATTTATGATAATTCAGATGATCCAGATCTTGGTGTGTTAAATTATGTCCCATATCTGAATAGTATTGATACAAGCAATCCAGTTTCACCACCGTTTCAGGTTATCAAACAGATGGCAGGCAACAATGTTAAAGTCTCTTGGCAGGCAAATCAGGAACAGGATTTAAAGGGCTACCGAATTTATTATGGAATTTACAGCAATTACAGTTTTACCGATAAAAATGAAATTGGACTAAACACTTCTTTTACATTGTCGGGAGAGGTTTCAGTTTTCGATCCAATTGCAGTTACTGCATACGATTCAGTGGAGGTTTCTATTAATGCCCAATTATCGGGTCATGAAAGCCCTTATGCATTTGCTGTACTTCATCCATACGCAGGTAACGACACTGTAATTTGTAATAATCTGAGTAGTTTTGAAATAGTAAATAGTAATATTCCTTTCGAATTCCAAAGTGTTTATTGGTCAAGCAACGGTGATGGAGTATTCAATGATCCGTATTTAAATTCACCAACATATTTCCCAGGACCATTGGACTTTTTTAATGGAGGTGCCGTTTTATCATTTACTGTTTCCACAGAGGAAGATGAGTTTTTCGACAGTTTTATTTTATCAATAATAGATGATCCAGTTGTTTTTGCAGGAAGCGACACTACTGTTATTGCTGAAACAGAAATATTCCTTTTTGAAGCCTTTGCAGAAAATTTTGATACTATTAAATGGTTTAGCAGCGGTGATGGTAGTTTTAATAACGACACCTTGGTTAATCCCATTTATTATCCAGGATTATCCGACATTGAATCGGGTGTTGTTTATCTGGAAATGATAGTTTATTCGATTTGTGGTAGTGTAAGTGATACTGTACAAATAGAAATTGAACCATATTTTTCGGTTGAGGGAAAACTTTGGACCTACAACAAATCTACAAACCCTGGAGTTATAATTGCCTTCAGGGAAAGTGATGAAGGCTCAAGGGCAATGCTAATTGAAAATACAGAAAGTGATGGTAGTTTTAGGTTCGATAGACTAATGACAGGTAATTATTATTTGTATGCAATTCCTGATACTAATAATCCTGACAATGTTGTTCCCGGATATTATGCTAATAAATTGAGATGGCAATCTGCATATTTACTAACTGTGGATGCTGATGTTTATGATGCTGATATTTATCTACCCCACAAAGATTTTATTCTGCCACAAGGCGAAGCATCAATATCAGGCCATATGCTTAAACCTCAAAATTCAAAATTCAGTAGCGATATTTATTGTCGGCCATGGTTCGAGAATAATAGCAACGAATACTGTAATGATGGATTATCTAATGTTACTGTTTTGTTGTTTAATCATGATAAATCCAAACTTCTCGACTTTACTCTGACGGATGATTTAGGAAACTTTTATTTTAATAATCTGCCATTTGGGAATTATGTTGTAGATGCTGAAAAAGCAGGCTTCATAACAACAGCCTCTCCTATTATTAGCTTGACTCCTGAGTATGACAATGAATCAGGTGTTATTCTGGAGATAAATCAGCAGAAAATTGGAATAAGCTTCGAGAATAATTTACCACAGGAAAATAATATTAATATTTTCCCAAATCCGGCAACCACCGAAATAAATATTCCATTTGAAAATCCTCTTTTACTATCCTCTCAAATTGAAGTTTATGATCTTTTTGGAAATCGAGTTTTAAGGCCTGTAATACCCTCTAAACAAGACAATTCCATTTATAAACTCGACATTAATGAATTGTCCTCAGGATTGTATTTTGGAAAAATTGTTAATTTCAACAAAACCATTCATTTTCGATTTATAAAGAAGTAGACCAATAGATGTATTAAAGGAAATAATTGACTTCAGTGCAATTTGGACTTTTAACTTCTCTCCTCCTTTGGGGGAGATGCCGTAGGCAGAGGGGGTTAGAAGATTGAAAGAATAGAGTGAATGATTAACAGAAGATTGAAGCAAATTGCACTTTTATTACAGTAATCCCAGATTTTTATCTTTGCGCCTTTGTGTCTTTGCGGTGAAAGACTAACCGCTGAGGCGCTAAGACGCTGAGAAATTTTCTTCCTTGAAACTTTGTTGACATTAAACTGAAAACTCCAAAGTAGATCGTCAAAAAAACTTTGCGCCTTTGTGTCTTTGCGGTGAATACTAACCGCTGAGGCGCTAAGACGCTGAGAAATGTTCTTCCTTGAAATTTTGTTGACTTTAATCCGTTGTAACACAAGTATATTACAAAAAACTTTGCGCCTTTGTGTCTTTACGGTGAATACTAACCACTGAGGCGCTGAGAGTCGCAAACCTGCCAGCCGGTTGACTGGGACACAAAGTTCAAAATGTAGAACAATTTAAACTACTTTTCAATTCTCATACAACACTCACATTCTAAACACCCAACTCCCTGCTATTTTGTTTTTTATAAATTTTATGTAACTTTTTTCAAAAAAACTCATATAGGAGTAAGGGTAAAAGGCATTTTAACTGTCTTATTACTGTATAACTGTAATAATGTATACGTTATTATGGTGTGTTATTAGGTTATTTCAAATAGAAAATAATTAAATATTTAGGCTTATTTTAACATACAAAAAAACATATAAATGTCCATAAAAAAATTGATTTTTTGGGCATATAAAATTAGAAATCATATGAGATGCAGAAGTCCTGATAGATGACTATGTGCGCATTTTTTGTGTATTTATTTTGATTAATAATAAATGTAATTATATTTGCAGTTAGTTTATTGCAAATTGTATAAAATAGAGAGCAATTTTTTAAGTTTTAACAAATTTTTTTATAATGAAAACATTTACTAGTTTTAGAGTTTGGTTGATGTTGTTGATGATGGGGTTTATTCTCCATGGACCAATATCACAAGCTCAGGATCGCGATATTTCGCGTGAGGAAACTGAGATGATGAAGCAGAGGAGGGAAGTAAACCCCAATGCTCAAACTCAGATGATGCCAACCGAAAGGCGCATTGCTAAAAGCAGTATCCATATTGAGATACCTGTTGTTAACGGTGCAATGGCAACTATTCCAATTCAACTGGATTTAACAGTTGATGCTTATGCAAGTGAAGCTTCTTACAACCTATGGAGTTATGATTATGGTGCCTATTGGTGGGCAACTGATCGTACTTTTACATCGGGTGGAGAACTTCAAACGCACATCCTTGATTTATTTGAAGGAAGTAGTTTTGACGTCGACTGTTTCGACTCTTGGGGTGACGGCGGTATTGCTGGTGTTGTAACTAACACTATCGATGGCTGGCCTATCACAAGTTGGGGTGCAGGAGATTATACAAGTTATGGTTCATTCAACTTTGTTGTTGGACCAGGAACTGACCCTACTCCTCCTATGCCAGATCCAGTTACTGTATTTCCATACACTGAAGATTTCGAATCTGGCGCATTCCCAGGAACTATGATTCCTGTAACAGAATCTGCGTCTAATGTTTCATTAACTGCATATGCAGCTAATGGTTCAGATTTCGGAGCTATGTTTGAAGGTGGACCTTATACCGGTTGGTATTCTCCTTATTCTACTGCTGATGAGGCTTTTGGAAATAGCCCTACTCACGTTGCAAGTATTGAAATGGAGATTGTTCCTAGTGGAGCTCCAGGAAACTTCTTGCTAGAGTTTGACCTTAGACAAGCTTATTCATTTAATGCTAATTATGAATGGTTCAGAGTTTCTATTGATGGTGTTCCTATTGCCGATGTAGATGGTAATTTTTCACATCAGGCAACTACACCTAACTCAGATCCTGCAGCGCGTATCACTTATAACCTTAACGCATTTGCTGGCGCTCCATTTCACTTGACAATTGAAAATGCAGCGAAGTACAACTTCATGTATTACAATGATGGTGACCTTGCTAGCGTTGATAATTTTGCAGTATACTATCTTATTCCTGGTGACATAGAAGGTCACGTACTTAATGGTGGCGGACAAACTGTTGCCGGTGCTGTTGTTAGTATTCCTGGAATTGGTGAAGCTGTTACTGACTTTTCTGGTTATTATTTCTTAGGTGGAGTTCCTGCCGGAAATCATAATGTATTTTGTAATAAAGTTGGATACAATGTTGCTGTTGCTAACGTAAATGTTCCTGAATGGGGACTTGTTACACAAGACTTTATGTTGTTATCACCTTCATTAACTGTTTCTCCGTTAATTTTTGATGAGTATCTTCACCCAGATGAGATTTATACAACTTATATGGGTTTGTTAAACACTGGTGACGGTGGCGTTGATTTTACAGCCGCTATTGTTTATCCATTGTTAACTGGTGCTGATCTTCCAAATGTTGAGAATGATGTAGTTGTAGGTACAACTGAGCATTCAATTGGTTTAGCTCCTGCTCACGTTCAGTCAGGAACTGTTCCTCCAGTATTTTTAGGTATTGATACTTTTGGAGATAACATTGGTTTTATGGGAGCTCCTGGTGACGATAATCTATATTCTATGGATATGGCCACTTATACTCAAACATTAATTGGTGCTTCTGCAATTGACCCATCAGCTGGTGATTTTGCAAATGATGATGATAATACATTCTATGTAACTCCAGGTTGGGGTGCTAGTTTAGCTTCTGTTGATATTACAACTGGAGCAGTAACTAATATTGGAGGAATAACTGGAAATCCAGCTGGTATGGATGTTTCAGGTATGTCTTGCGACCCTGTAACAGGCGTTATGTATGTTGCATTCACTAACGTATCTAGTTCACAGATTGGAACTATTGATTTAACGACAGGTGTAGTAACATTAATTGGAACTACTACTACTGTTGCTCCTGGTCTTATCGGTATTGCTATCGATGCAACAGGACAAATGTTTGGATGGGGTATCGTAAACGATGCTTCTTATTTAATTGATAAAGCTACTGGTGCTTTCGGTATGCTGGGACCTCTTGGTTTCGATGCTAACTATGGCCAGGGTGGTGGGTATAACGCTGATGATGGTGTTATTTATCTTACTGCTTATAATCTTAATGGTGGCCCTCAGATGAGAGCTCTTGACCCTGTAACTGGTGGTACTGCCTTAATGGGAGCATTAGCTGGTTCACAAGTTGCTGCATTTGGTGTTCCTCGTGAAAGCCAAGGTGGTGGTGGAGTTGAAGGATGGTTATCACTATCTGATTACTCTGGTTATGTTGCTCCTTTAGGAGGAACTGTTAACGACGAAGTTACTTTCAATGCTGAAGGTACTGTTGCTGGTGAAGTTTATTATGCAGAGATTATTATTGGAACTGATCCTTTCGTTGGTCAGATTACAATTCCTGTTACTATGACTATTGGTGGTGATCCATTACCAATTGTTACTGACTTTACAGCAGAATTAGTTAACCAGATTACTGGTGAGGTTTCTCTATTATGGAACCAAGACAGAGATGTAACGCTTGAGTATTACATTATCTATCGCGATGGTGTTCCATTGACAACTACAACTGATAACTTCTACACAGATATGTTACCAGACTTTGGTGTTTATGATTATGAATTACAGCCTATCTATTTAGAAGGTGATGGAGTAATTGTAGGACCTGAGACAGTTGAGTGGTTCCAACCACAGTTATGCTGGAGTCCTTTCAACCCTGAAAACACACAGTGGCCAGAAGTTGATGAGCATGTTATGCTTTATCTTGAAAACTGTAATGACGGAACATTAGAATTCTCTTTCCCTGATTATGCGGCAAGAGCATTATTAAATGATCCTAAAACTATAAAGAATGATGATTCACCAATTCCAGAATTTGCTTCATTAGGAGTTCCTGGAAAATTAGTGGAAGATCCTGCTCACGGAAACGGTCATCCTATTATTTTAGGTGCTGGTGGTCCTGACGGTTTTGATAATATCTGGATTGATAGTGACGAAACTGGTGGTCCTGTTTATAACTGGATTGATATTTCAGCAACTGGAACACTTATTGGTGGACTTGGTGATGATAACGTTGTAGGTCCATTCTCAATTGGTTTTGACTTCCCATTCTATGGTGAAATGAAAAATCAATTCTGGGTTAATTCAAATGGTGGAATTATATTTAAGAATTATTATATGGGACTTGGTAACCTCCAGATTCCTACAAATAATGCTTCTAACAACGACTTTATTGCATGGTGCTGGGATGATTTAGATCCAGGCAATGCTAATACTTCAGTTTGGTACGAAGACTTTGGAAGTTATTTAGTAATTACTTTCGACAATTATTATGAGTATCCAGATGGTGGTAATGCTATTACTGCTCAGATGATTATTTATGCTAATGGTGGAATTATTATTAATTATGATCAAGTAGATGCTGGATTTGATCTAGCTGGTAATACTGTTGGTATTCAGTCATCAACTCCTTCAATGGGACTTCAGGTTTCTTACAATACATCATATATCCATGCTGGTCTTGCTCTTTTTATGGGACCATCATCATCTAACTTCATTGTTGACGTAGAGCCATACTTTGGTACTATTGAAGGTGGTGAAACTTTGGATATTACTATGACATACAGTTCAAATGGTTATGAGGTTGGTGATTACAACCAAGATCTTATGATTACAACCAACGAACTTCCTATTAACGAATGGACTATTCCTAATACTATGCATGTAATGATGCCAGGTATGTTCACAGGAACTGTAACTGAGTGTAATACTGGTGTTGGTATGGACCACGTAACTGTAATGGCTACTGATGGTGTTGCTACTTATTATGGCGAAACTGACATGAACGGTGATTATGAAATGTTTGTTGATGCAAGCACTTATGACTTATCATTTATTTATACAGGATATCAAACAGTAAACGTATTTGGCGAAACTGTTATTGAAGGCCAAACTGTTGTTGTTGATGCAGCATTATGTGAAAATCCTTATCCAGTAAGTGGTGTGTTCGCTGATCCTAATGATGCTGATACTCAGTGTTTGGTAACATGGAATATTCCTGCTGGACCTTACACTATCATTTATGATGATGGTACTGCTGATGAGTATTTTGCATGGGTTAGCGCCGGTGGTGCTGTTGCCGTTAAATTTACTCCTGCAGGATATCCTGCAATTGTAACTGGTGGTAGTCTTTATGTTGGTGATGGTTTCTTCCCTGTTGGAGGTAGCTGGCTAGGAACTGAAATGTCTGTTGGCGTTATTGCTGCTGATGGTCTTAACGGAATGCCTGGTACTACACTTGACTCTGCAACTGTTGCTGTTAACAATTACGGATGGATTGATTTCTCAGGTATGTTATTTGGATTAGTAATGGAAGGTGACTTCTACGTTGTTATGTGGCAACTAGGAACTGCTCCAGATGTTGCTCCTATTGGTGTTGACTTTACTTCTCCAACTGTTTATCGTTCATATGCTAAACAAGCTGGTGGCGAATGGTCATTATCTCCTTACCAAGATTTCATGATAAGAGCTATTGTTGACGGACCAACTGGTGCTGTTACAATGAACTCAACTACAACTGAAAGAGTTGCTCCTCCAAGAATACCTACAGAAATGATGGAAGGTATATTTGTTGCAACGGGTCTTGCTAAGACAGGTCCTGGTTTAGTTAAACACGGAACTTTCGAATCACTTAATGATGAAGCTTCACGTGGACTAGCTCAGTACAATATCTTCCGTATGGATGGATTTGATCCAGATGCTGGACAAACTCCTGTTGATGGTACTGCTACTGGTATTGGTAGTTCAAATACTAACTCTAAGAATGATACACAATATGGTGGACAACCTGCTGGTTTCTACGGTTATGCTGTAGAAGCAGAATATGACAATGGTGATTTATCAACATGGGCTTATTCAAATATTGTTGCTCACTTAATGTATAATGTAGTTACTATTACTGCAACTCAGTGTGATGGTGGTGAGGCTTCAGATGTTGATGTTACTATTGTAGGACATAACTATCCTTACCAAGTATTTAATGGTACTAGTGGTGCTGATGGCGTTGTAGCATTTGAAGATGTTATTGATGGTGTTTATGACATTATTATTAATAAAGTTGCTTATCAAACTATATTTATGCCAGCAGTTGCTATTTTCAACGACTACTCAATTGATGTAGTTCTACAAGAAAATGCATATCCTCCACGTAACCTTTATGTAGAGGCACTTACTTCTATTGCTACATGGGACGAAGCTTTAATTGAGACACTTCCTGTTGAAGCATTTGAAAGTGCTGCATGGCCACCAGCTGGCTGGACTTCAGTTTCAAGTGATCCTGGTAATATTGCTGCATGGCAGCGTTGGAATGCATATGGTTCTTCATGGCCAGTACCACCACAATATTCTGATGGTACTTCTTCATGGTTCGCAGCTGCTATTTCTGATGCAGATAGTGGACACGATGGTTCTAACGACCTTCTTGTTACTCCAGCATTAGACTTAAGAGAGAGTGATTCTTTCGTTCTTTACTTTGATAGTTTCTTTGATGGTGCTTATGGTCAGCAAGCTCGCGTTGAATACTCAACTGATGCTGGTATGACATGGGACGTTCTTCAGGAAATGGTGCCATTTGCTGGTGCTTGGACAAGTATTGAAATTGATCTAGCTGCACTTTCTGGTGTTACTGCTGGAAATGATGAGATTTGGATTGCATTCCATTCTGATGACCTAAATACATGGGCCGGTGGATGGGCTGTGGATAACATTATGGTTCGTAATGGTCCTGCTCCAATCTTAGGTTATTATGTTTATTTGGATGACGGTTTTGTAACTCAAACTCCAATCGACGTAAGAACATATACATTTAGAGATTTAGTTTATGGTGTTGAATATACAGCATCTGTAAGAGCACTTTATTCATGTGGTCTTTCCGATCCTATTTTCTACACTTGGGAATCTACATATCTACACCCACCACGTAACTTAGGTGATGAGTATATTTATAATACTAATGAAGTTCCATTGATGTGGAATCCTCCAGTAATGGGTGATGGTACTCCTTTGATGGCTGCTTCTGAACTTCCTTACATTGAAACTGCTTCTGATTTAGCTGAGGTAGATGTTAATGCAACTCCAAGAAATATTCCTTCTGATCGTGCTATTTGGGACATTCAGTATGGTATTGATCTTGAAGCATTAACTGGTGCACTTGGTAATGCCGGTGCTGAAAGTGATGGGGAATTTATTTATGCTACTAGATGGGCTTCTAACTTAATTGAGAAATTCTTACCAGACGGAACTTTCGTTGAAGAATTCTCTATTCCTGGAGTTTCAGGATTAAGAGACCTTGCTTATGATGGTACTTATTTCTATGGTGCTGCTGCTAACACAACAGTATTCCAAATGGATTTCACAAATCAAACATTAGTTTCATCATTTACTGCACCTACTGCAGTTCGTTCAATTGCTTATGACGATGATATGGGTGGATTCTGGGGTAACAACTGGGATTCTGACTTAGTATTGTTTGATATGACTGGTGCTACTTTAGGTACTATTGCTGCACCTCCAAGTATGTACGGATCTGCTTATGATAACTTTACTGATCCTGGTACTCCATACCTATGGGTATTCTCAGGAACTACTTCTGGTGGTGGTTGTCAGGTTGAGCAAATTGATATTACTACTGGTGCCTTAACTGGTGTTGTACATAGTGTAAGTGGAGATTTCGGTTCATCAATGATTGCCGGTGGTCTTTATATTACTGAAAACCTTATTGCTGGTTTCCGTACATTAGGTGGAACTGCTCAAGGTGATATCGCATTTGGTTATGAAATCGCTGACTTCTCAGGTGGTGGCGGTGGAGATATTCCTCCGGGACTAACTTCATTCAAAGTTTACCGTGATGGTGATATGATTGCTGACGTACCTTATGCAGATCAAGCTCCTGACGAGTGGGTTTATTATGTAAACAATCCAGTTGATCCTGGTGTTTATGGATACGATGTATCTGCAGTTTATGATCTTGAAGTATTTGGTTTCCCAGGTGAATTCGCAGAATCAATGTGGGAAGGTACTGATGTAGTAGAAGTTATATGGGGTAATACTATTCCATTCTTCGAAGGTTGGGACCAAGGATCATTTGATTTCCAAGCTTGGAGAACAACTGATGCTAACTGGAAAATCAACTCTCAAGTAGGTAACGATGAGCCTTCAGCTGAATTCTCATGGGATCCTCTTCTTGAAGATTATGCCACAGCACTTACAACTAATCCTCTTAACGGTGACATGTTTACTGAAGGAAGTATCTTCGTAGACTTTGATCTTAAACTAACTGACCGTAACGGTACAGGTACAGAGATGTTGAGTGTTGAAGTTAAGAATGCAATGGGTAACTGGGTGGCTATTGAGTCATTCTCAAATACTGGTTCATTCGACTTTGAGTCTTATCATATTGATATTACTGCAGTTGCAATGGGTAATGTATTCCAAGTGCGTTTCAACGCAATGGGAACTAACTCATTCGATATGATCTCATGGTATGTTGATAACGTTCACGTTTATCGTCAATGTGAGGCTCCATATGATCTTACTGGTGATTA
>Ga0164315_10001972_pt1 | contig 15621 bp, 14 predicted proteins | sample GuaBasSedimGuay6_FD_113737 | JGI IMG/M metagenome (GOLD analysis project Ga0164315, IMG submission 113737) | Subseafloor sediment microbial communities from Guaymas Basin, Gulf of California, Mexico - Guay6, Core 4569-2, 0-3 cm | ecosystem: Environmental > Aquatic > Marine > Hydrothermal vents...
GATTCTACAGTAGGAAAATCTCCGTTGGGCTTCGCCTGTTCTTCAACAATTGAAACATTCTTATAACCAGCCTGCTCTAAAACCCTTGGAATCATAGTTATGGAAGTCCCATGAAGCGAAGTGAAAACAATTTTAAGATTATCTTTTGCTTCTTGTGGAGTATTGAACGTACCATTCTTGATAGAAGCTTCAGCAAAAGCATCGTCTACTTCAGAATCTATATAATTAATAAGTGAATCATTCGCATCAAAAAGAATATCGGAATAATTTAGATCGTTAATCGCTGTGATGATTTCTTCATCCTGAGGTGGCACCAACTGACCACCGTCTTCCCAGTACACTTTGTATCCGTTGTATTCGGGCGGATTATGAGAGGCAGTTAAAACAATCCCGCATTGGCAATTAAGATGTCTTACCGCGAAAGAAAGCTCGGGTGTAGGGCGTAGTTCAGAAAACAAAAATACCTGAATGCCATTAGCCGAAAATACATCGGCAACTAACTTTGCTAATTCTTTGCTATTGTGTCGGCAATCGTAAGCAATAGCTACTTTTATTTGCTGCTTGGGAAACTGTTTCTTTAAATAATTAGATAGTCCCTGAGTGTTTTTTCCAAGCGTATATTTATTAATTCGGTTATCTCCAATTCCCATGACACCTCTCATACCACCTGTTCCAAACGCTAAGTTCTTATAAAAACTCTCTTCTAGGCTTTCAGGATTAAATGCAATTAGGTCTTTTATAGTTTGTTGTGTTTTTTCATCAAAAAATGGAGTGAGCCAGACATTAACTCGTTCAAGAATTTTGGGATCTATGTATATCATTCTAAAATATTATGGCTGCAAAAATAATGATAAGTATTTGAATTCCGATTTTATCGGGGCTATAAAGTATTTTAAGTGCTATTATTTTTAAATCCGTTCCTTAACGATATAGTTCTTAGAAACTTTTTTACTTCGCAAGATTAATTCTCCTAAAAATCCTGCAACAAAGAATTGGGACCCAAGGATCATAGCTGTTAATGCTAAATAAAATTGTGGTCTTTCGGTGATTAGCCTGCCAGTAGGGTTTAAAAATAATTTATCGACACCTAGGTATACAGCAAAACAGAAGCCTACAAATAACATTATAGCACCCCAAGCTCCAAAAAAGTGCATGGGTCGTTTTCCAAATTTTGACAAAAAAGAAATTGTAATTAAATCTAAAAACCCTCTAATAAAACGTTCCATACCAAATTTTGTAACACCATATTTTCTAGCTTGATGTTGAACTATTTTTTCGCCAATATTACTAAAACCTGCAATTTTTGCAAGTACGGGAATATATCTGTGCATATCGCCGGTTACTTCAATGTTTTTTACCACATCACTTTTATAGGCTTTCAGTCCGCAATTAAAATCGTGTAACTTAAGGCCAGATGTTTGTCGGGCTGCAAAATTAAATAGTTTGGAAGGTAGGTTTTTAGCGATTTTTGAATCGTAACGCTTTTTCTTCCAACCAGATACTAAATCATATCCTTCATCAACAATCATATTATAAAGTTCAGGAATCTCTTCGGGATTGTCTTGGAGGTCGGCATCCATAGTGATAATTACATTGCCTTGTGTTTGGGCAAATCCAGCGTGAAGGGCTTGGGACTTCCCATAGTTTTCCAAAAATCGAATTCCCCTTACTTGATGATTTTTAGCTGCTAATTTTTCAATTACTTTCCAGGAATTGTCGGTACTACCATCATCAATAAAAATAAGCTCATATAAAAATCCATTGGACTGCATGATTTTTGCAATCCAATGGTATAATTCATTTAGAGATTCCTCTTCGTTTAGAAGTGGTATAACGATGGAAATATTCATAAACTATTGGTCTAGTTTTCTGGTCGATTATTTTTCATAATTAAACCAGATATCAATGCTACGATGAAACCAAAGAATAAACTACCAATTATCCCCATAGCAAACATAATCCAAGGTTGCATCATTTTTTCGACTATTCCAATTGACATATCCATCTGTTCCTGAGTCATATCCGGGTTTTGTTCAATCATTTCTTCTCGAGTAAAGTCAAGCATTTGATTAACAAACTCAGGCTCAATATAAGTTATAAAAATAAAATTGTATATAACACCTATAATACCCGCAATTAATGAAATTGCAAGGCCTACTTTGATAGCTTCACCAATAGATAAAAAACCACTATTTTCGTTTTTAAACGCTTTAAGTCCGTAAACAATAACTGCAATTAGGAAAATTGTTCCTAAAACAGATACCCACCATGGTCTATCTAAATGATTATTGGTTACATAAGCTATAACGTTTACCGCAATAGATAATAATGCTAGGACAAGTCCATAATTAAGAGCAATTTTTTTAACAGATATTTCTTGTGTTTCCATATGATTGTTTTTAAAGCCTGACATTAGTGTCAGGTTAGTTTGGTGTGTTAGTAAACAAAGATATGAAAACGTTACATATTATAAGTATTTAAAGTTTCAAGTATTTAATTTCACTAATGTGTTTATTTAAGGTAGCTAGGGAGATATTTCATTCTCTTAAAAAAAAGATATAAATTTATTGTGAATTATCTATAAATGATTAAATTTGCAAACTCAAATCCCGAAAGTTATTTTTAGGATTTATTAAAGTTTAATTAAAAAGATTTCCGTTTTCACGGAAAAAGATTATGAGAAAAGGAATTCACCCAGAAAACTATAGAGTAGTAGCATTTAAGGATATGTCAAACGATGATGTATTTCTTACAAAATCTACAGCAAACGCAAAGGAAACCATCGAAGTTGATGGTGTTGAATACCCTTTGGTAAAAATGGAGATTTCAAGATCTTCTCATCCATTCTATACCGGTAAGAAAAAACTTATTGATACAGCAGGACGTATAGACAAGTTTAAAAACAAATACGCTAAATACAAGAAGTAAACCTTCTTTAAAATATATTTAAAAAATCCTGCTGTAAAGCGGGATTTTTTATTTAGTATCATTTGTTTAATTGTATATTTGAGGAATAAGTCACATCAATTCCTTTGCCCAACCCTAAAGGGAGGGAATTGACACGAAGTAAATTTATTTTTTTCGCCTCCTTTTAGGGTTGGGGTAAAGCGAAAATATTTAGGAAATTACCAATGAACTACATTTTATTCGACGGAACCGTTCGCAATCAATTATTGCCCTTTACCTACACACGGCCAGTGGCAGATATTCGTATAGGAATCTTGACCATTCGGGAGAAATGGGAGAAATATTTAGGATTTGCTACAACAACAGTTACCGAGGATTATCTATCTGAAAAATATCCCATGGTAGAATTAGAACAAAACATTTTAATAAATGCTTCTGTTCTTCCTACTGAAAAATTAGTCAATAGTGTTAAAGAGCTAACTGAAAATCAGGCTGTATTTCTAGATGATGAACCAATAGCTTTCTTTGCTAACGAAGGACAGGATGTAGATTTTGATGATTATGAAGTGCTTCAGTTTCCTCATGATGACATCGTTCGTATTCAAAATACTTGGGATATATTTAAATTGAACGGGGAAGCCATTAGGAGGGATTTCGATCTGCTGACAAAAGACAGATCCTCTCAAGCAATTCCTGAAATGACAGTTTCATTTAATAAAGAACAAATATTTATTGAAGAAGGGGCGACATTACCTTTATGCTCTTTAAACGCTACCGATGGCCCTATTTATATTGGAAAGAATTCAGAAATAATGGAGGGTAGTATGATCAGAGGCCCATTTGCACTTTGTGAAGGAGCTACTGTTAAAATGAGCGCTAAGATATATTCTAATACTACCATCGGACCTTATAGTAAAGTAGGAGGAGAGGTAAATAACTGTGTGATTTTTGGGAATAGTAATAAAGGTCATGATGGGTTTCTAGGAAATTCCGTAATTGGTGAATGGTGTAATCTGGGTGCAGATACTAATAACTCCAATCTTAAAAATAATTATGCCGAAGTCCGACTTTGGGACTATGAAACAGAAGGATTCGCTCGAACTGGATTACAATTTTGTGGTCTTATGATGGGGGATCATAGCAAATGTGGAATCAATACCATGTTCAACACTGGAACAGTAGTGGGTGTGAGTGCTAATATCTTCGGAAGTGGTTTTCCGCGTAATTTCATTCCTAGCTTTAGTTGGGGAGGAAATGCTGGGATGTCTCCTTATCTAACCAAAAAGGCTTTTGAAGTAGCTAAGGTTGTGATGTCTAGAAGAAATGTTGAATTTACTGAAGAAGACGCTCAGATTTTAGAGCATGTTTTTGAAGAAACTAAGAAATGGAGGAGGGGGTAGGTTTTCAGTCTTCGGTCTTCAGTAGGCAGTCATCAGTATTCAATAAAATAAAGCAGGTAAATTACAATAGCTAAAAGTAGAAAAATCGCAGCTGCAGATTTAAGAATAAATTTTTGTTGGCGTTGAGCATTTTCATTTTTAATTTTTTTCTGAAATTCATGAAACTCATAAGTGGTCATTTTCTTATGATCGTCAAACTTACTATAAGTAGCGTCAATTTTTTCTTCCTTTTTATTAAAAACAGATTTACGTTTTCTTTTATTGTTTTTAATAGAAGCTAGCATTCCCTGAATTCCCATAATTGTTTTTTACTTTTCTTTCTTAACCCGCTTCAATACTAAAAAATTTTGTGGATTGATACCAAGCCCAGTAACTTTTTTACTTACAAATCTCACTGCCATATCATAAAACAAAGGCACTATAGGTGCTTCTGCAATAATGATTGAATCCATTCTAGTATACAAAAGCTTTCGTTGATCTATGTTCGAAATAGATAAAGCCTGTACATAAAGCCTGTCAAAAACTTCATTCTTAAAATGAGTGTAATTGGGTCCGTTTGGAGTAAAATTCGGACTATAAATAGCGATAAATAATTTTCAGCATCGGGGTAGTCAGCTATCCAACTGGCTCTAAAAATGTCCAATTCCCCAGAGGATTTCATTTGCCTTAGTGTAGAGGGTGGCATGACATCTATTTTGACCTCAATCCCGATCTTCTCCAACTCCCTTTGAATGAATTCACATAGGTCTAAATATTGACTATTGGTTCCAATGGTAATCATTGGATGCAAATCTCCAGTTTCCTCTTTGTACCGCATAAGCAATTCTCTGGCTTTTTCTGGCTTGTATTGGTAACCTTCAATAGCAGAAAAACCCGACAATCCCTTTGGAATAAACCCATGAACTGCTGGAATTCCCATACCATTTCGTAAATAGGTAATCATTTTTACACGGTCAAACCCATAATTAATTGCCTTGCGTAGATTCTTAGATTTAATTTGAGATGATTTAGCTTCCATGAAAAACCCTAAATATTCGGTGTTTAAGTAAGGCCCTTTTATCAATTTTACACGATCCTTATACTTTTCCTGTAGCTCCCCCTTTGTAGTTACAATTTCATCTTTGTACGAATTGTCTAAACTGGACACAAAATCTAATTTTCCCTGAGCAAATTGTAAAAATTCACTTTGTTTATCGGGTAAAAAAGTGATCGATACTGCTTCTAGGTAAGGCAGTTGATTTCCCTGTTCATCTTTTTCAAAATACAAAGGGTTTTTACGTAATACCAGTTTGATGTTTTCCTCCCATAGTTTAAACATAAATGGGCCGGTTCCCACGGGATTTGACCTGAAATCATTTCCATAGTAATCTACAGCCTCCTTAGGTACTACCGAACAAAATCGCATTGATAATAAGCCCAAAAATGCTGGAAATGCCTGCTTCAATTTTATAGAAAAAACGGTATCATTTTCAGCTTTAAAACTTTTTACATTTTTTAAGACCCAACGACCCCTTGCCGCTATTTTTTCATCCAACAATCTGTTAAAACTGTATTCAAAATCGTGTGCAGTTACAGTACGTGTATGACCCTTGTCTGGAGTCTTTTCAAAAACCGGATTCTCATGAAAATAAACATCATCTCTCAGTATAAAAGTATAGGTTAAAGTACTGTCATTTATAGACCAACTTTTAGCGATATCGGGCTTTATGTTTAAGGAATCATCTAATTGAACCAAACTATTAAAAAGCTGATTGCTTGGCCAAATAAGTTGAGGATTGCTAGCGAATACCGGATCTAAAGTGCCAATATTACTATGTTCGTTATACCTGAAAACCAGGTGATCTTTATCTGATTTTTTTTCTGTACTACAAGAGAAAATTAATAATGCTAAACAACATACTGTAAGGCTGGGGAATAGATTATTAAGTATGTTTCTCATCTGCTTCTTTGAAACCAATTTTAGTTTGTATTTTTGCTAGCTTAAATCCCGAAACGTCGAGATAGATATTATAAAGGTAAATATAGTTTTATTAAGATACTGATACAAGTTCAGTAAGCCATTTTATGGAAATACAAAAAAAAGTCGCATTTTATACATTAGGTTGTAAGCTCAATTTTAGTGAGACCTCCACAATCGCACGAGGATTTTCTTCGGAAGGCTTTGATCGTGTTGATTTTTCAGAAAAGGCAGATATGTATGTGATAAATACCTGTAGTGTAACTGAAAATGCAGATAAACGCTTTAAGACTATCGTGAAACAGGCACGGAAGCAAAATCCGGATGCTTTTATTGCAGCAATAGGATGTTACGCTCAATTGAAACCTGAAGAATTAGCCAATGTAAATGGAGTGGATCTTGTTTTGGGAGCTACGGAAAAATTTAAAATTACAGATTATATCAATGACCTTTCTAAGAATGATTATGGTGAAATTCATTCCTGTGAAATTGAGGACGCAGATTTTTATGTTGGTTCTTATTCTATTGGAGATCGTACACGGGCTTTCTTAAAAGTGCAAGATGGATGTGATTATGTCTGTACTTTTTGTACTATTCCTTTAGCCAGAGGTATTTCAAGAAGTGATTCTTTAAAAAATGTGTTGGAGAATGCTAAAGAGATTTCATCTCAAGGTATTAAGGAAATTGTTCTAACTGGAGTAAATATTGGTGATTATGGTAAAGGGGAGTATGGAAACAAGAAGCATGAGCATACTTTTTTGGAATTGATTAAGGACCTAGATAGTGTTTCGGGAATAAAAAGATTACGGATTTCCTCTATAGAACCCAATTTATTAATAAATGAAACAATTGAGTTTGTTTCAACTTCAAAAGCATTTGTGCCCCATTTTCACATTCCCTTACAGAGTGGAAGTAACAGCCTTTTAAAGTTAATGAAACGCAGATACAATCGCGAATTGTATACCGAACGAGTTTCAGAAATAAAAAATCAAATGCCCCATGCTTGTATAGGAGTGGATGTGATTGTTGGATTTCCTGGAGAAACAGATGAGTTATTTTTAGAGACCTATCATTATTTAAATGAAATGGATGTTTCTTATTTACATGTATTCACTTATTCAGAAAGAGAAAATACACCAGCTGTAGATATGGAAGGGGTTGTACCATTAAGTGTTCGAAAAAAAAGGAGTAAGATGTTGCGGGGTCTTTCAGTAAAAAAGAGAAGAGCTTTTTATGAGAGTCAGCTGGGAAGCACCAGAACAGTTTTATTTGAAGGTGAAAATAAGTTGGGGTATATACAAGGGTTCACAGAAAATTATGTAAAAGTAAAAACACCATGGAATCCCGAACTAATTAATACAATCCATACTATAAAGCTTACTAAAATAGATGATGATGGACTGGTGCGGTTTGAGTTTGTTGAAATCTAAGAAATATCGAATACAGAATTACGAAATTTTAAATTTATGCAACGACTATACCGTAGTTCTTAAATATTTAAAATTCCTGATTATCAATTAACAGTCGGAAGTTGTTTTTTGAATTTGTAAAAAAAATAGATTGAAAATAGTTCTGAGCTATTCAGATTTTTTAAATTCAGTCTCTAGTCTCTAGATATTAATCCCAATAGGTAATAACTTCTTATATTTTCTACGGTTTTTACGTAAGAACGAAGCTATTTCAGGGCTGGTAGGTACCAAATGAATACCTCGGTTTTCCACTTCTTTAAATACAGCTTTGATGAAGATAGGTCTAAAGCCTTGCTCTTCTAAATCTTCTGGCATGTCATATTTGGTAAGAAAGATCTTCCGATCTTGTAAGGCATACTCGATACGAGCCATATTATCACCAATTTCTAACTCAAACTGTCTTAAAAATTCATTATCGGTTATTTCTACATCTTCAATCATAGGGAATTAATTTAAATTATTTAAGAAATAAATATAAACAAGAATTTGCTTTTGTATTATTTTGTAGTAACAATTCAGCATTCATAGCTTTAAAATACTTTAGGATTGTAGCCCTTTAAAGAGTAAATTTACGAATAATAATTGAGCTATAGAACAATTCTCTTGTTAAAGCTATATGAATAAAACTAAAACACATATTTATTTTGTTCCAGGAATGGCAGCTGGGAAGGAAATATTTTCAGCTATAGCACTCCCAAAAGATATTTATATTGTTCATGTTTTGGAATGGATGATCCCTAAAAAAAAGGAGACTCTTATTGACTATGCACATAGAATGTCACTAAAAGTAAAGGAGCCCAATTCAGTTTTAATAGGAGTTTCATTTGGAGGTGTTGTAGCCCAGGAAATGAGTTTGTTTTTAGACCTCAAAAGCTTGATCATTATTTCAAGTATAAAGTCTAAATTTGAATTACCAAAAGGCATGCAAATTACTGCAAAAACAAAGGTTTATAAATTAATTCCAATGGGAATTATTCCAGATGAATCAACACTTTTAAAGTTTGCAATAGGTGCAAAATCAAAGAAAAAATTGTCTCTTTATTATAAGTACCTTACCATGAGAGATAAGACTTATTTAAATTGGGCTATTCATCAATTGTTATGCTGGAAACGAAAAGAACAAGTGGATCATGTTATTCATATTCATGGCGATCATGATATTGTATTTCCTATTGAAAATATTAAAGACTGTATTATCATACCTGGATGCACACACATAATGATGATTAATAAGTTTAGGTGGTTGAATGAAAATTTGCCAAAAATTATTGAAGGCAATTTTTTAAATAAAAAGAATAAGAAAATTTTAAATAGTTAAACTATTTTAATATACTTGGATGTTATTCCAATGATATTGGTCTAAAGTTAATTTATGGCAGGAAAAAAGAAATTTGGTGCATTTGCAGGGGTATTTACTCCTTCTATACTTACTATCTTCGGTGTGATCATGTATTTGAGAATGGGATGGGTAGTTGGAAATGCAGGTCTAATAGGTACCATTGTTATTATTGTTATTGCTCATGTAATTTCAGTTTCTACAGGTCTTAGTGTATCATCAATAGCTACCGATAAAAAAGTTGGTGCGGGAGGGATTTATTATATACTCTCCAGGAGCATGGGAATTCCCATAGGTGGTTCTATTGGGATTGCTTTATATGTGGGGACTGCACTCTCAATTTCTTTATATTTAGTTGGTTTTGCTGAAAGTTTTAATAGTTATTTTGGTTTTGAAACAGATATCAATGGGATAAGAATATCGGGATCTATTGCCCTAATAGTCCTTACATTTATTGCCCTAATAAGCACCTCTGTAGCTTTAAAAACTCAGTTCTTTATTTTATTAGCAATCATAATTTCTTTACTATCTATTTTTTTGGGAACCACAGAATATGCACCCGAATCAGTTAGTTTATTTGCGGATGAAGGATCTGTTCCTATGGAAGTTGTATTTGCTATATTTTTCCCAGCAGTAACAGGATTTACAGCAGGAATTGCGATGAGTGGAGATTTAAAAGACCCTAAGAAATCTATTCCTGTTGGAACGATTGCATCCATTGCAGTTGGATTTGTTGTTTATATCGTTCTTGCTTTTTTTATTAGTAATTATATAGATTCTGAAACATTAAGAAACGATCATAATATTTTAATGAAGATGGCTTTATTTGCTCCAGCTGTTGTTGCTGGAATTTGGGGTGCTACTTTATCTTCAGCCTTAGGAGGAGTTTTAGGTGCTCCTAGGATTTTGCAGGCGATGTCTATTGATAAGATAACTCCTAAGCTTTTTGGAAAGGGAAGAGGAAAAAATGATGAGCCTGTTAACGCATTACTTTTGGTTTTTATCATTGCACAAATGGGTGTAATGATAGGGGAATTAGATGTTATTGCGCGAGTAGTTTCTATGTTTTATTTGTCGGCTTATGGATTTATCAACATCTCATTTTATCTTGAAAGCTGGGCAAATCCAGATTTTCAACCCACTTTTAAAGCAAAACGTTGGATAGGTCTTATCGGGTTTTTTGCTTGTTTTGGAGTCATGTTCAAATTGGATATGCTGGCCATGTTTGCATCCATAATTATTATTATGGGAATCCATTTTTTGTTACAACGAAAACAAATAACTCTAGACAGTGGAGATGTATGGCAAAGTGTTTGGAAGAATATTGTTGCAAAGGGCTTAAAGAAAATTGAAGCAGAACCTTTGGAGAGAAGTAACAACTGGAATCCTAATATTATTCTTTTTAGCGGAGAAAGTGAACACCGTTTGTATTTGGTTGAATTGGCAAAAACTTTAGCCGGTCGTACCGGAATAGTCACAAATTTTAAAATAATTCTGGATAAGCAGAACACAATACCATTACCTAAAACAGATCAAATTGTAAAAGATGAACATTTTGAGAAATTAGGTGTATTTGCCAGACAAATTAAAGCCGATAATATCTACAAAGGTATTGAGAACATTGCTTCTATATTTGGGTTCTCTGGAGTTGACCCTAATACGGTAATGATGGGTTGGCCCAAAGGGCTTGAAAACTCTGAGGACTATTCTATTATGACCCAAAAACTTCTTTATTTAGATTATAATTTATTATATCTTGATTTTGACCGGAAAACAAAGTTTGGGGAGCATCAAACAGTTGACCTGTGGTGGAGGGAAACAGATAGTAAAAATGCTGAAATGATGCTGAATATCGCACGATTTATCATTCAATCTCCAAAATGGAATAAGACAACCATTCGTGTATTGTTCGTGAATAATAATAATATTGACACTGAAATCATTAAAAATAAAATTTTAAAATTAGTCGAAGACCTTCGTGTCCCAGTTGAAATTGAAATTATTAACAATGCTGTTGAGCAAGAACCTTTTTATGATTTAATTGCCTTGCATTCATTAGAAACTGATTTAACCATACTTGGTATTCCTGATTATAACATACAGAAACAAGCACTTTATGTAATTAAAACGAATCAATTATTTGAAACTATTGGTTCTGCATTATTAGTCAAAGCATCTAAAAACTTTAATGAAATTGAACTGGATATTGGTATGGATGACACCATGTCTTCTGTTAAAATTGAAGAGTATAAATGGTAAAATTAAGTGTCAATTAATACTTATTTAATTCTTTTGTAATATCATCATAAATAAATATTTTTATTGAAAATAAAATTATATTCAGAAGAAACTATATCCTGAAATAAAAAGACTATGAAAACCTCATTAAAATTCTTATTTGCAACACTTTTACTAGTGGCTGTTGCTTTTTTGATAAATGCTGTACAGGAAGCCCCTACAGATGCAATTGTTAAAAGAAAATTAGTAAATGAATATAATGTTTACGCAATCCCACTTCCCGATAAAATGGATTTTGCAGGAGAAGAAGTTCCATTGGAAAATCCTGATATTCGAGAACGAATGGACAGGGAATTATTGGTAAATACATATTGGCAATCTAATGGATTATTGCTTATTAAAAGGGCACATAAATATTTCCCACTCATTGAGCCTTTACTTGAAAAATATGGCATTCCTGACGATTTTAAATATCTTGCTGTCGCAGAAAGTGGTTTGCAAAACAACCGGTCTCCTTCTGGTGCAGCTGGCTTTTGGCATTTTATGAAAGGCACAGGAAAGGAATATGACCTGGAAATAAATAGCTATGTAGATGAACGCTACAACCTGGAATTAGCAACAAAAGTAGCAGCAGAATATTTAATTGATTCAAAAGAACGATTTGGTTCTTGGACTTTGGCTGCAGCTGCTTATAATGCTGGAAATGCCGGGATTAGAAAACAACAAGAACGACAAAAATCTACAGAATCGTATTATGATTTATTGCTGAATGATGAAACAAGCAGATATCTTTTTAGAATACTAGCGTTTAAAGAAATTCTTTCAAATCCGAAAAAATATGGATTCAACTTTAGAGAAAAAGACCTGTATGAAGCCATACCAACGTATAAGGTAAAGGTAGATACAGCTGTAACTGATTTTGCGACTTTTGCTGAAGCGTTCGATATTAATTATAAGATCTTAAAAATTCACAATCCTTGGTTAAGGGATACGTTTTTAAAAAACACCTCTGGAAAAGAATATTTTATAGAAATTCCCCAAAAGGGATACTATAATTCACCAAAACAATAAATTATATGAATTTTACTGTATTAATATCTCTCATTGTTATTGGGCTTTTAGCTGGTGTGTTAAGTGGTGTTTTAGGAGTAGGAGGGGGCTTAATTATGATTCCGTTAATGGTATTGATTTTAGGCTATAACCAACATGAAGCACAAGGTACAAGTCTTGCCGTATTAGCAGTTCCTGTGACGTTTTTTGCTGCTTATAATTATTATACCGAAGGTTATGTTAATTGGAAATATGCACTTATAATCGCTGTTGGCTTTGCAGTTGGGGGCTATTTTGGCTCTAAATGGGCAATTAATATCAATCAAAATATGCTCAAAAAAATATTTGGTGTTATTTTATTGATAGCTGCCTATAAAATGTTCTTCGGAAAGTAATTTATACTATACTAGATAGAATTGGGAGTCATTAACAGCTTAAAAAGCAGTCTTTCGTCCTAAGTCCATAAGCGACTTGTGCTGAGCTGTTGCACTGAGCTTGCCGATTGCTGTCGATTAAGCGGTCTTAAATCTTTATTAAAACCGTCTTCCTCCACGACCTCCACGACCAAATTGTTGTCTAGGCTGTCCAACTTTCTTCATCTGCTGCTTCATCATTTTAATTTGCTCATCCAACATACCATGCTTGTCTAGTTTTTTAGCTTCAGCGAGTAGAGTTTGTGCCTCTCTTTTTCGGTTTTTAGACATGGCAATGCCAGCTAGATTAAGTTTTGCCATCGCAAGATCGGTATCCATTGATAAACCTAAGTCAATCGCTTTCTTAAAATATTTTTCAGCCTCATTCATATTGGTTTGAGAAACCATTAAACCATTCAAGTAGTTATAATACCCTTGTTGTTTTTTGACTAATGAAGCTTCTGGATTTTTTATTTTATCCAGCCATTTCTTTGCGCCTGGAAAATCTTCTTTTCTTAACCGAAGAAAAGCTAAAAGTATAATCTCATTTTTAAAATAAAGGAATACAAAAATAGAGGATAGTAAAATATACATGATCCCATTTCCTATATTTCCTTCAACGAATTGCCAAGCTGATACAGCAATTATTAATACGGTTAAAACTAGTTTAATATTTTTATTGAACATATTTCATATTTATTGGGTGTCAAAGGTATAAAAAATAGTTAGAAATATTTTAATAATTAGGTTTGGGAAAGTGAAAAATGATTGTATATTTGCACCCGACTTTTACGCAGGACTGTAAAGGCATAATAAATTCAGAAGTTTTAATAAATTTAAGTAATGAAAAGAACATTCCAGCCTTCAAAAAGGAAAAGAAAAAATAAACATGGTTTTAGAGAACGTATGTCTTCTGTAAGCGGAAGAAAAGTGTTGGCTGCACGAAGAGCAAAAGGCAGAAAGAAAATATCTGTATCTTCTGAAACTCGACACAAAAAATAATGTTGATAAAAATATATAAAAAGGTGTTGTTCTTAGAGCAACACCTTTTTTTTATACCCGAATCTTTGTAGTTTTAGCAGACCGAAAAAAGCACCTTACAAATGCCTAAAAATAAAAACCTTTCCTCCATTTTAATTATTGGCTCAGGGCCTATTATTATTGGACAAGCCTGTGAATTTGACTATTCAGGATCACAAGCATTACGTTCTTTACGCGAAGATGGAATCGAAACTATTTTAATCAATTCCAATCCTGCAACAATCATGACCGACCCTTCTATGGCGGATCATGTATATTTATTGCCACTTACTACAAAGTCTATAGTGAGTATCTTAAAAAACCATCCTAATATCAATGCTGTTCTGCCAACAATGGGAGGACAAACAGCCCTAAACCTTTGTATTGAAGCTGATGATAAAGGGATTTGGAATGACTTTAATATAGATATCATCGGAGTCGATATAGACGCAATAAATATTACCGAGGATCGAGATAAGTTTAAAGGACTTATGATTAAAATAGGTATCCCAGTGGCACCTGCTAAAATTGCGAGCTCTTATTTGTCTGGAAAAGAAATCGCTCAGGAATTTGGTTTCCCTTTAGTTATTAGACCTTCATTTACCCTAGGTGGAACCGGAGCTTCTTTTGTGCATACCAAAAAAGAATTTGATGAATTACTTACCCGTGGCCTGGAAGCATCTCCCATTCACGAGGTATTGATTGATAAGGCTTTACTGGGTTGGAAAGAATATGAATTGGAATTACTCCGGGATAAAAATGATAATGTTGTTATTATTTGCACCATCGAAAATATGGACCCAATGGGGATCCATACTGGAGACTCTATTACAGTAGCTCCAGCGATGACCTTAAGTGATACTTGTTATCAGCGAATGAGAGACATGGCAATCAAGATGATGCGTAGTATAGGGGATTTTGCAGGAGGCTGTAATGTGCAATTTGCTGTGAGCCCTGATGAAAAAGAAGACATCATCGCTATTGAAATTAATCCTCGGGTTTCAAGATCTTCAGCATTGGCATCAAAAGCAACGGGTTATCCCATCGCAAAAATTGCAACAAAATTGGCAATTGGCTATTCTTTAGATGAATTAGACAATCAAATTACTAAATCTACTTCTGCACTTTTCGAGCCTACATTAGATTACGTTATTGTAAAGATACCTCGTTGGAATTTTGATAAATTTGAAGGATCTGAAAGAACAATCGGACTACAAATGAAATCTGTTGGAGAAGTGATGGGTATCGGCCGTTCTTTTCAGGAAGCCTTACACAAAGCTACACAATCACTTGAAATTAAACGAAACGGAATAGGAGCAGATGGAAAGGGATATAAAAATTACGATCAAATAATCGATAAATTGACCAATCCAAGTTGGGATCGTGTTTTTGTTATTTATGATGCCATTCAGATGGGAATTCCCCTCAGTAGAATTCATGAGATTACTAAAATTGATATGTGGTTCCTTCGTCAGTATGAAGAATTGCATATCCTTCAGAAAGAAATCTCACGATATGATATAAAAAGTTTGCCGCGAGACCTTTTGTTAGAAGCAAAACAAAAAGGCTATGGTGACCGCCAGATCGCACATATGCTTGGCTGTGTGGAAAGTATGGTGTATAATAAAAGAGAAGAGCTTCAGGTAAACAGGGTCTATAAATTGGTAGATACCTGTGCTGCAGAGTTTAAAGCAAAAACGCCATATTATTACTCCACTTTTGAAAATGAAGTGGAAACAGCAGATGGTACTCGTTCTTCAGTAAATGATTCTGTGGTAAGCAATAAGAAAAAAGTAGTTGTTCTAGGCTCTGGGCCAAATAGAATTGGACA
>Ga0164315_10001973_pt1 | contig 15617 bp, 13 predicted proteins | sample GuaBasSedimGuay6_FD_113737 | JGI IMG/M metagenome (GOLD analysis project Ga0164315, IMG submission 113737) | Subseafloor sediment microbial communities from Guaymas Basin, Gulf of California, Mexico - Guay6, Core 4569-2, 0-3 cm | ecosystem: Environmental > Aquatic > Marine > Hydrothermal vents...
CCTGAAGATGATCCATCGCCCTGCAATCGACGATTCTCGTTTTTCTTCGGTTTGGGAACGCTTCGTCTTGGTCCAGAAAGATGCGTATGAAATGAGCCCGTAGGTTCTTCTTTGCTTTGAACCGAAAAGACCGGGCTCCCCGGCCGATCCCTGGAACTTCCCTGGGGAATCCCGAGGACTCCGGAGAATCCCGGCACTACATTGCCTCCATAACAAAAGGAGGCGAAAGATGTTTACGAAAACTGATAGCCGATTCGTTGGAGCACTGGTGGTCTGCGGCCTGGTCGCGGCAGCCGGCGCGGGTTTGGCCGCAGCCGCCGACGATGTCCTCGCCCAGGGCCTCTTGCCCAGCACCTTCGGGATGCGCTTTGGGCCGGATAGCAACCTCCACGTGTGCTCCATGGCCGGGATCGCGGTCCTCGACGTAGTCCAGGGGCAGATGGTGGACCTGATCGGTCCGGAGCGCGGAGTGAACGGCCCGGAGGACGTCAACTTCGGTCCTGATGGGTCCATGTACTGGGCGCAGATGTTCACGGGCGAAGTCGCACGCATGACGCCGGACGGCACGGTCACAACCCAGATGATCGGTCCCGGCGTCAACTCAATCGTATTTTCGGGTGATGGCCGGATGTTCGTGACCGAACCTTGGTTCACCGATTCTCTGTATGAGATCGACCCGACCTTCGTCGAGCCACCGCAACTGCTCGCACAGGGCATCGGCGGACTCAAGGGTCCGGAGTTCGGGCCGGACGGCCTGATGTACGGCGCGCTGATGTTGCAAGGACGGGTGGTGAAGATCGACGTCGATGCCCTGCCGCCGACCGTGGAGACGATCGCCGACGGCATCCCGGGGCCATTCACCGCCAAGTTCGGGCCGGACGGCATGCTCTACGTTGTCGAGCGTACCGACTTCACGGTGCAGCGCATGGATCCCGAAACCGGCAGTCACTCGACCTATGTGGAGTTTGATTTCGGACCTGACAATATCGCTTTCGCCCCCACCGGGGCCCTATTCGTCTCCAGCTACAGCGACGGCGTCGTGGCCGTGGTCATGCCCGATAGCACAGTTCAAACGGTGGTGCCGGGTGGCCTGACCTTGCCCGCAGGGATCGCCGTGAAGCAACGGATCGACGGGGAGTCGGTCTTCGTGGGTAATCTATTCTCGCTGCGCGAGTACGACGGCGCCACTGGTGAATTACTGAGCGTCGAGCGCATGCATATGCCGCCGATCGGGTTCGGTGGCGCCCTGTCGGTCGCAAATTCCGGGGACAATCTCGTCCTGACCAACTTCTTTCCCACCGGACGGGTGCAGGTCTGGAACCCGGAATCGAGAGAGGTGGTCACGGACATCCTCGACTTTCCTGCGGCCATGAACGCCATCGCCTTTGGTGACGACCTGGTGATTGTCGACCTCGGTATGGGCGAGGGCCAGGCACGGGTCATTCGTGTCGGGGATGGCGGTACGACGGTGCTCGCGGACATCACAGATCAGATTGTGCTCCCGCTCGGCCTGGTCGCCAGGGACGACGATTTGTGGGTGGGCGACTGGTACACCGGCATGGTGTGGCAACTGATCGCCGACGGCCAAGTTCCAGCCCAACCGATTCCGGTGGCCTCCGGGCTCAGCGGTCCTGAGGGAATGGCCTTTGATCTCGACGGCTCGCTGCTCGTGGTTGAGGGCACTGCCGGCTGTGTGTCGCGCATCCGGCTGGAATCCGGCGCGGTCACTCCTGTGGTGTGCGGTCTCGAACTGTCGGCGATCGGAGCAGGAATGCTGCCGCCATTTCTCGGCATCAACGGGATCGCGGTGGGGTCGTCAGGAGCGCTCTACGTGTCCGGCGACCTGGGCGTGAAGGTCTACCGGCTGGTTCCGCGGACGCTCTATATTCCCGGGGCCGCCAACGTCGCAGGCGCCAACGGCAGCCGCTGGACCACTGACCTCGAGCTGATGAACCGCGGCGCCGAGCAGGCATCGTACACGGTGGAGCTGCTGGTTCGCGGCCAGGCAAATCTCTCTCCGCAGTCGGTGTCCTTCGAACTGGCGCCGGGCAACGCCGTGAGATATAGCGACGCGCTCGACAGTCTGTTCGAGGCTCAGGGGGCCGCCACCCTGAGAATCACCTCGGTCCGCGGGGACCTCATGGCATCTTCCCGTACCTCGACCGCCAATGGGAATGGTTCCCTTGGGCAGTACATCGAGGGCATGGATACAGCCAACGCAGCCGGACCCGATCAACTCCTGCACCTGATCCAGCTTCAGAGTGACGAAAGCGCCCGGACGAACATCGGCATCGTCAGCGCATCCCCGACTGCCATCCAGGTAGATCTACAGTTTTTCGCCGGGGACGGCACTTCGCTCGGCGAAAGCCAGATCGAGGTCGAAGCGTTCGCATCGATTCAGATCGACGACGTATTCTCGAGCCTTGGCACAGCGAAGGTGCTGGACGAGGTACACGACGCCTTCGCGGTGGTCAGCTCCTCGACGACTGGTGCTGCGTTCTTCGCCTATGCATCGGTGGTAGACAACGGCACCAACGACCCGATCTTCGTACCGGGTCGGTAGGATTTAACGGCGGACCCGAGACCGGGTCCGCCTATATATTTGGAGCACGTCATGGAGCGTGGACGGCACTCCGTTCGGTCAGTCGCGGGCAACCGCGGTGTCGTTGTTCCGTTTCCCGTGACCCAAGCTTCGAAAAAGGACTACAATGGGGCCACGATGCGCCCCGAGACAGCACCGGCAGCGAAGCCGACCGGGCCTTTCCGGCTCGGCGATTGGGAGGTGCGACCTCACCACAACGAATTGGTGTCCGCGCAGGAGACCCGGCACATCGAGCCGAAGGCGATGGACCTGCTGGTTTTCATGGCATCGAACGCCCCCGAAGTTTTGTCGAAGGACGCCATCATCGACTTTGTCTGGGAGGGACGTATTATTTCTGAGGGGACCCTGACCAATACAATCGCAGAGCTTCGCCGTGCGCTGGGCGACGACGCACGCCACCCACGCTACATCGAGACAATCCCCAAACGGGGATATTGTCTGGTGGCGCCTATCGAAAGCGTGTCGCCATCGACTTCGGACGACGAGCAGGCGCCACTCCATCGACGGAGGATCCTCGTAGTGATTGCGGCCACGGCCGTCCTGCTGACCGTGGTGGCGGCGGCGACCATTTTCCTGCAGACACGAAATCGCCCACTCGACCCTGAGGTGGTTCTGGTGAGTGTTTTCGTCAACCGAACCGGGGATCCGTCGTTCGACGCCGCAGCCCTACTCGTTCGGGACCGATTGGTGACCAAACTGTCTGAGTCCGGGCTGGTTCAAGTAGTTCCCGCGAACATCGATCAGCCCGACGATATGATCGACTCCCTGTCTTCCGCGGCCAGGACTTCGGGGGCCGGCCTGGCAGTCAGTGGCACCCTCTACCTTCACGAGGGCCAAGTGGAGGTGCAAGCTCGTTTAGTGGATGTACAAGAGTCCGCGTTGTTGTACGCGATTCCCGCGTCCATCACCGACCAGGAGAGGATCTCCGAGGCTCTGGATGAGGTGGTCCAACAAACCGTCGGAGTCGTCGCGACCCATCTTCACGCCCACGGCCACTTTCAACTGATGTCTCATGCTCCAGACTTCGAGGCCTATCGGGAGTTCATCGCCGGTTCGGAGCTGTTTGCTGTCGATACGATCGCATCGATCCACCATCTCGAACGTGCGGTGGAGCTCGACCCGAATTTCACCCCCGCCAAATTTCGCCTGTCGGTGGCCTATCGAAACGGGGGACGACAGGCGGAAGGCGCCGAAGTCTTGGCCCGTCTCAACGAGAACCGACAGACCCTCACAGGGTTTGAGCGGCTCTGGCTCGACTACTTCTTGGCGGGCCCGGAGAACAGGCGAAGGGATCGCCTGGTTCTGCTTCGGCGTATTGAAGACACCGTTCCGGACGATCCGGTCGTCCAGCACATGATTTGCGGCACGGCTGCGGCGCTCAACCGGCCCAGGGAGGCCATTTCTGCAGCAACGGCCATAATCGGTGCGAAGGGACTGGTTGGATTCCTTGAAAATCCCATCGTCATCAAGACGTACCTCCGGTGTGCAACCTCCCACCACATCCTCGGCAATCACTTAGAAGAGCTGCGTACCGCACAGTCCGGGCTAGAGATTTTCCCAACCGACCACGATCTCCTGGTGGCCGTGGCGAGGGCGCTGACTGCCCTGGGTGACAAGAAGGGGTTCGAGGAGGTCGTCGCCAGGGTCTCGACCATCGACACGGGTCTGACACCGGCCAACCTGCTGATCGAGGCCGCAGCCACGGCACGGGCCCACGGCCGTCCCGAACAGGCACTTGACCTTGCCCGAAGGGCCCTGACCGTACTCGACGACCGGGCCGACCCGAACGAGGCCTTCACCGAGGGTTGGCTGCGCGCTCGGGCTCTGGTTCTGACCGACGAACTCGACCAGGCACAAGCCGTGCTCGAGACCCTTCGCTCGATGACAGAAGGGGGTACCACCTCCCCGTCTCTCCGGGTCGACGGATGGCTCGGGGTAGTGGCGGCCAGAAGAGGAGACCTCGAGACGGCCTATGCCGTCGACAACGCTCTGGCGAGCACCAACGGACCTGAAAGGCGGGGCTGGCCTACCCACTATCGCGCGGCAATCGCGGCCTGGTTGGGCCACCGCGATCAGGCCATAGATCTACTCAGCCAATCCCGCGCCGAGGGATGGGGTTCGTTCTTTTTCTTCCACGATGGGCACCGAGTCCTCTTCGAGCCGCTCGAGGGGATGGATGCCTATGAGGCGTTGTTGCACCCGGAAGGGTAGCCGGCGCCGAGCCTCACCTGCAGCCTTTCAGGTCAAGCTGGCGCATGCCCTTCACGGTCCATACCCTGAACGACCGGACGGCCGGCGAGGACGGCGGGCTACACTGGGGAAAGTCTCAAAGTGCCGGAGTATTCGGTGCAGATTGTACGTGGATATGTCGATGCCCCAGTTGTCCATGAAGCCCTGGAAATGTTCGAAGTTGATGTCATATGAGAAATCGAAGAAGTGATCGCCTACATCACCAGTGAGAGGCTCCTGATTCGAGAGTTCCCAGACCAAAACCTCAGCCATGACTGGTGGATCTACCTGGTGGTCTCAGCCTTTGGCGAGGTGGTCTTTGACCCAAAACCCACCATCCTCTACCGCCGGCATGGCAACAACGTCAGCAAGTTTCCGATAAACCGTAGAGATCTCTTTTTCGGCAGAATCCGCTGACTTCGCCGGCACAACCTGCCGAGGCATTATGTGCAACGCGCCCAGGAGTTCGACCGGATCTACGGCCACCTACTCGAGGGAAAAGCTCGAAATACTCTGACGAAATTCCTCGATGCGACTGCCGGCCCAATCAGCCGTAGGTGGCGATACGCCTTGTCGAACGACCTCTACAAACAGAACCCGACCGAACACCTCACCCTGAAGCTCCTGTTGCTGCTCAACCTACTCTGACCATGCCGAGACTTCACCGCAATCAGGGTTGCACCACCACGGCTGACCAGGCGCCGGTGTTTCCCATTTCGAAATCGTCGGCGAAGATATAGGCGTCGTCGAGCACCGTCAGCTGGTATCCGGTGATCACACCGGCGTTGTTATCCTCGTCAAACTCCCCGACCTCATAGAAGGGGGAGTCCCCCGACGAATCGACAATCCATCCCACGTAGTAGGTCCTGGGAGGGATCGTGTCGGGAAAGGCCGCAACAGAGAGCGCGAGACTGCCGGAGCCGGGCGCAATAGGCGACACCCTGACTGTTGCGATTGGGTAGTCGATCACTGTGATATTCGTATTGACCGAGGCATAGAAGGTGACGTCGAAAGCTGTCGCACATTCGCCGCCACCGTCATTGAGGATGTCGGTGTAGACGGCGAGTGTTTCGCCGGCAAAGAGAGTGGTCGGGCTGAAGCTGTTGCCAGAGGGGTCGGGAAGAAGGTCGGCTGTGAGCGCCCGCACGACCTCCAACGCAATCGGAGCCATGAAAGATGCGCGGATCGTTGCGACGGATCGCACGTTGTCTTCGGTTAAGACTCCGAGGGCGATGGCGTCAGGTCCGAGCTCGATGATCGCGGTGTCGCTGACAGGATGGCTATCTCCACTCTTGACCCCACCCTTCGCCCAGACGTCAATGTCGGCAGGAAGCAGGTCGTCAAATACTGTACCTTCCGTCATTCTTGTCACCGCATCCCGGGTGGTGTCGGCATCCAGGAAGCGGCCCTCCCACAGGCCTTCCAGGAGAAGCGAAAAGGCCTTCGGCGTGGCGCTATTCAGTCCCATGGCATAGTAGCGTTCGTGCCCCACCGTCCCGTTGTAATTGGGCAGGGTGGCCGGATTTCCCAGCCAGTCGGACAGATCGCCATAGGTATCGCTCCCGTTTCGCCACTGCGCCTCGAAAGCCCATCCCGGAATGGTGAAGTAGGACGTGTCGGTAGGGAAGTTCACCACTTGACCCTGCCAAATGATCGTACGGTCCACATCGTGGATGCTCGTCACCGGCCACCAGCCGCGGCCGACACCGGAAACACCGGACAACCACTCGTTGAGATCGATGAAGTCCCACGAAACGCCATTTGTTTCGTCGTCCACCAAGGCCGAGGCGGCGCCGTTGTCGCTGACCTGCATCATCCCACGGTCGAAGCGCTCGAGGGTGAAATCATCACCGAAATCCGGCGGGCCGAATCCAGGCCAGGTGCGTGTGTCTACGAACCAGTTGTCCCGGCAGTCCGCGCAATTGGTGTAGTTCAGAAGGGTGTTCTCGTTCAGTCGGCCGGCCTGGACCTCCTGCCAGAACTTGATGTGAATCGCGACCTTGGCGGAACTTGCCAGGTAGAACGGCTCGTTCGCACGGTAGGCCAGCGACTGATCTGTTCGCATATTCTTGGCGTAGAGGCCGATCACCCCCTGGTTCGCGGACTCGAAGGTCGAGAGCAGTGAGGAAAGAGTGGATGGCAGCGATTCAGGGGAGGTATCGCCAGGGATGGCGTCGACCTCGAGCAGGGACTTTGGTCCATCACCCCAAATGGCGGCGTAGTACACGGTGCCGGCAGATTCCCAACTCTCGATATCGGTGATGTGGGTATTGGTGTCGGCGATGATGTCATGATTGGCGTTCAATTCGGAGGCCGTCAGCCACCGGTAATGGCCCCACTCTCCATTTGGATACATGGCCGTGATGACAGCGTACCTGTACGCGCCGTGGGTCGGGCTCCAGTAGCGCTCGAAGTCAATGAGCCGGCCCGCGAGAGGTCGGAGGAGGTCAGAAACGTCGGCCGATTCAAGATGGTAGTGGAGAACTGTTCGAGGTTGATTCGGATCGTCGATCCAGACACCCGCGAACTTGAGGTCTCCGTCTGGCTCAGAATATGCCTCAAAGTCAATAATGGAGCGTCCCTCGTTCAAATACTGCGCGAGCCAGGCCTGGAATTGGGCGTCGGTATTGGTCGTCCGCAGTGCGTATGAGTAGTCGTCTCCGTTCTCGAAGAAGATCGCCGAGTAGCGCTTGTAGGCCCCGAAATACCCAACCTCCACATCGAGGTATCGGCCGTTCAGCGCGGCAACCGTTGAGGTGAAGGAGCCCCATTCGGTGGGCGTGCCCTGAATCAAGGTGTGAATCGTCCCGGAGACGGGGAAGAAGACGCCGCTGAACCGTTCCTCAGTGCCAGTCCAGCGAATATTGATATCCACCGGGTCCCGTCCCGCGAGAGCTTGCTCAGACACCGCGGTGTCCCAGGAAGCGCGCGGGAGGTTCCCGAGGTAGCGCGACTCCGAGTCGATTCCGGCTTTGTCATACGAGCCGTTTATGGTCTCGTCGATGACGGCAAGTCCTTCGGGCTGGTGGATTGGGTTCGAGGAGGCGGCCGCGAGGGTGGCGAATGACAAAATGATGGAGAGGAGCCAAGTGTTACGCATTCCGACCGTCCTTTTCTGTTGTCGTCAGGGTTCTGCTACTCATACCGGCATCAAGCTGAAAGGTCTTCAGGAAGACATTCGGAAGAGCTGGCTGCGCCCGGACATAGTTGGATTCCATGGCCTGGCGACGTCGTGTCGACGATTGGATTCGATGTGTCATCCAGATCGACCTCCCATCAAAGTGACGGATCACATATGGAGGATGCAAGCAGGTTTTTCATCACTGACTTAGATTAGCTCCAGTATAGCACGTTTCATCGGTGCCACCCATTAGCCTCCCCAAGGGTCCGGGTATCTCAGGCTCTCTCACGCCGTTTGCGGCATTGGACTTCTCGACCGTTCGGGCGGCCCTCGTCCCGGCTTGACCCCTGTCCTGGCGAGAGAGCTAAGGACCCTCGTGATGACCCGGTGCTCTAGGATCACGCTGACGATCCGCATCTCGCCGCTACAGTTCGTACATACCAGTGGATCGACTTCGTAGACACGTCTAATGAGCCGTGCCCAGGCTCGTCTTCTTGTCCTCCGTTCGGCGTCCGTCAGCCCGTCATTTTCCATATTCCTCGGATGTCCCGGTCTCAGCGGCGCAGTCCGAGCATCTGATACGGGCACAGCCCGACTCGAACCGGCCGCACTCAAGATAGGCGTTGACGCCATCGTCGACGAAGACCCGCGTCAATTAGCGGGCTTGGCCGCAAGGCCCTGACCGTGCTTGACGACCATGCAGACCTGTTGGATCGCAAGGTCACGTCCGCGCATCATTTCGAAGCGGTTCACCTGCGAGGTGGCCGTGACAGCCGCGACCTTCACTGTCACCACGCCGGGTGCCCGGGTGAGACTCGACCGGCAGGACTCCCTGGCCGTCCAGAAAATGAACGTACACCTCAGCGCCACCTCAGAGTTGGGGCAAGGCGCCGGGGCAGACCGGAAGCTGGGACGTGCGCCTCCACGACTCCGCCTCGTCTGACGGCAACGAAATCGCCTCGGTGACCCTCGTCGTGGAGTAGCGGAAGGCCTGCCTGCCAATATTGGCAATCGGCGGGGTCTGATCGGCGTCGGGCCAGGCGTCTATTTCCGATAGAAATCCACCGGTATTGGTGCTAGGATCCCGCCGGCCGCGGTCGGGAAGAACCTGATGTACTCTTGGGTTTTCCGGGCGATTTGAGATACCAGCTTCCCCTCGTTCCATGGATCGAGAGCTTGAATTTCGAGGGGAGAACACTGACAGGGGGGCTTTTCATGAACCTGCTGTTGCTTGTGATCAGCGCAGTTCTGGTCAATAACTTTGTTCTGGCTCGTTTTTTGGGAATCTGCCCCTTTCTCGGGGTTTCCAAGAAGCTCTCCACCGCCATGGGCATGACCGGCGCCGTCATGTTCGTGATGACCCTGGCCAGTGTGGCCAGTTGGCTTGTCTATCACCTGATTCTTGCACCCCTGGATCTGGTCTTTTTGCAGACGATCACTTTTATTCTGATCATCGCGTCGATGGTGCAGTTGGTCGAGTTGGCACTTCAGAAACTCAGCCCACCCCTATACCGGTCGCTGGGCATTTTTCTGCCGCTGATCACGACCAATTGTGCAGTCTTGGGCTGTGCGGTGATGAGCATCCAGAACGACTATTCCCTCCTCGAAACCACCGTCTTCGCCATTGGAGCAGGTCTGGGCTTCGGCTTGGCCCTGGTGCTCTTTGCCGGCATTCGCGAGGTTTTGGATCTGGCCGAGACCCCCAAGGCTTTCCGCGGCACCGCCATCGCATTGGTCACCGCCGGAGTCTTGTCGATGGCCTTCATGGGATTTGCTGGACTGGTGAAATGATGTCCATCCTTGTCAAGGTCATGCCATGTTGATGCCCACTGCCATACTGGCCGCGATTGGTCTCATCTCAGGACTGGGACTGGCCATCGCAGCCAGGGTCTTTGCCGTCGAGGTCGATCCTCGGCAAGAAGAGATCAACGACGGTTTACCCGGCGCCAACTGCGGCGCCTGCGGCTTTGCCGGTTGCGCTGATTTCTCCGCAGCCCTGATCGAAGGAAAGGTCGGGCCGGCAGACTGTCCCGTCTCCGATCAGGCGACGCGCCAATTGTTGGGAGAAATTCTGGGTGTGGCAGTTGGTGAATCCGCCCGGAAGGTCGCCCTGATCATGTGCCAGGGCGGCCTCAGTGTCGCCCACAAGGAAGGCCGATACAACGGACAGGCCAGCTGTGCCAGTGCCGATTTGATCGGTGGCGGAGAAAAACTCTGCAGCTACGGATGTCTTGGCCTTGCCGACTGCCAAGAGGTATGTGCCTTCGGAGCTATCGAGATGACCGAAGAGGGTATCGCCCGGGTCATTCCCTCACGATGTACCGCCTGCGGCAAGTGCGTTGCCGCTTGTCCCAAACATCTGATCAGCCTGGTGCCTACAGATGCCGAGATCCACGTCTTGTGCAACAACACCGACAAGGGCGCCGCAGCCCGCAAGGCTTGTGACGTATCTTGTCTCGGGTGCAAAAAATGCGAAAAGTCTTTCGATGAAGATCCCCGCATCGTTGTCCACAACTACCTCGCGAAGGTGGACTACCGGAAACCACCAACAGATCAGGCGGTTGTTGAGGTCTGCCCTACCGGCGCCCTGACAGTACGCCTTTTTGACCACCAGGATCAGGAGCAGCGGCCATTATGAAGTTCAAGGGCGGCATCCATCCCGATTACCATAAGTTGACGGCCGACCAACCCACCGTCTCCATGCCCCTGCTCAAGCGTTACGTCGTTCCCTTGTCCCAGCATATCGGCGCTCCGGGCAAGCTCATCGTGGAAAAGGGTCAGGAGGTCAGACGCGGTCAGGCCCTGACCAGTCCAGCCGGATTCGTTTCCGTGCCGGTTCATGCGCCGACCAGCGGCAAGGTCAAGAAGATTGGCGAATTTCCACATCCTTTAGGGAAGCCCCAGCCGGGGATCGAGATCACCGCAGACGGTGAGGATGTCTGGTGCGAGGAAATCGTCGGGCATGGCAATTGGCGAGATCTCGAAGTCGCACGGTTAAGAGACCTCATTCGTGATGCCGGCCTGGTTGGGCTGGGGGGAGCTGCCTTCCCAACCCATGTGAAGCTGAGCCCGCCGAAAGACAAGCCCATCGATCTATTGATCCTCAACGGCGCCGAGTGTGAACCCTACTTGACCAGCGACCACCGCGTGATGCTGGAACATGCGGCCGGGGTCATGGAGGGCATCGGTTTGTTGATGAGGGTCCTGGGGGTCGAAAAGGCCCTGGTCGGCATCGAGACCAACAAGGCCGATGCCGCCAAGGCCCTGGAGGCGGCCTGCCCGGACGACTTGGATATCCGTGTTCACCTGGTGGAAACCAAATACCCTCAAGGGTCTGAGAAACACCTGATCTACGCCCTGACCGGACGCCGGGTGCCGGCGGGAGGTCTGCCGATGGACTCCGGCGTGGTAGTGCAGAACGTCGGTACTGCCCTGTCTTGTTATGAAGCGGTGCACCTGGGTCGTCCGTTGACCGAGAGGATCGTCACCGTCACAGGCAGCGCAGTCAAGGACCCGGCCAATGTGATGGTACGAGTCGGCACTTCGGTGGCCGAGGTGATTGACTTTTGCGGTGGCCTGACCGGGAGTGTCGGCAAAGTAATTTTTGGCGGTCCGATGATGGGCATCGTGCAGTTCAATCTCAACGCCCCCGTACTCAAGGGGACCAGCGGTATCCTGTGTCTGGCGGAGTCGGAGATCTCCCAATTTGAGGGGTCGCCCTGCATCCGCTGTGGCAACTGTGTGGACGCCTGCCCGATGTTCCTGGTGCCCAGTGCCATGGGCTTGTTGGTAGAACGAAACCGCTTTGCCGATCTTGGGGGCTACCACATCATGGACTGTATCGAGTGTGGCAGTTGCGCATACGTGTGCCTTAGCCGGCGGCCGCTGGTGCAGTTCTTCAAACGCGGCAAGCTGGAGTGGCGTGAGCACTTGAAGGCGCTGGAAGGTGGCGTCTCATGAGCCGCCCTGTTTTCACCGACCAGCAGTTCATCATCAGTGCCTCGCCCCATGTCCACAGCGGCCAGGACGTGCGTTCGGTCATGCGTGACGTGATCCTTGCACTGATTCCGGGCGTTGTGGCCGGAATCTGGTTCTTCGGCTTTGATGCTTTCCGGGTTCTGGTATTGGCCGTTCTGGGGTGCGTCGCTTTCGAGATGGGCATGAATCGCCTGCTGGGTCACGACTCGACAATTCGTGACCTCAGTGCCGTCTTGACCGGGGTGCTGTTGGCGATGAATTTGCCGTCGGGCAGTCCATGGTGGTTGGTTATTGTGGGATCCGGTGCGGCCATCATCCTGGGCAAGTCGATCTACGGTGGACTGGGCTACAACCCTTTCAACCCCGCGCTTGTGGCCAGGGTTTTCCTGCTGATTTCTTTCCCGGTGCAGATGACTCGGTGGGTCATACCCGCCGGCATCACGACCGGCCTGGACGCCATGACCGGGGCTACTCCCCTGGGAGCGGCCAAAGAAGCCGCCGGATTGGGCAAGGACCTGGCCGAGACTGGCCTTTCCGATGCTCTCAGGCTGCTGCTGGGTAACGTTGGCGGCAGCTTTGGTGAGGTCAGCGCACTGGCCCTGCTGTTTGGTGGGGCGTTTCTCCTTTATCGCGGCATCATCCGGTGGCAGATTCCGGTGGGCTTCATCGCAACGGTCGTAGTGATCACCGGCATTGCCCACCAGCTTCAACCTCAACGTTACCTCGACCCAGTGGTGCACGTGCTGGCGGGTGGTCTCATGCTCGGCGCCTTCTTCATGGCGACAGACATGGTTACCACTCCCGTCACCCGCAAAGGCATGCTGATTTTCGGCATCGGCTGTGGCGTCTTGACCAGCGTGATCCGTCTTTGGGGCGGTTATCCCGAAGGCGTCAGTTTTGCGATCTTGTTGATGAATGCATTGACGCCCCTTATTGACCGCTATACCCGGCCGCGGGTCTTCGGCCAGGTCTCGCGAAAGCTGTTTGAGGAGGCGCCAGGCTCATGAAGTCCATCCTGAACATGGCCCTGCGTCTTTCCCTGATCTGTGGCATAGCCGCGCTGACCCTGGCCAACGTCGCGGAATTGACCCGAGGCCCCATTGCCGAGTCCGAGGCCCGGGCCCAGCGTGAAGCCGTCGAGGCGGTTTTGCCCACTTTCGTCCAGTTGGTAGTCGATACCGTGCAACAAGGAGAAGACGGCACGGTCGAATATTTTTCCGGCGTGGACGATACCGGCATCACCGGGACCGCCTTTACTTCGGTCAGCGGGCTTGGTTATTCCGGGGAAATCGAAATTATTCTTGGCGTCAACCCGGAAGACCGGATTAGCGGCGTTCGTATCCTGCGCCATGCGGAAACACCCGGTCTCGGCGCAAATTACGCAGACCCTGAGATATTGAACCGTTTCTACACGGGTCGCCTTCTCGGCGACAACTGGAAAGTGACGAAAGACGGCGGCCAGGTTGACGCGCTGACCGGCGCCACCATCACCGGGCGGGCCATCGCTGATGCCATCGAAAGGGGCATCAGGCAGTATCGTCTGGACAAGGACCGGATCAAGGCCGAACCTGCTCCCATCGAAGTGGAAGGAATGGCGTCATGAGTTACTCCGAGATCTTCACTCGCGGCATCTGGAAAGAAAACCCTATCTTCCGGCTGTTGTTGGGCCTGTGCCCTGTTTTGGCGGTGACCACTAGCGTCGAAAACGGTATCGGCATGGGCCTGGCCTCGACCTTCGTCTTGATCTGTAGCAATCTGATGGTCTCCCTCTTGCGGAATTTCATCCCAAAAAAGGTCCGCATCCCCGCCTACATCGTCATCATCGCCTCCTTCGTCACCGTTGTGGACCTGGTCATGCACGCCTGGTTTTTCGAACTGCACAAGAGCCTGGGGTTGTTCATTCCCCTGATCGTCGTCAACTGCATCATCCTGGGTCGGGCCGAGGCCTTTGCAAGCAGGAATAGCTGGTCCCTGGCCCTGGTCGATGGTGTGGGCATGGGCCTTGGTTTCACTCTGGGACTGGCTATCCTGGGCGGCGTGCGAGAGATTTTTGGTTCGGGGAGTCTGCTGGGTTTCTCACTCTTCGGACCCAGTTATCCGCCCGTCTTGGTAATGATCCTGCCACCGGGGGCTTTTCTGACGCTGGGTTTCCTGCTGGCCGCGATGAACCGGCTTGAGGAAAAACGCGCCGTCAGGGCGGGAGAGGCCTACGAACCCCCTCGAGAGATGGACTGTGGCAGCTGTGTCTTGTGCATGCTGGATGAGAATATCGGCGAGGGGCCGGCGATTGAGATCACAAATACTTCGGAGTCCCTGCCCGGCTGAGCGGACTCGGAGTGTCAACGGCAGAGAGCCATCGCTACCGTTTTCGGACCTTACAGCGGTGCCACCCTTCACGGTCCATACCCAGAACGACCGGACGGCCGGCGAGGACGGCGGGCTACACAGGGAAAAGTCTCAAAGTGGCGGAGTATTCGGTGCAGATTGTACGTGGATATGTCGATGCCCCAGTTGTCCATGAAGCCCTGGATATGTTCGAAGTTGATGTCATATGAGAAATCGAAGAAGTGATCGCCTACATCACCAGTGAGAGGCTCCTGGATGTCCAGCATCTGTACCGGGGATTCGCAACCCAAATCAAAGGTTTCGAGGTCTACATACCGGATTTCCGGAGTGGCGGCAGTCCGAAAGTAGACGCGGAGATTCAACGTGTCGAAGACGATGCTCCATTGGGATGTATGAATGCTGAAATCTTCACCCCGAATGATCTCCAAGGTATCGAAGGCGTAGGCCGTCGCCCATTCATCAGAGCCTGGGGAAAAAATCCGGGCCCTGTCTGCTGCGAGACAAAATCGTTCCAGAGACGACCCAAGCCCGGAGTAGTCGCCACTGTCCCTGAATTGGAGCCAGGTCGCTACCGCTTCACTGTAAATACTGTTCGTCAGAACCGACGCCGGCATCTCCTGGAGGGTATGGACCACCATCTCCCCGTTGAGGAACTCGACGACGGCACAATTGCCGAGGCTGTCTGCAATAAGGTAGTGGTCCACAGTGATAATACTCACCCGGGCATCAGTGGCCACCAGATCCTCCACGGTGGCGCAGGTATCCAGGACGAGCTGCATCCACTCCCCCGAATCCAGAGGGGGGCGCTCATCGAGTGCTGGAACCTCAGTGTCGTTCAAAGACATCGTACTCAGGGTGAGGCCTTTTTCGTTCATTCCGGCCCAGGCGAATTGAAAACCGACAAGATTAAAAGTGATACTGGCGTATCGAGATATCCAACGCGCGTGCTCGCCATCGGCGCTCGGGTACAGCCCGGTCTTTTCTACCCACCTCTTGTTGACGAATACCAGTCCTTCGTCGACAGTGACGTGATCGAGATTGGTCCCGAACACCGGGGATCCATGGTTCTTCAACACAATGGATGAGCACTCTCTCGGAGGCATGAGCGGACCGGCGTCAGCCTCACCACTAGGTAAGCCACCGAAGATATGGAGCGATGCCGCGATCAGCAGAAACGAGAGTCGCATCTGGTCCTCCAATGGATCTCGTTTGGTTTTACGTCATAGGGACTGTTGCGTTTCCAAATTGCCGGCTATTTATCGAGAGGGAGCGGCTGTCGCTCTGCCGGAGGGGCGCCGCGGCGGGCTGTCGCCCAGTTCCTCAATGACGACCGGGTCCTCA
>Ga0164315_10001974_pt1 | contig 15616 bp, 12 predicted proteins | sample GuaBasSedimGuay6_FD_113737 | JGI IMG/M metagenome (GOLD analysis project Ga0164315, IMG submission 113737) | Subseafloor sediment microbial communities from Guaymas Basin, Gulf of California, Mexico - Guay6, Core 4569-2, 0-3 cm | ecosystem: Environmental > Aquatic > Marine > Hydrothermal vents...
AGAGCCGATTTCGCAGAGAGCTGATCGAGGCAGCTGGGGCTCTAGAGCATGTGGTTGAGGCGACGAACAATCCACTCCACCGCAAGCAGCGCGACGAATAGCCACAGCACCCACGAGCGGTCCCACAGCGGAGTGCGGGTCGCCTCGCCGCTGCGCACGATGGTGGTGGGCGGCACGACGCGGTCCTCGATCAGACGCCGGAACTGCGCCGGTGACAGGACGCGGCCGCGGCTCGCCTGCGCGATACCCTGCAGCGTGCGCATGTCCACCAGCGGGTCGCGCATCTCGAGTGTCGTCTCCTCGATCACGAAGGTCGCCTTGGCCGGTTCCGTGTCGCCGGGCAGCGATGCCACGAGCCGGTAGGTGCCGGGGCGGTCGAGGGTGAGGCTGGTGCGGTAGAGGCCCTCGGGCGGATCGGTTCGATCGGCCGTGAGTTGCAGCTCGCGCTCCTTGCCGTCGGGTTCGATCAGCTTGACGGTGCGCGACTCGCCGTCGGGTCCGTCGGGCGACACCGGATTGAAGTCCTCGTCGAGGAACTTCGCCTCGATCGAGACGGCGTCGTCGAGCTTGTAGCGGCCGTCCGCGCGATCGACCCAGATCTTGATGCGCTTGTTGCCGCCCAGCAGGCGATAGGTCGCGAGGTGCCGCACGATGCCCGACCAGAAGCGCCAGTAGTAGATGTTGGGATCGTCGTTCTGCCGCTTGCGCATGCGGAAGAACTCCTCGTGCGCGAGCCACAGCACCTTGCCCAGGCCGTAGTCCTGGAGCGCGATCATCGGGTGCGCCTCGGCCGTGCGCAGTCCGCTCCCGCCCGCCTCGCGCCGCACGGCGAGCACGTTGGCGCTCGACTTGGCGTGCTTGACCGGGGTGTACGCGTAGCACCAGTTGTCGTACTCCGACGACTCCCAGAATTCCCGCACCCGGTCCGCGTCCTCGAGCACGCGCATGATGGGATGCTCGACACCGTTTTCGGTCAGGTCGAGGTACTTCTGGGTGGAGGTGTCGCCCATGACGCCGTCGCGCTCGTCGAGCGTCCAACGACCGGGCACGACCGGCAGCAGCGCGGGCAGTTCCGTGTTGCCGTAGTGGGTGACGAAGTTCATCTCGCGGCCCGACTGAAGCACCAGACCGCCGCCGTCCTTGACCCAGTCCGCGAGCAGCGCCATCGTCCTCTGGACGCCTTCCGGGCCGCCGTCGGCGAAGCGCGACGATCCCGGCTTGATGTCCTGCAGGATAATGACGTCGTAGGGCGCGAGTTCGGCGCGGGTTTCGGGGAAGTGCTGGATGGGGGTGACGCCGACCGTCGCCTCCTGCGGCCAGGAGGGCTCGGCGCTCAGCAGCAGCGTCTGCGCGATGATCGTCTTTTCCGCGCGCCGCAGCGCCTGGCCGAGGAAGCGGAAGGTGTAGCTGGGCCGGTCCGCCACGAACAGCACGCGCATCTTGAGTTCGACGACGCGAATCGAGAGGCGGCGGTAGTTGTCCGAGACGACCGCCTCGCCCTGCAACGGCGCGATGCCGATCTTGAGGTCGTAGGTTCCCTTGTCGGGAAACGTGTAGTTGAACGAGACGCGCCGTGGTTCGTCGTCGTCTCCCGGCAGCGCGAACGGCTCGGCGTCGATCGGGAGCGACTCGAGCACGACCCCCTCGGTATTGAGGATGAGCGCCTCGAGCCGCGCATCGCGCCCTTCGCAGCCGCGCGCGTGGACCGTAGCGGTAAACGACACGCGATCGCCGGCCAGTACCACTTCCGGCGCGTCCACGCGGCTGACGCCGACATTGATCGCGGCGGCGGGATCGCCGATGGGAACGGGAAAGAGCGGAATGCCCTCGCGCCCGCGTTCGCCGGCGTTGCGCGCCGCGACGATCGGGTCGGGGGCGCCGCCGGTCTGGCGCCCGTCCGTGAACAGGAAGACCCCGGCCACCGGTTCGTTGCGCGATTCGAGCCGCCGCACGAGCGTCTGGATCGCCTCGCCTATGCGGGTCACGCTGCCGGTCGCGTCCACGCTATTGAGCGCCTCGGTGAGTCGCGCGGCGGTTTCTTCGGGCGCCTCCTGATCGTTGGCCGTAAAGGCGGGTGTCGCCTGCGAATCGAAGGTGTAGAGCTGCAGGTTGAATGTCTCCGCCAGGCTGCGCAGGAACCTCGGATCCTGGCCGATGAGGCGCCGCGCGATCTCGATGCGCGGAAGTTGCGCGACCTTGTCGCGGCTCGTGCCGATGGTTTGCGCCACGGCGTCGGCCAGTTCCGTGTTGCGCTGGTAGCGATCCTGCAGACTCATCGAGCGCGATGTATCGACCGCCAGCACAAGCGTGCGCTTGGCGACCTCGCCCTCGATCGTCTCCGTATAGGGGCCGAAGAGTGCGCCCATCACAAGCAGCACGGCCAGCACGCGCAGCAGGCCGAGGCCCATGCGCAGCGCGGTGCTCTGGGCACCGGGCTCGCGCCGGTAGACGAAGCGCACCGTCAGCATGACGATCGGGATGAGCACCAGCACGATTACCCAGAGCGGCGGGAGTGCATCCCAACGGAGCGACGTGGTGGAAACACCCAGCATGCGCGAAATCATGCGACGCGCCTCCGGCGGACGCCAAAGCGCCACGCGACCAGCAGCTCGGAAAAGAGCAGGATCACCACGCCCGCGAGCAGCGCGCGACTCAGCTCGCCTTCTTCGCGCGCACCGCCTTCGGGGAGTAGCTGCTCGATGCTCTCCACGAAGCGCAACGTAGTCCGCGGGTAGAGCCGTTCGATTTCGGAGTGCTGGATCGGGCGCAGATCCGATTCGCTCGGATCCATATTGGACGCCACGAGGTGCACGCGGTCGTTGGCGATCGCGTCGTCGCTGGAGGGGACGGCGCGTACGGTCACCTTGTAGAACCCGGGGCGCATCGTGTCGGTCAACGGGAAGCTCTCCGCATCCGCCGCCACCGGCTCTTCCAGAATTCCACCGGCGCCCGCGGGGGGCGCGATGCTGATGCGCCGCGCGCCCTTGACCAGCGGGATGGCGACCGCTTCGCCGGCGATCACGTTGCGGCGTGCCGGGTCGAACGCGACGAGGTAGTGCGCGACGTTGAAGAAGAGCACCGGCGGCAGCAGGCTCGCGTCGATGTCGAATCCGCGCGGGTCGGGCGTGGTCGTGACGATCACCACGCGGCCGAGGCCGTGGCGATGTTCCAGCACCGCGGGATCGCCCTCTTCGGTGATGTAACGCGCGACCACGGACTTCTCGGGGAACTCGCTGACAGCACGATACGAGATGTAGGCGGGCGAACCGGCGAAGCCCGCGGTCTCGCGGAAGAGCGGGTGGCCCCGACCGTCCCGGTCCGCGGCTTCGAGGTCGATGCGAATGGGGGCGCCGCCTTCGATGACGCGCACCGGTTCGCCGTCCTTGAGCAGCATGGGAAAGAGCCCGGAGCCGTCTTCGCGGTGGTAGAGCGAGTTGATGCGCGCGGCGGGCCGGGCGAAGTCGCCGAGGTAGGCGAGCAGGCCGCCGCCGCGAGCCACGAAGGAGCGCATGGCTTCGGCGCCCGCGTCATCGAGTTCGTGGAAATCCGCGTCCGCCCAGACGACGACATCCACGCGCGCCAGGTCGAAGGTGGCGAGTTCCTCGGGCGAAATCGGATTGAGGAAGGAGAGCACCTTCATGCCGTCGATATCGCGCAGCAGTTCGAGCGCGCCGCGGAAACTGCGCACCGGCAAGATGCGCACCGGCGGCCGAACGTCGAGCGCGAGGTAGCGTTCGTTGTCGGCCGGCAGGCGGTCGGCGGGGCCGCGATCGGGACGGAAGACGACCTTGAAGCGGGTGGGGCCGGTCTGGTCGGGGGCGAGCGGCACGAAGAGATCGACGAAGTACGGGCGCGACTCGCCGGCGACGAGCGTCGGCGGAATGTTCACCGTGTGAACCGGGTCGCGTTTCTCCCAGCCTCCCGCGTTCCCCGCCCCGGACTCCGCAGACGTATAGAGCGTGAGCGTGCCGCTCGCCTCTTCGCGTCCGTAATTGACCAGCGTCGCGTTGAGGCCGACGGTCGTGCCGGCGAACGCGGCGCGGCCGCTCTCGATCGTGAGAGCCTTGACCGCGACGTTGTCGGGTTGCGGCGCGCCGGCCGCCAGCACGGTCACCGGCACCGGGTCGTCGCCGCCGCGTTGCGAAAGCGCCAACAGGCTGCGGTGGAGATCCTCGATGCGCCGGCCCTCTTCGGCCGCCCAATCGCGGTGTTGCAGGTCGGTGATGAGCACGATGCCGCGTCGCCCGTGCACGGTGTCGAGCTTGCCGCGTGCGAAGCGCAGCACCTCGGCGAAGTCGTTGGGACCGTATCCGATCTGCAGTTGCCGTTCGACGCGGTCACGGGCGCGGTCCGGAGCGGCGCCTTCGACAAGCGCGGCGGGCCCGCCCCCGGCGAGGTCGTCGCGCGTGGCGATCACCGTCACTTCGCTGCCGTCGGGCAGCTCCTGCAGGAAGCTGCGGGCGCGTTCGCGAATGCGGTCGAGGGTGCGTCGCCCGCTCGCGCGCGCATCGGTGGAGAGCGAGCTGTCGAGCACCAGCACGACGCCGCGCGCGGAGCTCCCGAGGGGCGCGAGTGCCGTGGATACCACCGCGGGGCGCGCGAGCGCGAGTGCCAGCAGCGCGATCATCGCGCAACGCAGCAGCAGCAGGATGAGGTTCTCCAACTGCACGCGGCGCTTCTGTTTGCGCAGCGCGGCCAGCAGGAACTCCATCGCCGCCCACTTGACGATGCGGTAGCGGCGGCGGAAGAGCAGGTGGATCACGATCGGGACGGTGACCAGCCCGGCGCCCAGCCAGAGCAGACCCGCGTGCGCGAACGCCAACAAGCTGAATGTCAGCATCATTCCGCCCTGCATCACCGCCGGTGCCTCCGCGAGGCGAGATAGGAGCTGAGCGCGACGTCAAGCGGCATGCTCGTGTCGAGCTCGACGAAGTCGGCGCCGGTGCCGAGACAGCCGTGCTTGATGCTGCGGGTGAAGTCCTCGAGCTCCTTGAGATACTGGAGGCGCAGCGCGGCGGGGTCGGCGGTGACCGTCGGCATGCCCTCCAGGCCGTCGAAACGAATCATTCGCTCGAAGGGGAAGGTGCGCTCCTCGTGGTCGAGCAGGTGGAAGAGGATCACCTCGTGGTTCTGGTGGCGCAGGCGCCGAATCGCGCTCAGCACCGCGTCGGACGAATCGAGCAGGTCGGAGATGATCACCACCACGCCGCGCCGGCCGAGCCGTTCGGCGGCATGGTTGATGGCATCGCGAATATCCGTGCGGCCGCGGGTCTCGGCCTCCGCCAGCGTCTTGATCAGCATGCGCACGTGGCCGGTGCTCGACGCGGGGGGAATGACCTCGCGCACCTCGTCGTCGAACGTGACGAGGCCTACCGCGTCGGACTGCTGCGAGACGAGATACGCCAACGCCGCCGCGCAGTGGCGCGCGTAGTCGATCTTCGACATCGCCTCCGACTGGAAGGACATCGACTCCGACGTGTCCAGCAGGATCCAGCAGCGCAGGTTGGTCTCCTCCTCGTACTGCTTGATGTAGTAGCGGTCCGACTTGCCGTAGACCTTCCAGTCCACGAAGCGCACGTCGTCACCGGGCACGTACTCGCGGTGTTCCGCGAATTCCACGGAGAACCCGTGGAACGGCGAACGATGCATGCCGGATACGAAACCCTCTACGATCAGCCGTGCCTTGAGTTCAAGGCCGGAGATCGACTTGAGGACCTCAGGATCCAAATACTTCCGGGAGTTTTCCGCCATCGTCTTCGGCGGGTTGAACCGTCTCGAGAAGTCGATCGATAATCGCGTCGGAGGTCAGGCCCTCCGCTTCCGCGGTGTAATTCGTAATCAGGCGATGGCGCAGCACCGGGTGCGCGACGCCGCGAATGTCGTCGGCCGACACGTAGAAGCGTCCCTGCAGCAGGGCGCGCGCCTTGCCGCCCAGGATGAGGTTCTGCGTGGCGCGCGGGCCAGCGCCCCAGGCGAGCGACTCCTTGATGAAGGAGGGCGCGTCGTCGGTGTCGAGGCGCGTCGCGCGCACGAGCCGAACCGCATACTGCAGAACCGGATCGGCGATCGGCACGCGGCGCACCGTCTCCTGCAGGTCCATGATCTGCTTCGCGTCGAGCACCTTGTCCAGCTTGGGCACGGCGGTACTCGTCGTGAGCTTCATGATCTCGAGCTCTTCTTCCGACGACGGGTACTCGACCTTGACGTTGAACATGAAGCGGTCGAGTTGCGCTTCGGGCAGGGGGTAGGTGCCCTCCTGCTCGATCGGGTTTTCCGTCGCGAGCACGAAGAAGGGCTCGTCGAGCGGGTACTTGCGGCCGCCCGCCGTGACCTGGTGCTCCTGCATCGCCTCGAGCAGCGCCGCCTGCGTCTTGGGCGGCGTGCGGTTGATCTCGTCGGCCAGGATCACGTTGGCAAAGACGGGGCCCTTGAGGAACTTGAACGCGCGCGTGCCGGCCGCCTTGTCCTCCTGGATTACCTCGGTGCCGGTGATGTCCGCCGGCATGAGATCCGGGGTGAACTGGATGCGGGCGAAGGAGAGCGAAAGGGTGTCGGCGAGCGACGAAATAAGCAGCGTCTTGGCGAGGCCGGGCACGCCCACCAGCAGGCAGTGGCCCCGGCTGAAGATGCAGATGAGCATCTCGTCGATGACGCGGTCCATGCCGATGATCTGCTTGGATAGCTCCTTGCGGATGACGCCGTACGCCTCCGTGAGCCGCTCGGCCGCCTGGATGTCGTGGGACGGGGTCTCTTGAGCCGGGTTGTTTTCAGCCGGGGTGTCTTGAGGTTGGGGGGGCATGGGGGTTGGGCCAGTATACGGGTGGGGGACGCACCCGAATACGCACCGGATCCCTACGGGGCGCGAGAAAACTCAACTGTCGAGAAATAGCGCCATGAACACCTCGTCGTGGTACTCGCCATCGACCCGCATGGCGCGCGGCTCGGTGCCCCAGACGACGAATCCGACCGATTCGTAGAGGGCGCGGGCGCCGGGGGTGCTGGCGCTGACGCCCAGATTGAGCTGAGAGGGTGTGAATCAATCCATCTGGCTTCGGCCGGCTGCGCTTGCGCGTGGACTGCGCCGCGCCAACGAAGCAGTATTCTCTGATACAGCCGTCGTCGGCGCGGCTTGCCACACACAAGCTCGCTCGACCTCGGGCCGACGATGGATTGATTCACAACCTCTGGGTGACACCGTCGAGGGTGCGGGCGTGGGCGATGGCGGCCTCGAGCAGCAGTTTGCCGATACCGCTGCGGCGGTGCGCGGGCTGGACGTACATGCCCCAGACATGCGCGTGGTGGGCGCCCTTGGGGTGGCGGGGCGCGTGGAGCACGCCGACCGAGCCGACGAGATCGGGCGCGAAGGCTCCGACGATGGAGTTTCCGGGCCCTGAGGCGAGGCGTTCGCGGACAGTCTCGACGTCGCTGCCGCCGTCGGAATCGGGCGAGGCGAGAAACGCGGTCGGGGTGTCGAGCAGCATCTCCCGGCGCAGGGCGGCGGCGGCTTCGGCGTCGTCGGGGCGGAGAAGACGGATCGTCTGGGGCATGCTGTGTCTTACCGTACCGTGCCGGTCGGGGTCGCTGTGGGTCACTTGGGTAGGTAGACCATGCGCGTCCATACACGCAGGATCCCGGGCCCCTCGATCCAGATCACGAAGCCCGTATCGAACTGCTCTTCGTCGCCATACCGGCCCCTGAAATCCCCTGAGCCGTAGTAGCCGAGCGAGGGCACGGGGAAAAACTTCGGGACGCGGTTGTTGTCATCGAGAAACTCTGCGACCGCGCGGTAGGCGCTGGCCGGCTGGGTGGTTTCCAGCTCCGCATCCAGGTCCGGGTGGATCGTCGGCAGCACGTCGCGCGCGACGAGGCGGCAACGTCGCAGAAAACCGTCCTGGAAGGGGGCCGGGCTCGCCTCGACGAAGTAGGCGAAGGCGCGGTCCAGGTGCGAGAGCACCTCGACGATCTCCGGGACGCGGCTCCAATCCTGGATCCATCCGCCACTGACGAACAGTTGGCGGAAATCGATCGCCCGCGGTCCGCCTCCGGAGACTCCCGCGCGGTATCCGGCGACGGCGGTGTCGCCCAATTCGTCGGGCACGAACTCCCGATTGAGCACCAGCCGATGCCCCCCCAAGCCGGGCTCACCGTTCGGGCCGGGTGCCCCGTGCAGCAACATCGGCAGCGCCAACTCCTCGTGGCCCATGAAGGCGGGTGCGCTGCAGAGTCGGGGCGGAGGGTTCATCGTTCGCTAAACAAACAGCTCGCGCAACGGGAGTTCGAATCCGGGCAACAGTGTGCCTCCGCGAATGATATCGTTCTCGATCAACACGACCGGAGGCTTCCCGGGTTCGTGGACCGTGAGGTTGCGCTTGCGCGGGTCAACGACCCAGACGGCGAGCGCACCTGCCTCCAGCCACTCGGAAATCTTCTCGCGCACGTATCCGGGGCGGTCATCGGGCGAGAGTATATCGACCGCGAGATCCGGTGCGCCGGGGTAGTAGCCGCGCGCCGATCCGGGCGATCGGCCGTCCGGTCGGCTGGCACGCACGAACGCGCTGTCCGGCGCGCGAACGGTGTCGGGTTCGCTCGATAGAAGAAAGCCGGTTTCCGCCGCGACGACGGTGCCGAGTCGGTTTGTTTTGACGTGCTGCGCAAGTGGCGTGGCTAGGTTCATCGTGACCCGGCCGTGCTCGAAGCCCGGGGGGATCATTTCGAGGAGTTCCCCTCGGACGAGTTCGCAGCGACCGATGTCGCCTGCGCGCAGGAGTTGCTCGGCAGTCGTGATCGCCATGCGTGTTTGCGATTGTAGTTCATATCACTATGACGGAAGCGGGTAGCACGGCCGATTCGCGTCACGTGGCGCGATTCGGCAATTCGTGTTTGCTGCACGTCGTTACGAGCGCACCCCCGCCGTTTCCGCGCAGTAACGAAAATCGGCTTTCAAGGGGCCTGTCCGGCGTGGCCCTTCATTTGCCAATACCCTTCATAGGCAATCCCGAAAGGGCAATTCATGCGCGCGCTGCTCCTCACCATCCTCCTGCTTACCGTCGCGACACCGACCACGTGGGCGATCTGTGCCCTGCCGCCTCCGGTCGATGACCCGCCGCAGGAGCCGCCCGCCCCGCCTCCTCCGCTTCCGCCCAAGACACCGGACGAGGCTCCGCGCCCGGGAACGCCCCGGACGCCTCCGCCGCCTTCGCCGACGACGCCCACCTCACCGCGGGGTCCCAGCACCCGGGGGCGCCCCGGTCCCGGCACCGGTCGGCGCGGTCCGAGTTACGAAGCGTCGTGGCGGATCTGGTGGGAGCTGAACCGCGAGCACCTGCTCGGTCTGCGGCAGACGATCAAGAGCAAGGATGTCGTGACGAGCGGATCCGGTGTCGATTCATCGCGCATCGGCGAAGAGTATCGCGCCAAGGTGCGCGACGCGCTTCGAGTGGTTGCGGACAGGGCGTCTCGCGCCAGCGTGCGTGCCGCGGCGCTTCGTGCGCTCGGTCGTGTCGGCACCGACGAGGACGCGCGACGTTTCCTGCGCGTGCTGCGCAAACGCCAGCAAACCGGTCGCGTCCGTGAAAGCGCCGCCATCGGACTGGGCTGTCTCGCTCCCATCAGCGATGCGGAGACACGGACGGCGGTGCGCGCATTTTTTGAAGACCTGCTCGCCGACCGCGTGTCTCTGGGATCCGGTAGTCGGCGTCTCGCTATTCTGGCGTTGAGTATTCGTGGCCGCAGCGACCCGGTGCTGGCCATGCAGCTTGCCGCGCGCTGCGAAAAACTGCAGGGGAACGACGCGGACAGCGCACCGATGCTGTACGCGTCCGGACTCACTCGCGATCCGCGTCTTCAGGCTGTCGTGCTGCACGGCGTCCGGGGTGACAAGCTTCGGGGCAAGAAGTTGGGCGATGTCGCGCGCAGCCGTGCCGTCCTCGGCCTGGCGCTGTCCCGCGATCCCACGGCCATCGCCATGCTCTCCAAGGTACTCGTATCGCGCCGCGCCCGTGTCCAGACACGCCGCAGCGCCGCGATCGGCCTGGGCATGCTGATGCGTGACGACAGTCTTACCGAGGCGCGCCGCACGACGGGGGCCAAGGCTCTCCAACGCGCATTCGCTTCGGACAAGGATCCGCTCGTGCGCGGTTACGCGGCGGTGGGCATGGGCACCGCCCACACGCCGATCGGTATCCGGTCGCTGCGCAAGGCGGTCGACGGCGGCGATCGCATCGTGCGTCCGTATGCGGCCGTCGCCCTTGGGCTTGCGGCGCCGCGAGCCAAGGACGGGGACAAGATCCGAAAGTTCCTGCACCGCGAACTCAAGCGGTCCAAGGACATCGAGCGCACGGCGGCGCTCTCCATCGCGGTCGGCATCGCGCGCGCCGACGAGGCACGCGAACACCTGCTCGACTGCCTCAAGCGGAAGCGTCTCCAGGTTGACGTGCGTGCGCCCGCCATCCAGGCGCTGGGTCTGCTCGGGCACCCGACGCCCGAGATCGAACGGACGCTGGAGGCTGCGCTTGACGACAAGTCGAACACCGTCGTCGAGGACGCATCGCTCGCACTGGGATTCCTCGGCCGGCGTGCCACCGCGCGCATGCTGGTGGACAAACTCGTCAAGACCAAGTCCGAGTCGGTCCAGATCCACATGGTCGCGGCCCTGAGTCACCTCGGCAGCCATGTGGCCGTAGATCCGCTTATCAAGGTGCTGCTCAACAAGCACGCCAAGCACACGATGCGCGAGTCCGCGGCGTCGGCATTGGGCATCCTGGTTGACGACCGCACGAATGACCCGCTTTTCGAAATCGACGCCCACACTAATCCGTACGGATTGACCATCGCCGGGCGCGCGCTGGTCATCGTGTATTAGCGCGCCAAGCTCCAAGCCGGTGCGGTACCGTATCGCGTGCCGGGCTGGAGCTTGAGTGACCAATATCGATGAGCTGTTTTCCGCGTTTGTTTTTGCGGCGCCTGAGATTCAGGCGCTGGTGGACGAGCATGTCGCAAACAACCACGGAGAACTGCTCGGTCACGTTCTGATTCCGGACGTAGAGAGATTCGTGGCTTCTCGTTTCACCGGCCAGATCGTGGAGCCCGCGACTGTCGTGCCCACCGAGTCGGAGGTACGGGGGATGATGGCCGCTCTAGACGCTGCAATGCGGAGTGGCGACAAATACACCCGGAGCGCGATTGCCGTGTCATTTTTGGAGTACCCATGGCTCGCCAAACACTACACGAAGCTACGCCCTTTCTTAGGGCCAGCGCTTCTTGGCGAGATTGAACGGCAAAGGAACTGGGATGGAGCTGGCTAACAAGCAGCAGGAGCTGGTTCCGGCTCCGCCCGACGACCGCAGAACCGCAGAGACATCAGTCCGATGAGGGAAGTGATACACACAGAATGAACATTTCTTTTGAGTGGGACGCGGAGAAGGCGCGCGAGAACGAACGCAAGCACGGAGTCTCCTTTGACTAGGCCGCGACAGCCTTTGGGGATCCTCTCTCGGTCACGATTCCGGATCCCGACCACTCGGTCGACGAAGATCGCTTTGTTCTCATGGGATCGACGTACTTAGGCAGGATCCTGGTTGTGGTTCACACCGACCGGGGCGACAATATTCGGGTCATCAGCGCCCGCCCGGCGACCAAGACTGAGAGGCGAGCGTATGAAGGCTAAGAGCAGTGGCTCAGACGACATGAGAGAGGAATACGACTTCTCAGGCGGCGTGCGCGGCAAGTACGCGGATCGATTTGCCGAAGGCAGCAACGTCGTCGTGCTTGATCCCGATGTGGCCGACCTGTTCACCGACTCTGAATCGGTGAACGACGCGCTGCGAACGCTGGCCGAGATCGCCGCGAAGCAGTCCAAGAAGGGGACGGGTTGACCGCCACGACGGCCCCAAACTGCCGCGCACGGTCGGGTACATCATCACCAAGCCAGCGCGCCGCGCGGTGCTGCGTGGCCGACTGATCGTTGTCCATCGGCGCGCTTTCCGCGGTCTGATTCGTGGCGCTTCTAGTTGCCCGGTTTCGGTCCGTAGCAGATGACGCGGTCGCGGGTGACGGCGTAGAGCAGGCCGTCGATGGCGACGAGGTTGCCGAACACGGGCGGGGGCGCTTCATGATCGGCGTGGTCGATGCCGGGGGCGACGAAACGGCCGAGGGGGCGTAGCTCCTTGCGCGCGCCTTCCTTGTCGGCGGGCTTGGGCGCGGCGGTCTCGAACGCGTAGAGCGCGCGCCTGGTGGGCAGCAGAAGCATTGATCCGGCCAGTGCCGGACGCCCGAACAGCGCGGGCGGTACATTTACCTGGCCGCCTCGATTGCGTTCCGACGCGGGCAGGCGGCCGTAGCGGAAGGGGAACTCGCGTTCGAGGTCGTTGGAGACGATGTTCTCGTACCCCCAGCGCGCGCGGTCGGGATCGCGCACGCCGACGTAGTAGCCGCGGCCGTCGCGGAAGCCGGCGATGTATTCGAGCAGGCAGTTGCGGCCGAGGTCGCGATCACGGCGCTGGCTCCAGCAGACCAGGGTGAAGCTGCCGTCGTCGGGCCGCGTGCGCCCGCGCAGCCAGACGCGGTCGATACCTTCGCCATCGATGGGCGCGAAAAGCGCGTAGTCGCCCACGATGCGAGGCGGCTCACGCTTCCATCCGGGGTCGCGCGGCGCCCACTTCTCGTTCACCTCACGCAGGCGCGGGCGGTCCGGCATCGGCTTGCGGTCGTAGCGCAGCAGCCACAGGATCTCGCCGCTGCGCGCGTCGAGTCCCGCGGCGACGCCGACTCCGGTCACCGCCACCACGACGCCGCGCGCGACGGCGGGCGCGTGGCCGGAGATCGGCGGAAGGGCGGCGGCGATGTTCGTGTCGCCGTAACCGAGGAAGCGGTGCCAGAGCAGGCTGCCGTCGCGCCGGTCGAAACAAAAAAGATGCGCCTCCTCCTTGCGTGCGAGGCCGCTGTCGCCCTTCTCGCGGATGGCGCCGTAGACGTAGAGTCGCTCGCCGACGATGGCGGGGGCGCCACGGTAAAAGATCGGGCGCCGCAAAACCGGCGGATCGGAACGGCGCGCATGGCGTGCGCTGCGCCGCCAAATCGTCTGCTTGCGCTCGACGTCGTAGGCGGTCAGTTCGTTGAACTGGTGGAACTCGTCTTCCCCCACGTTGTAGCGCAGGCGGCTGAAGTAGAGCACGCCGTGATCGACCGTGGCGCCTCGCAGGCCCGGATTGGCGCGCATCATTATCTCGATCAGCGAAGCGCGGGGCTGTTGTCCCGCGATGGGTGCGAAGCCGAGGACGGTGCCCTTCCTGCGCGAGACGATCGCGACGGTGAGGCCGAGATGGATGTAGATGCGCTGCTCGTCGAGAACGGGATAGAAGGGCACGGAGGCGCTGGTGCGTTTGGGTTGATCGACGTCGATCAGCGCCAAGGACGGTGTGTAGAACGGCTCCGATGCCCACAGGCGGCGGAGCTTTTCAAGCGGGGGCAGCGCGTCGCCGTTGCGGGCGCGGGTGGCATCGCCCCCGACGGTGGGCCAGCCCGCCGAAACAGGCGTCGGCCGCTGGGCGAGGAACGCCGCGCGCCGTCGGTACGCCTCGGACGCGAGGAACGCCGTCGTCTCGCCGCGCGGCAGATGTTCGGGCAACCGCAGCAGATAGCCGTGCGCCGCATCCGCATCGGCGCGTTGCAGCGCGCGGTCGCAGAGCGCCAAGAGCGTCGCGGGGGCGGCGGTAGCGGCCGGGAAGCGGTCCAGGATCCGGAGCATCTCCCGTTCGTCGCCGCCCGCCATCGCACCCAGCAGCGCGCCCGATGCACGCGTGTCGTGGGCGCTGCGCCAAGCGTCCAGCACCTTGCGGTCGAAGGGGGCGCGATCGGCGAGCAGGGCCATTTGCGCCCAGCGCCGCGTTGATGTGTAGATTTCCGACCCGCGCAGCGCCACGACCGCCTTGCTGGGCGTCAGCAGCACGCGCTGGAGCAGCTCCGCGGCGCCCGCGTGGTCGCCGCGCCTGGCGGCGTTGCGCGCATCCTCGATGAGCGGGCGGATCTGCTCGTCGTCGCTGGGCACGAACGAGGTGTTGTGGAGCGGGCGCGCCTCCTGGGCCAAGACCACGGCCGGGAGGGCGATCAGGAGAGCAAGGAAGGGCGCCCGCCCGCCCAGAGGATACCTACTCTTCGCAGGTGTCTCTCTACTCCGCGAAGGGCGGGGCGGGTCGCAGCGCCGCCTCGAGCGGGATCGCGCCGTCAGGCGTCTTCGCCCAGGTGCGCGTGTAGAGCCGTTCGAGATAGAACGGATCGCCTTGCAGCGCCGCGCGTTCGGCGAGCAGCCGATCGTGGCGCCGCGCCTCATCCCGGTAGTCGCCGAGCAGCCGCCGCTCTTCCCGTTGCAGTCTGTGCTTTCTCTGCGCGGCAGGCAGTGCATTGCCGAGCAGGACGATCAGCGTGATGCCAGCAATCATTCCGGCGAGCATGTGAAAAGGAAGACAGCGAGCGGCGTTCACGATCCGTAGGTTGCTCTCCCCGCCAACTCGTCCTCGATGGCGAGCAGGCGGTTGTACTTGGCGACGCGATCGGAGCGGCACGGCGCCCCAGTCTTGATCTGGCCGGCGCCGGTGGCGACGGCGAGGTCGGCGATGAAGGTGTCTTCCGTTTCGCCCGAGCGGTGCGAGATGACGGCGTTCCAGCCGGCGCCGCGCGCCATCTGAATGGCCAGCAGCGTCTCGGTCAGGGTGCCGATCTGGTTGAGCTTGATCAGGATGGCGTTGGCCGCCTTGCGCTCCATCGCCTTTTCGAGCCGGTTCACGTTGGTGACGAGGAAATCGTCGCCGACGAGCTGCAGGTCGCCGCCGAGGCGCTCGGTGAGCTGTTCCCAGCCATCCCAGTCGTCCTCGTCCAGGCCGTCCTCGATGGAGACGATCGGGTAGCGGCTGGCCCAGTCCTCCCAGAGAGAGATCATCTCGTCGCTGGTGATGGTCTTGCCGGCCACGCGCATCTTGTACTGGCCGTCCTCGTAAAGCTCCGAGGTGGCGGGGTCGAGGGCGATCGTGATCTGGCTGCCCGGCGCGTAGCCCGCCTTCTCGATGGCGGCCATGATGCACTCGAGCGCCTCCTCGTCGTTGGAGAGGGCGGGAGCGAAACCGCCCTCGTCCCCGACCTGCGTGGAGTAGCCGCGCTCCTTGAGCACGGTCTTGAGCGAGTGGTAGATCTCGGTGCCCCAGCGCAACCCCTCGGCGAAGTTCGCCGCGCCGCTCGGCATCACCATGAACTCCTGGAAGTCGGTGCTCTGCCAGCCGGTGTGCGCGCCGCCGTTGATGATGTTCATCATCGGCACGGGAATCACGAGCGCGTCGCCGCCGCCCAGGTGGGCGTAGAGCGGCTTGTTGGCAGCCAGCGCCTCGGCGCGCGCGTAGGCGAGGGAAACGCCGAGAATCGCGTTGGCGCCCAGGCGGCCCTTGTTGGCCGTGCCGTCCAGGTCGCAGAGTGCGCCGTCGAGGGAGGCCTGCGATTCGAACGCCGCGCCCGCCAGCGACTCGGCGATCTCGCCGTTGACGTTGCCGATCGCGGTCAGGACACTCTTGCCCATGTAGCGGTCGCCGCCGTCGCGCAGTTCGACCGCTTCGTGGGTGCCGGTCGAGGCGCC
>Ga0164315_10001975_pt1 | contig 15614 bp, 29 predicted proteins | sample GuaBasSedimGuay6_FD_113737 | JGI IMG/M metagenome (GOLD analysis project Ga0164315, IMG submission 113737) | Subseafloor sediment microbial communities from Guaymas Basin, Gulf of California, Mexico - Guay6, Core 4569-2, 0-3 cm | ecosystem: Environmental > Aquatic > Marine > Hydrothermal vents...
AGCCAAAGACACTGTTATGTTTGTAAGATCTCTTTCACCGTACTCATCGTACCAATCATAAAAACCCATATTGTGTAAAGCTACCCTATTCCACACACTCCTCCTAAAAGGTAAAACAGCATGAGGATTTCCTGAATAGGCATCCTCAGTTAAAGTCTGTGTAACTCTTGGGAAATTAGGAAAGTTATATTTCTTATGCCAGCTTCTCCCAAAACCATAACCCATTACAGCCGCAGAATAAAAATAATCCATTTAAACCTCTTCGGTCATCTCATTACCGCACTGAGAACATTTAATTACCTCAGCAAACTCTACACCAGTTTTAAACACATACTCTCCACAAACAGAACAAGAGAACTTCTTACCTCTTATATCTTCTAGTTCCTTTGCCTCTTCTTTGGTCGGAGCATTAAGTCTACCATTAGCCTTTTTCATTTTCTTTTCCTCCTATATATTTTCCGGCATGTAATCAAAAAATCCTGGATCAATAGATAGAATATAAGAAGCAGAGTTAACCCTAGCATCCTTGTTATCGTCTATAAAAGATTTAAACATAGCCTTATCATTCCAACGCTTTAATCGTTCATCTATAATTCTATTACCTAAATTTTCCATCACAATAGAATTTGTAAATTGACGAGGAAAGGTAAACCTTAACCATCTCATATAACCACCAGACATAAGTGCCCATATTATTTCATCTTTTTTCTCTAACGGATCATCAAAAGACGAGAAAAACACTTTTCTATATCCAGGAAAATTACTTTCTACAACATCATTAACACCAGAGTACTCATTCCTGTCAAGACCACAAATAATAGTACCAAAATCATTTACTACGAACTGAATAGAAGTACCTTTAGTTAAATAGTACACATCAAATGCGAGCCTTAAAGTCTGGAGTATCGGTCTTATGTGTATCTCTAATGATTCTATTAAAAACTCAGACATATTATTCTCCTACAGATTTAACCTTGTCTGCCACTTTCTGATACTCATTTGTCATATAAAACGGGAGCTCTTCTACTTTTTCTGCTACTACAAAAACAGCCTTCTTACGATAAGCACTTACTTCAATAACACTATCAACACCTACATTATCAGTAAGGAGCTTCTTAGCAAGAGGAGTAGAAATTAATTTCTCTATTTCCCTTTTAAGGGGTCTGGCTCCAAATTTTTCATCAATACCTTTAGTATAAATTAAGTTTTTAACTTTATCATCAAATTTAAGAGTAAGATCTTTAAACTCAGTGTCGTTACTCTTTAAATTATCGTTGAGTTTATACAACTCAAGATCTATAATTCGCATATAGTCTCTCTTATCTAAAGTATTGAAGTGAACAATGGAATCAATCCTGTTTAAGAACTCAGGTTTAAATTTTTTCTTCAGTGCTTTATCCAAAGCACCTTCTTTCTTATTTTCTGTTACCTTAGCAACATCACCAAAACCAACAGTACGTTTAATATCCTCTACTTCTTTTACTCCAACGTTAGAAGTGAGTACTATTACTGTATCTTTAAAAGATACCAGTTTGCCCTTACCATCGGTTAGTCTTCCCTCTTCTAGTATTTGGAGTAATAATCCATGTACTTTGTGACTTGCTTTTTCGATCTCGTCGAATACTACAACAGTGAAAGGATTTTTTGACACAGCATTTGTCAACATACCGCCATTCTCATGACCTACGTAGCCAGCAGGAGCACCTATAAGTTTAGCATATTCATGATCAGAAGAAAACTCAGAACAATCAATAGTAACCATGTTCTCTCTACTTCTAATTAATTCATCTGCCAATACTTTAGTTGCTAATGTTTTACCTACACCCGTTCTTCCGGCAAAAAGAAACGAACCTATAGGTTTACTAGGATCTTTAAGACCTACACTAGCTCTTTGAATTGAATCGGACAATAAATCTATAGCTTTATTTTGACCTATGAGAAATACTTTCATATTATCCCCAAGCCTTAACAAATCTTCTTTGGCTACATCTTTAAACCGTTTCTTATTAAGTTTTTTCTTATCGCTTTTAGCATACTGACTCATAGAACCACCGCTAGATCTTGGTTTACCGTGATGATAAGGAGTATCATCATCTTCTTCATCATCTTCTGCCATATTCTGGCAGTTCTCAAACGTAAGAAAATCATTAACATCCTTACATAAGTCATACAACTCCTTCATCAAAATAGGGGCAGCAATTCTATTAGGAACACCCATATTATCAAGCAAAGAGAAAAGGCCTTCGAAATCCTCAATACACACAGTAACTATAAAGGTTTGAAAACTTGTGCTACTGTGAAAATATTTACTTCTTAATATGTTTTCAGCATCATCCTCGTCAAAGTTTTTAATCTTTACATACTGACCTATTCTACTCCACCACTTTTGAGTAACAGCGTATTGTAACGCGTCTATAGGCTTAAGGTCACTAATGTCCTTAAGTTTTGTTTTCTTTAATACCTTCTTTTTCTTTTTTCCGTTGGCTCCAGGAATACTATTGGTTTCGGGGTTATCATAATACGATGTATCCCAATGCTTATTTTCATCCAACAGTACTTCATCTCCTGCTAATTTTTTTCTTTGTCCCTTAAACTTAATAACATGATTACTGTTTATTATTAACTTGCTAGAATCAAGCAATGGATTAGATTTAATTATAGATGAAATTAATTCTTCTCTAATCTCCACCAGATCAGGTCCAGTACCAGATTCTATATTCTGATTTATACTATACAGAAGCTGGTTTATATTAGCAACACAATTAGCTATAAGCCAATCCTCGAACAGACTTCTAGTTACAACTCCTTTCTCTCTAGCTAAATAAGCTAGCTTATCTTCTATCTCTTCCTTAGGCATTACTAGGACTAATACTTTGAAATCACCGGCTCTCTCAAGCCTATGCTCATCAACTTTATATGCCATTCGTTTCTCCTTGAATTATTAGAGACTATTCGGACCGTCTATTTTTTTCATTTCCATATTTTATAACTACAACTGCTTGGTTGTAAGTTAGATCTTTCTTATTAGGTACATCATCAGTAAGATTACTATCATCAAAAGCTTCACGTCCTAACGCTTTATATTCCATACCTTTCACAGACAACACACCCTCTAAAGCTGCTAATTGGACATCGCTGACCATTCTAGCCCCAGTCTCAGGCGGAACTGCTGGCACAGCAGGAGCTACTGGCATATCACCGCCCTGTTCCTTCTTATTTTTAATCCGCTCTATAGGACTTGAAGGTGTGCCTGCAGGAGCAGGAGCAGGTGTTGCAGGAACCGAGTTCGATACTGGTACCGGTGCAGGCTCTGGTACCGATGCAGGTTCTGGTGGTGCCTCAACAACAGGATTAGGAACCGGAACAGTAGGTAGCTCAGGAACACTTACTACTTCCTGAACAGGAGCTTCCTCTACAGGCATAGCTACTGTAGGTGCTGGCGTTAAAGTTACAGCAGGTGCTACTGGAGCAGGTGCTTCCTCTACTGCCGGAACTTTCTGTAATACTGGTTCCTCTACAACAGGTGCTGTTGTAGTAGGCATAGCTGGCATAGGTACAGGTACTTCACTAGTCACTCCCACTGAAGGGGTCACTACATCCTCAGACTTCGCATCCTCTTCAAGGTATAAACCAGCACCTAACCTCGCGCAAGCAGACCTAATAGCCTTAGACAGCGCTCCTTTATAGATGTTTCCTATATCAATAGGCTTACCTTTGTTATCTCCATAAGTAAAACGTGCGATCTGGCTACTTCCAAAACCAGAATGCTCTGCCCACTGATTAATCTCTTCATCATAAGCTCTTACCATCACTTCTATAAGTACATGGTCTTCTATAATTTCTTTATACACAACAATAGTAGACCAGCTACCTTTAAATACTGTATTCATCCTATCAATGACATCTTTACTGTCAATGTATTTATATCCACCTTTTCCAGGTTTTATTTTAACATCGAATGCTGCGTTTAATTTATCTAACACTTCCTGTTTCATAATTCAATTCTCCTTTTCCTCTATATAACATTGTTATCAATGTAGTTCTGAATAATAAATGCATATTCAGGATAATCCTCACTATTAGCTACAAACCCGCCCCTAACTATCTTCCCATCTTCTATATTATAATTTTTAATAACATGTGGAATCATTTCCTGTGTAGGACTAATACACGGGTTATATCTTTTTATAGGAATTCCTGGTACACATTTAATACTTTCCATAATAAACCTCTTTATACTATTAATAAATCTCTGTCTCACTTAATAACATAAGCATGATTATTAGTTTGTCAAGCACCACTCATCAAATAAACTTAATTGGACTGACTTTTTCTCTTTTTTATCTCTAAGCTGAAGAGCATATGTTACTGAACTTCTAACACACCCTACTTCTTTAGCTATAGCGGTGTTTGTCCAACCTATATCTTTAAGTTTATATATCAAAGGTCTATTAACTTTAATCAGTTCTTTTTTCTTAGGTAAATTATCTTTTCTGCCATATATCACATCCCTTAATCTATTAAACCTTTTCATGTTTATACGATCTACAGTATGGCAGTTTCTACAAATAACATCACACTTATCAAGTTCGTTGCGCGTGTAAATATCAACATCATAAACAGAATGAAAACGTTTACTAACGTCGCTTATATTAAATAATTTTTTTGTTCCAGATCTATGATGGAATTCAAGAGATCTATTATTACTTCCTACATAACCGCATTCCATACACCTTGGTTTTCCTAAATCTCCATAATAGTTAAATTTATACTCAAGAAAATAAATTTTATTTGTCCTTTGCTTACCAGCATATTGAGGATAACCACAGTTATACTCTAAAACTAGTGCTACCTCTTCTTCTACTTCAGAATGACAATTTGCACAATACATATCACATTTATCAAGCTCTTTCTTTATTTTACTCCAACTAAGAGTGCCACATCCTTTTCTTATATCAAACTCTTTAGTAGAACGAGATATATGATGAAATTCCATACAAAATATATTATTGAATCCACACCTCATACATTTCCCGCCTTTATACTCAATACTCCTTATCCTCTTCGCCCAAGTTAACATCCAATCGTTTTCCCTCTTTGTAAATTTCAATACACATAATACCTCCCCATTCTATTTCCCTGTGTTAATTCCTTTGGTGGAGCATCCCAGGTACTGCCCCTGGGGTCTTACCTACCGGCTAAAAAAGGTTGACGATGATAGTTTTTAAACACTTATACTTGTTCCCCGCACAATTTCATATTTTCATCAAGTTCGTTGTTTCTGTTTCGAGGTACAACGATAAACCCAGCGTTACTATGCCCCTAAGGACAGAGTTGCAGGTTGGCTAACAACGTCTTCCACACCCGCAAGTGCTTCAGCCGCAAAATCAGCCATAGAAATATTGGTTTTGCCAATTATTAATGTGTCCTAATTTTTACGTTGTTTAGAACAGTCAACGCATCGAGCTTTGTTCTCCGCCCAGGCAATCGATTCTAAGTATGCCCCGCTGCTACCCTTTCGGGTAGTTAAATTTCTTCTACCTCTTCCGTGCTTCCTTCTTCAATGGTTATGTACTCATTAACCTTATCTCTAGGTATACATAAAACCATGATCTTTGTTTCATCCAAATACTCTTCAGTCTCTTGGTTGAATATCCTACATGCCACCAAAAGTTCTACTATATTGTTTTCTTTATTTATCATAGCAGCTACATCATTATGAGGAGAAGGGTTGGTCTCCGTTCCAGCTATAATAATCCCATTATGTTCTTCCTGACCGGCAAGTATAGTGTAAGCCTCATCAAGAGTAGCCCAGGCTACAAACTCCTGTAGCTTTTTCTTCAATCCGTCAGGTATCTCTTTAATCTTAGCTTCCTCTGTAATTCTAAATGCTTTTTCTTCAGCAACTAGATCGTTGAGTGACTTCGTAACGTTTTCTTCTGGCATGTTAAATCTCCCTAATAATTTTTTATAACTAAATGCTCGTTATCTATTTCATCGCCTACCCTACCAGAATGAATTTTAAACTGGTAAGTTTTACTATAAGAATCAACTATATAACCATCATATAATTCTTCAATAAAAGGTGTTTTACCTATTATCATCAAGCATTTATTCTTGGTAGTTCTAAATGTTTCTGCTAAATTTTCTTGGTTCTCTTTTTCAAATTTACAATACCCATAATCAGTAAACTCACTGTCGTACGGAGGATCTAAAAAAACAAAATTACTTTTGTCGTTATGTACCTCAAATATCTTTTCATACGAAGTACAAAGAATTGTTGTGCCTCTAAGTAATTCTGAGTATCTGTTGTCTTTTAAATCACTTATATCTATATGATCGTATCTACCCCAAGGTATATTAAATTTGCCTTTACTATTATATCTTAACATACCCCTAAAAGCATTCTTTCTTAGATAATAAAATCTTGCAGCATTGTCTACAGGGTCATCGACATTCATTTCATCTCTGACGTAGTAGTAAGTCTTCTCTCCTAAGTCAAAGCTACTTACTCTATCATATAGACCATCTGCTTTATACTTTACTACCTTATAGAAGTTAATTAATTCCTCATGTACATCAGCTATTAAACTTTTGGGGAAAGCCATATTAAAAAACACAGCTCCTCCCCCAACAAACGGCTCTATGTACCTATCAAAGTGAACTGGAAAGTGGTGAGAGAAATTCTTTATCTCGTTCCTCTTACCACCACTCCATTTCACTAACGGTTTAATACCGCCTAATGCTATATCATCGAATGTTAATTGCATTATACCCCTTCGTAGGCAGTCATGATTTCTCTTTCCATATCTCTATGTAAACGTCTCCACATATTTTCAGTAACACGTACACCATACATGGAGAAAAGTTCCTGATAACCCATAACATACAGATCCTTAACACTCACAAGTTCGGGTTTCATGTACATAACCTGATCTGCTACAGGGTATCTTGCTGAGATAAAACACACCATAGTTTTAAGATCTGTAGTCTTATACCTATCTTTAACAAATGTATTTATAATATCAAGTTTTTCAACTTCTACTGATGTCTTACGTGTGTCTAAATTAAAATTGTACTTAACCTCACCAATAACAATAGTACCATCATACTGGTTAGCAATATCCAACTGGATATGATGATCTGCAAACAACTCCAATGCAGCCTCCAACTCAATTTTCTTATCGGTAGCTTTGGTAATCAAGAATCTATGAAGTGCATTTTCCATAACACTACCTACCCTAATACTAATAGACTGTTTGGGAAAATAGTTTTCACTGTACAACAAGTCTCCAAGAGAACCTGTATCATGTGTAGCATTATATACAATCTTTTCCATCTTAGAAAGAACTAACCTATCAAGCTCTTCAAACACATAGCCTTTAAATTCAGTCCAGTCTTTCTTTGGCAAACCTACTGCCGTAGTATACACCTGATCATTCCTGAACAGTGCGTTACCCTCACCTAAAAGCTCTTCGTTCATTAACCTATACATACCAATCATACGAGAGGTAACTGTCTTGGACCTAAGAACTTTCCTGTAATTCCTTGCTTTTTCTAATTGTGTTTCCATAATAACTCTCCTTTTCCTTTAAATTTTTTAAACTTTCACATAATATAATCATGAATCTTCATTTGTCAAGTATTTTTTTCTTTCTTTCGTCCTCACAATCATCACAAACTGTACGCCACCAGTACCTTCCTTGGTTTAAAGTAGCCGGTTTTCCACAGTATTCACAAGTTTTATAAGAATCCTCCTCGGCTTTAGAAATTAATTCGTGTATCTCTTCCCAATTGTCGTCATTACCTCCATGTATATATATCCTTAAACCTCCAAATTTTTCTTTTACTTGAGCCAATATAACACCGTCATATTTTTCAAGATTTGAACACATGACATCTAATATATCATACCAACCATCACCATGAGAACATCCCCAAGCCATACAAGTCTTAGTCATGTCACCACCATAATCTACGAATAGACCAGGATATTTCCTTACTAATTTAAGTTCTAGTTCCTTTTTCATAATCTTTCCTGTACTATAGGCTACTAATTAAATATTTTTAAGTTCCTAGGATCGGTCAAATCTAAATTAGCTTCGTATGAGTCTAAATCTAGTAATTGAGTAGAAATAATTCTAGGTTTTCCATTAACCATTCCTATATGTCCTTCACAAACTGGCTGTAAATCATAAGGAATTATAAATTCTTTTCTTATATTAATCCTGGGCCTTATACCTCTATCTTGTTGGTCTTTAAAAGTCTCATTTTTATTTACTTTGTAATTAATAATAGCATTCTTATCTAATTTATATATAGAAAAGTTACTATTTCCCTCTATCCTATTAAAAAAATCCATCCAAAATAGTTCATCACACCTGTCTTTGGGACTGAAAGATGTTGTATCTTCAAAAACACTAGCAGTTTTTACTTCCTGTCTCATACCCCTTATAACGTCATAAGCATCAAAAGCTTTTGAAACTTTGGCAGTTAGGCGGTCTTTGTGAATACGTATAAACCCCATGGCCCTACAAAATAAAGGCTCTGAAAGATGTGTAGGAATGTTAGGTTTACTACAACGTAACGTTACTGCTCTAACTACATCTTTTCTCCAACCAATAAATGTCTCATAAATAGTCTCATCATCACTTTCCTCATAAGAGTACACCGCACAATCCTTATATAACTTACCATCAAAAACTAAATCTTCCCAATAATCTCTCATAACTTAAAATCCCCTTAATTCTTCTCTTAAAATTCTTGAAATTATTTTTGCAAGCCTGGCTATAACAGGAACCACAACTGAGTTTCCGACTTGTTTATATAAAGCAGAGTCTGGAAGCGCAGCAGGCAAACAAAAATTATCTGGAAAACCTTGAAACCTAAAACATTCTTTAGGAATAAGTCTTCTATAGCCATAGTCATCTACTAATAAAGGTACATTATGCCCACCCGTACCCATGTTTGCTGTTAATGTAGGGCATAAATTTTGTTTGTTTTCTCTAACATAGACACGACGCCATTGATAAAGCGTATCTCTACGTTTCATAACTTCTTCTAATTGAGGAATATACTTATGATCTTTAGTAAAATAATATTTATCATCCTGTTTACCCTTTTCTAAAAAATCTTCTATTTTACTATCTAGTTTAAGTCTAATTGGTGGTCTAAAAAACACATCTCTATGCTCTTTATCCTTGAAACCAACCATGTATAGTCTTTCCCTTGACTGAGGAATATTACCATGTTTATGCGCTGAAAGCATACAATAATTAAATGAATAACCAAGATCATTTTCTATGACATTTTTAATAGTTGCTAACGTGTTACTATTATTATGAGTTAATAGATTTTTAACGTTCTCTAAAAGAAAAGCTTTTGGTCTCATATAGTCTATAAACTTTGCTATTTCAAAAAATAAATTACCTCTTGGATCTTCAAAACCACGTCTATAACCAGCTACTGAAAATGCCTGGCATGGAAAACCGGCAGTTATAACATCCACCTTAGGTAACTCAGAAGGCTTTAACAACCTGACATCTTCTTCTAAAAGACAGTGATCGAAATTGTTCTTGTAAGTTATACATGCTTTTTTGTCAAACTCATTAGCCCAGCTTATACTAAAACCAGCCTCCTGAAAACCAAGAGCAATACCACCTATACCAGCAAACATGTCACCCACACTAAATATTTTTCTATTATTTGTCATAACAACTTTAAACCTCACATACAATATAAACATCAATTCTCATTTGTCAACCCCTTAACCAGACTATTCGTAGTCCTCTTCAAAAGTAATCTCTTCCCAGGGAAGAGGTTCCCAACCTAACTCTTTTAAGTCATTCTTTATTTCAGGATCAACCACACCCTCATTACCATTACAATAAAAATCTAAATAGTATTCTTTATTACAACGAATAGCAGCTACTAAGCCTCCCGCATAACGCCAAGAGCATGAGTAAAGCTGTTTTTGTCTTATAGGAAACCTTCTATGTATCCTATCAAGATTTTGTAACTGATAGTCTGTAACACCCCAAACTTCTTGCCATCTCATATTACAGAGTGCAGCATACATTTTATTAGCGTACTCATCGTTATCTAATTTACTATAGAGGGTACGTAAACATCTCTCAAAGTTTTCTTTCATATTGTAACTCCAAATTCTTAGCTGCTTTTAAGTTTTCTATTACAGAAGGTACTATATCACTTCTTATACCTCCCTTTCTTAATAAATAAGATGGATGATAAGTAGGTATAACATACATATCTTTAGCATATTCGAATATTTGTCCTCTTATCTCACCTATAATAGAACCTGGTTCTCTACCCAATAAAACATTAGAGGCATCAGCTCCCAATGTTATAATTACAGTCGGTTTTAGTATAGATATTTGAACTAGCAGGTAAGGTAAGCAAGACTGAACCCATTCCTGATCTAATTTTTTACCAGCAGCCAAATAACATTTAACTAAGTTAGTAATGTAAACATTTTTTAATGAGAAACCTGATGCCTCTAGTAGCTGGTCAAGTAATTGACCAGCTCTTCCTATAAATGGAATTCCTGTTTTATTTTCTTCACCAGCAGGGCACATACCACATACCAACACATTAGCATCAGGATTGCCCTTATCAAATACAGGGTTAACCCTTCCTACGTGTAAACCACACTGTGTGCACTCTGCTGCCTCATCTCTTAGTCTGTTTAAGTCCATTTTCCTATACCTTTTGTAATCGTTCGTTTACATATTTTACAACTTTTCCTTTTCCGTAACGCCCCCTATAATATGTCTATTAATTTAGATACCCAATTCTTTTTAGTACAACCTGGACAAAGTCCAAAAAGATCCATCGCTGAACAAAGAAACAGCGCTAGCTTCTCGTTATCACTATTGCACCTGGGGCATCGGGGGCGATAAAATCCAAAGGGACGTCACTGATTACACTCATGCTACTTTCATTACCAGCGTCGTCAATAGCCGTTATACCGATGTTATATACACCATCGTTACTAGTCATCCCTGGTAACGTAGACAAGTCTATAGAAGTAGCCATAGCTAAATCATAACTAGGTGCTGTATAATTACCACCCGCATCAATGTCTTCAACATTAGTAGATGATTCTATAACGTAAAGCATGTACTTCACAACGTCAGGTGATCCTGACGGTGGAAAACTTAATGTTACATCTTTTACTTTAGCTGCCATAAGTAATTCCTCCTTTATACATATTTTTTCCTATAATTATTGGTCCTACAGGAGCAACGTGTCCATATACCCACCATCCTGATGGGCTACCATTAACAGTAGCGTGTGTGTCACTAGCAGATTGACACCAATTTCCTAAAATTAAATCATTAGTTGCTCTTATCTCTACTATATAATGCCCTGTCTTCGGTAAATACATAACCATAGATAGTTGATCTGTACTACATTTATTTATATAAACATTTTTTTCTACATGTAATAACCTAACATCATAATCTGTCGTGAAAGGACTAGCATCCCACGCAACAGTAATAGATTCACTCGTATAACCCATATAAGTTACATAATCTTTAAGTTCCCAAGCAGCATTAGCAGTGCTAATAAATCCTGACATGGCAAGAAAATAACCCGCCATGAACAGTGAAAATATTTTAGTTTTTAGTTTCATCAAACAACTCCAGTTCTGGATTTTTTAAAGATTCTTCTACTAGTTGCTTAGTACTCTCAAATATATCGGAACTATATAACTGCTTTTGTTCGTAGGAAAGCTCTATAAACTTAGGAAGAACCTCCTCTGAAGCTTTTGCTTTCTTTCCTGGAGTACATCCTAATGCTTTTGCTTTACTATTTATACAAGCTGCAATTTTTTGTTTAGCGGACTTAGAAAACTTAGCCCTGGCAAGGTAAGCCTTTGCTACCCCTACATGTTTACAATCAGGAACAGGAAAACTTCTTCCTGGTCCACAAAAAGTACCACTTTTCATTTTTTTTCTCTGCTTAGTGGTTAGCGGTGCAGCAACATCTTCCATAACTTCATACGCTTTTTCAATTAGTATATCAAGTATGTTTTTACTACCGTCACCATTTTCCATAACTATACCTCCTTTTTAAATCTCTTTTTCCCTCTTAACTGCCTTTGATAACCGTGTTTCCATTTTCCGAACCTTTCATAATGCTTTTGAATACCTTTCTTTTCAGACTGACTAACATCCTTACTTCCAGTATCCTTCAGACACATAGGCAAACACTCCTTATCTAGGTTTATTTACTACCTCCGCCGCCACAACCGCCTCCACAGCCGCCACCGCAACCGCCCTTATCATCGTCATCGTCGTCATATCGTCTGCTTCCATCTGTTATGTTTTTCAAAGCCATCTCCATTTTAATCTCCCCCTTTAGATTTAATTTTTCCTGGTTCGCCACCAGTACTAAGCTTCATACTACTTAACTCCTCTTCGTGGGTTATTACCTCTACCATTACCTCTACCATTACGAGGACCAGTACCGTCTTTTCGCGGTGTTGGAACACCCTTATTCAGTTTCTTCGGTCCGTTTCCATCAGGACCAGTTCCGTCTTTTCTAGGCATAATAACATTCACCTCCTATTTAAAAATATTAAAAAATCTCTCCGTATACTCATCTGGAGTATACTTATCAAACCAACCTACTATCTCCCCTTTGTCTTTAAGTATCTTTTTACACCCATGTACTAAATCAGAGATAAAAGGCAATGTATCCTCATCAATCCTATCGTAACAGTCTATGAAAACAAAATCATATTTCATATCAGTCTGATAGGTGTATAAAAGCCCATCAACATTTAAAATTAAATGTCTTTTGTGGGAAAAATATTGTAAATCATCCTTAAAAGTCATCATAATTGAGGCTATTTCATGAAAAACCTCTATAACATCACTGTTTATCTCAATAGTCGTTAAAGATTCGACAGCAGGACAAGACAGTAGATATCTCGAAGCCACACCTAAACCCAGACCTATTTCTAAGACTTTTCCGTGGGGCTTACCGCCCAATTGATCCATGTAATCCTCAATTTCACTTTCCAAAGCCCAAAGTGTGTTACCAGGACCAATCTCAAGAAACAATTCATCATTCATTTCATATACTTTAGCATTCCCACTCTCTGCAACCAAAGTACCGTCCTGAAAATATATCAAACCATCTTTTTTCACAATACTCTCCTAATATAAAAGTGGTTAGTTTATTTAGGCATATCTATTGGATCTTCAAACCTTAAAATTAAAGTAACAGCTACAGCATCAGCTTTTCCTAAATCAATTATGTCAGAACCATCCTCCATCGTACCTAATATAGGACTACCGTAACGTATACCTATATCTCCTCTTCCTGCTAAAGGAAGATAAGCATCTAAAATACTATTCATTTCTTTTCGGACATACTCTTCCCAGGCCTTAGCTGTATCTTCTTTTGTCATTTCTTTTAATTCATCGTCCATAATTCAAATCCTCCTAAGTCTACTTACTTTTTTTCCATTCTTTAATGATTTTCTCACCACTTCTACCAACAACATAGCCACCGAGACCTAAAGTAATAGCATCCCAAACCCGTTCACTAACCATAAACATGTCGTCTAACTTAACTTTAACAAATAAATCGACATAAGGTACAATAAAAGAGTCGTTAAATATAATAAGTCCAAATGACAACATGACAATAGGTCTCCAGGTCCTAGCCAGCACACTTTCACTCTGAGCTTCTATAGTGATTATATCTGTCTGCATCTGCCTCTCTCTAAGTTTAAGCTCTGCTGCTTGTAACTCCAATTGCTCCAACTGCATTTTAGCTCTAGCAACTGTTTCTGGGGACGCTTTACCGGTAAAGACCTCTTTCAGATCTTTAGCCAGATCTCCTATACCACTACATACTTTATCGATACCCATACCGGCAAGCGTTGTTAAAAAATTAGCCATTAAATTTCTCCCTTTTTCATTTCCTTCTCTTGCTCATACACATCATGTACAAGTACTGCAAGCCGCCTACCCCATTCAGGATCGTCTTTGTTTGCTTCTATCTCGGCATAGAAATCCTCGATTTCGTGACCAACAAGCTTACAAGCACCTTTTTCGTCTACAAAAACGTGTCTCATCTCATGACTAACAATACGCTCTCTGTCTTTATCGTTAGATAACTCCCAAGCTTTTCGATCCGCAATAAAGATGTAGTCATAACCATCAACAGCAACTTTGTCCTTAGAAAAGAATTTAATTTTTTCATTAGCAAGCTCAACTGATGCTAACACCATCTTACCCTTACTAATTCGCCTTTTGTTATCAAAAAGCAATTTAAAATTTAAATACTGGTATGTAGGAAACTTCTTTTCCACTACATTTAAAAACACTTCGACCATCTGTTCGTCTACTTCTTCATATCTCATCATAATAACTCTCCTTTTCCCTTACATTATTGTCTCTTCACAGTTAGGACACACAAAAGAACCGTCTCCGCTGTCAGTAACTTCATAATTACACTCAGTACAGAAATAACGTACATACGGAGGTGTATTATTTTTTAAATTATTTCTGTGTAGCTTCGTCAATTCTTCTGCAGTCATTTCTGTTCCGTCTAACAAAGTATATATCTCTTGCATTTTACTTTTCCTTCACAAATAAATTAGATTTATAATTATTCTTTATGATTTTTCCGGTTAAACTTCTTCATAAAATCCTCTAAGTCTTTTTGAGTAGCCTTTCTCTTAGAGGCTGCTTCCTTTCTATAAAATTTCTTTTTATAACCCTTATTTTTCCTTGTTTTTACCTCTGTCATTTTCTTCTCCTTAAAATTTTGGTGTGGATAATATCCTCAATAAATTAAATCTTTCCCACACCATATATAATATAAGCACTATTTCCTAAATGTCAAGTGCAAATTCAAAAAATTTGTCTGTTCCGTAAGGTAAATATACGGATTGCTGCAACAAACCTGCGATGGCCAAAGCAGCTGGGACATTCCACGAATGAATTATTATTTGGGTTTCATAATTGGGGTTCTCTTGGTGTTCATAAAGGTAAGCTGCCACATCAGCACCGAAACCGTTATTCTCTCCTAAGTCATTATCTAAGAAAATATAATCGAATTCGTACTCTTTTAAATACTTTATAGCAGTATTTGTGTTTTCAGTTATCCTGAGATTATAGGCATATAGTGTCTCTATAAAAAAAGTAGCTCTAAACCCATCATCTTCTAATACTAATATATCCATTTTAGTTTAATCCACAAATTTAGCTATTATAATAGCTATTGTAATAGCAAACGTTAATACACCAAATGTAACTAATACTGTCCTTATCATTGTATTTACTTTACCAGTCAAAGTAGTTAGTATAGTAATTATTTTTTCAAGTTCCACAATAATACTTTTAGAATTATCAGCTGCAATGCCCTTAAGCTCTTTGTGTGCCTCGTCACAATTCCTACTCTCATTAGCAATCACAACTCTGGTCATAACGGTAGTCAACTCTTTTAGTTGATCACGCGTCAACTTATCAGAATCATTCAGTGTTTCAAATAATTTAACAATCAAATCGGCTGGAATTCCCATCTCTTCTAACTTTGTCATTTAGGCACCTATTGACAAAGTTAGAAGAGAT
>Ga0164315_10001976_pt1 | contig 15607 bp, 12 predicted proteins | sample GuaBasSedimGuay6_FD_113737 | JGI IMG/M metagenome (GOLD analysis project Ga0164315, IMG submission 113737) | Subseafloor sediment microbial communities from Guaymas Basin, Gulf of California, Mexico - Guay6, Core 4569-2, 0-3 cm | ecosystem: Environmental > Aquatic > Marine > Hydrothermal vents...
GAAATATCATCCAAAATTACCTCACCGGTAGTAAGTATGTTTTGATAACCTACTTTAAAAATATTAATGTCATAAGTTCCATCAATTACACTATCGAAAATCACTATTCCATCTGCACCACTAACTGCTGTTAAGATTTGATATGGGTAATTATAGCCAATAAGTGTAACTTCAACCTCAGAAGGCTCTCCTCCATCGCATTGAGTAACGGATGTAGTACTCACATTATCCATAAGGTGAGCAACAATATTAGAATAGGCCCAAACAGACAGATCGCCATTATCGTATTCTACTTCCACAGCCCAGGCATAAAATCCGGGAGGCCAACTACCAATTTGATTATCGTTTCTTTCATTTGTATATGAACTGCCTATTCCTGTTGCTGTACCGTCTTCCGGACCTTCACCTAAATCTGGATTAAATCCATTGATACGGAAAATATTGTACTGGGCTAAATTACGATCTGAAAATGCGTTTTCCAAGGGAACTATTTCATCGGTTTTAACAAACCCTTCTCTAATTTCAGGAGGACTTGTTGCAAGGTAATAGTCTTCCATCCCCGAAATATCAGGAGTTATTTTTCTTTCCTTAGTTGTAATGCTACTAACAGCACCATTATTTGGACCGTGAACTTCCGCCCTGATCATATAATCCTGATAAGGAGAAAAATACCAATCACCTCCAGGCATTTTAGCGTAGGAGCGATAGTTAAGAGGTTGATCAGTATCTATTCCAATGGGGACCGCATCAGGGGCATTTGAAAGTTGCCGCATATACAGATAAAAATCACCATCATCAATTGTGTCATTGAAAATATCGTGAAACTCTATCCAATTATAACTATTAACACTAATCGTATCTTCTTGAAGTATTGTGCCAGGCAATCCGTTAGGTCCATCATCATCTGCTACTCCAACAATTATGTTACTTCCCCACCAACTTCCACCGGGAGGGAACGACCCGTCACCTGCAAAAAGTTTGCCTCCAATAATTGTGGCCGGATATCCGGCCGGAGTATACTTAACAGCAATAGCACCCCCTGCCTGTGAAAAAACAGCATAATCTTCAGCTGAGTTATCATCAGAAATAATTGCATAGGGTCCGGCTGGCAAATCCCATGTTAAGTAAACATCGTTACCAGACTCATTTGGTTCAGCCCAAACATTGCTCACCGGATAAGGCATTTGGCACATTGTAGAACTAAGGGTAGTAGTTGTATTTTCTGTTACTACAATTGAAGAAAAAACCCTTGACTGTAAACCCAAAAGTGTAAATGAAACTTCATAAGTACCAGTATCTGTTGTCAAAACATAATTACCATCCTGCCCTGTTTCTATTGTAAATTGCCCAAGATCATTTTCGGCAAGAACAGCAACATTTGAAATTCCTATTCCGGTATTACAATCTGTAATTTGACCAGAAATAAAACCTATAACATTGATATTTGTATTTTCTTTAATTTGTTTATTATCAATTACAAACTCTGGTTTTTTAAGATTGATAGTTTCTTGAGCATTTGAATTTATTGGAAAAAACATAATTATCACCAATAAAGTAATCAGAAAACAATCATTTTTCATCAGTCTATGGTTTAAGGGTTTATTCATTACCTCGACTCGTTTTAATTTGGTTTATTCAAACACACTACATAAATAAGACAGTTAATAAGTTGTTTACCCTTATTAACAATGTTTTTTTCTAATTACTTGAAACAGGCAAACTCAGAGTTCTGATCCATTATCTGATAAAAATTACATTATAATTATGGAAGAGGAATTTTAGTCTCGCCACCTAACCTAATATCCATATATTACTTCCTTGTATGAGGTAATGATGTATCCTATAGTATTTTTAGCAATACTATAGGATACAAATATGGCAGAAAGTATAAAAAACAATTAGTATTTTTCGAAACATCTTTATGAGATTTGAACTTCTCATCTTTTTCAATTTACCACCAAATCCCTTATTAGGGAGAACCTTTGTTACAGACAATTTTCCTTTTAATAATTAAAAAAAAATAACTTCACTTTATTCTGAAAAACATTTTCTGTTATAATTATTACTTTTGTGTTATCGTGGGTTGGAATAATGTGACTTACATAATCATAGGTCTTAAGTGGAATATTGTACAGATTAAAATGCGAAAAGTTTTGAGTATTGAAGACACATAAATATTCATCGACATCAGACTCTCCTACAAAAAGCAGTTCTCCATCAATACTAAATGAAGCAGAACTACCATTATTAATATCATATTCCCCTAGAATCCCACCAAAACCTTCAATATCAAAAAGCGTAATTGAAGGTGTGTAACCCCCTGGTTGTCGTTGTGTCAGAAATTCAGGTCTTATAGGATTTAAAAGTATTTTTTTTGAATGAACTCTTGCGGACATAGTCCCTTGGTATAATAATGATTCATTTTCCAATTTCAATTTATAAAAGTGATTTTGATCAACATCTGGTCTCCCTCCAGCAATTACTGTGTTATTTGATCTATCATATACTAAAGTGCTTTTTTGATTAACGGAAACCGATGCCTGAACAATATCATTAGTTGAAAGATTTATTGTAGATACCATTTGATCCGCAATTAAGATTGCTTTATTTTTTGAATAGTCTATCTCTAAATCATTAATACTTGAAAAAACTGTTGTGGTTATAGTACTAAAACTCTCTGAAATGTTATCCCAATAAACTAACTGCCCATTTTCAAAACCTATGTATAACCTTTGAGTTTCATTTACAAAATCAATAGTGATGGCATTAGAATATGGCAAATCAACAATCCTTACAATTTCTTGGCTAACAGGATTTATATTAAGCAATTTTGAGTTAGAGATAGCAAAAACAAGATTTTCATCTTCTGTAAATTCAGTATCTATAATCTTATCATCTAACCTATAAGATTGGTAAACAGCAGTCTCGAATACTGTTGACGTGCTTGAAATTCCTCTATCATCATAGGCGATACAATACACAGTGTGTATTCCAGGAGCGAATAAACCAAAATTATATTTACGATTTATAAACCAGTTAGTATTAACTGAGTCAGTCAAAACATATTGGTCATCAACATAAAAATCGACATACTCAGTATTAATTTCATCTTTCCCCGTAAGTTGAAAAACTACAGAATCCTCAGTAAGAAAGAAATCATGTTGAAAATAATAATTAAAGTTAAGTTCAGGTGGTGCATTAATAGGCACATTTAATGGCTGACTAATATAATGGACACGATTGTCCCAATCTGTAAGTTCAATAAGCATACTATTTTCTGAATTCGTTATAATAGGTGTTTCAAAACTATAAGGTTTTTCTACTTTTGTTCCAATATGATTTCCATTGAGAAAAAACTTTAATTGCTTATACGTAACAGTATTATCATAAAAATCTCTTACGGTTATATCTAATTGCTCCCCCACAAAATAACTATCCAACTCATCATTTCTTTTTATGATATACTTGAGTTTTGGAGCTTTTAATCTCATAACATTTATTTGGACACTATCACTTTCAACAAACATATTAGAATCGTGATACGCATTTAACTTCAGAAAATATGTTCCTGAACTATCAGGAATAAAGTGAAACTGTTTCAAAGGAGTCAGTTGACACTCTACAATATCCGAATTAATAATCATACAAACCGAATCAATACCAACCCCTGATATTTGATAATTAACTATCAAGGTATCTCTTTCAAAAATGGATACATAGTCCTGAAGTATAATGAGTTGTATCTCCTCACTGAGTTTGTCTGCTTTATTACATGACATTTCTAGAGAAAGGATAAGAAATAAGGTAAAAATAAAAACCAAATTACTTTTCATTTTTTTAGTATTTAGATAATAAGTTTTTGTTCTCCAACAAAAGTAAAAAAAAGAACTTAGCAACGCTTGTCTAGCATGACTGGCAGTTTTTACAACACTTCTATTAACGAGGCTTACTTTAGCCTTTGTTGGCCACAGTTATTTAATGCTTCTCTCCGTTTTGGCTAAAACCCAAAGTTTTTTATCCCAGTCTCTGAAAGCAATTAACCCTGCTTCATAACTATAGTATTCATTCGAACCCTGGCCTATGAGGACATTGTAAAAAGTTCGATTCAACAAGGTTATTTCATCCACCGGATTCTGATAATTCTTTATGTCATCCTCACTCAAGTTTCGTGGATTCACTAATATGTTCAAATTGCTTGCATAAGCTGCTGTGCTGTCTGTTTCTGAACTTCTAAATACGCCTAATTGATCGGATATTGTGTCAATGTTAAAAGGATAGTAAGATGGTTGAGTCTGCAGATGCAAAAGAAATGTTAAATTCAAAGTATTTATACTTTCCGATATTACGTATCTGTACTGGTCTGAGTTTACCATATAAATCTTCTCTAGCGAATTGTCAAATTCACAGGGTTCTTGATAGTACTTATCCAACACTTTATAACCTTCCTTCTCCACTTCGAATTGGAAAACTGTTTCGTTTTCCAGTGAATCCTGGAAGTACAAACTTGTGTTTTCATCGAACGGAATACTGCTTCTTGAACTTTCTATAAGAAATATCTCTCCAAGGTACTCCTCAGCGCATAGGTCTTCATTACTTTCTTTCTTACAAGATGAGATTACAAAAATTGAAAGGAGTAGACTTAGTGCAATTACAGGGTAATATTTTTCTATTTGTGTCATGATCTTTTTTCTTTTAACACTAACGGTTTGGCGATGGTGCGTGCCGCACTTTATTCAATAATTTTCTTTGGTTTCAATATTTACTAATTTACTAAATCTTTGTTTATGAAAAACAAACTGCAGCATGCACTACTTTTGTTGGCAAACGTTTATTCTTTAAATTTCTTTAGCATTTCGATTTCCGCATATCCTACATATTTCTCTTTTACTTTGTTAATGCCTATAAAGTACCATAATACTTTTGAATCAATCGTTTCCACAGTATTGCTTGTTGTCCAATTATTGTTGTCAGTGGCTTTAACACTAAATGGCAAATTATAAAAGTTCTAACTATTCTATTTTAATAATCTTAAAACATTCCTGCTTACCATCCTCAACTATATTGCAATAAAATATCCCATTGGGTAGTGATGACCCATTGCTGTCAGTGCCATCCCATACATATTGATGTTTTAGATTATCATTAGTAACAGGGTTAAGTTCAGCAACCAGTGTTCCAACAGAATTATATATCATAATTTGTTTAATTCCATTATTATTAATTTCAAAGAATATTTTATCATTAAATGGATTTGGATAGCATGAATATTCTGTATTACTGTCAAAATTTCCATGAAATATTGATGTTGATTGATCTACAGTAATGATAACATTGGCCTCTGGACTAAGTATATTATCATAGTTTATTCGGTAAGTAAAACTATCATATCCAGAAAAGTTAGAGTTTGGAATATAATTAAAATTCCCTTCATCATTGGGCAGTAGAATACCATTGAGTGTATTGTCCTCAATTACTAAATCAATATTATAAATCCACTCTTCAGGAAAAACATCGTTTGCCAGTAATGACTCATTTAACGATATGAGTAAGGTATCATTCATTAATACGTAGAGTGAGTCATCAATTGGAGTACATTCAGAAACTTTAAATAGCGGTGTAAAAGTATGTTTTGTTGCTTGTCCTTTATGATCAGAGAATTCTAGTTTAAAACAAATATCCTTAACCTGGTCAAGATAAGGCGATAAATCAATCTCAAAATATTTACCAATTAAAGAATCTTCCAGTAAAAATAAAAAACTAGTTTGCTCCCATTCAGCACTATCAAGTTCTTTTACAAATGTTGAGATTGAATCAATATTTATTGGGTAATAACTTATATCAATGTTTGTTGAATCTCCGTCCTTATAAAAAGGTTCAAAATCAGCAACAGAAAACCTTAATTTTCCCGAACTATTTCTATGTAAATAACTTGCAGGTATATTCTTTTCATTTCTAACCTGCAGAGAGGTCAATGTTGGTGGGTCATTATCTGAATTATAAGGAATATCTATTTGTGATTCAGACAAATCAATTATCGAAGATAACTGGTAGTAAGCAGGAGAATCACCAAAACCATAATAGGTATAATTTGATATGTAAGTATATTTGTCCTCAGGTAAATCAATTGATACAAAAGGAGAATTGTTTGAAAATACTACTTCGCCTTCGCTATTTAAAACAAAATTCTCATAATTATTAAGATTGTAAGCTATTTCATATTCACTATTCCCATAGTGTTTTGTTCCCAAATAAACATTGTAGTCTTCCAAGATACCATTATAAAAATATGTATCTCCGTAAACAGGCCATCCACTTAAAAATAATGTTTCATCATCCTCATAAACAGACAATGATGGATTCAAAAACTTGTGGCGGTTTTGTCTTACCATTGCATAATCCATATTTTCAAATGTGTCATAATTAAAATAATACAATTGTATGCCATTTAAATTTCGTTGAAAAGGACAAGACTCTATAAACCCATTTTCTGAAAAATATGTAAAAGCAGTAAGTAAATTTGGTGCATCGCTATCCATAATATAAACATTACTCTCCCATGGAGCATAATAAAAAAAAGACTCATTACTGCTGCTAACCATATAATTATGGAAATTATGCCATAGTTTGAAACGGATTGGTCGGTCATTATTTTGAGATATTGCAATTTTTAATTTTGCATATTCAACATCTTCATTTGGTATCACATTATTTAGGTCTGTTTCATTTAAATCAATGGTGCCACAGTAAACTTTGCTACTATCTTCATTTGTTTTAAAAATGCCAAGTTTTGTATCTATTTCATCTGATAATTCTGAGGAAGTATAAAACCTGCTGTCAGGATAATCTTCAGCTGTAAAGTCAAGATTATAAGAGGTTGTGGGATAGTCCTTTTTAAACTGGAAAACATAAAATGGACTATAATCAAGAGGCATCCCTGCTTCATCAGAAAACAATACCTCTCTTTGAATCAGACTGTCATGTATAATATACACAGTATCATTCCCAGTACAATTTAAAGTTTTTGTGTATACATCATTTGAAGACCAATACCTATGTGCAACAAAATTTAAAGTGTCAGTATAAGAAATGAAATCATATTCTTTAACAATATTATACAAATAGATTACATTATTACTATAATAATTATACTCATTAAATACATTATATTTAAAAGAGCCATCTATAACTAAATGTAACCTTCTTGCTTTTGTAAATGACCACGGAATCCTTAGTGTATCTCCATTTGTACAAACATTAATTATTTCTGAATATGCAATCTCAGCCGAATCAGGGTAAGGTATAATTTCATTGTTTACAATCAATTCAAAAGGAATGAAAACTGAATCACCGGGGAGGATCAGTACATCATTAACTAATGAATTTACCTGAATACCGTCCAGAAATTCGTTATCACAAATTGTAATATTCTGCTCTACATCTGAAATATTAGTAAATTTTAAAGTGTCAATTGTCGTATATATTTGTACAACTGGGTCAATAATTCCAAAATTTAATTGGGCTGATTCAATCAAGACATTTAAATCAAATGCTTTACGCGCATTTAATCTACCGGACCCTTGATTTAAGACCTCATCTCCAATGTCTTCTGCTGATAGTAATATTGCAGATTTCAATTGACTTGGATTCCATTCGGGATGCAATTGCTTCAATAAAGCACAAACGCCAGCAACATGGGGTGCGGCCATCGATGTCCCGTTTTTGTGTACAAAACTATTCTCTAAAAATGTGGAATAAATATCAACTCCAGGAGCCAGCAAATCGGGTTTAATACTAAAAACTTCATTATTAGGGCCAATTGAACTAAATGATGCCCGGCTATCATTTTTGTCAGATGCACCAACTGTTATGGCAGAAAGCGCAGTACCAGGAGTACCAATAGATTGAGTTCCTTCTTCCCCATTATTACCTGCTGATATACAAAAAATAACGCCGAAATTTGTTGCGTTCTCAATTGCTATACATTCCCAATCACTTGGAGAACCCTGACTTTTTCCCAAGCTAATATTTACAACATCAAGTTTGTCAGAGTAATCTCCATCACCATTTGGATCAATGCTTGCTTCAATAGCTGCAACAATGATTGAAGAGAAGGTCCAACCATACTCACCAAAAACTTTTAGACTATAGAGTAATGCATGTGGTGCTACACCTTTGATATCTAATCCATCTGCTGCAACAATTCCCGCTACATGTGTGCCATGGCCAATTTCATCCATAACAAAATCGTTATGATCATAAAAATTATACCCTCCAATCACTTTATATCCATCACCAATTCCTCCTCCTAATGCAGGGTGCATATAGTCTATCCCTGTATCCAATATACCTACAACAATACTATCACCGTAAATGCCATAATCAATCCAAACTTGATCAGCTTCAATAATTTGTATACTTTCATCAAGATCAAGTTTAATTTCATCATCATTGTGGACTTTCTTAACATACGGTAGTTGGCTAATGGCCTCTACCAATTCTTCAATTGTTGATATTGCCGCCCCAGCAAAAACTTTGTAATAGGTGTTATTGATTTTGGGAGAATCATAATTTTTGTTTGAGCGGGCTATATTATGCAAATCATTTTCAAACTGTTTATGAAGTTCTTGAAGTTTAAGGCTTTCTTGCTCGATAATATTCTTATCTTCATGCAAAAAACCGGCTATTGGAATTGAATTGAACTCCACTATAATTCTAACAATATCATCCTTTTGCTGATTTTCTACATCCGGACCACCTTTAAAATTCGAAATGATTTCATTATCTGAATAATGAATAGTTTCAATTTGTTGCGAAAAGCCAATTTGAGCAAACAAAGAAATAATGAAGAATAAAAAAGTAATTTTTGAATTCATTAGAGTAGGTTTTTTTTTATTGGTTTCAAATTTAAAACATTAAAAATTATTAGCCTAATATTTTCACATAAATGATACGAAATTTGCAGGAAGAGCTTGTCAATTTGCCATCGCTTTTTTTGCCGGCCCAAAAACTAATTTTTTCGGAAACGGCAGTGCTTTGATTGAATAGTATTTTTATTGTAGTAAATTGATAATGAAATGGGTAAAATGCCCGCCAAAATTTATAGATGATCGTTAACTCAAATTTGTCTCTTACCCAAGTGTGAAATTTCATAAAATCAGGAGATTCTTTAATATTATTTATTCCCAAAGCAAGGTGGACTCCATATAATAATGATGCAATTGTTGATAGTTTAGTGTCTCCTATATACATTTGAGGATGATTCTTAAAATCCTATTATTTCATAAATGTCTTTCATTGGTTCTTGTTTAATGTTTGCCAACGGTTTGCAAGTATGGCACGTGGCCGTTCACTACTCAAATTTATGTTAATTACTTGTACTTTCAATTTTACTATTCTCTGTCTTAATGAACCTAACGCGGCCATGTGATATAGGTGCTGTTATGCCCTGGTTTTTATTTCTCTCATCCAATAAAGTCATTATTTTTCCATAAAATCCATCTCTCATTTAATCCCCAACTTTCTATAAATCCCTCTTCTGAATATTCGCCAAGTTGTGTATTTAATTCTCCACAAGACTTATATTCTAGATGCCAATTTCCATTAAATATAATTTCAATTTCTAATTCACCTTGATTTTTACAATAAGAATTATCAAGGATTATATAAGTTACGTTTTTTAATCCAAGTCTATTTAAGCAGTTTTTAGTTTCTTCTTGAAGTTTATCGAAAGGGGTCAACTTTCCTGTATTTGATATTAAATTTTGGTCATTAATTGCATTTGAAATGAAGTTGTCAAATTCTTCTTCGTTGTTCTTAAATTTTTCAATAACATTTTTCTCGGTTTGAGTACATCCGAAAATTGTAATAAGTATTAATATTGAAATAATTCTTTTCATTCTTTTAAACTTGGGCACAACTAATTTATAACTGTACCAGAAGTGAAGTTATCCCATTGATACTGGTCGCATAATTTTACTTTTTGTTTAAGATTAAAATTCAAAGTAATTTAAGGTTAATTTTAAAAGGACACAACTGAATCCCTATAATGTAAAAGTAAGAATTTCTTTATTCGAATTATTTATAATCAATTCGAATAGAGAAGGGTTCATTATAAAAACTTATTCATTTTACGGTTTATTTTTAATATGTGAGCCAACAGTTGGCACTACGCTGCCTGCCGCTTTATTATTTCTAATATTCCTGTTTAAAATATGCTTTTGTAGTAGTCATAAACTTCATATTTATAACTACTTGTTATATACATTATAGGTGCTTTTCCCAGTAGTCTTTTTCTATAACTCATCTAAAGTAATATTAACCCCTGTAACCTCAGATGCAGTGTCAACTGTCCGAGTGGAGATTTTTATCGTCCCTTTTCCATTATCAAACCTACACTTCTAATAAATTTCAAACCATTCTGCATTTTCCCCATTCCCTTCGTATAAGAAATGGGAGAAAGAATAAGTCTGGATTTTCCCAACAGCTATTTTGAGTTTAATAAACTCATTTTCTATTTCTTCAGGGTCAATTTGTGCCTGAGCGAATTCCCCAAAAACATTGTATAACTCTATCCAGTTTGAATGATTAAAATCTGTTTTTACTTTAAATACTATTTTGTTAAGGCGTTGTTTCGTTAGATCAGCTGGCAGTTCTTTCGTGTTCTCTGTTTTGCTATTTTGTTTATTTGGTGTAACCAAATCAATAATATATGGTAATAATAAGTTACCTACTACAATTATTAGTATTGTAATAACTATTATTTCGATTCTTACTATTCTTTTTTCCATATTTTCATGTTTCGTTTAGTGTTTTTTAATGCCTTGTTATTTATTATTGTTCATTAATTTGTATTAAATAATCTAACATTACGTCTTTGTCATTCTTATCTGGTTCCATATTATATTGTCTCAGTAATTCTGGGTAGTCCTCTAAAAGGTTTCTTAGCCGACCTCGGTTCATTGGCTTTGCTAACCTGAAGGATGTGTCGAGAATATATAAATCTCTTAAAGCTGCTACTGTGCCTCCAACAATAGCACCATTGACAGCCCCCATCGAATTTCTCTCTGAAGAAAGTCTTGCGGCCTTACCATTTGAAACTGGTCCAAAAAAGACTAAAAACTCTCCTTCTGAAATAACTTTAGCATACCAGGTTTGAAGATAATGCTGATAACAATTTAGGAATAAAGTGTCTCCAGTTGAAATAGCAAATATTTCCTTTTTAATTACATTTTTACTTACTCCCTGGCTAGTTATTTTGTAATCTGCTCCACCCGACATCGTAATATTGCTAGTAGTCCTTTTTTTAATACTGAAATCAAACGAAATCGATGGTGTTTTGTCTAATAATTCTGAATAGTTAGCATACCCACCTTTTGGATAACTACAACTTTGTGCTATAATAACTTTAAGTACAATTAAAAATGTAATAGTAAAAAGTGTTCGTTTCATTGATTTTTTTATTTCTGTGTTCTAGTTTATCACGCCACTGGAATGAAATTACCTCAATCAAATTGATGAATTTAATGGACGTTTTGTCTGATTTTATGATCCAAGTTACTATTAATGTTAATTCTAAATGGTCTTCTAAATTAACCCCACAATGTAAAAGTAATTATTTCCCTAATTCAAATTATTTGTAATCAATTCAAATTGAGTAGGGTAAATGATTATAAAGGGTTATTCATTCATTAAATGCTTGTTTTTTTCTCTCAGCAAGTTAAAAAAACCTCTTACCAATCCTACCATCTTACCAAAGGTTACCAAAGCTTCCAGAACTTACCTGGAAAAACCGGAGCCGTTGACCACCTGAAACCGGAGTAAATTGACCATGTATTTACGGAATATTAAGGATTAGTAACTATTTGTTTTTCTGCCATATATTGTTTTGAAATGTTTATCACATTGCATTATACATGGGTGGTCATTCAAACCGGCATGGGATGGTCAGGGTGGCCGATTTTTCCAATCAACAGAAAGACACGTAAATTCAATCAACTCTAAACCTTTCTTTAACTTTCTTGAAATAATTTCTGCTAATTGGAATTTGAAAGTGGTCGAATAGTACTTCATAACTACTTGTTGACTTTTTGTTTATTTTCTTAATGCCATTAATATTAACAATATGCGACCTGTGAACCTGAAAAAATAATTCTTCTGGCAAGCGTTCCAGCCATCTTTTCATTGTTTGATGGACAAGTCCAATAAAATGCTCTTTTGCGTACACTTTAGTGTAATCACCCATTGCCTCTATATGGTTAATAGAACTAACAGTTACAAATTGTGAAGAGTTTCGGTTACTGATTAGAATTTTATCAAATGGATCGAAGTTTATTTTCTTTTCAACTTTGCAAGGGTTGCCAAGTCGAATAATAGATTCTTTCAGTCGATTAGGATTAACAGGTTTAAGAAGGTAATCATGAGCATTTATCTCAAATGCACGGAGTGCGAATTTATCATATGCTGTAACAAAAATTGATTGATAGTTCCAATCCGTTTTTTCAAGTAAATCAAATCCTGTTTGTGTTCCTATATCAATATCAAGAAAAACTAAATCCGGCTTTAATCTTTCGATTATAACTGTAGCATCAGGAACTGAATTTGCCTGTCCCACAACTAAAATTTGACTAAACTCATTGAGGAGCCTTTTTAACTCTAATATAGCCTGTGGTTCTTCATCAACTATTATTGCTTTCCACGTCTTCATGTTTTTTTTCATACAGTTAAAATTACAGAGGTAATCACTTTATTGTCTTCCTCAATTAAACGAAATTGAAAATTCTTATCCAAAAAACCTAGTCTGCTTTTCAGGTTATCTATTCCAGTATTTGTAATGTCTTCCACAATTTTATCATAGTAAGTAGAAATTAGTTTTCCGATATTTGGAACTTTGATTATTGTTTTCATGATTTTCTTTGTTTTAAAAATCTTGCTAATATTCTAATTCATTGATTAGTTGTTAAATCTCTCTTTTTATTACTCATACCTCAAAGCCTCCACAGGGTTTCTGGTAGCTGCTCTCCAACTTTGCCAACTAACTGTTAGTAAAGCAATGCTTAAAGTAAGCAAACCTGCCAAAGCAAATATCCACCAACTTAATTCCGTTTTATAAGCAAATTTCTGTAGCCAACTGTTCATAGTATACCAGGCAATAGGAACAGCAATTACAAATGCTATGGCTACCCATAATACAAAACTTTTGTTGAGCATGATTAATATTTCTGACACCTTTGCTCCGTTTACTTTACGGATTCCTATCTCTTTTGTTTTTTGCCTTATAACATAGGAAATCAAGCCATATAAGCCTAGGCTTCCAATCAGAATAGCGATAATAGCAAACAATTGAATAAGCATAGATGTGTTCTTCTCTTCTTTATACAAATTAGCAATCTGTTCGTCAAAAAAAGTGTAATTCATTATGTCGTCCGGAAATACTTTATCCCATTCTGTTTGTATTATTTTTATGGGTTGCTGATTGCCCGACTGCTTTAAAATTGCAGGATTAATTTTAACAGCTATTTCATTGATGTTAAATGTAAGATTGCTAAATATTACATTTTCCATGCTCTTTTGTAATGATTGCGCATGAAAATCCGCAACTACTCCAACAATCCCAAATTTTGTTCCTCCAGATCCATATTCAAATACTTCACCAATGGCATCATTAGGGTTATTAAAACCAAGAAGTTTTGTCATTTTTCTGTTTACGACTACTTCGGCATTATTTTTTACGGTAGAATAATTTTGACCAGCAATAAATTTTAGTTTGTATAAATTGAGATAATCTTCATCTGCAGTTTTCAGGTTTCCGAAATACTCATCTTTTTCGATGGTAGGATAATTTATAACATTGTTAACTTTCCAATCAGCCAAGGGGCTTCGGGTTCCAAAACTCACCATCTCAATACCTGGATGTTTTAATAGTTTTGCTTTAATTAATTTTAGTTTATCCTCATCTGAATTGGGTAAAGTGGCCAAGAATATCGCTTCTTTATCAAATCCTAAATCTTTATTCAAAAAATAGTTTAATTGCCGGTTCATTACTAAAGCTCCTATTATTAGGATAAGTGAAATAGTAAATTGAATAACAACTAAGGTTCGTCTTACAGATAAAGACAGGGATGAAGTTTTTGAGGAAGCCGAGCTTTTTAGGGCCTCATTGGTACCCATTTTGGCAATAATCGTTGCAGGATACAAACCAGAAAGCAATCCAATAGTTGTTGCAAAAAGAATTAAATAAATTAGTGTGATGGGATTTACCAGAAGATCCAAATTCAAATGATATCCAATAATATCTTCAAGGTAAATTAAAAGGAAATAAGCAATGATAATTCCAATTAAAGCAGCAATATAGGATATGAAAACAGATTCAAAAAGAAACTGAAAGATAGATTGTGATTTGTTTTCCCCAAATATTTTCCTGACTCCAACTTCTTTAAATCTCTTAGTAGCCTGAACGGCTGATAGATTAGTAAAATTGATCGAAGCGATTAGTATGAGAAACAGACCAATAATGCCAAGTATTATTAAATTATTTTTAGATACTTGTCGCTTATTATAGTTATTACACATCCCCGAGTGCAATTCAGAAAGTGGTTGAAGTACATATCTCTGATCGATAGCATTGTTTTTCTTATTGTACTTAAGAAAGAAAGCTGGTAACTGATTTTCAAAATTTGTTACAGATAATTCGTCCGATAAAAGTACATAGCAATTGGTTGCTGAGTTGCCTTCTTGCCAGTCTACTCCATCTTTAAAATAAGAATTTGATATGGTCTGATCTTTATAGTTTGCAATAATTTCGAATGGGAGATCCGTATTCTTGGGAGGATCTGCTATAATCCCACTAACTTGCAAAGCACTTATGTTATTTACAACTAAAATACGATCTAAGGCTTCTGTAACTTCATTTGCAGATAAATTAAAATACTTCTGTGCAAGCGAAGAGCTAATAACCACACTTCCCTATCAACAATAGCTGTGGAAGGGTTACCTGCTAAAAACTTAAAATCAAAAACATTAAAAATATTGGGTTCTGCATAAACCATACCGGTATTTTCCTGGTATTTTTGGATGTTTCCATTGTCATCTTCTATACTTATCTGAGCTTTAGCAGCATAGAAAGTCATTACTGCATCTATACCTGAAAAATCAGTTCTTAAAGCTTCTCCCAATGGATGCACCTGAGCTTCATAATATTTAATCCCTTCTATTGGATCTTTGTATTCATTAATTAGCCGATAAACATTTTCGTAGTTTTTATGATAACTATCGAAACCAGATTCGTAGTCGATAATTTTATAGATAACCAAACTGCATCCAATACCAATAGCCAAACCACCAATATTAATTGCTGCAAAAGATTTATTAAAACTTATGTGGCTCCAAATGGTTTTGAATATTGTTTTAAACATGATTATGCATTTTGATTTATTTATATCATTTCAATGATTCGACACTACTCATAGCGCAATGCTTCAACCGGATTTCTTCGTGCTACTTTAAATGTCTGAGAACTAACTGTTATCAGGGCTATTAGCAAAGCCATAATTCCTGCCAATGCAAATATCCACCAACTTAATTCAGTTTTATAAGCAAAAGCCTGTAGCCA
>Ga0164315_10001977_pt1 | contig 15596 bp, 12 predicted proteins | sample GuaBasSedimGuay6_FD_113737 | JGI IMG/M metagenome (GOLD analysis project Ga0164315, IMG submission 113737) | Subseafloor sediment microbial communities from Guaymas Basin, Gulf of California, Mexico - Guay6, Core 4569-2, 0-3 cm | ecosystem: Environmental > Aquatic > Marine > Hydrothermal vents...
CGCCTCTTAAGCCAAAGCCATCCCCCACACCACTTCTATACAATCGTTGCTAATTAAGTAATTTCCGTTCCTGGCAAAGGGCAGTCCACCTAAAATACATTCAAATCAAGTAAGGGTTTTTCTGCCGACAACTGTCTTAGTTTATAGGCCGTGACAGCGGGGAGCAAACATACTGTAGAGAAGCCGGCAGATAAGGTTTATCTGCTTTTTGGATGGTGAAGAGATCCCTCATAGTACAGACAACACAGGTGGATGAAAACACCTCAGTTATATATTCAGATCATCTTAAAAAAACGTGTTCTATGAAAAAACTATCCTTTCTGCTGCTTGGCTTCCTGTTTGTTTCAAATGCTCTTTTTTCGAACGGTGTAGCCATAAAAAATGCCCAAACCTCCGAGTACTTCCGCTTACTTTCTTCGGATGTGGAAGTGACTGTCTACGACCAGATCGCCATTATTGTGACCACACAAAAATTTCTGAACAATACCGGTGAGAAAACAAAAATCAAGTACGCCTTTCCTCTGGCAGAGGGTGCCAATGGCACAGGGCTGCGCTGGAAACTCGGCAACACCTGGTATGCTGCCAACATTTCGCCTTCGCCGCAGGATACGACCCTTCCGGGTGGTGGTAATGGCAATGAAGCCCTCCAGGAATTTCTGGGGGCCACACCCCTGTTCTTTAACCTGGAAGACTCCATAGCCATGGACTCCATTCTGACTGTGGAGCTAACTTATGTGCAGCTCCTCCCGTACGACTTTTACCGGGTTGATTTTTTTTATCCGAATGATTACAGCCTGATTCAGGATGAAGCACTCAATTATCAGCACATTCATTTCTTGCTGGAATCGCAGCGAAAAATAACGAATATTGAGCTCGAAAGCCATACACCCGATTACATCAATTTTAACGACAGCACGGCTGAATTCGAATTTGATGTATATGAAACAACCGCCGACCTCGACTACAGGGCATACTACGAACTCAGCCCCGACGATTTGGGTTTATTCAGCTACAGCACCTACATCACCGACACGGCTTTTCATTGCGACTTATACGGAAACGGTTTCTTCACTTTCATTGTTGAACCCGATCCGCAAGCAGAGGTCATACAAAAAGTATTTACCCTGATCATCGACAGATCCGGAAGCATGTCGGGTAACAAAATTATCCAGGCAAGAGATGCCGCTTCCTACATTGTGAATAACCTGAATGAAGGTGACTATTTTAACATTGTGGACTTTGCCACGTATGTTTCCAGTCTTTTTGAAGACCATGTGGCCTTTGATGCGTCTTCACAAGCGCAGGCATTAAACTATATTAACGGTATGTATGCCGACGGCTCAACGAATATTTCCGGAGCCTTCTCCACGGCCATTCCTGATTTTGCTTCAAATGATACAACCCTGGCCAACATCATCATATTCTTTACCGACGGGGAAGCAACTACCGGTTTGATCGGCACAGATGAAATTCTGGCTCATATCCAGGATCTGATCACGATCAATGAGGTCTCTAATCTCCAGATCCATACCTTCGGGATAGGCGATTACACAAACGAATCCTTACTATCGCAAATCGCTTCTCAAAATAACGGCCTCAGCGAATTCCTCGGCAATGATGAACTGGAAGAGGTGATCACTTCGTTTTACCGGAAGATCCGAAACCCTGTTTTGATCAATACACAACTGTCGGTTGATCCCCCATTGGTCACGCAAATCTTTCCCGATCCGCTCGACAACCTCTACCTTGGCCAGCAGTTAATTGTAGTCGGTCGATATGATGAAGCAGGTACGATAAATGTAACCTTCAGCGGGGACGCCTTCGGACAGCCGCAATCATATCAATACACCGTTGACCTGGCGGATACAACAATACCGACGTACCAGTTTCTGACCAAGTTATGGGCTAAAAAGAAAATGGACAATCTGTATATTTTATACCATACGTTCGACCCCGAATCGCCTGAAGCTGAAGAAATTGAGAATATGATCATCGACATCAGCATCTGTTACAATGTGATAAGCCCGTTCACTTCCTATACAGGAGGCGGCACTGTGTTTATTGAAGATCCGTTTGAGGAAGAGGCAGCCTATGGCGACAAGTTATGTTATGCCTATCCTAACCCCTTTACTTCTGAAATAAACATCCATTTTATAGTTAATGAGCCGGCATATGAAACCGCGACTTTACGCATATTTGATTCGTTCGGCCGGTTAATTGATGTGGTTGCCGTTCAGCTAAACGGAAAAGGGGAATACCAGATTCTCTGGAACGGAACCAACCTGGAAGGCATACCGGTTCCTTCGGGCTATTATTTTTATACAATTCAGTACAATAAGCAAATCCTCAAGGGGAATATGATTAAACTGTAAAATGAGCTACCTCACCGAAAACTGGCGAGGAAACACATCAGACATTTTATTTTAGCGATGCAGGCATCGGGGTATAAATCTCATCTATCCCGATGCGCTGCGTTATCGGAATCCGGTCAACTTACAGATCAATGCCATGTGGCCACTTCTGACAAAGGGTTAAGCATTCGCTTTTCATAATCGCGCAAACATTTCTGATCTTGTATTCCGGCAAAATAGTAACTTTGTAAATCAAACATAAAAATTACGCTATCCATGACCGGTAAATTTCCTTTCATTAAAGCTGTTTCCATTGTATTGAGCATTGTGTGGTACCTGCAGTGGTTTTTTCTGGCAGTACTCATTGTCATTTCTGTTTTGATCGCCACCGATAACTCCATTATTAATACCGATAAGCTGGAGGGTTTTCACATACAGTTTGCCCGCCTGGATATTCAGAACACAGCTTCTGCTGACGATGCGCAAAGCAATGTGTTTTTAACGAACGGCGAAGGACGGCTCCACATAAAAGATGCCGGTTATAATTTTATCTACCTCCGGCTGCTGAGTGTATTTATCGACACCTTGCTTTATATATTCATTATTTATATGCTGAAGAAAATATTCGCCGGTGTAAAAACAGGTGTGTTTTTTACCAGGCAGAATGGTATTTATATAAAATACATTGCCTACGCCATATTAGGCCTTGCGTTAATACCAGAGATCATTAATTATTTTGTAAACCTGCACATTTCTGAAACACTGGTTATTGAAGGGATCGTTTTTAAAGCCCGGTTCGGATTTGATTTCCGTACAGTGTTCCTTGCCTTGCTCATTTTTGTGATTGCCAAAGCATTTATTCGGGGGGCCGAATTAAAAGAAGACCATGACCTAACTATTTAATTCAGGAGACCATGCCCATAGAAGTTAACCTTGATGTAATGCTTGCCAAACGCAAGATGACGCTGACAAAACTCTCCAACAGCATTGATATCACCATCGCCAATCTCTCCATTTTGAAAAAAGGAAGAGCCCGGGCTATCCGCTTTTCGACCCTGGAAGCAATCTGCAAAGAACTTAATTGCCAGCCTGGGGATATACTGCGCTATATCCCGGAAGACGGTGAGGAGTAACACACACCAGATATCTTCCCGTTTCAGTAATTTACACCAACGCAGGTAAATCTCTTCGGCATTTCTTCGCTGTTTATTAACCTTCTGATAGCTGTTGCAGGCAAGAAGGAACCGCAGGTGCTTAAATTATACTGCTGAGGAGGTACAACTCAAAACATCTCCGGGTTTTATTGAAATGTTATTAATTATACCACATTACATTTTGATATAACGATTATTTTTTATTATTTAGCGGTAAAATTTTATCGATAAGCAATAATGTATTATGAACATCACAATTAAGAAGCCGCTTGCCGGTATCCTGGCATTTCTTATCATCTTATTAACAATGCCCTTAGGGCACGCATTGATGATCATGACCGAGCATGTTTTTGGCAAAGCCTATGTTTTTCAGGCAGCCTTTGTTATGGGTCTGTTAGGATTAGTGCTGCTGATTTTGGGTATGAAAACGCAAAATGAGACGAAAGCAACATTTTTGGGCCTGTTTGCGGGCTTACTGATCTGGACCGGATGGATCGAGTTTTCATTTGTGTTCTTCGCTCATCACCTCAACATCCAGCCATTGATTGAAAACGGTGAAGTGGTGACCAAACCCGAATATTTGATTTTGCCGTCATCGATAGGCTTTCTTTCTGTCATATTTATCTACTTCCTGTTTAACCGCCACACACAGTGCAATTTTTTCAGGTGGTTGCAGCGAAATCTCCGAATGAAATTCGTTCACAGAAAACCCGTTGAAAAAGACAGACCGATAGCGTTAATTACAACTACCGAGATCATCACCATTCTCTGGACATTTTACATTGCCCTGATGCTGATTTATGACAACAGGATTTTCGGGGACCGCCATCCGGCAACCTATATCTTTGCCTTTGGCTCCTTGTTATGGTCCCTGTACCTGTTTGTCAACCTTCTTAAGATTAACAATATAGCCTATGCCATCAGATATGGCATACCGGTGGTGATCATTTTCTGGAATGTTGTGGAGATCCTGGGAAGATGGGACATATACAACGAAATATGGGTGCAACCTTTGGAACACAAGGTGGAGATTCTGTCCATATTCATAGTCCTTGTCTTATTGATGGCCATACTTTTCTATGAAAGCAAGCACAAAAAGTCAAAATAAACCAAATCATTAAAAGGAACAGGTTCGACGAAACGAAGCAAGCTTTAATTATATAACAGAAATAAAAAAATACAATTCACATAATTAAGTCACTTTAATAAAATAATATGAAGATCAAAAAATTAACCGGAGCGCTTTTAATAGGAAGCATTATATTCATAGCAGCGTGCAGCAATTCAGGTGCAAAAAAAGAAACAAACGCAGAAGAGCCTAAAGATGCGCAGGCTGTAGAAACCGTAGTAAACGAAGAACTTCCTGTGACAAGGATACCCAACAGCCCCGAGGGTGCCGAGGCCTATTTTTCACCGGATGACCAGTCGATGATCTTTAACGGGAAAACCGCTCACGATGAGCATCATATGGTATATACCATCAACATCGACGGTACCAACCTGACACAAATAAACGACAGGGGAGCTGATGCCTGTTCCTTTTATCATCCTGACGGAAAAAGTATTATCTGGACCTCGACACGCGACAACCTGGATATGCCTCCCGGCAACTATTCTGATCCAAAGAACTATCCTCAGGGAGCCGAACTTTACACCTCGGACCTCGATGGAAGCAATGTAAAAAGACTGACCAACAATAAGTATTACGATGCGGAAGTTGCTTACAGCCCCGACGGCACAAAAATCCTGTTTGGCCGCCAAATTGACGGCAAAATGGATTTATGGCTCATGGATGCCAACGGTACTAATGAACGCCAGGTAACGTTTACAGATGACTGGCAGGAAGGCGGCGCTTTTATCATGCCGGATAATGAAACGATACTCTACCGTGCCTGGAAAAGAGAAGACGAAGGAAAACGCTCCAAAGACATGCAAATTTTTACCATCAAAACCGATGGCAGCGATTTCAAACAGATCACCTTCGAACATGGCACACACTGGGCTCCATATCCATCACCCGATGGCAAATATTTTGCTTATGTAAAAATACTTCCCCCGCACAACTTCGAAATTTTTATCCGAAATCTGGAAACCGGTGAAGAAAGGCAGCTTACCTTCAATGAATCTTTTGACGGCTTTCCTGTTATTTCACACGATGGTAAAACGCTGGCATTCTCCTCAGGAAGAGATGCAAACGGTGAACGGAAACTCTATTTATATTTAATGGATATCTCCAGTCTTAATTTGTAAAAAAGAAGGAAGACATCAACATGAAGAACATCACGAGTAAACACTTACCATACTGGTTATTCTGAGTGTTGCCCATGACTTAGTAAACAGAGAAAAAAATCTTACTTTTACAGAGGCGGACCCAAAAGAAAAAACAAAACCAACAAGAAGGAGCATGGTGAAACATAGCATTGGACAATAACGGTTGATATTATGAGTAACGGTAAACGTGACGTATTGCTCATTCAACCTGAGGAATAAGCTGACAACAACATTTGTCATCATTAACAAGAATAGTATAAATAGTAAAAATCAGAAAATAATGAAAAAATCAATCATCTACATTTTATTACTGGCCTTTGCCGGTTTTGCTTTTAAAAGTGACAAACCTGCTTATGTATTGTACGACCAACAGGGAAAAACGGTTAAATATGAAAAAATGATCAAAGACCTGGCGCAGGCAGACATCGTATTTTTCGGCGAATTGCACACCGACCCCATTGCCCACTGGATGGAATATGAAATTACGGTTGACCTGTATAAAGTAAAAAAACAAGATCTTATCATCGGGGCCGAAATGTTTGAAACTGATAACCAGTTGCTGATTGACGAGTACCTGGCCGGCTTTTATCCGGACAAGAAATTTGAAGCTGAAGCAAAACTCTGGGGCAACTACAAAACCGATTATAAACCCGTTATGGAGTTTGCAAAAGACAGCGGTCTGCGGTTTATCGCGACAAATATTCCGCGCAGATATGCTTCGGTAGTACATAAAAAAGGCTTTGAAGGATTAGATGAGTTAAGCGATGAAGCCAAGGCGCTGATCGGTCCGGACCTTGTAGAGTTATACGACCCGGAAGTGGCCTGCTATGCCAATATGATGAACATGATGGGCATGGGTGCCCATGTGAACGAGAATTTCCCTAAGGCGCAGGCGGCAAAGGACGCCACTATGGCGCATTTCATCCTTGAAAACTGGTCGGAAGGAAAATTACTTTTTCATTTTGACGGCGCCTACCATTCAGATAATTTTGAAGGCATTCTGTGGTGGATAAATAAACTCAGACCGGGACTGAACATCAAAACGATCAGCACTGTCTATCAAAAGGATGTGGAGAAACTGGATGAAGAAAACATCGGCAGAGCGAATTATATATTTGCCATCCCCGAAACCATGACACAAACCAACAGATAATTAATTTCAACTAAAAGAAGGATACATTAACGACCTGGCAATAAGTATGAATCAACAACCCTGACGATATAGTTTTACAATTTTCGGATTACATTTCTAATAAAAGCATCAATCTAAAGCAGATATTATGAAACAGCAGTATTTAGGCATTATACTTTTACTAATAGGATTTGCAGTTTACGCACCTGAGCTGAACGCGCAACAAAAAACGGAGTTAAAAATAATAGACGAGCAAACCTCAGAACCCTGTGCCTTTTCCAATGTTGTTTTATATGATAGTCATAACAACTATATCGGGGGAACTGTTTCCGATATAGACGGACATGTAGAAATTGATATAAAAGAAAGAACAAAAGTTGTCATCTCATCAATTGGCTACCAGAAGCTTACCGATACCGTTAGTCCCGGCGAAAGCAAAACCATAAAACTTGCCGTGGATTATGTGGGTCTGGAAGAGGTAGTGGTTACAGGTCAGTACGAACCGAAGAAAGCAGACCAGTCAATCTACAAGATTGATGTCATCAACTCAAAAACACTTACCGAAAGAGGAGTAAACAACCTGGCTGAAGCCCTGTCGAACGAAACGGGTATCCGCCTTGTAGTAGATCCTTCAACCGGTACGTCAATCGAGATGCAGGGAATGGGTGGTGAGAATATTAAATACCTGATAGACGGCATACCAATCGTAGGACGTGTTAACGGTGACATCGACCTGTCGCAGATAAACATGGAAAATGTGGATCATATCGAAATTGTTCAGGGGCCCATGTCGGTGGTGTATGGAACGAGTGCGCTGGCAGGTGTTATAAACATCATTACAAAACAAAACACCAAAGCCCGGAACATTCTAAAGGCAAACACATACGTCGACACCAAGAACAATTACAACTTCGGCATATATGGCTCAATAATACGGGGAAAGAACTCTATAACGGTTTCCGGTAACAGGGATATGTTTCAGGGAATCGATATAAACCTGAATGTGGATACGATCAAATTTCCGTCGGGCAAAGACCGCTACATGGAGTTTAAACCTAAAAGAGTTTACAACGCCGAAGTGGAATATGCATACAGGAACAAACATCTCCAGTTTAAAGTAAGATCTCAGTACATGAATCTGCTGCTGAAAAATTATTCCAACCCCACCCCTATGCTCATTGCCTATGACGCCGATTATTATACTACGCGTTCCATTAACAGCATTACGGTAAGCGATCAGATATCGAGCTCTGTATCGTATAATATTATAGCTGCTTACACTTACTACGGCAGAACTACAGATAACATCAGTTCCGATTTATCTACCCTGGAGAAAGTGGTAACAAGCTCGTCACATACGGTTTTTAATAATATGATGACACGTGGAAATTTCACGCACGCAAGAAAAGGCTCGGTCATCTCCTACCAGTTTGGCTGGGATATTAATTACGAAACAGGCCAGGGTGATAAAATTGAGGACGGAGCTCAGATGGGCGATTTCGCCGCATTCGTCAGTCTGCAATACACACCCGTTAAACAACTGACCATTCAGCCCGGATTGCGGCTGATTTATAATACGGTGTACGGGGCACCGGTCATTCCGTCCCTCAATCTTCAGTGGAATATCATTGAAAGCCTGAATTTCCGCATATCCTATGCCAGAGGATTCAGGGCACCTTCTTTAAAGGAGCTTTATTTAGACTTTAAAGATTCTAATCATAATCTGGAAGGAAACAAAGACCTGAAAGCTGAAACAACAAATAGTTACAATACAACTTTAACCTATAAATATGGTAAAAACAAACATCTGTTCAAATTCGAACCCAGTTTCTTTTATAATGACGGGAAAAATGTTATCTCATTAATTGTAACAGATGTTGAATCGAATTCGGCAACCATGGTCAACCTGGGCGGAAGAAGAACTTTTGGCGGAGTTATCAGTGCCTCGTACATGCACTTTATCGGTTTAACAGTAGGCGCAGGATTCGGTTTTACCGGAGAAACATTTGATTACGAAGGAGACGGAGAGTATGCACCGGTTGTTTACTATAACAATTATACGTTTAATGTAAAATACAACCTGAGGAAGTACAAACTGATTTTTATGGCCAATCTCAAATATTACGGCAAAACACCTTCTTTAGCTGTCGATTCGGACACGGAACCTGCCGAATACTACCAGGTATATACCGATCCGTTTGGAGACCTGGAAGTTTCTATAACAAAATTATTCTGGAAAAACAGACTGACATTGGTGCTGGGAGGCAAAAACCTACTGAATAATTATGAACGAAGAACTTATGGATACAGAGGGGAAGCATACGAATATTTAGGACCGATGAACTACGGCAGGACCTTCTTTTTTAAACTGCGGATAAAACTGTCAAATTAGACACAACTTGTTCTGAATGAAAAGAAAAAGCAATAATTTTGAATAGAGTTAGCGACATGATAATTGATAAAATACCTGACTACAAATGAAACGTACAGCGATGAAGAATATAATATTGACAGGAATTACAGCACTTGTTTTAACGTCTTGCTTTAAGGATATCGATACAGTGCCTTTGGAAAAGACAATTGAAAGCACATTTACGGTTCAAAACAGTATTAAGACAACGCAAACGTATTATTACTTCTATGAAAACACAGCTCAGGAGGTAAGCACATCCTCGCCAAGAAGCTGGGACCTGGCCTTTGAGTCGGCTGGGGAAGGAAGCAAAGTGTTGCTGGGATGGGCCACCGGATCGCGAGCGCATAAAACAGGAAAATACAACATCACCGAAGTAAGTCAGGATGAAGTTCTGGATTACATCAACAACTCCGATGAGTGGACATTCGATGATCCGGCTTATACAAACTACCCCGATTCGCTGAGTCTGCAAAACTGGGAAGACGGTGAAGTGTACGTGCAGAGCAGGGGCGTTGAAAGTGACAACTATTACCTCATACAATTTGTGGAGGAAACGGATGACTCCTACACGTTCAATTACGCTAAAGCTACTGACAACCAGAACATCCAGACGTATATAATAAACCGGAGTGACGGATTGAATTACATCTATTTTTCGTACGATGAAAATGCCACCGTATCCGTCGAACCGCGGACCATTGAATGGGACATAGTTTTTACGCCTTACCTGGGCTGGTGGGAAACACTTATCCCCGGAGAATATGCGCCTTACACGCAAAGCGGTGTATTAATAAACAATGAAGGTGGGGTGAGAATTGCTCAGATATTTGACGAGAATATTGATTTTGAAGATATCGACTCAACCTATATTGCTACAAGTGAATTTACCGACTGGAAAGGCGCCATCGGTTCGAACTGGAAAATACTGGGCGAAGTTGGCTCCGGAAATTTATACGAAATGGATCCGAAAAAGAAATATCTTCTGAAAAAATACGATGCACTGAACGGGGTTTCCAAATACTTTAAACTTCGGATAATTGATTATAAACTCAACGGTGAAGATCATCATCCAACCGTAGAGTTCAAATTCCTGGCAAACGAATAAAGAAACAAGAGCACACACCTCTGTAGAGAACAGGGGCAAAGAATTCTCTAAAATCAAACTTTAAAAGAAACCGGGCAGCCGGCTTATACACGACAATGAGCTGCAAATAAAAAAATCCATATGAAGAAAGCATTTTATTTACTGAGCCTCCTGATAGTTGCAGGACTGACCTCTTGTCAGAATGGCGACAAGCAAGATAAATTACAATTAATTGCCGGTACAGGCAGCCCGGGTTTTGCCGACGGAGCGCATGCTGAATTGTTTAAACCGATAAGATTAGCCGTTTATAAAAATAATTCAATCCTGTTTGCCGACATCAACAACCACGCCATCCGGTTTGTTGACCAAAACGGTGACGTAACAACCATAGCCGGTGGACCCGATAAAAAAGGATTTGCAGATGGCAATGCAGATACGGCAAAATTCAGCAATCCGCACGGCGTTGCGTACACCCCAAAAACCAATACCATATTTGTGGCCAGTGCCAGCAATCATGTGATCAGAGAGATCACTGAAGCTGAGGATGGCACATTTACCGTAAAAACTATTGCCGGAATACCCGGGGAAACCGGCTATAAGGACGGCTCTGTTGATTCAGCGCTGTTTAACTCACCCCACGGTGTTGTGGTCAGAGATGATGGTTCTTTGGTGGTTATTGATATTGGCAACGCTAAATTAAGGCTGATCAAAGACGGAATGGTTTCTACAATTGCCGGTAACACAGATGACGATCCGTTGAAAGTAGATTTTTTCTATCCGATCGACCTTGCTCTTGACGGTGATGACGTTTTAATTGCCGATGCCGGAAATCATAAAATTTTCAGAATCAAGCCCGGAATATCTGCCGAAACAGTTCAGTTAAATGATACCCTAAATACACCCCACGGCATTTCAACAGATGAAAACGGATCCATCTACATCGCCGATATGGGAACAAATCGTATTCTCAGAATTGATAAGGAAGGTAACTTTTTCACGCTGGTTGATGCAACAACGGATACAACCTCTGTTTCGCATCTGAAAAAACCTGCTGCCGTATTATACAACAAGAGCTTTCTTTGGATTGCCGATTTGAACAACCATCAGCTAAAACGGTTGGATTTACGCGACTAAGCCTTCAATACAACAAAAACACTTATTAGCCGGCAGGGAGTTAATGAGCTAAAAGTTAGTCTAAGATCTTTTGCCGGAATTTGTCTTAAACAACTTTTTCTTCCCGTCAACAAAAAAAGTCTCTCCATAATCTGAAGAGACTTTTTTATACTTATCAATTAATTACTTACGGCAGCGGTGTAATTGCACCAACATAATTTATTGTTAAATTTTTCGTTCCTGTTTCGGTAAACTCACCTGTTTCCCAGTCCCATGTACCAACAGACAGGATCATGTCTCCGGTAATTTTATAAACGCCTGTCTCTACTTCTTGTATAACCAGGTCAGAAGAGCCTGTTTTCCCAATGGAAGTCCACGCATACGCCATCCCGGCATAATCTGCTGTATATCCCTGGTCATAATTCCCTTCAGTAAAATTATCACCATACATGCTCTCCCAGGTATATGTTCCAGCTAAATCGCCCAGTCCTTTGTTAGGATATAATTTCAATAAATCAGGGTTATCCTGACCATCTACGGGAGTTAACAACCTCAAATACGGATCGCCACCCATTGATGACTGATACCAGAAGACATCACTGGTGATGCTATATTTAGTATCATCTAACATGTAGTGATTGTCAGGTGCATTAACGACAATAGTCTGTTCCGTTAAATTACTTCCATCACCGTTAGTGGCTGTCAGTTTAACCGTTACTGCACCAGCTGTCATAAATACTACCTTTGGGTTAGCTTCTGTAGACACCTGATTGTTCCCAAAGTCCCACAAATAGCTATCAGCATCCGTTGAAGTGTTGGTAAACTGAACTTCTTCGTACTGCCTTACATCAGACGGCTCATAAGTAAAGCCTGCAGTTGGCAGAACTTCTTTCTTACAACCGTCAAAAGCAAGGATAAAAATCATTGCCAGGATTAAAGCACTTCCTGTTTTCATTAAATTCTTCATATTAAAAAAGTTTAAGTGTGAAAATTGTATTAATTATTAAAATTATAAGCATTTCCCTAGACTCTATGCAAAGATAGAAAAAAAATCAATTATTTATCGTATTTCGATGATATTTTATCTTTTATCAACAAAGTATTGATACTTTGTTGTCAAAAATAACGAGCGTATTGCCTGATTAGTATAAATTCTGCAAATAACAGACACACTTTAAGTTAAATTAGTTGCAATAGTTGTGCCAGCTTCACCTGCTTTTTCATAGCAAAACTTGAGAACAAAGCAGGCTACAGATTGTTTTAAAAGAAGCTTTGTCGTGTCAGGCAAATGCCTGTTCATTCTTTGAAGCACCTCACTATAATAAGTCAATTCCCAGCTCCCGGGCCAATGCCTTCATCACCTCTGTTGCCTTGCCCTGCAAAAAAACATCTGTGATGTTATATGTGTAATGAGACGGCTCGATGTTGACTTCTATAATCTTTGCCCCGTTACTTTTTGCCATCAAAGGGATCTGGCTGGCGGGCATGATCTCTCCCGTTGTTCCGATCACAAGGAACACATCTGCCTTCTGTGCCGCTTCCACCGATTTCTGATAAGCCCCCGACGGAATACCTTCGCCAAAAAAGATAAAATCGGGTTTTACCAGGCCACCGCAAGCCACACAACTCACCGGAAGTGTATCCAGGTCAATCTCATGCACTGCATGACGTTTTCCGCAGTCAATGCATACAAGTTCCCGCGAACTGCCATGAAACTCATACACTTCGCGGCTGCCTGCTTCCTGGTGCAGGTTATCGATATTCTGGGTGATTATATTCTTCAGCAGGCCGGCCTGCTCCATAATAGCCAGAACTATATGCGCTTCATTGGGTTGCGCTTTGCCGAAAAAATCGTAAAAGATCTCCCTGATCACTTTCCATGAGGCCTCCGGATTGTTGTGGAAATAATCTATATCCAATACGACAGGGTCGTACTTACTCCACAGGCCTGTCTCTCCTCTGAAAGGGGGGATACCGCTTTCGACAGAGATACCGGCTCCGGAAAAAGCCGTTGTATAGGTTGACTTTCGCAACAACTCTGCTGCTTCGCTCAGTGTTTTATACATACGTTCTAATTTAAAATCTATACCCCGCTTTAAGCTTCCCGCTTAAAGGAATACCTCTTCCCATACATACCATATGTATATGATTGGTCATGATTACATATTCATAAATATCTAACCCCTTATTGGTTTGACAGTATTTTAAATTATTAATGATGAAATCAAAATATATCTGTCGAACGAAAATATCTATCCAGTCAACAATGGTCATTGTAATAAAAAATAATTCGTCTGACAGCTTCGCTGTTTTACTCATTAAAATCAGGTAATAATGTATTTATTTAATGTTTCAGAAACAAATATAAGCAACTTTGGGGTGGTTTTATTTTGATAGATGTCACAAACTGAATCAGGTTTGGTGTTCTATTGGTTCTTCAGGCTGGACGCCTGAAGCGGGATAAACGTTCAACCGGCCTTTTTTTAATTAAATTTGTGATTTCATAAAACCTGCACCAAATGAACAGATACTTAACGATTCTAGCCCTTTTCCTGATTTCATGCACTCCCGTTTTACAAGCTCAGCAATCTTTCCAGAACGTTGCCGCAGCTATGGGCATTTCCGGACAGACGGGGCTGGGACATGCCGTGGGCTGGGGGGATATTGACAACGACGGTGACCCCGACCTCGGAATTTCTAACCAGGAAGGCGACGGATTCTGGTTTTACCGGAATGACGGTGACCACTTTACCAACATCACAGCATCAGGCGGATTGGGCATCGTTCCTGGCGCCAATAAGATCATCATAGCGGAAGTAACAGGGGATGAATTCAATGACCTGATCATACGTACAAGGAGCAGCACACAGTATCTGTTTGAAAGCAACGGTGACGGCACCTTCAACAATATTACTACCGGTTCGGGCATTGCCGGGGCCGCTGTTTATAACATCGCTGATTTTGATAATGACGGGAATACCGACCTGCTGTCAGTAGCCAATAACTATTATTCCATTCTGTACGGTAACGGTGACGGAACGTTCCAACCGGCACAGAACATCGTACCGTACATCACTTTCTGGGGAGTGGCTGTTTTTGATTACGACCGCGATGGGTTTATGGATTTCTACGCAACAACCTATAACGGTGAAGAAAACATCCTGATGCAAAACAATGGTGACGGCACATTTACCAACACGACCATTGCCGCAGGACTCTCTTATCCCGATGCTGCTCATGCCATTGATGCAGGTGATTTTAACAACGATGGGTGGATCGACATCTATCTCGGAAGTTACTCTCCCCTTCCCTGTAAACTGTTTAAAAACAACGGCGATGGTACGTTTACCGACATCGCCCCGATGGCAGGAGCCACAGGCCACAACGACACCCGCACTGTAGCTTTTGTGGATTACAACAACGACGGCTGGCTGGATATTTTTTCATCACACCATAATTTTTATTCGTATTCAAACACTATGCTTCGCAATAATGGTGATGAGACATTTACGGAAGTAGCTGTAAGTCTAGGCCTTTCGGGAGAATGGATCGGTGATTATTTTGGCCAGGGCTGGGCCGACTTCAACCGGGATGGCGCCATAGACCTGTTTGCTGCCGGACACATCGACAAATACCGCCTGTTCAAAAACACGAATTGCCCCAATTCATTTGTCAGCATGCAATTAAAAGGCATCCAGTCGAATCCCAACGGGATCGGTGCCCGTGTGGATGTATGGCTGGGAGGAGAGCGAATCTCACGAAACGTATTGCCCAACGGAGGCTTCCACGATTTCGGTAATCTGGAAGTGATTGCCGGCCTGAACGGGGCGTACTCGCTAGACAGCATCATCGTGTACTGGCCTTCGGGAATTACACAGAAACTGGGACATACAAACGGGGATGAATTCCTGACTATTATAGAAGACGAAACGACTGACATCGAACTGTTTACTGACAATATTAATGATCTTCTGCTGGCCATAACCCCTAACCCGGTATCTGACCGGGCTGTCATACACTGGCAGGTGATGCGTGAAAAGAATATCACGATCACGCTGGTAAATATACAAGGTCAGGA
>Ga0164315_10001979_pt1 | contig 15582 bp, 14 predicted proteins | sample GuaBasSedimGuay6_FD_113737 | JGI IMG/M metagenome (GOLD analysis project Ga0164315, IMG submission 113737) | Subseafloor sediment microbial communities from Guaymas Basin, Gulf of California, Mexico - Guay6, Core 4569-2, 0-3 cm | ecosystem: Environmental > Aquatic > Marine > Hydrothermal vents...
GAAAAATTTGAGAATGTAATTATTAAAGATGGGACATTACAATGGTATTCTATTAGCATTTCTTTTACTGGCTTAGATGGAAAATTAAGAACTGAACCATTGGATCTTGATCCAGATATTCTTTATCAACAAAGTAATTCAATTTCAAATTATAAACTGGTTCTAAACAAAATATCTACTGAACGGAAAAAGGAAATAATTTAAAAGATACCTAAAAATTTCAACTTAGATAAAAAATTATAAGAAGTGCAATTTAGCAAGATCATAGGGCAAAAAAACATAATTAATGGATTTATCAATACTGTTAAAACAGGAAGGATAAGTCATGCTCAATTATTACACGGCTCTGAAGGTTCAGGTAAACTTGAACTTGCTATTGCCTATGCTCAATATGTTTCCTGCACAAATAAATCAGATACAGATTCATGTGGTACTTGTCCATCCTGCAAAAAATATGAAAAGTTAATTCATCCTGATTTGCATTTTGTTTATCCGGTTATAAAAACAGAAAAATTTAAAACCCCGGTAAGCGATAATTTCTCTAAGGAATGGCGCTCATTTATTCTTGACCATAAACAACACCGACTAAATGAATGGTTAGAAATAATTGGAACTGAAGGTCGAAAAGTAGGAATTTTTGCACATGAGAGTTCTGAGATTATCAGAAAACTGAACTTAAAAACATTTGAATCGGAATATAAAATCATGATTATTTGGTTACCAGAAAAGATGAACCAGGCGTCGGCGAACAAACTTTTAAAAATGATTGAAGAGCCACCAATGAAAACAATCTTTTTGTTAGTTTCTGATTTTCCTGAGCAAATAATCAATACAATCAGATCACGTTCACAATTTGTAAAAATACCCAAAATTGACAATCAAAGTTTATCAGAAAAAATTGCTGAAACTTATCAATTGGAAAAAAATGAACTTAATAGAGTAATAAAATTAGGAAACGGCGATTATTTTAAAGTCCTTGATATAATTGAAGAAAGTGACAATGAAAAGTATCATTTTAAGCTTTTTATTGAATTAATGCGACTATCTTTTGCAGCAAAAATTATAGATTTAACAAAATGGGTTGATGAAATTTCCAACTTAGGTCGTGAAAAACAAAAAGGCTTTTTAAATTATTCATTAAAAATGTTTAGGGAAAACTTTATTTTAAATATTTCCCCTTCTGAAAAAGAAAAATTAAATCAATTTACAACTGATGAAGAGAATTTCTCATTAAAATTTTCTACCTTTATTCATCAAAATAATATATTTGATATTTACGAAGAAATCAATAAAGCACATTTACACATTGAAAGAAATGGTATGGACAAGATTATTTTTTTAGATCTTGCCTTAAAATTAGTAAAATTATTAAGACGAAAAGCTGCCTGATTTTGATTCAGGTATAGATTATTACGAAAGTTCCAAAATTCAAAATAGAAATAACAATTAAATTCTAAAAATTAAATCTCAATAATGATAAATAGTTCGACTTATGATATTTAGGAATTGTGATTTGCTTGTTTTTTTAAATTTTGACATTTGTAATTTATAAAAATTATTATGGAACAAATAATAGAAGCTAAATTTTACATCGGCATCCATACCTTTATTATTAAACAATATATATTTTTAAAACCATGGGATGCACTATACATAACACAAGAGGATGTAGCACTATATCAAACAACGGAAAAGACTGTAAAACTTCATGTGGGAAATTAAATGTTTTTAATTGGCTAGAAGATTTTCCTGAAGGGATTAATCCTCTGGATATTGTTGAAATACGATTTAAAAATACACGAAAAGACTTTTATAGGAACGTAAATGGGATTAAACTGGAAGAAGGTGATATAGTTGCTGTTGAAGCATCACCAGGACATGATATTGGTACCGTTTCACTTTCAGGTCAATTAGTATTACAACAATTAAAAAAGAATGCTGTTTCACCAACATCTGAATTCAAAAAAGTCTACCGCAAAGCAAAAATAGCTGATATCGACAAATGGCAAAATGCTATTGATCTGGAACATAAAACAATGATTAAAGCACGAGTTATTGCAAATGAGCTAAAGCTCAATATGAAAATTGGCGATGTGGAATACCAGGGGGATGGAAACAAAGCTATTTTCTATTATATTGCTGAAGAACGGGTAGATTTTCGGGAACTAATAAAAGTTCTGGCTGACGAATTTAAAATCAGGGTAGAAATGAAACAAGTTGGGGCCCGACAAGAAGCAGGGAGAATTGGCAGTATTGGTTCCTGTGGCCGTGAACTTTGCTGTTCAACCTGGATTACAAACTTTGTTTCGGTTACGACTACTGCTGCCAAAGATCAGGAATTATCTCTTAATCCTCAAAAACTGGCAGGACAATGCGGTAAATTAAAATGTTGCCTAAATTATGAACATGATTCGTATTTAGATGCGCAAAAAAGTTACCCTAGCACTTCGATCGTCCTGGAAACAAGGCAGGGAAGGGCTTTTCATTTAAAAACTGATGTGTATAAAAAAGTTATGTGGTATTCGTTTAATGAAAATGCAGCCGTAAATTTAACCGCTGTTTCCGTTGATCGGGTAAACGAAATTATTAAACAAAATAAAGAAGGAGAAATTGTTGATGAATTGGTAAAAAAAGAAATCCTTAACCCTGATTTAGGAATTGGATTTTCTGACGTGCTTTCAAAAGAAAGTCTAAACAAGTTTGATAAAAAAGGAAAAAGCAGGAAAAAAAGACATAAATCTTATCACCGAAACAAACCTTCAGATCAAAATAAGCAGAAATAAATTAGAATAGTTTTTTGATGTCAAACAAATATATTTCATATTTTATATTTGCTGTGGTAGTCCTAAGTGGATTATTTGCTTGCAAACAAAACAATTACTTTGAAAGTGTACTCGAATTACCAGAGAATAAATGGGAAAGTGATAAAGCTGCCGTTTTTGATTTCACTATTGATGATACACTGCAGGTTTATGATCTGGTTATAACAATTACCAATAGCAATAATTACCGAAATAGCAATCTTTGGCTATTTATCCACACGCACTCATTAAATAGTAAAATAGCAAGCGATACCTTAGAATTTATTTTGTCGGATGAAAAAGGTAAATGGTTGGGGGAAAAAGTTGGAAAAGGTTGGAAAAATAATCTTATTTATAAATCTCAAATTCGTTTCCCAAAAACGGGAAAATATTCAATAGAAATTATTCAAGGGATGAGAGATCTAAAATTAGATGGTATTGAACAGGTAGGTTTTATAATTAAAGAAACCCTATAGCCTGAAAAATCCAAATTTATATTAGAAAAAGTGGCGAAAAATAAGCTGGCAAAATTTAAAGAAATGCAGGGCTTTGATCATGTTTATCAGCCTTCTTATAGTGAAGTATTAGATAAAGATTATCACCTTAAAGGAAAATGGAAAGAATCTGTTTTTAATAATTCAAACCCTATTGTGCTTGAATTGGGCTGTGGAAAGGGTGAATATTCTGTTGGACTTGCAGAAAGATATCCAGAAAAAAATTTTATTGGTGTTGATATTAAAGGTGCCCGCTTATTCAGAGGTGCAAAAACAGCAATACAAAAAGGGTTAAAAAATGTTGCTTTTATTAGAACCAGAGTCGACTTTATTCAATCTTTTTTTGCAAAAAATGAAATTAGTGAAATCTGGTTTACTTTTCCTGACCCTCAACCTAAGAAAATAAGAAAACGGCTGAGTTCAACATGGTTTTTAAACCGTTATGTCCATTTTTTAGTAAATAATGCATTAATCCATTTGAAAACTGATAATAAATTATTCTATGAATATACGAAAGCTCTGGTTCATGAAAACAATTTTGAAATAAATTATTCTTCTGATAATGTATACAACAATCAAAACCTGCCAGAAGAAGTATTAAAGATTCAAACTTTTTATGAAAATCAGTTTTTGGCAAAAAATAAAAATATCCATTATCTGGAATTTCATTTAAACAACATACTTCCATTTACAGAACCAAAAGAATTTAATGATAAATTTGCAAAAGGATTTATTGATGTAAATTAATGATTGTGTTTCAATATTTATACAATCTCTTTTATTGAAGGATTATTTTCTTTATTGAATCCCTCTAAGAGGTTGTTTGAAGAACTAAACTAAACTAAAAACCACTTGGCTAAATTCATAAAAAAAGCATTAATTATTCTTAATATAATTGCTGTTATTTTTCTGGTATTTGCATATTTATCAGCATATGTCAGCCCGGCAGATTTTTCTTTTTTTGCCTTTTTTGGATTAATTTATCCCTTCTTATTAATTATTAATATACTCTTTATTGTATACTGGTTATTTAAAAAAACCAACCTTTTTATTATTTCTACATTAACAATTCTTATAGGATGGAGTTTTTTAACAAGTTTTTTTCAGCTAAGTTTTAATAAAAAAAAATTCAATGAAAATGAACAACAGGTTAAAGTTCTATCTTTTAATGTCAGGGTTTTTAATTTATGGAATTGGTCAACAGAAAAAAGCCGTGCATATAAAACATATAAATTTATAAAAGAAAGTAAATCAAACATTGTATGCCTACAGGAATTTTATTCCAGTAAGCTACCTGGGAAAAACGCCAGAGATTCCCTGTTAAACGCGTCTTCATTAAAATATGCACATATCTCATTTGCAAAAAAAAGGAATAAAACCTATCATCATGGTATAGCTACTTTTACGAGTTATCCAATTGTGAAAAAAGCTAAAGTTCAATTAGAAAATTTTGAAAATTTTTGTATCTATACAGATGTAAAAATTGGTAAGGACACCATCAGGGTATATAATGTACATCTGGAATCAATTCATTTGGGACATAGTGACTACCAGGCTATTGACAACTTAAATAATGATACTGTATTAGATGTAATTCAATATAAAAATATATTAAAGAAATTCAGAACAGGTTATATTAAACGTTCCCGTCAGGTTGATATTATTTCTGCCCACATAAACAAATCACCTTATTCTGTAATTGTTTGTGGTGATTTTAATGACCCTCCTTTTTCCTATTCATACCACCGGATAACCAGAAATCTTAAAGATGCTTTTAGGGAATCAGGAAACGGTATTGCAAGCACCTATATTCATAAGTATTCTACTTACCGAATTGATTATATTCTCCATTCTTCATCTTTGAAATCATTTAATTTCAGAAGATTAAAGGTAGAGCTTTCAGATCATTACCCTATTGAGAGTGTTTTTCAAATTCCTGATTAACCCCAAAAATTAGCTGCGCTGTGGTGCAAGCACGTTCATAGAATTTTTGCTATCTACGATAGCGATTAAGTTTCACTAAATCGGGATTTTCTGCATTTTGATTCATGATTTAAAAAACTCATGAATAATGCTGGTCAAAAGGGTAGTTTATTCAAATCCACATTGCCACCAGAAAGGATAATTCCAATTTTTTTTCCAAAAAATAACTGCTTATTTTCAAGTACCGCAGCTAAAGGTACTGCTGATGAGGGTTCAACTATTATTTTCATTCGCTCCCAAATCAAACGCATGGCTTCAATAATGCCATTTTCACTTACCGTTACTATTTCATCTACTTTTTCTGAAATAATTTTAAATGTCAGGTTACATAATGAAGTTAACAAACCATCTGCAATTGTATTTGGGTTTTCTGAAGGAATAAGGTATCCTGATTTAAATGACCGATAAGCATCATCTGCATTTTGAGGTTCAGCAGCAATTACTTTTATATTTGGATTAAGTTCCTTTGCGGCAATAGCAGTTCCACTCAATAAGCCACCACCACCAACTGGTGCCATAATTATATCCAAATCAGAATACTCATCCAAAAGCTCTAAAGCCGCAGTTCCCTGACCGCAAATAATATCTTTATTATTATAAGGATGAATAAAAGTTGCCCCTGTTTTTTCGATTACTTCATTGAGTGTAGACTCTCGTGCTGCAAGCGTTGGCGCACAAAAAGTAATTTCAGCACCATATGATTTTACTGCTTTCTTTTTTATTAATGGAGCGGTTTCAGGCATTACAACATAAGCCTTTATACCCATATTCTTAGCTGCCAAAGCTAAAGCTGCTGCATGGTTTCCTGATGAGTGTGTGGCTACACCAAGCTTTTTTATACGATCATCAAGTAATAAAACAGCATTGGTTGCCCCACGAAATTTAAATGCCCCTACTTTTTGAAAGTTTTCACATTTAAAATAAACGGATGCCCCAATTATTGCATCAATGCCTGAAGAAGTTAAAACCGGAGTTTTATGAATAAATGGCCTGATCCTTTCGTGAGCTTTCTTAATATCACCTAATTGTGGAACTTTTTTCATAAATATCTATTCAGAAAGCCCTACGAGGGTTAATTTTGATAAAAGGACGAATGCGGTATCTACAGTAACTCATCATTTAACACAACCCTCGTCGGGTAAGGTTTTTACAAACCTCTTACTTATTTTTATTTTCCATTTCCTTTTAGTACTGTTAGAACTGTATTAATAAGTATTTTAAAGTCAAAATAAAGCGACATATTCTTAATATATATCACATCAAATTTAAGCCTTTCTAACATTTGATCAAGATTTTCAGCATAACCAAACTTTACCTGCCCTAATGAAGTAATCCCCGGTTTTACTTTTAGTAACAACATATATTCAGGTGCTTTTTGTACAATCTGATCAATATAATATTGTCTTTCCGGTCTTGGTCCAACAATAGACATATCTCCTAAAATTACATTAACAAACTGTGGGATCTCATCCAGCCGGGATTTTCGCATAAACATCCCAAATTTGGTAATTCTAGGGTCATTGATAAACGAAAGTTCAGGTCCGTCTTTTTCTGCATTTTTTACCATTGACCTGAATTTTAAAATATTAAACACTTTCCCATTTTTACCAACCCGTTCCTGTTTGTATATAATTGGACCCTTTGAAGATAATTTTACAGCAATTGCTGTGGATAAATAAACCGGTAACATTAAAATTACAAATAAGAAAGAGATGATAATATCAAAAACCTTTTTGAAATTCTTTCCCCAAACCGGCATTAATTCGGAAGAAACTCTTAATAAAGGAGTTCCATCCATTAAGGATAATTCAATTTTGCCAATTAGAATTTCAAATAAATCAGGAATAATCTTCACACGAACTTTTGTCTGTTCAAGAGTTGATATAATACTCTGAATTTCTGAATGTTCATGAACTTCTACTGCAATAATAATTTCTTCAATATTATAATTTTCAACTATTTCATGAACATTTTCAAAATTTCCTAAGTGCTTTAAAGTTTCCTTTAGCGAATTACTAATCTTAGTCTTAACATTAACAAAACCCATAAATCTGTAGCCTGCTGATTTTTTCTTATTAAAAAACTCTTCATAAACACTCTTAGCTTTACCATTGCTACCTATAATCAATGTGTTAAAGCCAATTTTCTTATTTCTTATTTTTTGAATAGTACCTGATGTAATTGTCAGTCTCGGAATGTAGGTTAAAGTAAAATGCAGTAAAAATAATACTGAAAAAGAATAATAATAATCAATATAAGACGATACCTGGTCATCAAGCAAAAAGGCAAAAAAGAGGATAATAACACCAAGCAGGGAAATTACAAAGGTCTGATACAATTCCTGAGCCCTAGATTTACGATAGATATCATAATAATATCCACTAAATGCATATAGCATAACCCAGGAACAAATAATTACAATAATGCCAATAAAAAAATCTGTGTTAAAATTTAATTGAACAGGGTATCCAAATTTTACAGATTCTATATATGATTTTCGAAAATAATTAAACAATATCCAAGCTACTGAAGCCGATAAGACATCAAAAAAAACATACTTTGCTGTGTGAAAATGTTTGTTCATAAAATGATTAAACGTAAAGATATTCATATTATTCCTGAAAAAGCATTATTTTGTGATCATTACATTTAAAAATCATTTGGTAATTAGTATTAGCAATTTTAATTTAGTTTAGGCGTTGTTTTTTATAGATTTGTTATTTTATTAACCAAGTTTATTGACCATAAAAAATAGTATCAAGTTAAGCCTGAATTTTCGGGCGAAGATTGCTTCATTCCCGTTCCTCGTCTTCACAATGACGTCACTGCGAGAAAGAATGACAAAGCAGTTTCCCTCAAAAGGTATACTTGACTTAACACTAGAGTAAAAGCTATAAATATGTTACATTTTAAGTATACCAAGCTCCTAAAAATTATGTTTGTGGCATTGCTTTTTACAATAACAGCCTGTACAACAAAAAAAAACACATCAGTCACCCGGAATTATCATAATTTAACGGCCAGGTTTAATGTATATTTTAACGGTACCGAAAGTTTAGAAGCCGGATTGAGAAAAGCAGACAAAAGCTTCAAGGATGATTTTTCAAATATACTTCCTATCTATAAATACAATGATTTGACAGCAGCAGCTATGCTTACACCTGAAATGGATCGAACCATTCAGAAATCAGCAAAACTAATTAAAACACATTCTATTACGGTTAAACCAAAGGTTGATAAAAAAAAGAAGCTAAGTGTCCAGGATCGTGAATTTTTAAACAAGCCGGAATATTGCAACTGGATTGATGATGCTTATTTGATGATGGGGAAAGCTCATTACTTTAAACGGGAATTTATTACTGCTGAACAAACTTTCCTTCTTGTAATAAGTAAATTTAAAAAAGAGCCAACAAAATATGAAGCTAAGTTTTGGTTGGCAAAAACAAAAATAGAGACAGCAGATTATGAGGATGCCCAGACACTTCTTAAAGAACTTAAAAAATCATCTAAAAAGCCAAAAAGCTTGAACCACGAAATAAATTTGGTTTATGCTGATATGTATATGAAACAAAAGAATTATAAGAATGCTATTGATTATTTAAAAAAAGGCATTAAAGATGAAAAAAAGAAAAAATTTAAGACCCGTTTAATTTTCATCATAGCTCAACTTTACGACAAAGAAGAAAATTACAATGAAGCTATCAAAAATTTCAGGATGGTGGTTAAAAATAATCCCTATTATGATATGACCTTTAGTGCTAAAATAAAACTTGCAGAGATTTATGAAAAAACAAAATCAGATGGGAAAAAGTTGAAAAAAGATCTTTTAAAAATGCTGAAAGATGATAAAAACATTGAATATCTTGACCAAATTTATTATGCACTTGGACGTATTGAATTAAATGAAAAGAATATTCCAATAGCCATGGAGTATTTTAGTCTATCAGCCTCTGCAACTTCATCTAGCAAAAATCAAAAAGTAAAAACTTTTATAGTCTTGGCAGAATATTATGGGGAAAATAAAAATTATCAATTAGCTTCACCTTATTATGATAGCACAGTTAATTTTATGGATAAATCTTTCCCGGATTATGAAGAGGTTTATCCTAAAATGGAAAGTTATGCTAAACTAATGCAACAACTAAATATTATTAGTACACAAGATAGCCTACAGAAAATAGCTAAACTACCCGAAAAAGAAAGGAATAAGATAATAGACAAGCTCATTAAAAAAATAGTGGATGCAGAAAAAGCCTCTGCCAGTGCGAATCAAACACCCGATAATAGTTACGATCCTTTTATGAACGATCAAAGTAATAATTTTAATCAAAACCAATCCAAAGGCGGTGGATGGTACTTTTATAATCCTCAAACAATAAGCTATGGCCAAACTGATTTTAAGAAAAAATGGGGTGACCGGAAGCTGGAAGATCTATGGAGATTAAATAACAAACAAATAGTTACTGAAATTGATGAAGAAACTGTTGAGCAAAATAATGAAGAAAACAATAATCAGGATGATATCCAGACTCCTAAACTAAGTAATAAAACCAGGGAGTTTTACACAAATGATTTGCCTTTAACAACTAAAAAAATAACTGAATCAAACAAAAAAACACAAATTGCTTTGTTACAAGCAGGTGTCATATATGCTGATGAATTAGATGAAAAGAAAAAGGCTATTGATATTTTAGAATTATTGTTACAAAGGTATCCACAAACTGAAAAACAGTTGGATGTACTACAGTTACTTTTTAATACAAGTACCCGAAATGCTGATTATAGCAGGGTAGATAAATATAAAAGCCTAATTATTACTCAATACCCTGAAAGCATTAATGCAAAAATTCTTTCGGATCCTAATTATCTATCAAATCAAAAAAGAAAAGGTAAAAAAATAGAAGAATTATATTCGACAACTTATTCTTATTTTAACACAAAAAAATATGATCAGGCAATTAACTTGTGCAATAGTGCCATTAAAGATTATCCTGATGATAAATTAGTTGCTAACTTCCAATATATTAAAGCCATTTCTTTTGGTGAGTTAGGTAACAAATCAAAACTTAAAGAAGAACTGGACCTTTTAATATTAAAACATCCTAATACAGAAGTTTCCGCTAACGCAAAAGAAATACTTCTCTTGATAGAATCAGGCAAACATAATGAAGATCTTTATACTTTCGAACCGGATTCAACTCACTCCTATGTAATTGTGGTTCCAATTAAAAGTATAGATATAAATAAATTAAAATTCAGCTTTCAATCATTTAACGTGGATAACTACCACCAACATAATCTAAAAGCTATTAAAATAGAGTTAGATACGGAGATGTCCATGATTATCATTCGAAAATTTAAGAATTTGGGTGATGCACAATTTTATTATCAGGAAATACTTAATAAAAAAATTCTTGAAGAATATAGTATGGTTCCGTATGAACATTTCATTATTTCACATAACAATTATGTAAAATACATGAAAGACCAAAATACAGAAAAGTATTTAAAGTTTTATAACGGGCACTATATAAATTAGTTTGTTAATGCCTTAACCTTTATTAAAAATCCACTTTTCAATTACTTTTGGAAAATGCTCGTATTCTAATTTATGTATTTTTTGAGCCAATGATTCTGGTGTGTCTCCGATTCCTATTTTACATTTTGCCTGAAAGATTATGGCTCCATCATCATATTTTTCATTCACATTATGAATACTAATACCACTTTCTTTTTCTCCATTATCAATTATCGCATTATGTACATGCATTCCAAACATACCCTTTCCCCCATATTTAGGTAAAAGTGCCGGATGGATATTAATGATTTTATTATTAAAAGCAAAAATTAAACTTTTTGGAATCAACCACAAAAAACCAGCAAGAACAATAAAATCAATATTTTTTTCTTCTAAAAGCTTTATAACCTCATCAGACTCTATGAAGGATGATCTATTAAAGGTTTTGGTTTCAATGTTTAATTTAGCAGCCCGTTCAAGAACAAATGCATTTTTATTGTTGCTTAAAACAAGTGCTACTTCAATTTTTTTGCTGTTTTTAAAATATCGGATAATATTTTCTGCATTTGTTCCACTACCAGATGCAAAAATGGCTATCTTTTTCATACAAAAAGTAATTTAAATAATTCAATATTCTAATCAGTATATTTAAAATTCAATCTACATATCTTCTGTTGCATAACTTTACATGTTCATTTTTATAAAACTTAAGCCTACAGGGTTGTAAAAGGTTTTTTAAAATTAAGACCCCCATGAATACTCCAGATTAAATCTTTTTTATCTTTGCCGAAATTATAACAAGCTTTTATATTTTCAAAAAGTTTTATTAAGTATTAATTGGCAGCTTCAATGAGTTAAAAATACGAAATCAAACAATAGAAAATTCAATATTTAAGCTTATTTAATTTTTTTTTTCAGCTAATTTATTTTTCTTTGCAAACTCATAACGGAATTAATTATTTTATTAACTAAATTTAAGAATTATGTCAGACATTGCATCAAGAGTGAAAGCTATTATAGTAGATAAGCTAGGAGTTGATGAAAATGAAGTAACTGAATCAGCAAGCTTTACAAATGATCTAGGTGCCGATTCTCTTGACACTGTAGAATTGATCATGGAATTTGAGAAAGAATTCAATATTGCTATCCCTGACGATCAGGCAGAAACCATCGGAACTGTTGGTGACGCAATAAAGTATATTGACGGAAACGTAAAATAAGTATATACTTATTACAAAATGGAGCTACATATTAATGTATGCTCCTTATTTTTTATTTTTCAATTTTTCCGCAAAGCTAAAAATTCTGTTTTATGGAATTAAAACGAGTTGTCGTTACAGGAGTTGGTGCAATTACACCACTCGGAAATACTGCTGAGAAATTTTGGGATGGTTTGAAGAATGGAGTAAGTGGAGCAGGTCCAATTACTCGTTTCGATGCAACAAACTTCAAGACAAAATTTGCTTGCGAAGTAAAAGATTATAATCCCACAGATTATTTTGAGCGTAAAGAAGCAAGAAAATTAGATTTATATGCCCAATTTGCTTTGATTGCTGCAAAAGAAGCAATTGAAGATTCAAAATTAGACTTGGATATTATAAATCTTGACAAAACAGGTGTTATTTGGGGATCTGGTATTGGTGGAATTGATACATTAACGCAAGAAGTTAAAAACTATGCGAATAATAATTTAATTCCAAAGTTCAATCCATTCTTTATACCCAAAATGATTTCGGATATTGCTGCTGGTCATATTTCTATGAAATATGGTTTTAGGGGACCAAACTTTACCACAGTTTCAGCATGTGCTTCAGCAACGAATGCGATTATTGATGCCTATACTTATATCAGGCTGGGAAAAGCAGATGTGATGGTGACCGGAGGTTCCGAAGCATCTGTTAATGAAGCAGGCGTTGCAGGTTTTAATGCTATGAGGGCAATTTCTGTAAGGAATGATGATCCCAAAACGGCATCACGCCCATTTGATATAGACCGCGATGGTTTTGTCATGGCTGATGGTGGTGGATCTATTATTCTTGAGGAATATGAACATGCCGTAAAACGTGGTGCAACTATTTATGCTGAATTAGCAGGCGCAGGATTATCAGCTGATGCTCATCATCTTACGGCTCCACATCCTGAAGGTAAAGGTGCTATTTTAGTAATGAACAATACTTTGGAAGATGCGGGCATGAATCCGGAAGATATCGATTATATAAATGTTCATGGTACATCAACACCATTAGGTGATATTGCTGAACCTTTAGCTATTAAAGCTGTATTTGGTGACCATGCATATAAATTAAGCATAAGTGCAACCAAGTCAATGACTGGTCACTTACTTGGAGCAGCTGGTGCTGTTGAAGCAATTGCTTCAATTTTTGCCATTAATCATGGTATTGTACCACCCACAATTAACCAGTTTAATTTTGATGATCGAATCGACTCAAATCTGGATTTTACATTTCATAAGGCAAAAAAGCGTGAAATTAGGGCTGCACTTAGTAACACATTTGGCTTTGGTGGTCATAATGCATCAGTGATATTTAAAAAACTATAATACAAAATTTGTGCTTCGGAAATTCCTGGCATTTAAAATATTATTTAAAAAAGACAAAGATCTCCTGATCTCACTTCGGGAGATTCTTGGCTATTATCCCAAAAATCTTAGTTTTTATAAAACTGCCTTTACTCACCGATCTGCCTCATTCAATGTAAATGGTGAACGCATAAATAATGAAAGACTTGAATTCCTTGGCGACTCCATATTAGATGCTATCATTAGTGACTTTCTTTATCATAAATATCCTAATTACAAAGAAGGTTTCCTTACAGAAATGCGTTCAAAAATTGTCAATGGAGAAAAACTAAAGGAACTAGCCCGTTTTATAAGGTTAAATGAATTTATTGTTCAAAAAGGAACTTCCGCAAAAGGTGTTATTACAAAAATTCATGAAGATGCTTTTGAAGCACTGATTGGTGCTATTTATCTGGACAAAGGCTATCACAAAACTTATAAATTTGTTAAACACAAAATTCTTGAGAAGTATATTGATTTTGAAGACCTTGAAGATTTAAACCTTAATTATAAAAGCCAACTTATTGAATGGGCACAAAAAATAAAAAAACCAGTTTCATTTGTTTCCAAAACTGATGAAGATGAAGTAAAATGTTTTAGCTCAGAAGTTGTTTTTGATTATAGAATAATAGGAATTGGCAAAGGTCACTCAAAAAAAGAAGCTGAACAGAACGCCGCCAAGGAAGCAATTGGTTATTTACTCCATTCTTTTTAAAAAATTGTGTAAGTTTGACATCTCACAGAGATTACATTAACAGAATCATTGAAACAAGAAGTAAATTTGAAAAAAAAAGTCATCAAATTATTAGTTGAAGCTGAATTTAAACTAATTGGTATTGCAACAAGGTTTAGTACCCATAAATTAAGCTGGTTATTAAATACCAATCTGAATACTGATTTTAAACAAACCAGCGATCTGATTTTAAAAAGTAAAAATTCGGGAAAAGATACGAATTACTCCATATATGAATATGATTCAAAATCCGGAATCACATATAGCCTGATTGAGAACAATAACAATACAGGAATTCTAATTAAACAACTTAATAATATTGATTATCTGTTAAAAATAGAAGGTGAGTCCTCAGATAAACATATCGAAGAACTTGCAAAAAAGATAAGAGAAACGGATCATATTATTGCATGCTTAATTATTGATACTCAAAGTATTAAGCAAAAGGATTTATACCAGATAAGTTAATCACCCTTAAGTTTATTTGAACTTACCTCATATAAACGACCAACATTAAAATAAATACCCCTAAGTTTTCTATCATTTTCAAAAACACCAAGAAACTCACAGGCATTATTTGCAATTTGTTGCTGTCCATTATATCGTAAGCCCATTTCACTTAACATATCAAACTTATGCAAATCATCAATTACATGTATGCCCGAATTTTTTACTATCCCATCTCCTGTTGACCTAATTGCTTTGATGATCATTTTCCTTTTAAATTCAGCATCGTAGCTTTTTTCATGGTCTTCATTATGGTAATAAGCATAATCCAGTATTTGAAGCGAACGCAAATCAAACGGTGATGATTTCAAAATTAATTTAGCATATTTAATCATTTGGTCTCTATCATCTTTACTAATTTCATTTTTACTGTAAAAGGCTGCAAGATTTTTCCGGTATTCTGAATCAACATACGGATTATATACAGCCTGAAAAGTGTAACCATAATATAAATACCTAAAATCCTCAACAGATAATTCCCTGTCAGCCGCTAGATACCTCCCAAATAACTTAGGATAGTAATAAATAGAATTTTTATCCGCTATTTGTGTACCAATTTTTTTATAATTAGGTTTTTCCTGTCCTGTTAATTGAGAAAAAAACAGGACATTAAGAATAAAAATAATATATAAACTTAAATATTTCATCCAATATATGATTGAGACCTTTAATTAATAACGTAAAGCCTCCCGCTTATCTTGTGTTTTCAGACTATTTTTATTGTAATCAGATTTCTTAAAACTCGCTTAATCAAGACGTATATTAATTTCTAAACCACAGTTTACATACTGTAAATGAGGATATCGAAATTTATATACAACGCCGAGTAAGTATAGTTTTAAGAAGTTTGATAATGTTTGTAAAATGCTACAATCGTCTCAATACCTTTATAAAAATTCTCAAGAGGATAATTTTCATTTGGTGAGTGAATCGCATCTTCCTCCAAACCAAAGCCCATTAATATTGAC
>Ga0164315_10001980_pt1 | contig 15581 bp, 14 predicted proteins | sample GuaBasSedimGuay6_FD_113737 | JGI IMG/M metagenome (GOLD analysis project Ga0164315, IMG submission 113737) | Subseafloor sediment microbial communities from Guaymas Basin, Gulf of California, Mexico - Guay6, Core 4569-2, 0-3 cm | ecosystem: Environmental > Aquatic > Marine > Hydrothermal vents...
AAAAGAAAAGCATTCATCAGACCATTTATTGGTTTAAATGTTGGGCTTTATTATATAACTCAACAATTCCAAATTGGTATATATCAGGCAGAAGAAAACAACTGGCATTTTGGAGGTGCCGCAGAAGCTGGATTTTTAATTCCAATTGGAGATATGGGAATTATGTTTAACGCAAAATATAACTATGCTCTCTCCGCTGGGCAGCCCCTTGGTAGCGGAACAGATAACTCACATTCTTATATTAATTTTAATCTTGGTTTCGTATTCTATAGCTATTAATAAACAAAATTTTTACAAGGAAAATCTGTAATTAGATTTTCCTTGTAATTTCTTCTCATCTTCTATGTGATTTTTATCACAAGTAACCTTTTTCTCATTTGATTTACTCCTGAATAACTCTTATTTTAAAATACTCTCAGTTTAAATTTTTTCAAGTAGTTTTTACTTTTTTAATAAAAAGAATAATATGAAATTAAAATTTTATGGTACCCGAGGCTCAATTCCAATTTGCGAACAAAAATTTCAAAAATATGGTGGAAATACAACTTGCGTTGCTATCTGTAATGAAAAAGAAGTCTATATTTTTGATGCTGGAACTGGAATTAGGAATTTGGGTTTAGATTATTTTGGTAACAAAGAACATAATCTAACAAATATTATTATTGCTTTTTCACACTTCCATTGGGACCACATTCAAGGCTTCCCTTTTTTCTTACCTGCATACGATACTAATCGTGAGCTAACCATTGTAGCTTTTGGAAGAAAAGATAAATATTTTGATTTAAAAGCTATATTTGAAAATCAGATGCGAACAGAATTTTTTCCAGTTCCACTTGAAGAAATGGGAGCAAAACTAAATTTCATTCAACAGGAAGAGTCTCTTTTAGAGACTAAAAATGCTAATATAATATCTTCAGAACATAGTCATCCTGGTGGTGCGTATAGTTACAGAGTTGAAGTTAATGACAAGGTTATTGTCTATGTTACTGATGTTGAGCATTCCGATGGATTAGATGAGCGTGTAGTTGATATTGCAAAAGATGCTGACATTTTAATCCACGAAGCCCAATACACACCTGAAGAATTGGTGGCTCACAAAGGGTGGGGACACAGCAGTTGGATGCAAGCTATAGAGGTTGCTAAAGCAGCAAATGTTAAAAAACTATATATCACACACCATGATCCAGAACATGATGATGATTTTCTAGATAACATTGAAATAGAATGTAAAAAGCATTTCCACAATGTTGAATTAGCTAAAGATAATTTAGAAGTTGAATTGTAATAATGGACAAGTTTTTAGAGGCTGCCATCGAGGAGGCAAATAAAGGATTAGATGAGGGGGGTATTCCCATCGGTTCCGTACTCGTTCACAATGGAAAAATAATTGGACGCGGGCATAATCGTAGAATTCAAAAAGGAAGTGCAATTCTTCATGGTGAAATGGATGCCCTAGAAAATGCAGGAAGATTATCTGCCAGGGTCTACAAAGAATCCACTCTTTACACTACACTATCCCCTTGCCCAATGTGTTCAGGAGCAATAGAACTTTATGGAATCCCTAAAGTTGTTATTGGAGAAAATAAAACATTTATGGGTGAGGAAAAACACTTACATTCCAAAGGTGTTGATGTTGTGGTAGTTAATGATAGCTCCTGCATAGAAATGATGAATAAATTCATTGATCAAAATCCAATATTATGGAACGAAGATATTGGTGATGAATAGGATGTCTTGTGTTATTTTGCTAAATTTGTATTAATTTTTTACTGAGAAGACAATGGAAGAACAAAATCCAGAACAAATAAAATTTCTATATAAATTCTCTTTCCGTGAACAAATTGATGTTTCTTTTGAAGTTAGGATAAACCATAAAACACTTCTAATTGAGAATGATGTTTCTCATATCACTAAGGATTGGGCTAAAATGGAGAATTTTGAGTGCCCCAATTGTCCACTCGATAAATCACAGAATGAATATTGTCCACTTGCAAGAAATCTTGCTGGAATTTTAGATTTTTTCAATTCACTCCCTTCTTACGAGGCGGCAAATGTTTCTGTTGAAACAAATGACAGAACTACTTCCAAACAGACCTCAGTTCAAATTGGAGTTGGTAGTTTGGTTGGAATTATTATGGCAAGTAGTGGATGCCCAATTATTGGTGTTCTTAAACCATTAGTAAGATTTCATTTGCCTTTTGCCTCTTTGGAAGAGACTGAATATAGAGTCTTTTCAACCTATATTTTTGCACAATATTTTAAATTTATGACAGGCGAGGAACCTGATTGGGAGATGCAAAAATTAAAAGCTGCTTATGAACAAATACAGATTGTAAATACAAGTATTGTAACAAAACTTTCTGATGTTGAATTAAATGATACAAGCAGAAATGCTGTTGTAACTTTAAGCAGTTTTGCGGAGTATATAATCTTCAACCTTGAAGATAAAGAATATCTCCATCTTAAAGAGATCTTCAATTTATTTGGCGAATCATCAGATTCTGATTTAAAATCTTAAGCAATATAAAAAGGAGAAAGATTAAGAATGGGATTCTTCCTCATTTTCATTTGATTTTTTATCTACGACTTCAGTGAAGTCTGCAGAATCGGTATCTTCTGTTTTTATTACTTCAACTGTAAAATTTGCAACCACTCCAGCAAGTGCGCCAACTGCTGCTACAATAGGTGCAGCTATTACTCCAATAACACCAACACTCAAAGGAATTTCAATAAATGTTTTGCCATCTCCATCTTTGATGATAATTCGTCTAACATTTCCTTCATGAATTAATTCTTCTATTTTTTGAAGCAGTTCCTGGCTTTTTACTTTAAATTCCATAATTTCCTCCTTTTAATTGTACCAAGTTAGATGTGCAATTATATTAAAAGTTCCATACTTGTCTCAAAATATTTTGGAATGCGACAAGAAGTTTGAATTTTATATACGGATAAGGATCCTCATAGAATTCAAACTAAATTTAAGTGTTGCTATAAATAAAAAAAGCCGTGAATAAATCCACGGCTTTCCATAAACAAATATTTTTTATTTTTATCTGTAAAAGTTAAATCTATTATCAACAATATCGGCTTCTTCTTTAATATCAACCAACCATTGTGTGTAGAGTGCTGATTTTTTTTGATTAAGGAGAGTGGTTCTAATAGTATTTTTCTGTAAAGAAAAGGAAGTAGAATCAAAGTCTGTTTTATATGTAACTTTAATCAAATAACTACCCCTGTTTCCTTTTAGCGGATCAGAAACCACATTTACATTTGATGCAAATGCCGTTTGTGAAAACACAAATTCTCTACCGACTGTAGGAATAGAGCCAGATGTAGAGAAATTATTAACCGAAGCAACCTTAGCTGCAGGAAATACTTCTTTTGCCAAGTTCAAATCTCCGCTATCACCAATTTTTGCTTTAATATCTTGAACAATGCTAAGTTCCTTAGAAGATTTCTTCTTTTTCGTTGCTGCAGATGTAACCCGATTCTTAACATCATCAAGTGGCTTATACCCAGCCTCAATAACTTCAGATATCATAGCAACTACATAACCACTTTGAAATTTAAATACTGGTCCAATATCATCTACATCATTTGCAAACGTGTAAAGTAGTAGAGAGCGATTTGCACCAAGTCCAGCAATTGAAGATGCATCCACTTTAAGTTCAGGAGATTCAACAACCTGGAAATCTAATGCTTTTGCTTCTTCTTCAAATCCATTTTCATTTGCTAAGTATTGGAAATCATTTGCATTTTCATAAATTCTATCAATAGTGGTTGCTGATGGTTCAATCTTATTAACAATACTTTCAACAACATAATTACTATTCGTTTTATCTTTTACAAGAATTATATGCCATCCAAATTGTGATTTTACAGGTCTTTGAATTCTTCCAATTCTACCACCAAAAGCAGCTTTCTCAAATTCTTTAACCATTTGACCTTTACCAAACCAACCAAGATCGCCACCTTTTGCACCACTTCCAGGATCTTGAGATTTCTCTTTTGCCATTTCAGCAAAGTCAGCTCCGGCTTTTAATTCTCTATATGCAGCATCAGCATCAGCTTTTTCTTTAATCAGAATATGAGAAGCTTTTACTAATCTGTCCTTTGATTTTATTCTTTTTCCAACTCTGTAAAGTATATACCCATCATTTGTGAGTATTGGTCCAACAATACTTCCAGCATCAGCATTAGCCACTAAGTCTTGTGCAGCGACTGGAATTTGTGAAATTTGAAGTGTGTCTACAGCGTATGGTTTATCTGAATAAATATCAACGTAAGTTTTGAAACCACTTGTATCAGTCTGCATCTTTTTGAAAATCGCTTTTAAATTATTCTCAATTCCAACTGTATCACTAAGTGAGGCTCCAGTTTTAAAGAGAACATATTTAATTTTCCTTGCTTCCTCGCGTTTATAATTTTCTTTATTACTTTTATAGTAATCAGCTATTTCATCATCATTAGCCACAAGAGTTGAATCTTTTTGAGGGGAAAGAGTAACAAGAACGTAATCAGCGTTCATTTTAATATTATCATCAACAAATTTCCTTGTAATTTCTTCATCCGTAACAAATGCAGAAGCGTTTACTAGGTTTGTTAATTTCTCCTGCAAAAGTTGTTGTCTTACTTGATCTTCGAGTTGCAGAACAGCTGTTTTATTTTGTGGATCTCTAATAGCATTATCGTATGCTTCACGATTAAATACTCCAGTTGAATCAATAAAGTATTGAGTAACAGATTGTGGGGGATTTGGACCTGTCAATAGATCTTCAATTTCATTATCAGCAACTATTAAATCAAATTCCTTGATTTTCTGTTCCATTAATTTTTGAGTAACTAAAGTTTCCCATACCTGATCTCTAAATTGTTCCATTTGGCTTTCTTGAATTTCTTGCCCATTTTGCTGCAGTTGAAATTCTCTATATCTATCCATCAAGTTTGCAAAATCTTGATAACTTATTGCTTCACCATTAATTTCACCAATATTGTTACTTCTTCTTCCCATTGAATCACCAATTTTAGAATCAGAAAGAACCATAAACACTACAAATAATCCACCAACTGTAACTATAAACCATGGAGCAAGGCTCCTCATCTTGGCCATCATTCCCATAACTTCAACATCCTCCAAATAAAACACTTTTTATAAAAAATACAGTTCTAAATTTAGTTAGACTATTGCCTAAAATCAATAACATTTCAAGTCCATATTTTTGTTAAGTTATTCAAAATAAACACAATAATGGGAATTATTGATTTTTATTCTTTAATATCTTATTAAATTGAATTATATAAAAAATAGAATTAACTTAATGAAATGAATTATCATCAACTTTTTAACTTAACAAAAGGGTAAAGTTATGCCAACAACAAAAGAAAATCTTGGAACCGCATTTGCGGGTGAAAGTCAGGCAAATCAAAAGTATAGAGCTTTTGCAAAAAAAGCTGAGAAAGATGGATTCCCAAATATTGCAAAACTATTTAGCACTACTGCAGAAGCAGAAAGAATTCATGCTGAAGGTCATTTTAAAGCTCTTGAAGGAATAGGTTCAACTTTAGAAAATCTTAAAGCTGCAATTGGCGGTGAAACATATGAGTTCGAAGAAATGTACCCTCCAATGCTAGAGCAAGCTGAAGCTGAAGGACACAAAGCTAAAAAAATGTTCAAATGGGCAGTTGGTGCTGAAGAAGTTCACGCAAAACTTTATGCAGCTGCACTTAAAGCTGTTGAAGAAGGAAAAGATTTAGAAGAGACTAAATTTTATCTTTGTCCTCTTTGTGGTCATATCGAGTTTGGAGAACCAACAGATGATTGTCCAATTTGTGGTTTGCCCGCTGATAAATATGTAGAAGTATAATAATTTTTCAAATAGTCATTACTTTTCAAATATGGCTAAAGCCATTTTTGCTTTCTTAATTTAACCCGCTGCCTAAAGGCAACGGCAATTACCGTCGCTTTTAAGCGACGGTGAAAAATAATAGGGAAATGGCTTTAGCCACAATTACTTTTTAAGGTTACAACATTTCTCTAAATAATTGGAATTGAAGTACTTTACTTTTCTTAGATTTTTCCCACTTCACTCTTATCAATTTCTTAAATTCACATCTAAAATAATTTAAATTAACAAAAGGTACTTCTAATGAAGGTCAAAATTATGGCATTATTATTTGCAACACTGCTCTTTTCAAGCTGTAGCAACAACGTAAAAAATCCACTATTGGATAAATGGGATACTCCATTTGAAACTCCACCTTTCGATGAAATAAGTGAGGATCATTATTTACCAGCTTTCGCCGACGCAATGAAATTACACAATGGTGAAATTGATGCAATTGTGAACAATACAGATTCTCCAACATTTAAGAATACAATTGCAGCTCTTGATAACAGTGGCGAAATATTAAAAAGAGTTAATAGAGTTTTTAGTGCTATGAATGAGTCAATGAATAATGAGAAAATTCAATCAATAGCGAAGGAGATCTCACCAAAACTTTCGAAGCACTATGATAATATTAATATGAACAATGCCCTCTTTGCAAAAATTAAAACACTTTATAATAAAATAGATGAATTAAATCTAAATAAAGAAGAGAGTGTTGTTTTAGAGAATTACTATCGAGACTTTATCCGAGGTGGTGCTAATTTAAACGAGGAAGATAAGGTTAGGTTCAGTGAAATAAATGGCGAACTCTCAACACTTTCAATCCAATTTGGTGAAAATGTTTTAAGCGAAACTAATCAATTTGAATTAGTAATTGATAACAAAGATGATTTGGTTGGTCTGCCAGAAAGTGCAATTACAAATTCTGCTGAAACTGCGTCAAATAATGGGCAACAGGGGAAATGGATCTTTACAATTTCAAAACCAAGTATGATTCCTTTTATAAAATACTCAACAAAAAGAGGATTAAGAGAAAAGATTTATTCTGCATACTTTATGAAAGGAGATCATGACAATGAATTAGATAATAAAAGGATTCTTGTTAAAATGGCAAATCTTCGATTAGAAAAAGCTAAATTACTCGGCTACAGCTCTCATGCAGAATTTGTATTAGATGAACAGATGGCAAAAAGTCCTTCCAATGTTTATCAACTTCTACAAAAAGTTTGGACACCAGCAATAAAACGCGCTAAGGAAGAACGTGCAGATATGCAAAAGATTATCAAGAAGGAAGGGAATAGTTTCAAGCTTGAATCTTGGGATTGGTGGTACTATTCTGAAAAAGTTAAAAAAGTTAAATACAATTTTGATGAAAATGAAGTGCGCCCTTATTTTGAAGTTAACAATGTTATTCAAGGTGTGTTCGGATTGGCAACAAATCTTTTTGGAATTAAATTTGAAGAACGCCACGATATTCAAAAATATCACCCAGAAGTAAAAGTTTTTGAAGTTAAAGAAGCAGATGGAAAACATATTGGAATTCTTTACACTGACTACTTCCCGCGTGATAGTAAACGTGCTGGTGCCTGGATGGATGCATTCAGAAAACAATACAAGCGTGATGGCAAAATGATTACCCCAATAATTTATAATGTTGGGAATTTTTCAAAGCCTATCGGAGATAAACCAGCATTAATAAGTTTAGATGAAACTCTTACATTATTTCATGAGTTTGGTCATGCAATCCACGGTTTACTTTCAGATTGCACATATGAATCTGTTTCGGGAACTGATACTCCTCGCGATTTTGTTGAGTTTCCTTCTCAGGTAATGGAGAACTGGGCATTACATCCCGACGTATTAAAATCGTATGCAAAACATTATGAAACAGGTGAAGTAATTCCAACTGAGTTAGTAAATAAAATAAAAAAATCGTCCAAATTTAACCAAGGTTTTGCTACTACAGAATATCTTGCGGCTTCTTTCCTTGATATGGATTGGCATACGATAACAAAACCAGTGACTATAGATGCTACTACATTTGAAAATAGTTCAATGAATAAAATTGGACTTATTCCTGAAATTAAACCACGGTACAGAAGTACATATTTTAATCATATTTTTTCTGGCGGATATTCATCAGGGTACTACAGTTACATCTGGGCAGAGGTTCTTGATGCTGATGCTTTTGCTGCATTTGAAAAAACTGGTGATGTTTTTGATCCAGATCTAGCGGCTAAATATCGAAAGTATATTTTATCTTCCGGTGGTACTGAGGATGCTATGGAGCTTTATAAGAAATTCCGTGGTTCTGAACCAGGTATTGATCCATTGTTGAAAAGAAGAGGACTGAACTAGAACTTTAAATCTGAATACTGGATGCTTGAAAAAAGCATCCAGAATAATTTCCTAGCCACCAAAATCTGCATTCTTAAACATCCACTCCGAATATTCCAAATTCTTACTCAAATTCGTCTCTATTTTATTCAAAACTCTCAATAAAAAGTCTTAAATTTGTTACATATTTTAAAAATAAATTAGTTGAAACTCTTTATTTGAAAAGGAGAAAAAATGGCAGTAATTAGACCTTTTAAAGGATTAAGACCAGACCCAAGAGTTGCTCATCTTGTGGCGAGTGTACCTTATGATGTAGTCAACAGAGCAGAAGCTGCTGAAGCAGCAAAAGATAATCCAATTTCATTTTTACGCGTTACCCGTTCAGAGATTGAGCTAGATAAAAAGACAGATGTTTATTCTGAAGAAGTTTATCAAAAGGCTAATTCCAATATGCAGCGTCTAATTGAAGATGCTCCTCTTGTAAGTGATGCTGATGCACGGTTTTATATTTATAGATTAATTTGGAAAGATGTAACTCAAGTTGGAATTGCTGCCACATTTTCAGTGGAAGATTACAACAACGATATTATTATGAAGCACGAGAAAACTCGTCGTGCAAAAGAAGATGATAGAACAAATCACATTGTAACAACTAATGTTCAGACTGGTGCTGTCTTTCTAACTTACAAAGGCATTGATGAAGTAAATGAAATAGTAGAGAAGGCAATCAATAATAATGAGCCTGTTTATGATTTCACTACCTCTGATGAAGTTACCCATACAATTTGGGTCATGCCTAAAGAAGCAAATGATATAATCCAATTTGAAATTGATAAATCAGACCACCTTTACATTGCGGACGGGCATCACAGAGCTGCAAGTGCAAGTCGTGCTCAAAAAGTAAAAATGGATGAAAACCCTAGCCACAGTGGAGATGAAGAATACAACTACTTCATGGCTGTCCTTTTTCCAGCGGAACAATTAAAAATTCTCCCATATAATAGGACCGTTTTCGAATTAAATAATTTAACAGATGAAGATTTTATTGAAAAAGTAAAAATCAATTTTGATGTTGAAGATTCCGAAATCCCTTCTCCAACAGAGAACGGGAAAATTGGGATGTTTATAGATAAAAGATGGTATCTCTTAACTCCAAATAAAAATGTAATTCCTGGGGAGGCTGTTGGTGATAAATTGGATGTTTCACTTTTACAGAAATTTTTATTGGAACCGATATTAAATATTTCCGATCCACGGACAGATAACAATATTGATTTCGTCGGGGGAATACGTGGTACTGACGAATTAGAAAAACGAGTTAATTCTGGAGCATCAAAAGTTGCATTCACTTTGTATCCAGTAAGTGTTGATGATTTAATAAACATCTCCAATGCAGGTGAAACAATGCCTCCAAAATCTACATGGTTCGAACCAAAATTGAGAGATGGATTGGTGGTTCATACAATTTAGACTATGTCATTGCGAACCCGAATTGTGGGTGAAGCAATCTTTATTAGATTGCCACGTCGTCCTAAATAATGGACTCCTCGCAATGACAAATGAAAGCAGATTATTTTAATAAAACTATATTTAGAGGAAAACAAAATGGAAAACAGAATCAATAACTTCAGTGCCGGACCATGCACATTGCCAAATGAAGTAATGTTAGAGGCACAAAAAGATTTTTACTCATTCAAAGGTCAAGGTTTATCAGTTATGGAGATGAGCCATCGCTCTAAGACTTACGATGAAATAATTGTAAGTGCCGAAAAGGATTTAAGAACTCTACTAAATATTAGCGATGATTATTCTGTAATGTTTTTACAAGGTGGGGCAACTTTACAATTTTCAATGGTGGCCCTAAATTTAATGCCTCCAAATAATAAAGCTGATTATATCAATACTGGTGCTTGGTCTAAAAAAGCAATTACAGAGGCCAAGAGAGTTGGAGAAGTTAATATTGCAGCATCTTCAGATGATAAGAATTTTAATTACGTTCCTAAACAAGATGTATTTAAATTAACACCCGATGCTTCTTACGTTCACTATACTTCCAACAATACAATTTTTGGAACTGGTTTCAAAACTGAACCAGAAGTTGGAGATGTTCCACTTGTTTGTGATGCTTCCTCCGATATTCTCAGTAAACCGATTGATGTAAATAAATATGGATTGATCTATGCTGGAGCTCAAAAAAACATGGGACCTGCTGGTGCAGCTCTTGTGATTGTCAAAAAATCATTACTCAATCGCGCTCCAGACGAACTTCATACATATTTAAATTATAATACACATGCAACAAAAGGTTCAATGTATAATACTCCTCCAACATATACAATTTACATTATGGGATTAGTATACAAATGGTTGCTAAAAAATGGTGGATTGGATGCCATGCAAAAAATAAATGAAGCAAAAGCCAAATTACTTTACGATGCAATTGATAACTCTGATGGATATTATAAAGGTGCTGCTGCAGTTGAAGATCGTTCACTAATGAATGTTACATTCAACTTGCAGAATGAAGAACTTGAAAAGAAAATTATTGCAGAAGCTACCCCTAAAGGGTTCTCTGGATTAAAAGGACACCGTTCTGTTGGTGGTTTACGTGCATCAATTTATAATGCATTCCCAACAAGTGGAGTTGAGGAATTAGTTCAATTTATGTCTGATTTTAAAGCGAATAATTAATTCGATTATTCGTAGGGACGTAGTACACTACATCCCTACGAATAAAATTCAATAAACAGAAAAATAAATGAAAAAAACAATACTAATAACCCTTACAGTTCTTCTACTTATAAGTTGTTCAGAAGAACCGAAGCTGGAATTATTTAGTTCAGAAGCATTTGCCTTCTCTCTTGATAGTGGATGGGAAGTAAATGCATCAGTAAATGCAAGAGGTTTTGCACAAATTGAAAAAGAGAATAGTGATTTATATTTTACTCATATTATATACTCAGTAAATCTTTTCACTCCAGAAGATTCCATTTACAATGCTGATTATGATTCAATTATTGATTCAACAGATGAAGAAATAATGGATGTTCAAATTGATTCTCAACTTGATTTAGATACTGGTTTCCCTAAAGGAAATTATACTATTGAATTTATAGTAGAGGATAAATTTTCCACTACAAAAGATACGCTTTCAGCTCAGTTTGTTTTGGAGTGATTGGTATACAAAATCATCTTACTAATTCATGATTATTATATAAAAACGCTTATAGTAAAGTACTAAATGAATAAAGAAAAATTATCCAAACTTCTAAGAATAATTCTTGCCATTGTTTTCATTTTTTCAGCAATTTCAAAATTAGTTGCGCCTGGTCTATTTGAAATAACTATTCTTGATCAAGGAATTATTGAAACACGAGAAATTGCTGCCTATTTAGGGAGATTTCTAATAGCAATGGAATTATTTCTCGGCATGGCTTTGCTTCAATCAAATTATCTAAAACAAATTGTATTACCCGCATCGTTATTGACTTTAACTGGATTTACTATTTTACTAATGTTTTCATATTTTGCTGGTGATTCAAATAATTGTGGGTGTTTTGGAGAAGTAATTAAAATGTCTCCACTTGAAGCCATTATTAAAAACATTATTTTGATTATTATCGGAATCTTTGTTTTTCGTTCGATAGAAAAAAATGATAGCAAATTATATATTCCAATAGTCATTCTTATTATTTCCATCGGATTTGTTTTCACTGTGGCCCCCATAAAATCCTATGAAGACTTAACCTTTTCTAAATATATTAATTTTGAGAATGAAGGAAGAGTTGACTTAACTGATGGAGATAAACTTGTTGCAATATTTTTTATTGACTGCGAGCATTGTATGGAAACTGCAAATGAAATTATAGAATTTGAAAAAGAAACATCAAAGCTTCAAAATTTTTATATTCTATTTTCTGGAGAAGAAACAGATTCTGTAAAACATTTTTTGGATAAAGCTAATATTGAACATCCTCATCTCAGAATTCCAATAGAAGATTTTTTTGATTTAATTGGAAATGCCCCACCTCGAATTTACTGGCTGCAGAGTGGTGAAGTAAAGGAATTTTGGGATGATAATTTTATAAATAATTTAATCCATTATCAAAATTTATCTATTAAATAACTTTCACTGAAAATGAGACTTTGAAAATCTACAAACAAAAAATAAAATATGATTATAATTGACAAACCATTTGTTTCAAAATTCCTAATCGAAACTATTGAAAAAAACAATTTTCAAATTATTTCTACTTCCGAAGCAAGAGATTTGATTCCAGATGAATCTCTTAATTGGATATCTGAAGATGAAGCTATAAGTATTTTAGAGAATGACCCAAATACTCCACTATATACTAATTCAGAGAATTCAATTAGCTGGATCGAAAATAATTTTAGTTCATCAAATCTTCCAGCACAAATTGATATTTTCAAAAACAAATTAAAGTTTAGAGAATTACTCAAAGATACATTTCCAAATTTCTTTTTTAAGGGTGTCAAATTTGAGGATTTGCGAAATATCAATTTTAACGAAGTGAAGTTTCCTTTTATTATTAAACCCGCAGTGGGATTTTTTAGCATTGCAGTTTATAAAGTTAATACCTCAACTGAGTGGAATGAAGTTTTAACTAATATTGAATCTGAAATTAAGGCTGTCACGGGCATGTACCCAGAAGAAGTTATTGGTGTAACTGAATTTATAATTGAAGAATTTATAGATGGTGAAGAGTACGCAATTGATTGCTACTTTAATAATGATGGTGAGCCAGTTCTACTAAATATACTGCACCATTTATTTTCGTCAGATAGTGATGTAAGCGATCGGGTCTATTCCACTTCTGAAGAGATAATTAAAAAACACAAAAGTAAAATTCATAATTTTCTAAAAACTATTGGAGAAAAAGTAAACTTAAAAAACTTTCCGGCACACGTTGAAGTAAGAATCGATGGCGATGAGAAAATACATCCGATCGAAGTAAATCCATTACGATTCGGTGGTTGGTGCACAACCGGAGATTTGTCCCAGTACGCTTTTGGATTCAACTCATATGAATATTTTTTAAACGGTAAAAAACCAGATTGGGATGAGATTTTCAAAACTAGAAAAAACGCAAAATATAATATTATTGTGCTCGATAATAATTCTGGAATTGAGGGAAATAAAATAGAATTCTTTGACTATAAAAAATTATTGGGTGACTTTACAAAACCACTCAGTTTAAGAAAGGCTGATTATAGAAATTTTCCACTCTTCGGATTTCTATTTACAGAGACCAAATGTGGAGATGATGAAGAATTAAATCAAATTTTAACCTCAGACTTGAGGAAGTATATAAAGGTTAATGGATGATACATTTGATAGTTGGTAATACCGGCTCGGGGAAAACAACTTATTCTCAAAAATTTAAAAGCGAAAATACTGGAGCTGTTTTCTCTATTGATAAATGGAATAAAACTTTATTTCTGCCCGATAAAAGAGAGAATGATGGTCTTGCTTGGTTCCTTGAGAGAATTGACCGAGTGGAATCAATTATTTCTGATTTAATATTACAATTGGATAATTCTGGAACTGATTCAATTCTTGATTTGGGATTATCTAAATTTGAACATCGAGAGAAATTTAGGAACTTTGCTAAGGAAAATAATATTAAAACCAAACTTCACTTTTTAGATATTCCAAAAGAAACTCGAAGGGAAAGAATTCTACAACGTAATATTGAAAAGGGAGATGCTTTTGAATTCGAGGTTACAGAAGAAAACTTTGAGTTCATGGAAGGTTGGTTTGAAAGACCAACACAGATAGAATTAGAAAATGCGATTATTATTAAGAACTAATCTTTTTACAAGAAATAAACCGCTATGACTTTAACACTAGTCAATAATGATTTTTTCTTCTCCTATAACAAATTCTAAATTGTTTTGAGACATTATAAACTTGTACTCTGAAAAAGGATTCACCTCATAATTAAGTTGCTTAATTTCATTACCATTGGAATCAATTCTTTTTATAGTTGGATTTTTATAATACCATTTTCCATTTTCCAGTTCAGGGGACTTGGCAAAAGCTATAAGTGTTTCTTTCTCTAAATAAGTAACATCGAGTACAATCTGTTCCTCTTTTAATTTTTCGATAAATTTTAATTCTAAATTTGCTGTATTAATTGATAAAACAGACTTATTTGAAAAGGCGATAAATTGATTATCCTCCGTGAAAAATCCTTTTTCAAAATTCGCGTTAAAGCTCTCTACTACCTCCCCACTTGTATTTAGTAGTGTTACTCTTCTATTCAGCTTACCAGAGTTTTCCCATTGAATGTGTGATAGATATATTTGATTCAAGCTCTCTGAAAATGCTATTCCGTTCACATTAGTAATAGGGATTTCAAATTCTTTTTCTAGATTTCCATTTTCGTTATATCTTTGTACTATAGAAGATTTTTTATTTTGCCCTCGAAATATAATTAGTACACTCTTTTTATCACCTACAGAAAGAATACTTCGTTCATATTCAACTTCAAGATTATCTCTAATTTTAGAACTCTTTACTTTCGTTCCGTTATCACTGATGAATGTGAGTCTTCCATAAAAAGCATTTATTAGTAGAGAGCTTCCATTTTCAAAGACTTCTAATTTTGAGAAAGGAATGTCGTAATCTACTTTGTCAACAATTTGATATAATTCCTTGCCGTCACTGGACTTAACGGAATATTCTACAAAATTGTATTCGCCAATATCTTTTGCACCACCATTTACTTTTTGCTCAACATTATAATTTTGCTTTAACGATTGTCCAATTACACATCCACTAAAAAGTACTGTTATCAATAATATCTTTTTCATTTTAACTCATTCCTAATTTCTATTTAATAAGCAACATGCTAATTGTTTTCTTAAAACTCTCTGTCGAAAGTCTTGCAAAATAAACACCGCTTGTTAGATTGCTCGCATTAAATACTACCTCATAACTTCCGGGTTTTTGTTCTTTATTTACAAGAGTTGCAACTTCACGTCCAAGAATATCGTATACTTTCAATGTAACTTGTGGCAACACGCCGCGGCGTGTTTCTACAGGTATTGAATATTTAATTGTTGTACTGGGATTAAACGGATTTGGATAATTCTGTGACAAACTATATTCACTTGGTACTGAATTAAACTCATCTTCAACATCTGTTATCATTCCAAAATATTGAAGCGTCGAATTGAAGAACTGCTGTTGTTCTGTTAATGAGCCTACTGTTTCCAAGGGAAAAGCAATATAGACTACTGCTCCATCAACTGTGCCAGTTCCAAATTTACCTTTATACCCTACTCCAGCATGACGATACTCTCCATCATTCCTTGTTGCATTATAAT
>Ga0164315_10001981_pt1 | contig 15580 bp, 15 predicted proteins | sample GuaBasSedimGuay6_FD_113737 | JGI IMG/M metagenome (GOLD analysis project Ga0164315, IMG submission 113737) | Subseafloor sediment microbial communities from Guaymas Basin, Gulf of California, Mexico - Guay6, Core 4569-2, 0-3 cm | ecosystem: Environmental > Aquatic > Marine > Hydrothermal vents...
CTCCTCTCACAATACAATTAGTTGCAAAGTTGAAATAAATATTGGAGCCTGCTCCCTCAACCGGCTCATCCCGACGTTTTATTTTCAGGCATTCAACAGCACAGTTTTCTATTGGTAATATGGGACGTATTCTTGGATTAAGTTCCTGAGAATAGTCTATGCGTAAAGGATTATTGAAAAAAATGGTATCGCCATTAACACCTTCAATTCTTACTATTTGTCCTACTGAGTTCTGAGCCCATTCAATGGGTACAATGTCCCATTCTCCATTATCCTGAATAATTTCGGCAAACTCTATATCTATAAAATCTTCCGAAGAAAAACAGATTAATTCTGTACTTCCTTTAAATATTCCCGATTCAATGGGACTAAAATCAGAAGACTGCGAACTTGAAATTGTAATACAGTTTAATGGTGATTGTGCCAGGTCGAAAATCAATATACTTGAATCAGATGAACTTCCCCTTAAAATCACATTTTGATTTAATGAAATTCCAGTATTTAACAAATAATTTCCTGGAGGAAAATAAATAATACCACCGTTTTCATCCAAAGATAAAATAGCATCGGCAACAGCCTGACTATCATCAGTTATGCCATCACCCGTAGCTCCATAATCCATAATGTTAATTTCTACAACAGGATATTCAAATTCGAATGATTGATACGCAGACTCCCAATCAACGAGTCTTTCCTGGGGAACTATCTGATTTTTAGCATCTAAAACACTAAACACAAAGATCAATAAGAGCAATAATTTTGCGATTTGTACGTTCATATCAAGTGTAAAATTAATCAATAAAAAGCCAAATTCTATGAAGCCAACAATTTTTTTGATTTCAATAGTGATACTATTCTTAAGTACATCATGTGTACAAAATGATAATAAGCTTATCACTAAAAAGATACAGTACGATGTTAATATAAAAAGTCCAAATCCGGATTACGACTGGTGGATACAGAATCTACCTGGTGCTGAAAGGGATATGATAGTGGAAATGATAATTGAAGGGGCGAAATCAGGGGAGTTCAAGGCCTATGACTATTTTAATACAATAATTAGTCCTGGTGAAGTAAAGGCACTAATGGCTGATACATTAGTTATGAAATTAATGAAAACGAAACCGCCTTATGAGGAATACGATACAACAATAATAAATACGATTAAGATTGCCGATATTCAAAGATTGAGATTTTTGGAAAAATGGGAGATTGATCCGAAAAGTCTTCTGATACAAAAAACTGTTTATGCCATTGCTCCAATTGCAAAGCGCATTGATATGAATGGTATTGAAAGATGGCAGCCACTATTTTGGATCTATACTGACGATGATTATTTAAAGGGAAAATAATGTTCTGGAAAAGGAATGATTTAAATGCAGGGTTTCAAACCATTACTAATTTAGTCCAGTTTTATGGGGGCAAGACTATACCTGAAAGAATATCCAATATTGATTCTGAGTACTCGGGACTTAATTCTAAATGTTGAAATATTATTTGAATTTCCAATGTTAAAGTATTGTTCTACACCTAATTCATTATTCAATTTATTTTAACTCTGCTTTGCACTCAGATATTTCCCAACTAACATAGCAATTATCATTGTTAGATATAATTGACCACAAATACTTAGAAAAATAGCAAGGCTTTTGGCAAAAGGATCAATGGGAGTTATATCGCCATAGCCAAGTGTTGAGAGAGTTACAAAACTAAAATAAATAAAGTCTGTTGTAGGCACAAGAGTGTCGCCTGGAATATTAAATGATTTTCCAGGAACAAAATTGTAGACAATTTTGAATAAAACGGAGCCAATGATTCCCATTAGGAAATATATATTTATTGCTTCAGTAAATTCCAGTAAGCCAACTTTCTTACTTTTTGCAATTCTTACAACCATAAAGAAAATAATAAGGATGAGAAACATTATGGAAATAACCGCTGAAATTATTGACAGATAGTGCATGTCCAGAAAATCAGCCGACCACATCACAATAGTAGTAATTCCTGCCAAAATGAAAAATCTTTTGTTGCCTTTATCGGAAATAACCATGGCAGAGACAATATAAATTGCTGAAAATACAAGGTTATATATTTCATTGATGATTGTGGTTGATTCAAATAATCCTACAATAAAAACATAGATAAAGGTTAATGTAAATAGCAGGACATTGTATTTTGCAATAGGCTCAAGTTTATTAGTCATTGTACATCATTTAATTCAAGACCAAATTTAATAATTTATTATTTGAAAAAACATCAACAATCTATCTTATTATATTTGCGGCATAAATATTTAACTTGAAATATCAATATCACATATTAAAAAATGGGATTAGAGTTATCCATCGACATGCCACATCAACGGTTTCGCATTGTGGTTTAATAGTTGGAACTGGTTCCAGAGATGAATTTAAAAAGGAAAGTGGGATGGCTCATTTTATTGAGCACATGATTTTTAAGGGTACAGGCAGGCGCAAGGCTTATCATGTGCTTAGTCGTATTGAGAATTTTGGCGGTGATTTGAATGCCTATACTACAAAAGAGGAGACATGTATATATGCCTCGTATCTGAGTCCATATTATGAAAGAAGCATTGAGTTATTTGCTGATGTTGTATTTAATTCCGTATTTCCAATTAAGGAAATGGAAAAGGAGAAATCGGTAATACTTGATGAAATTAATTCCTATAATGATAGTCCGGCCGAACAGATATTTGATGATTTTGAGGCTTTGATTTTCAAGGGCCATCCGCTGGCAGAGAATATTTTGGGCACTCCTGAAACTGTGAATAAGTTTAAGAGAAATGATGTTTTCAGATTCTTAAAACGTAATTACAGAATTAATAATATGGTAATTGCCTCTGTTGGAAATATTAGTTTCGCAAGACTAATAAAATTACTTGAAAAATATTTTGAATATTTCAATTCGTCAAGTCAAATAATAGATAGAGAGGAGTTTAAAAATTACAAACCTCAAAACAGAATTGATAAAAATGGTTCTTATTTAAGTCATTTAATTATTGGAAATGAGGCCTACTCACGAAACAATGCTAAGCGATTCCCATTATTATTATTAAATAATATTCTGGGGGGACCAGCACTAAATAGTCGTTTGAATTTGTCGCTTAGAGAAAAATATGGTTATGCATACTCAATAGAGTCAATGTATCAGCCATATTCAGATACAGGAGTTTTTGGTATTTATTTAGGAACAGACAATAAAAATATTGGGAAGAGTATTAAAGTTGTAAAAAAGGAACTTAAACTTTTGCGTGATCATAAATTAGGTACAGCACAGTTTTCGCGTGCTAAAAAGCAACTCTCCGGACAATTGGCAATACAGTATGAATCGAGACAAAATGAAATGCTATCTATTGCAAAAAGTCATCTTTATCGACCGGTAGTCAGAAGTCTTGATGAGTTCTTAATAGAAATTGACAATTTAACATCAAACAGTTTAATGGAGGTAGCCAATGAAGTGTTTGATGAAAAACAATTAAGCATGCTTATCTTTGAAGGAAGAGAAAATGATTAAAGAAGAAATAGAACAATATATTGAGGACCACTCTTCGGACGAGGATGAATTGCTTCATGAACTTTTTAGGGAGACCCAACTGAAAACCTATTATCCAAGAATGATTTCAGGAAAACAACAGGGGCTTTTTCTTGAGATGATTAGCAGAATGATAAATCCGGACTATATACTTGAGATAGGTACATTTACAGGTTACTCAGCCATTCAACTTGCAAAAGGGCTATCTGACAAAGGGAAATTAATCACTATTGATATTAATGAGGAGACAGAAACAATAGCCAGAAAATATTTTAAAAAGTCTGGTTTGGAAAATAAAATTGATTTCCAAATTGGCGATGCACTTAATATTATTCCTAAACTGGAAATCACTTTTGATCTTGTTTTTATTGATGCTGACAAAGAACAATATCTTGATTATTACGAATATGCTCTGAGTAAAACCCGAAAAGGTGGATTTATTCTTATCGATAATGTTTGGTGGTCAGGTAAAGTATTGAATCCTGATAAGAAAACATCCAAATCAAAGAAAGCAGATAAAGAAACCAAAGGAATTATTGCCTTTAATAAATTTGTGAAGAATGATAAGCGGGTTGAAAAAGTAATTATCCCCTTACGGGATGGGATTACAATAATTAGAAAACTTTAACTTCAGAAGATTTAGGATTGCAAATCCTAAGCCCAGACATTCGGATTGTAAATCCGAATGAGCAACTAGCAATACTTCTGTTTCCCAACAATCTGGTCGAAGTTTGCAACTTCGATCTTATAATACCTCACTTAATCTTGCAAATTAACTCTCACCAAACAGATTAATTAATTTGTCTTAAACGGATATTTAATTCCACTCAGATCCTCGTTAGCCTTTACAATTTTTTGCTTTAGGCTCTCTTTATAATCGCTAACCTTTTGTTTAATGGTGTTGTCACCAACCGCAAGCATTTGTGCTGATAGTATGGCAGCATTAAGAGCACCATTAATTCCAACTGTAGCAACGGGTATTCCCGGAGGCATTTGCACAATTGCCAGAAGGGAGTCCATACCATCAAGGCTTGCATTTATTGGTACACCAATTACCGGCAGAGTTGTCATGGCTGCAATAACCCCCGGCAGATGTGCTGCCATTCCAGCACCGGCAATAATAACTTTAAGACCTTTTTCAACAGCACCTTTGGCAAATCTTTCAACTTCTTCAGGAGTACGATGTGCGGATAAGGCATTCATCTCAAAAGGAATTTCCATTTCATTGAAAAAAACCGCAGCCTTTTCCATTACCTTTAAGTCGGATGTGCTACCCATTATTATGCTAACAACTGGTTTCATAATTTTATAATTTTATTTGTATGGCAAAAATAAAATTATTTGGTGGAAATATCGAATTTTAAAACCTAAATCATATCTTTGTGTGCAATATTCAAACGATTGAAATTTATGAAGATTATTAAAATTCACGATAAAGAATTCAAACCTTTTATTCCATTCGAGAAAATAGAAGAACAAACGAAAAGGATAGCCTCTGAAATCAACAAAGATCTGGAAGGACAGACTCCCTTATTCTTGTCTATTTTGAATGGCTCATTTATGTTTGCAGCGGATTTATTAAAGCATATTGACCTTAAATGTGAGATTTCATTTGTAAAACTTGCATCCTATGATGGAACGACATCAACACAAAACGTTAGACAGTTAATTGGTTTTGATGAAGACATTTATGGGAAAACAATTGTTGTTATTGAAGATATTATAGATTCAGGACTGACCATGGAAAGAGTTCTCGCCCAGTTAAAAGATATGGGAGCCCATGATGTTCGTGTGGCAACATTATTATTCAAACCCGGTGCTTTTAAAAGAGATTATGATATTCATTATAAAGGATTTGATATTGGTAATGAATTTATAATTGGGTACGGACTGGATTATAACCGGCAAGGAAGAAACCTCAAAGACATTTTCATTATTGAAGAATAGAAACAAGCGATTAGGCCACAAGAAATGATTACTAATGTTTTAAAAATGGGGTTACTGAAAATACAAAAGGCTACTATTGCTGCTACGGTAAGCAATCTAGTAACAGCAGCCACAGAAGCAATAATAATCACAGAACCTACAGCCACTGAAGAAATTTCCAACTCAAAATATTTAAAAACAATTCTATCATGTTAAACATTGCATTATTTGGACCTCCGGGTGCCGGTAAAGGAACCCAATCAAAGAAATTACTTGAAAAGTACAACCTAACTTATATTTCGACCGGTGATATGCTGAGGACTGAGATTGCAGAAGGCTCCGACCTTGGTCTTGAAGCGAAAGCGGTGATAGCCTCAGGAGGCCTTGTCTCAGATGAACTAATTGTTAGGATAATTGAAAAAAAGATAAATACTGATACTAATTCAAGAGGTATTTTATTTGATGGATTTCCCAGAACAACAGTTCAGGCTTATATTTTAGAAGGTTTATTGCTTAAACTTGGAAGTACACTGGATTGTATGGTAAGTTTAGAAGCACCTAATGAAGAGTTAATTGAGCGTTTATTGCTAAGAGCAAAAACCTCAGGTCGTTCCGATGATACTCTCGAGGTAATAACAGTAAGGCTGCAGGAATACAATGATAAAACAAAGCCTGTTGCTGATTTCTATGATAAGAAAGGTAAATATCATAAAATTAATGGAGTAGGTGAAATTGATGAAATTTTTGATTCCATCGTTGAAGTTATTGAAAAGACACGTAAAAAAGAGTTCGCCAATATTGTTCTATTGGGAAGGCCAGGATCGGGCAAAGGAACCCAAGGAAGAATGCTGGCAGAAAAGCATGACCTTGTTTATATTTCTACAGGAAAGTTGTTACGACAAGAAATTGCTGATGGCAGTGATATTGGGGAAATTGCGGAGCCATATATGCACAAAGGTGAAATTGTCCCTGATGAAATACCAATTAAACTAATAGAAAGGGAAATAGAAAATAATCCGGATGCCAATGGTTTTATTTTTAAGGGTTTCCCTCGTACAATAGTTCAGGCTTATATTCTTGACGGACTTTTGCAAAGAGAGGGAATGAAAGTTTCAGGAGTAATAGATATGAAGGTTTCTACCCTGGAAGCTGTCAAGCGCTTATCTGAAAGAGCAAAAACAGATAGAGTACGTCCCTATGACGAAAGTACAGAGTTAATTGTAAACAGACTGGAACAATATAATACAAAGACGATTCCCGTTTTGGATTATTATAAAAAACAGGAAAAATATAATTCCATAAAAGCCGACAAAAGTATGGATGAAGTGTTTAACCTTTTATCGGAAGAAGTAGACTGTATTTGCAAAACCAGTTGTTAATAGGAGATTTTAAAAAGTCCAAATTCTTGATTTAGAAGCAAAAATATTTCTTTTGCTTGTTTTATTTAAGACTCTTTCTATAGTTTTCTAAATTTGCAATAAATAAACAAATAAAAATGGAGACAATAATTCGCAAGGCGCTTAGAAAACCAACAGCGGCTGACACTATATTTTTACTTAAGAGTAATAACGACTTAAAAGATATCGGACTAAACTCAGATGAGATTAGTTGGGTAAAAAAAATGCATAGGTCGAAATCCGGAATTGTAGAAATTAACCGCTATAAAAATCACCTTTTTATTGCTTTTTGCGAGGGACAGGGAAATAAACTTGACAAAGCTGAAAGTCTGCGTAAACTTGGAAGTGATGTTCAACAGAGATTAGCTAAGAATAAAATAGAAAGGGCCGTTTTACAAATTGTTGGTGGAACAAAAGATGATGCATTTAATCTTGCTGAAGGGATTCTGCTGGCAAATTATAAATTCTTAAAGTATAAAACAGAAACTGATAAAACTGACAACTATTTCGAACAATTGGATATCTATTGCAATGAAATGTCAGAAGAAGATCTAGATGAACTGAGGATATTGGTTGAAGCAGTTTATAATACCAGAGATATGGTTAATGAACCTGTTATTTATCTTACAGCAGTTCAGTTTTCCAAGGAGTTTGTATCACTTGGTGATGAGGCAGGTTTTAAAGTTGACGTATTTAATAAAAAGAAAATAGAAAGCCTTAAAATGGGTGGGCTATTGGCAGTTAATACTGGTAGTATAGATCCTCCAACATTTACCATTATGGAGTGGAATCCAAAAAATGCCGTAAATGAAAAACCTTATGTATTTGTTGGTAAAGGAGTTGTTTATGATACGGGAGGATTAAGTTTGAAACCTTCAAATTTTATGGAAACCATGAAATGTGATATGGGTGGTGGAGCAGCCGTTGCTGGAGCAATTTATGCTATCGCAAAAGCAAAACTCCCTGTTCATGTAATTGCATTGGTGCCTGCTACTGATAATCGACCAGATGGAAACGCCTATACACCAGGTGATGTTATAACAATGTTTGATGGAAGTACAGTTGAGGTTTTGAATACTGATGCTGAGGGAAGGATGATTTTAGCAGATGCTTTGAGTTATGCTAAAAAGTATGATCCCGAACTTGTGATTGATGTAGCAACATTGACAGGTGCTGCTGCAAGAGCGATAGGCTCAAATGCAATGGTAGGTATGCAGATTAAAAGTGATAATGAGTTCTTGGAACTTCAAAAGGCAGGACAGAGAGTCCATGAACGTATTGTTGAATTTCCTATGTGGGACGAATATAAGGAGATGATAAAATCTGATATCGCAGACCTTAAAAATATTGGAGGTGCTGATGCCGGTGCAATTACAGCAGGTAAATTTCTTGAGCATTTTACCGATTATCCATATATCCATCTGGATATTGCAGGGCCTGCATTTATTTCTAAAAGGGATAAATATCGTACTACAGGAGGCACCGGTATTGGTGTAAGATTATTATACAATTTTATTAAATCGAAGGTTTAATATTTCATACATAAATGGGTCTGAGATTAATATAGGTCTTGCGTTTAGAGAAAAATATTGAAAAATTATTTTTCAATAAATGACTTAATTTACTTACTATAAGTATTATACTTCAATATACTAAATATGGCTTCTATGCCATCTTTCCAACCAATTTTTTTCCCATCTTTATAGGTGCGGCCATAATATGAAATTCCAATTTCGTATATTCTTATATCAGGTATGCGTGATACTTTGGCAGTTACTTCCGGCTCAAACCCGAACTTTTTCTCTTTCAAATTTAAATCCTTAAGGATATCGGACCTGAAGAGTTTATAACATGTTTCCATATCGGTAAGGTTAAGATTGGTAAACATATTTGATAAGGTAGTAAGGAATTTATTGCCAATGGAGTGCCAGAAGAAAAGAATCCGGTGAGGGTTTCCACCCATAAATCGTGAACCATAAACAACGTCTGCAAAACCATCAACAACAGGTTTAAGCAATAAATTGTATTCCTCGGGGTCATATTCCAGATCAGCATCCTGGATTATTATAAAATCACCCTGTGCCTCCTTTATTCCTCTGTGCAGAGCAGCACCTTTCCCTGAATTTCTATCTAACTCAAAGAGTTTCATATCATATTCAGTATGATTTTTGATATAGGCATTAATTGTTTCTACGGTATTGTCATCAGAGGCATCATCAACTATAAGAATTTCTTTATCAATATTATTAATAAGATTAACATTTAGTACTTTATCAAGTATCAAATGAATAGTTCTTGCCTCATTGTAGGCAGGCATTATTATTGATAGTTTCTGTTGCAAAGGCATATTGTTATTTGTTCTACAAAAGTAGTATTATCTATCTGTTTTTATTACCCTAAACCGTTTATTTAATTTAAGTATGTGTTTTTCCCAAAGTTCATAACTTATAATGGGTATTAAAATAGATAAGCCTATATTAAGTGATAAATAAATCCATAGGTTTCTGATGCTATAGGTCCACATAATATTTTTTATAACAATTAATACAATTATATTGCTATACATATAAATGCCATATGAAACCTTTCCCAAATAGTGAAAAATACTTTTTTTAGGTAGAAGATGAAAGAAATTCGGATTGAAATTATAATCTAGAAGCAAGACAGAAATAATACCTATATAAAAGAATTTCTTAAATCCTGCCAAGAAATGAGTATCCCATAGTTCAACGGTATCAATGCTCAGCGAAACAATTAAAATTGCTAAAAGTGAATAACGAATAGAGGGGAGTAACTTAAAGTTAAATGGTTTTATGGAGTAATAATATGCCCCAATGGATCCAATAACCAATACATCAATTCTGCTCAAAGTGTGTAAGTAAAGTGTATACCATGGATATTCCATAGTATATGAAGTATACAATCGAAATGATATACTTAATAATATTAGGGATAGAAATACTGGCATTAGCCTTTTGTTTGGGACAAAGGCAATAATAAAAGGCCATACCAAATAAAAATGCTCTTCGATGCAAATTGACCAAAAATGTGCAAATGGGTATGTCCACTCCTGGGTTTTGATTCCTTCGAAGTTATTGATAAACAATATATTAGGTAGATAGTTAGGTGAAGGAGAGTTAACCCAGTCTACAATAAATGGGCTTGCAGCAATCAGAGCAAAGTATAAAGGCCAGATTCTAAGTGTCCTTCGAATGATAAAATTTTTAATGTCAATTTTTGAGAATCTCTTTTTCTCTTCAATGAGGATATAGGTGATAAGAAATCCACTTAGGAGAAAAAAGATATCAACTCCCATGCCTAGATTTCTAAGGAATCTGTCGATAAATTTACCAAAGAATGAAAGTTCTTCATATGTCCCGTCTGAGAGCAGACCAACTTCTCCATACCAGCCAACCCATGCCTCATAGGCATGTAGAATAACTATCATGAAAGCAGCAATAAAACGTATTACATCTAAGTGCGCAAAATATATTCTATCTGTTTTATTAGTCATATAGTCCTAATTATAATCTGCACTCTTAAAATTGTTTAATTGCATCTTAGCAATGCAAAAATAGTTTTTTATGATTGATTTCTAACTTGATTATGATATTGATACAGGGCAGCCGCATCTAAAAATATATGACGTATATTTTCTTTGAGAAACTCTGTGTAACTCTTTGTGGTTCCTTTGTGTAATAGCTGTTTCACAGAGGAGCACTAAGAAGACACAAAGAAAAACACAAAGAAAAGATAATTCTATATAACTGATTTACTAGTATTTATAAATTAGATGTGTTTGCCCTAGATATTGATATTCCTACAATCAAATTCCAATAAAATATTCAGATGTTACAGAAAAGTGATAAATGTTAACTTTGCCGATTCGAATAATTTTGGAGGATAAAAAGAGCCATTTATAAATTAATTTATTGGGCTTTGAAGTTATCTATAGTAACAAAATACTTATTATCATCATTTTTGGATTATGCTCTTTAATACTATCCAATTTGTTTTTTTTCTGCCTTTAATTGTAATATTCTATTACTTAATTCCTCAAAAATATCGTTGGGTATTATTGCTTGCAGGGAGTTATTACTTCTATATGTGCTGGAAAGTAGAGTACATTTTTTTAATTCTTGCCTCCACACTGATAGATTATTTTAGTGGTATTCAGATTGAAAAGAAAAAAACCAAAAAAGGAAAATTACCATTTTTAATATTGAGTTTAATCACTAACCTGGGATTATTATTTGCTTTTAAATATTTTAATTTCTTTTCTGAGAGTTTTGATCTTTTATTTCAAAAGATTAATATTTCATATCAGTTTCCATTGTTTAAAGTGTTGTTGCCGGTTGGAATATCATTTTATACATTTCAAACCTTAAGTTATACTATAGATGTTTATCTGGGTAAACAAAAAGCAGAAAGACATCTGGGCTATTTTGCATTATATGTATCGTATTTCCCACAGCTTGTTGCAGGCCCCATTGAAAGATTCTCGAGATTAACACCCCAACTGAAACAATATCATAAGCTTTCTTATAAAAATATCGTTAATGGACTAAGGCTAATTTTATATGGATTATTCATAAAGATGGTTATTGCTGATAATTTAGCAGGTATTGTGGATCAGATTTATTCAACTCCTGATAACTTCAGTTCTTTGAATATTATCACCGGTGTCTTTCTATATTCTTTTCAAATTTATGGAGACTTTTTTGGGTATTCAAGTATAGCCATTGGTAGCGCATTAATGATGGGCGTTAATATAATGGATAATTTCAAAACCCCTTACTTAGCAAGAAATATAGCGGAGTTTTGGCAAAGGTGGCATATCTCACTTTCAACATGGTTTAGAGATTATTTGTATTTCCCACTGGGTGGAAACAGAGTTTCGCAAACAAGATGGCTATATAATATTTTTGTGGTATTTGTTATAAGTGGTATCTGGCACGGAGCCAACTGGACCTTTGTGTTTTGGGGTGGACTTTATGGAATTGTATATATTATTGAACACATAATTAATAAATTTTCAAAGCCTAAGTTTAGTCAGAAGAGTTTTTCGTTTGGGCATATAATTCTTGCGCTAAAAACCTTTGTATTAGTTACATTAATTTGGGTATTTTTTAGGTCTCAGAATCTAAATGAAGCGTTTCACATATTTGGTTTGATGTTTAAAAACATTGATGTGAATACTGCTGAGTTAGTGGTTAGTTCTATGGTTTGGATTATGGTGTTGATCTTTATTTTGAGTGATTTGATTCTTTATAATAAGCGTTTTGACAGTTGGATAAATAAGTTGTCTTTCCCGTTGAGGTGGAGTATATATAGTTTCTTTGTTTTTTCAATTATTGTTTTTTCAGGAGTAGATGATTTTCCATTTATCTACTTTCAATTTTAAAAAATGGCTGTTCTAAAAAAAATAATATTACGGATGTCCTTATTGGTACTATTGCTGATACCGATGAACTATATCTATAAGTATTTTTTCTTACAGCAGGATCTTGAGAAATACTCAGAACTAATTAATCTTGTAAAGCAAATTCCCGATGATGCGGATATAATTTATGTTGCTGAATCTTCAAATATAACTTATAGGAGTAATGATCAGGATAAAAGATATATCAGCGAAATGTTGGCCGATTATTATACTGATTTAAAAGTTTATGATATTACAAAGCCTGCCGGGCATGGGGGAGTGTATAAGGTTTTACTTCAAAATATTCCAAAAACATCAAAGGCTAAAACTATTATTGTGACTTTAAATTTGAGGTCGTTCAATGCTTCATGGAAAAATTCTGTTCTCGAAACATCACTTCAGAAAAGCCTGGTTTTATTAAAAGATTACCCCCCATTATTTAATAGATTCATGCTGTCTTTTAAAGCCTATGACATAAAAAACAAAAAGGAAAGAGAAAGGCTAATTGCCAAAGAGTGGAAAAGTACCACTATCAATTTTCCTTATACGGCACCTTATAATAATATTTTTGAATGGGATTTGTGGATGGCAAATAATGGGTTTAGAGACAAAAATGGAAAAAAAGATAAAAAGAAAGTTCAGTTAGCTTGCAGTTATATAAAAGCTTACGGTTTTCAAATAGACACTAATACTAATGTCAGAATTAAGGATTTCGATGATATTGTTGAACTTGCCGGTGAGCGAGGGTGGCAACTAGTTTTTAATCTCCTGCCTGAAAATACTCAAACTGCGGAGAAACTTGTGGGTGATGATTTGATTTATTTGATGGAACATAACAGAAGACTTCTGGTCGACTATTATACAAGCAAAGGCGTTATTGTTATCGATAATCTTAACGCTGTAGATTCTGAAGAGTTTGTTGACCAAAACTGGACCACTGAGCATTATGCTGAACTGGGACGTAAAATTATTGCTGAGAAAATTGCTCTTAAGTTGGAACCAGTTTATCCTGAAAGTTTTAATGAGGTTACGTATACCGATGAGATGAAATCTATTTTCTTAAATAACTGTGATGGAAATCATGTGTGGGGGCACTCAAAAACAATTTCAAATACTGGATCGTATTCAGGGAACTATTCTTCAAAAACAGGAAAGGGAAATGACTACAGCATTTCATTTGAATATCCTTTATCAGGAATACCGGATAGTTTAAAAAACTCCATAAGTATTAGTCTCAAGGCCTATCAATATTCCAAAGAACATAAAGCCTCTCTGATTGTCTCGGCTAAAAGTGGAAAAACCAGTAACTATTGGAAGGCATTCCGTTTAAGTAGTAAATTAAATGAAGTAAATAAATGGGAGGATTATAAGCTTACTATTAATATAACTGATAAAATAAAACAATCGGAAATGATTAAAGTATATGTTCTGAATAAATCAAATTCAATTATTCTGATTGATGATTTTCTTGTGGAGTTTAATTAGAAAAAAACTTAGTAATTATAAAATTCCTACTATTTTTGATAAATGAAAAAGATTGTTTTTCTAGTTGTGATTATTTTGTCTGTAAATTTTGTTTTTGCCCAAAAACAAGCGAGAAGTGATACTGTTAGTTATCTTTTTGCAGGTCATTGTTATGAGTATGAATCGCTTGGAAGAAAAGTAGATTTTCGCCTTGCAGGATTAGACTTTAGTGAATATGCCGGTGTATGGCTTGGCGGGGATGTTACTTCAGAAGCCATGCTTAATTATTCCACAACCACATATATTGATAGTTTGTTTGATCTTGGGAATCCGGAAACCCACTGGAGTTTAGGTAACCATGATGCCAGGGAAGGTAATTGGGAATGGTATTATGAATTTTCAAATAGAGAATCATATTATGCCTATACCAGCAATAACATCACAAGAATTGTTATGAATACCAACCTTGTGCCTACAAACTGTGAAATGATAGATGATCAATATGAGATGATCAGCAATGTTTGTGATACTATTCAGGAATCCAAATACTTAATATTGTTAATGCATCACGGGATTTGGATAGATGTTCCGGGATTAATCTCTCCTGCACTTTATGCCAATAGTAGTTTAAAATATTGGAGTGCAAATTGTGACTCCATAAATACCCCATTTGTTAATTCTATTTATCCGCAACTTATTGAGGTTGAGAATAGAGGTATTGAGGTAATCTGTATTTTAGGAGATATGGGAGGAAATAAAAAGACCTTTTCTTCTTTATCCGATGATGGAATATGGTTTTTAGGTGCTGGTTTAAATCATAATGAGCCTGATGATGAGGTAATCATATTTAATTATATGGAATCTCAGCAAGTTTTAGAATGGGGTTTTCATAACCTGGATTCTCTTTACCTATTACAACAACTTAATGAATAATAAGTTTTCCTGTTAAAACAAGATTATTTCCAGAGGAGTCAAAAATTGTATAAATGTAAAGTCCAGCACTAAGTCCTTCTCTGTAAAAAGGTGTCTTCCCGTAGTTTATGCTAAAACTCCTAACTACTATTCCATTAATATCAGTTATTCTAACAATATGTTCTTTTGTTTCCGATAGAATAAAATTAGTAGAATTAGACATTGGGTTTGGTCCTATACTTAGATCTGGTGAAAATACTGTATCCGTTCCTGTCAGATCCTGAATAATCCCATCTTTATTTATTTTAAGTAATAGCAGATCAGAGAATCCTGATTCATTTTGGGTATTTCCTACCACATAACACCCACCATCTTCCGTAGGGATTATAGAATTTCCATTATCGACATAAGGACCTCCAATGGTCAAACTCCATAATTCATTACCTGATAAATCTGTTTTTACAACATAAATATCTGCTGAACTACTATAACTTTTGGACGTTCCTACTAAATATAACTCATCAATACTACCATAACACATGGAAACGCAATACTCATAATTTTGACCTCCAAAGTTGTTTTGCCAAATAACTCCACTATTGTCAACTTGCGCAAGAAACATATCAAATTTGCCATTGCTGAAGGATTGGGAGGAGCCACTGATGTAATATGTGTCATTTTCAGCATTTAAAATTCCATAGCCGAAATCATGTTCACTGCCACCAATAATACTATTACTTAATTCCTGACCGCTACTGTCAATTGTCAGCATCACTATGTCAGCATCATGTTTTGCATAATTTGCATGAACATCGGTGAAAAACCCATTCTTAGTTCCTATTATAACTATATCATTATTTTCATTTTCAACAATGTCCATTGCGTAATCATCATTGTCGAAGCCATA
>Ga0164315_10001982_pt1 | contig 15572 bp, 6 predicted proteins | sample GuaBasSedimGuay6_FD_113737 | JGI IMG/M metagenome (GOLD analysis project Ga0164315, IMG submission 113737) | Subseafloor sediment microbial communities from Guaymas Basin, Gulf of California, Mexico - Guay6, Core 4569-2, 0-3 cm | ecosystem: Environmental > Aquatic > Marine > Hydrothermal vents >...
AGTTTTCACATGTGTTGTAGTCAATTCGATTGGCAATTGCTGTAAACGCCATTGAATCTAGATTCATAACGGGTGAAATAAATGGATCATCGGACCCTAACTCAGCAGTCAGTGTAATTGACTTATTACCAACACCAAGGAACATTTCTTCATTGGATTTGTTCGCAATTTTCATTGGTTCGACCATTTCAACATTACTAAATGGTTCGAACATGAATTCACCAGTGGCGGCATAATCGGTTACTGTAGAACCAACACCACCATGTTTAATACCACTGTATTTCCATGATGCTTCCCCAGTATAATCGATATACTGGCATTCAACATTCAATACATCGATCTGGATATTACCAGTCGCAAAGTTTCCTGATCCACCCGCGCGACCCATAGCAGTTGCAGCTGTTGTAACCTGAACAACATATGAATCCATACTATCAACATATTGAATTAGGTGTTCTACACCGGATAATTCCACTAATGGAATTCCATTAAACTCATTATCAACACCACCCGGAATAGAACCAATCGGTACATGGTGCGTGATATTAGGCGGTACAATACCTAACGTTAAAAGCATTTCCGGATTACGGAATGGTTCATAATACAATTCACCTGTGAATGTTTCACCGGCTGGGAAAATCCCATCAAGCTGTGAAAGCTTAATGTTGTAATTCTTAGCACCGGTAATCGCATCTTCACCAACAAGTTCAAGGTCGGATATGATTGCAGTAGCAGCACTTAAATCACCAGTCAACTTCTGACCAATTATCACATCACCAGATGTAATGGTGAATGGGAACCATGTATCAGCCAACATTTCCAGTTTGACTTTATCATTTGCAACCAATCCATGATTCTTGTGATAAATGCGCACAAGGTTACTTCCTAGTTCAGTTTCAATTGGATTAATATCCAATTCAGAACGCTGGGAGAAATCACCATTGTTGAACACTAATTTCATCTTGGATGATATATCAAATTGAGCACAGTCCATCTTGAACTTAATATCTTCAAATTGCTCAGCTGTCCAAGTGGAATCATTTTGTGACTTAAACAATGAACCAAGGTGTGGTTGCGTACTGATAGTTACACCAGATACTTTATCGATACCACCTAGCTTGGAAACATGAATACGGTATTCCTCTGAGGAAGAACCAACCACAAAGCAATATTCCTCATCAGGCTGTAGATAAACAGGGGCTTCGAATGTGAATGTTGTAGCTACAGTGCCTTCCTCTGATATAGCAATATTATTAGGCTGTATAGTCACTTCAGAATAAGGAACAATCACACTTGACGGATAACCATTTTGCATATTACGCAATTGGAACCATACAGGGTTATCCTCAGCTTTTGCACTGAAGTATAAATCGATACTTGTCAGGAATACACCACTTGGCTCACTGATCACAAATGATTGTGCTAATGGATCATCCCCATCACGGCGTATTAATGTGGTACGAGTCGTTGTACGTGTATCACGGACCTCTGTTTCAATCAATTGTGGTGTTCGAACAGATAATACTGTTTCACGGCGTGTTTCTTGAATCCCACCCGCAAAATACTGTGCCTCAGCGGATGTAATTAATTCATCCGGGTCCATACTATTATCTTCCATATTGGACAACCGGAAAATACGGGTACCAGTAAAGAATCGCTTATCTGGTGTGTTCGGGATAGAAAATACCCCAACAAGTGTACCAATATCATCAGTGACCAATTCGGAAGTACGGTCCTGATTCATCATTCGGCATTCGGCATCCACATTCACACTATCAAAGAATGCGTGGACCTTAGTACGTGGCTTCATATTAACAGCAGCAAATTGCACATCAATTGATCGGATGTACGGTATAATATTTACGCTTGTTACACTCTCACCTAGACTAGTCTGTGTAATCTGTTCTTCAATAGAACGGTTTACACCCGAGCGCGCCTGATCAGTAGTAGTTGTAGTTGATGTTGTACCCCAGAAACGACCATCAATATTAGATGTTACGCTTGTTGTCTGCCAGTTGTTCCACTGTGTACCTAGAATACCAGCGGCGTTAGCCACGTCACGTAGCTCATCAACACCATTATCAATATCAAGCACTAAAGCTGGTTCGGTTTCAACATCCTTCCATACATCCATTTCAGGAGTCAGATTCATTGTACCCTGAACTTCGTAAATGAAGTATGGGTTCACGGAAATAGTTTTACTTGCGTATGGCTGTTCCTGATATGTAATCTCAGAATATGGAAGTGTTGTCATATCTGATGTTTGTTTATAATGGGATGAATCGTCTGTATTCAGTTCCATTTCTACATTACGTGTGTAGAATGATGGGCGAAGAATCCCTTTCTCGGTATCAAGTGCACAGTTAAATTCACCTGAAGATGTTTCACATGCAAGATAATCTTTAAAATTATCAACCAAGAAACCATTCTTAAAACGATTATTTCCGTTAGCATCAAGGATTGTTAGATCACTAGTTGCTTTTTCAAGTAGATTAAATGTCACATAGTATTCAAGGTTACCAATACGCTTTTCAAGACGACCAATATCACGCATTGTATAACGCTTATTATCAATATATGACATTTTGATGTCACGGGTAACATCAAACGTATACGCATTCATGAATATATTATAGATAGCCATTGAGTTTTCAGCGGCGGCGGGTGCAACCGGGGATTCAGCTGGAATACCCTTAACCACAATGAATTTACCAGTTTCCGTAATACATAGTGTATCAACACGTGGAAGGTAATACTGAACATCAAATACAATATTACTTTGATCAACTGGAAGGTCATTTAAGATTACATCGGTCCCATTAAAGGTACCATCGGTCCCAATAGTAGGACGGAAATCAATAGTATCAGACATACGATACTCTTCCCCATCGTTAGTACGATAGGTCGGAATATCCTCATATGAAAAATCTTCATTTGGATCATTGATGATAGCGGTATATGAATCAACACTGAAGAAGTATCCATTGCTACTATGATCAAAATAATCAACAGTAATATTCAGGATAGTAGCCGGATCGGGTGTTACAATACCCGGCTTCAATATTAATTTAGATACATCATAATAATTATCTTTAATACCCTTATCAAGATTATAGTTATCCGTAACGTCAACGTAGGTTACAGGATTACCAGATGTCACATCTATAACTGATGTTACTCGGAATACATCAGTTTCGATTAAATTAATTTCATCGACATCACCAGCGATAGCATTTAGGAATTTAGTGTCAATTACCTTAGTTTTTTCCTTTGCTCCAGAAATCATTACTTCAGCGAGTAAGACAAAATCGCGTCCTATATCACCCACTCCAACCTGTACAGTAATCTGGGATGGTGATGTTGTAACAGTATCAACTATAGTTAGATCAAACGGATCATAATTATCACCAGATGATTGCTGTAGACCACCAATCCACTTATGTGAATTGTAGTTCAAGTATGTTTCATTACCTTCAGCAGCGAATACCACATTACCGGAACTATTAACTGAACCAACTAGCTTTTTAGTTACAATAACGCTTGTATCCGAAAGCAATGGATTAGACGAATCACGGATAGATTTTGTAAAATCAAATGGAATGCGGTACAGCAGATTATTGTTAATAGGATTGTATATTTTAGTTGTATCATCCACTTCATCAGGATCAATATTTGCACTGAAAGTTTGGTTACCACCACCTGTTTTATGTAAACCCAAAACATCTAGAATGGTAAATCCAACACCAAGTACAATATCAAAAATATAAAGAGAATAAACAGGTTCATCGTCATCTATACCACCAACGTAACCTTCAATAAGTTCGATTGACTTAACCCGACATGTACCAATTTGATTCCCTGAATAGTTGCCACCCGAACTTTCAGCATCATATAAATTCACTTTCATGAAATCATTAGCAGTTGCGGTATTTGTAACATCAGTCATTGGAATTACATTGGAAACCGTATCTAGTTTCACACGAATGTAGTTACCCATTAATGGTCGTATTACAGATGAATACTTTTTATCAGTATCACGGGCTTTATCGACAGGAAGAACCATTTCGGCAATACGTTCAACCTCACGCCCGCGCACATAAGCTTTTCCGGGTGAAACCATAGTAACAAACTTATCAGTATCACCACCCTCATCAATAGTTTTCCACCCATCATTGGAGTTTACACCACTTGATAGATGTTCTTTAAAGTTAATTGTAAACGGTTTAACGGTATAGTCGCCACTTTCATCGTGTGTACGACGAGCCATAGTATCCATAATCTCAGCATACTGTGGCTTATCCTTAACCTCTTGAAGAACACCAACCTCAACTTTAGCTAACATGACGAAATTTTCATCATCTTCGTCATCTAATTGCTTACTGTTCAATACCAATTTAATACGGTATCGATCCGCGCCGGGAGCAGTTTGGTTTGGCGATCCAAGTGAATTATCATTCAAGCTTTGGTCATCTTGTGATGAAACAAAACTCTGAACAATATCAAACCCAACTTTATTAGATGGGCGTGTACTGTATTTTTCAAGTAGAATTATTTGATAGTATGATGGAACAAAGCGCCCATGCACATAGTAAATGGACTCTTCAACGGCAAATAGGCAACCGGACCCCGTAGGATCAATTATATCTGAGTCAGGGTCAACCTCACAGTCTGGGCAACGTACAGTTGCTTTATATGTAACATATCCATTTGCATCAATGACTTCCAATTCTTCGCCATTTAAGAATGCAGTAGTAACACCATCGATTGCAGAATTAAGGTAATTAACATATATTGTAGCTGGATCGAAATTATCCTTTGCAGCGGTGAATATCACTTCACCTAGTAATCCAGAAGTCGTACCGCGTACTTTATTACCAGTAAAGCGAGTAATATCAATATCACCACCATCCGGAACTAAATCCTTTAGGCGTACATATGGTTGATAGTTTTTTAGGCGAACGGAACCAGATTTAACCATTGAACCAAATTTAAAGATATGGTTAGCGAAAGTTTCTACCTGATTACTCAGAATAGATTGTAGTTGATTCAATTCACGTGTCTGAATTGTGCGACTTGGCTGAAACAGGATAGAATAAAAACCCTTGTTTACATCAAAATCATCAAAATATGGTTCACGGTTTGTTGTTAGTCGTGACATTATGTTTCCTATATAAAACTTATTATGCGAATATTTATGCGCTAATCAATTTCGCAAATTCCAATACCTTAGAATTTAACTGCTATCTTTAAATCTTCAATTTGTCCAACTGCGCGCACAACCGGGGCAACTGTTTCCACATACATTATAATTCCAGAGCCAGCCATTAATTCGGATTTACCTGAAGTCTCTGCGCCATCCCAATCATCGTGGTCTGGTCCAATATATCGGGGTGATTCAGCCTCATCACTATTAACATCAAGCGGGTCAGCAAAAATAGTGATGATACGGAAATCAGATTCACCACTAATTGGAAAATAACCACCCTCATCATCATCAAATCGTGCATTGATAACAGCATAGCGCGCATTCAATTCAATCAATGCGTTAGAACCATGACCATCTTTAGGTGCCAATACAGCAGTAGCAGCTGCGTCTATACCATCGCCACTGATGACAACATTCGGGATAACATCATAACCTTCACCTACAATGGATATTTGGATCGATTCGATCACACCACCATTAATAACCGGGGATGCGGTTGCAGTTGTACCTGAAGTTGGCGCATCGATGGTCACTGTGGCTGTTGTGTACCCCGTACCGCCATTATCAACAATAATGGTACTAAGGGATTGCTTCTTAGCATTTTGCTGTACATCCCATTGTGGGGAGCCATCGTCGCTTAATTTAAGTTCAACTGGGATGTATGCAGATGACAAAAACTGAATAGCATCACTTGGAGATACTGAGCACATATATTTCCATATGTAGTTATCACCAGCGGTAATGAAAGGATCGGCGCTTGTTCCAGTTGGTTTAGTTGTAGAAGCAATACCACCATTATTATTCAGGCATTTGTAAATATTATCATCGGCATAAACGTATAATGGAGTTGCATAAACAAGCCCCTCAACATCCGGATCAAATTGAGAATAAACAGTTGTACCTGATATATCCCAATCATAACGCTGAATTGCCATTTTAACTGAATTAGACTCAAGGCGTTTAGCACTGATAAGCTGATTCAAGGTACTGTATTGTGATGTAATATCATCGACTGGATCAATTGGGGTTTCATCCCCAGCACCGGGGTTGTCCCACGGATCAACACGACCAATTCCAATATATATGTTATTTTGGAAATTAGCTGTGTTTTGAAAGGTTTCAATATACAACCAATCTACACCACCATCAGAAACAACTCCCACGGTATGCGCAGGCGCGGAACCACCGGATACACCGGCACTAGTCGCAATGAATTTATAAAATGCGTTGTACACCACATCACCGGCAATATAAGCGGTACCAGTTACCCATGGATTATACTTATGTGATTGAAATAAGTTTAGAAACTGGTTTGCGCTTAAAACGCGAATATCATTTGTTACAAGTGCGGTCATTTTTATATCCTATTATTCTTTATATTTATGTAATCGTCATTTCACTAGATTCTTGCATTGACATAGATTCTGTACAATAAGATTCTATGTCGGAAATTGAGTAATCAGCGAATTTACTAATTGTCCAATTGAAACTTGGAAAGAATTTAATTAAATCCAAATCAGCCAAGACTAAACCTAATGAACAGCTATCCGTGTTATATCGAATAATCACACGGATTTGTTCAGATGTTAGTTCAAGTGTAGTATCACCAAATCCCTCAAATGAAAGATAGATTGATATAGAGCGTGATATACCGGGAGCAAGAGAAATACTAATATCGATTTCCTGATCCAGTTGATACATCCCAAATAATTGGGTACCAGCCGGGTGTGCCACACGTTTTACTTCCCCCAACCACTCATGGGGTGATACAGATGATCCAATTACATAGCTAAATTGCTGATAATAATATGAATCCAATATCTTACTATATCCAGATGGGGTTGATTTTTCATTAATGTAACGCTTGGGTTTAGTAAATACTCCACCTAATACGGGAGTTAATACAGCATCAATACCTTCATCCGATGTAATATTTATCGAAATTGTTCCTACATTGGAATAATTAATTCCACCATCAGTCACTTCTATTTCACTAATCTTACCAATATCATCACCATTTATTGATAATGTGGCACCGGAACCACTTACAGATGATATATTACCGGATGTTTTCTTGCTATAATCATAGCCGGGAGATTCAACGCGAACTTGGAGTACTTCACCTGAACCACCTACCTCATACACGCGCGCGCGAAACCCATACCCATTCGATTCAAATACAGATTCAGCTTGTATTGGATCACCAACCTCGTATCCAGTACCCGGACTTGTGATGATTATATCTGTCAATCCACCCAAAGCAACACGGGATATCTTTGCTTTCGCGCGCGCGCCATCACTTGTGTCAATAATGTCAATATCATCACCAAGCTTATAGTTGGTACCGCCATCCGTTACATTTATATGAGTGATAGCACCATACATCGTTTCCAGTACAGATGTATCATCCACTGTTAATATCACATCTTCGCCGGGAATAAAATCTCCTGTATAGCTAGATATTTCTAACTGAAGAATCTGTTGACCGTCCAAATATGTTGATGTAATGGTATCAATTACAGCTGTTTCAGTTGATGTATTACCAGTAATGTATGCAGATAAGTCATCATTATTGATGTCCAGCTTAAACCAATTGATGCCTGTTATATAAATAATTATATCAGCTGAATATTCGCCAGATGATGGAATGTATAGGTAATCACGTGGATATATAATATCAATATCAGTGCCATACAATATCGTAAAAATAAAGCGGAATGAATCCTCACTACCCTTAGATAAGTAAAATTCCCGTATCACTTTCAATAACTGATTGGTCGGTATCAGGGTTAATTGTGGAAAAGTAGATGCAAATTCCTTAACATACTGATCAATAAAATCATCATCCGCGCGGTCAACATCAAGATTACGCTGATATCGTTCTAGATAATGTAACCAGTTCCCGCTTTCCTCAAGATGCTCATAATAGGCTTTGATGAATGCAATGAACATTTCATGCTCATCACGCACAAATTCTGGTAACTTGTAGTTAATTATTGCGGATAATTTACTATCCATTATACTTTCTCGTTCTCATTTTCGAAGTTTTCAGTTGCAATAATATTCGTTGTATTGATAACCACGATATTATTACGTTTCGTGAAATAATCAGGGCGAACTGGACTTGCGAATACACTAAGATTATCTTTATTATCGTATAACCCATTCACTTCAAATTCACTTAGACGAATGATACCTTTATCATGATCCACTGACCCAAAATTTTCATCAGGGTACATTTCATATTCATCAGTATCTTCATTGAAAAACCATATACGAATATTACTACCTGAATCTTCCTTAAAGTAGCAACGAGACAAGCGGAAAATAAATTCATCAGATTTTACTGTTTCTGGTATAAGTGGGTTGACAAAATCAATATAATATGTTTGCTTAACATTTATTGTTGGGATGAATCGTTTTTCCAGTACAATATCAGTATATGAAGTCAATATTGACGTATCACTTGCGCGAACGCGGCTATTTAATTCCAAATCACTATAAAATCCACCAAACCGATTCAACACAGTCTGATCATATTCATTTATTGCATTATTCGCTCCAGATACAATTTGACCGGAACTAGACACAGTATTTAATGGGTTGTATTTGATGTTCACACCCAAATTCACATATAGGAAGTCCGGGTCAACAATTTCAACCTCAACAACCACAACATTATGGCGCTTAATAATATTTTCAATTATATTATCTTTTGCTTTACTGGATAATACTTCACCAAATTTTGGCTTAATACAAATAAACACCTTGCCGTATGACTTAGGTTCATTATCTTCACCGCCCCATACATTGATACTATTAACATTGCGATATTCGGCTAGTAATAGATTTTTATAATCATCAATGACAACCGCACGATTCTGGCGACGATAATGATAAGGAATATTGAACCGTAGGTCTTCGACCCCTTCAGGTTCCATACCACCTTCTGATGGTGTAATAGCATTCACATCAATCGTATAGTCTGTCCCTTCATAATCATAGTCACCACCAAATGTAAATGACTTGGCGTTATTACCAAGTTCACCATTTGACGATACGAATGAACATTCCACCATATTTCCATGCTCAGCTGCGCGCCCATATATGCCGTTACCAAATTGGATTTCATAGTAATCATCTTCATTTACGGTTACAAAATAAACAGCAGCAATGCTGTTAATCACCATATGATCACTCGCACGTTTATATGACACAAAATTAGTGTCGTTTTCGGAATCAAATACACGCACACGCAATGAATTAATATCAATATCTGGATCACGGATTATAAATCGCTGATTGATCAGGGTAGTATCAACCAAGAAACGCTGTTCCTCAAATGTACCCTCGAACACCAATGTATCATCACTTACATAACTGTAAATACCATGTACTAGTGATTTATTATAAATGTGGATATCATCAACCACGACAAATGAACGTGAGTCAGAAATATTATTATTAGATTTAATTGCCTGCCCACGGGGTATGATAATCTTACGGTCAAGTGGTTCATTCAATGCAGACACTTGTACATGAAACTGTACAACAGCCTCAGCTGATTTCTTGGAACCCGGAATGTAATTCTGAAATTTAGCCTTACTAACCATACTGGATTTCAGTCCAGCTGAATCAATGTTAGATTCATTATTCAGCATATGCGCATGGAATCCACTGTAGTGGGTAGTATATGATAGCAAGTCCAATAGAATGGACATGGAACTACCCTCAAAATCGAAATCTTGAAATTCAACTTGCCCTTGGAGATATGTTTTCAGGTTATCTTTAATATTATCAAAGTCTAAATCCTGAACTGGAATGTTAGTTGCCATGTGTTATCGTATCCGTTGTAAAAATATTTTTTGTTCTATTGGGTTCAATTGATTCTTGATCTTGAACATAATAGTTACTTCATATTGATTTTTCCCATAATCTGGCTCTACCGTAATCTTTATTAGATCGGCACGTGGTTCATATTGAGTAATTAAAAATTCTACGCGCGACTCAATACTTATAGATGTATTGATAGTCATTGGTTCAAACAATAATTCTCGAATACTACCGGCAATATTCGGGTGGAATGGTTTTTCATATGAGTTGAGCATCACAAGTTGTTTTATTGCGCGCTTGATCGAATCATCGTCATACTTCAAGACAATATCCCCAGTTAAAGGGTGTGCCATGAAATTTAAGTCAAAATCTGAGTATATCCGTGTATTTCGATTAGTAGTCATATCCTTATTTAGACACTATTGAACACACTAATAGAACATTCCATACAAAATGATCCACATGACACAGGATCACCTTGCCTTGCCACACCCAAACCATTAACAAATACAGTAATGGACCCGAAAATAGTAACCCCAGTATGACAAACTATCGGATCACCACAGCAATGTTTATTCCATACATCAGTGAATCGATGGGAATTTCTTCCATTTACAAATACATTTAAACTACCTTGAATATTGCGCCGGGGTGGGTAACATGAGTGCCCAGTGCAAATATCTCCCAACCGTACTAAACCCGGCATATTATTCTCCACATGGTGGGCAAACGTCACCCAATTTATTATCTTGTTTAATTATTGGATAGTATTCTAATATAGGAAGGCATACAGGACGCCCCGCACACACTTTTGTATTATGCATATCATTAATAATTGCAGGAAAGCATAATTCCGGAACACCTATTTTATATTGCACTTCATCCACTATAACTTGCTCAACTTCAACCGGGCACAATGACGCTATAATGGGTTGCAGTCCACGGACTACAATTGGCTCTGGACATGGTTCACAGTATCCATCCAATGAGATTACCTCAAGTTCGATTGATGTAACCTCTTCAGGTACCGGACATGGTTCACATAATCCATCCGTTATTTCAACTAAACCAGAGAATTCCTCTTGAATAACAACCTGTTTCAATAATTCCTGTAGCTCCGGAATAGATGGCATTTCAAGTTCCTCCCACACCTCACATGGTGGTTCAACTTGACCTAGTGGTTGAAGTCCAGTTGGTTTTTCTGGTATATCATCCTCAGTTGTAATTAACTCGAATTTTTCTGACTCCCACTCATCTTTCAGACCCATATAATGATCACGATCTTGGTCCCAATTATTTCGAACGCATATAAAAAACTCACGATCATGGTAAGTATCTTCAGCTTCAAGTAGCTGCGCGCGCACAATAATACGATGGTCCAACCCGGTACTAGTTCGATCTGATTCATTCTCTTCCCACCATACAAAAGATGGTGGTGTATCCCCATCACTTAATGGTTCACAGTCCTGTTCTTCAGGAATCCCATAAATTACACCATCAGGTGAGAATGATAATCCTTTCGGTAATTCTCCTTCAATAATTTGGTAGAACACGGTTGAATCACATATACTTTCATTGGGAGCAAATCCCACGGCTGGGATATATTCCCCACCATAGGCATCGCAATCAGCGATAAGCACAAAAGGGTAGTCTGTAAAATCTGCCTCAAGTGCATAATTAATTGCCCAATCCGTAGTGATGCATATGTAGTATTCAGCTGGAGTAGCTGCGTAGTCAAATGCATTATAGAAATCATCATTATAACTAGTCCCTAAGTTTATAAAATTAAGCCCTTCCTTTCGATACAATGTAAATTGTACGTTAATTGGCTGGGATGTATGTGGGGTAATTCGAAGTGTAAAATAGATTGATTCATTTTCAATCATTTCAAACTTAAAGAATGCTCCCTGAAATTGATTCAGGATAGACCCCACATACTCAGTGTTTGCCTGTAGAAGCCGAATATTTGTATTCTCATCACTAAGCGAATCGACGCAATCAATAGCCATTATTCTTCCTGCGACTCATTATAGGTGATACATTGTGCCAATAGAGTTGTTTTATATGGAATGTATTCCACTGGAACATTCGGGATTGCAATTACCCCATTCTCATCAGGTTCAACAAAGCTATAATCCGGATCACCATCAGGCGTTAATGGTATATATTCATTTGGCAAGCACATTGATTCAGTCACCCACTTGACAGCTGGACCCGGAACCACTAAATCATCAACTTCCATTGCATTACCACACCAACCAATTATTGGTGGTTCATAGAAAGTACATTGTACATTTGCCCCATCAGTAAAGTCCTTTGGTTCAAATTCGGGTTCTTCATAGAACTGCGCGCGCACAACATGACCATGATAGGCAAGTGCTGTCCAGAATGTCTGAACAACAAGTGTAGCTTTAGCATATGACCCATAGTAATTACTTTTCGGATAAAAGTTTACATAATTCCGCAATATGAAATCACTCATAGATGAACCAAAACCAGCAAAGAAAATTGAGCAGTTTTCATCTAATATAGTGTCAAACTCGAATACAACACTATTACCATTTGGTACAATATATCCTTTACAGAATCGAACATACTCAATTGGTTCAAACTCAAGTCGAACTTTAGCACCGGTATTGAATCCACCAAGTGCATATACCCAACTCGGTTTAGGTACAGCAAGAGTATCAACTACAGCATATGCACCGTGATACCATGGCGCAAACGCGGTTAATGTAATATCAGCAGTAAAGTATGCTTCATAGAATGCGACAACATCATCAGGGTGGTCCCATACAACAGCACTGGTTTCGTATTTAATTTCTTCCAATGAGAATACAGCACGATTAATAATTGCCCAATACTCATAATGATACAAACGATCAATAGGAATCTCATCACCGCCAAATAGACCCATAACCTCAAGTGGGATAAACATTTCACATGTTTCGCCAGCATAGATATCAACCTCAAACCGTTTATTAGTTTGCAGTTCCCACTCAAAGTGGGCATCATATCCACCACATGCATTCCATGGATTGAATCCGGTATCATCAAAATTGATCATCAATTGATCACTGATACCTAATGGATCACTACCAAGCCGAATTACATTATCACCATGCAATGGGTCAAGGTCATCGGTACATAATTCACAGTGATTTAATCCACCTATACCACCAAACCCATCGTACATTGCAAGACTTGCGTTGATAGGACGCGGTACCAAAATAGCATGTATTGGCGCATGTAGATCGGGCGTTAATGATTCACCACCATATGCGTCAACAATAATCCGCTCACCTTCAGGTACAATGAAATTGGATACAAACCCTTCCCCACCATGGACCGCTTCCATATCTAACGTAGGTGCACGTGAAATTTCATCACATTCCATCACTGAACCATGATCAATTGGATCAAGTGGGAAATTCACAGTTACCTGAATATCCATGTCTTCAATAGTTGATCCATGGTATGCATGTGTATTAAAATCGGTTTCCGCTAGATCATTAACAACCGCATCCGCACCATGATATGAATCAATATCAAGTTCAGGTGCCGGGTGGTCATCAAGGTCCAGATCAGCATATTCACCCGCATACGCGCGCGGGAATAAGGCACGGGTTAGTGCCAGATCAAATTCAGCAAGTTCACCATGGTATACATCGCCATCTAATTCAGGCGGTAATACGCGCGTAAAGTCGCAATCGATATAATCACCACAGTAGCCATCCGCATCTAATGTAGTTGTGATATTCATGGTGGATATAGCAAGCGCACCATGGTATGCATCCATATCAAGTGCTGGTGTATACGCTAAGTCACCTTCACCATATGATCCATGATAATTGGTTAATACCCCGATTCCCTCAGATGGTGATATATCAAGATCGGAATCAGAATATGACCCATGAACTATGTCAGCACTGATCACAACTGACACAACAACAGATGATTCGGTGTTATGACCATGATAGAAATCTAAATCGACTTCTATTGCCGGGAATATAACAATATCGGTTTCCGCGCGCGCGCCATGTTCAATATTCTCAACTTGCAACACCGGAATAGTTAATAGCTCAATTTCAGTTAATGACCCAAATTCGACAACTGACGAAAATTCTGGCGCAAGGTAAGTGGATAAATCAGTATCACTGTATTCACCGTTAGTGGCATCTACATCATAAAATATAATTGTGGTGAATAATTCCATATCGGAATATGAACCATGGTACCCATCACCATCCAATTCAGCAGCTGGATAGATGTTAAAATCAGTATCAGCATATGAACCATGGTATGTATTGGGGTAGAACCGATTAAACATGGATATGTCAAATTCGACATAATGACCATGTTCGGGATCGACATCATCAATTAAAATATCTTGTGCAAGTAAGAATGCAACATTAGACCCATGGAAACTAAGTGCTTCAACATCAGTACACACATAATTATAATAATCGCGCGCGAATACAAAATCGTGGTCATCGATATTAAGATCAGGATTCGTTAATGTTTCGCATAGATCGATGTCAATATTTTGGTTCTTATCAATCGTTATAGTAATTAATACATTCGAACCATTTTCAATTGGATTAGTGTATAATATGTCACCGGGATCACATTCGGAGTTAAATTCGAAATTTAAATCACCATTGATATCAACTGGATCATCATCCGATGTTGGATCATCACATACCAATAGATTATGATTCAGGTTAATATCATCAACTGTAAGAGTGATATCAATACCAGTGCCATGGAATACCGGTATAAAATCGAATATAAAGCCAAATTCAATTGCGACATTCCGAGTCGATACGCCATTACCTACTGTCGGATCAGGAACTATTGTAAAATTATTTCGATTCCAAAGTGGATTCCTGTTTGTGCTAAAATCAATATCAACCATTGATCCATGGTGTACAAATGAACTGTACACTGAACCAAAGTCCATAAGAGTTGGTTTAAATGGATTAGTTGGCTGTAATGTGAAATTATTATAAAGATGTGGATTTTGTAATGTATCAAGTTCAAATGAGACTGAACTACCATCAAAGTTAAATGATTCAGGTACCGGATAATTAAATTCATACGAAGCGGATTTGTATGATGGTTTATCAGTTGTTTCTAATATTACATTGAAAAATATAATAGGGTAAAGTGCACCTACTATATTATGCCCGCCAAAACCATTAAACAAACCAAGGTCAACAGGCACACCCGCGCTCACGGATGTATCAAACGGGAATTCCGTTTGTTCACCAGCGGGAATGTCAGTATCGAATGTTAGTTGTAGGTCTTGACCTAGTAACATTTATATGGACCTTATACTAGATGTGAGTCATCATACTCAGCTGGTTTTACGGGTCCATGAACACGGTATCGTGTTGTGCTATTTTCTGGTAGCTTAGACATTATATCCACGTATCGGTTTGACAGTGGGTAATAAAGGTATTCACCAGTAACGCTATTACTAATTACCTCACTTACCTTTTCTCCAGTAATGGTCTCGTAAAACCGGATC
>Ga0164315_10001983_pt1 | contig 15566 bp, 15 predicted proteins | sample GuaBasSedimGuay6_FD_113737 | JGI IMG/M metagenome (GOLD analysis project Ga0164315, IMG submission 113737) | Subseafloor sediment microbial communities from Guaymas Basin, Gulf of California, Mexico - Guay6, Core 4569-2, 0-3 cm | ecosystem: Environmental > Aquatic > Marine > Hydrothermal vents...
AGCAAAGAGATGTACAAGAAGATGATCATGGAACGTTACGGAGTATTTGGCACCCTTAAAATCATGGGGAAAGCTGCACTGGGAAAAAAAATCTAGAGCCACTTACTTCGGGTTTTTGTTTTATCGCTTTAGAATTGTGTATACTCCTCCTGCGCTTGTCTCAAATGCAAGGGATCCATCATCATTGGATTTAAAACGAACGCTCTTTCCATCCTTTGTCACCCTGACTTTTCCTCCGGCATTGATGCGGCAGAGATTGCCAAACTTTGACAGGACTTCTACTCTGGTGATCTCCTGATCCTCCCAAAGCATGTTTAGTTCGAAACCTCCTCGTGCACATACTCCCTTAAAATCTCCGTCGCTCCATTCATCGGGGAGAGCAGGTAAGAGATCAATTACTCCTTCGTGCGATTGGATTAACATCTCTGTGATACCTGCTGCAACACCCTGGGTGCCATCAATCTGAAGGGGAGTAAAGCATTTGGCAAATAGCTGGGGATAGCTTTGTTCTTTAATGTAACCATTGAAAATCTGAGCAGCCCGGTTGCCATCATACAATCTTGCCCAGAGAGCCATTTTCCACCCCCTGGAAAATCCGGTCCCGCCATCACCCCGCTGTTCTAGTACAGCCTTACAGCCATCTATTAACTGGGGAGTGTTCTTAGCAGAGATCACATTGCCCGGGTAGAGTCCATACAGATGGGAAAAGTGTCTGTGCTTATCTTCCATCTGTTCCAGGTCTTCGGTCCATTCCTGCAATGTGCCATCCTTCCCAATCATGGGCGGGACAAGCATGGTCCTGGCATCTTTCACCCTGACCAAGAATTCCTTATCCAGATCCAATATCTCTGCTGCTTCTACATAGTAAGCGAACAGGTCGGTCAGGATCTGATTGTCAATGGATGAGCCGTAACAGATGGTCGTAAAGTAATAGCTACCTGTTACTTCATCAAAGAAATAGGTATAGCCCTCTCCCTTTGGAGGATTTTCAGGGGAGGTTGACGGACTGGTAACCAGCCATTTCCCATTTGGATGCTCCACCAGAAAGTCCATAAAAAACTGTACAGATCCCTTGATGACCGGATAGATCTCTTTTAAGTATTCTTTCTCCGGATTGAAAAGGTAGTGTTCATATAATTGGGTGGTCAGCCAGGCACCACCTGTTGTGAATGTTCCCCACGTGGGACCATCCATGGGAGCTGCCACCCTCCAGATATCGGTATTCTGGTGAAATACCCAACCTCCGGCTCCATAATGCGCCCTGGCAACCTGGGAGCCCTGATCAGTAAGCTCTTTGACCATGGTAATCAGAGGTTCAGCACACTCAGAAAGATTCCCGCTTTCCACAGGCCAGTAATTCATTTCAATGTTAATATTCGTGGTGTATTTCGAATCCCAGGAAGGATTCATATCCTCATTCCAGATCCCCTGAAGATTGGCTGCTTCTGTTCCCTCTCTTGAGGTAGAAATTAATACGTAGCGGGCAAAATTATAACAAAGTGAGGCCAGGTTAGGATCGGAGTGTTCTGAAAATTCAGTCATTCGCTGGTCCGTGGGAAGGAAGGAATTATCGGTCCTGGGCAGTTCGAGCGAGACCCGGTTAAAATAGCTTTGATAATCCTCAATGGCTGCAGCAAATATTTGCCTGGAGGGTTTATTTTTTATCTGCTCCAGGTACATGGCCACGCGCTCGTCCGGGTCTCCGCTCACATCCTTGTAATCCACAAAATTTGTGGCAGCAACAATGGCCAGCGTTACAGCATCTGCATCTTTTATGATCAAATCAATACCATCCACCTCCATGCTTCCTCCTTCAGTCTTGGCCCTGAGTTGAGCTTTATATCTAAGAGCACCTTCAACACCCATATAATCAGCAGATTTCCCATAGACTATCAAGCCATCCTGACCTGCACCATCCATCCTGAAATAGTCTGTGGCATAGTTCGAGTGTGCCTGGTTCCTGCAACCGCGCAATTGGGCTCGAAAAGAGATACTGCCAGGCTTACTGGCACTCAGGCGCACCAGGATCACCTGGTCTGGCTCTGAGGAAACAATTTCCCTTCGATAGGTGATTTCACCCACTGTGTATTCAACGCAGGTAATCCCCGTCTCAAGGTTGAGCCACCTAAGATAGCCTGTTACTTCTTCTTGATTTTCAAAAAAGAGATGCAGATTGGCCAGGCTCTGGTATTTCTGTTGCTCTACCGGATAGCCCATCAGGTGACGTCCGAATAGTTTATGCGCCTTTAAAGGCTCTCCCTCAAAAAGGTATTTCTGAATTTCTGGCAAATATTCTGCACCACCCTCCACTACTGTTGAATAGGGTCCGCCTGACCAGTAAGTTTCCTCATTTAATTGGATACGTTCCTCTCCATAATCTCCGAAAACCATGGCGCCAAGTCGTCCGTTTCCAACTGGTAAAGCCTCCTCCCAGACTTCGGCGGGAGACTCATACCACAATAATGTGGCTGGATTAAAATCTTTGTTATCAATGAGCTCAGGAGTTGCAGTATCCTGTCCAATGACTCTGATAGAAACAAGCAAAATAAGCAGTGCTGGATATTTCAACAGATTATTTTTCATAATTAGATTTTAACGACCATTTTACCTTTGTTTTTACCCTCAAATAGATCGAGGAAGGCTTTCTCCAAATTGCTTAAGGATTAATCAAGAATCTTCATGTCCTTTAACCATAATATGAAACTGTCCTGCCAGCTGGCAACTCCGTATCCTCTCCCGATCCCTGAGTCAAATCCATGTCTTCCTTTTGCATAAATGTGCAATTCAGCAGGTATGTTTTTTTCCAATAAGGCGCTGTAAAGATCAATGCATCTGTTTGCCGGAGTAACATCGTCTTCTGCTCCATTGATCATAAACATTGGTGGAATCTGCTCTCTTGCTTCAATTGCCTTTATATAAGCATCGTTAACACCAGGGTAAATCAGACATGTAAAGTTGGGGAGGGTGTTCACTTTGAATCCGGCATATTCGGGAAGGATATCTTCGTAGATTTCCAGCGCTACCATAAGTGACAGGTTTCCTCCTGCAGAGTAACCGGCAATACCAATTTTATTAGGGTCAATACCCAATTCTTCGGCCTGGCTTCTTAAAATATGAATGGCCTGTTTAGCATCAGCATAAACTTCGCCATTGTATTTGTTTCTTTGAAGAGAGAAACCTTCAGCATCGGGATTGTAAGTGCGATACTTCAATACCAGGGATGTGATGCCTCTTTGTGCCAGCCACAATGCAAAATCAACCCCCTCCCGGTCGAACCATACATCCCGAAATCCTCCGCCCGGACATATGACCACGGCAATCCCATTATCCATAATTTTATCAGCCTGGAATAGCACATAGCTGGGCTCACTTACCTGACTAAATACCCTGTTCATCTTGGAAGGGGAACTATTATTCACTCCTTCTGACCTTACCTCCTCTTGTGCATAGATTATCGGGTTATCAGGTATTCCGTTGGGCCACAATGGGAGCTCCTGTGGCGATTGTGACAGGACCAGACTGGTTGAGATAAATCCAATAATTAGAAATAGGAAGGATGCTTTCATTAACTTTTTCATAATGGATAGATTAAATTTAATTTTCAGGACACGCTTCCAAGGGCTACGGTTATGGCCTCTCCATTAATGCCACTGGACTCTTCGGATGCCAGAAAGGCGATTACCTCGGCTACTTCTTTGGGTGTCACCACCCGGCCAGCAGGGGCAAGGGCAGCTCTTTCCTTCCACACTTCCTCGGGGGTGATACCACGCTCTTCGGCTTCAGTTTCGGCCGAAGTCTCAGCCATTGGGGTTCGCACCCATCCTGGCAGAACCGCATTGGAAGTCACACCGTACTGACCGGCATCCTGGGCAAGCGATCTCATCAGGCCCAGCAAACCGTGTTTTGAGCTGTTGTAGGCGCTACCAGCATATTCCGCCACCTGTCCGGCTGTCGAACTAGTGAATACCATCCGGCCGTAAGCTTTTTCAATCATGTCTTTAACAACCAACTGCGACAGGAAAAAAGGGCCATCCAGGTTGATTCGCATTGTTTCTTGCCAGACCGCCGGATCCTGCTCCCAGATTACCCGTTCATGTGCTGAACCAATGCCGTGGTTGCATACCAGTATTGTCACCGGCCCTAATCGATCCTGTGTTTCCTTTACAGCAAGTGCACAGCCCTCAGGTGTGCCAAGGTCCGCTACAACGTAGTCCAGGCCCAGCGTTTGCAATTCATTTTCGCTGCGTGAAACGGCCATTACACGTGCACCGCGCGAGGCAAGCAGATCAGCCGTCACCCGACCAATCCCGCGTCCCGCACCCGTTACAAGTGCCACCTGTCCTTCTACTCCCGGCATAATGATCTCCTGTTTTTAATTTTTTCCTGAAATCCTAATATATGAAATTACTGTCCAATAAATACATATCTGCGGGGATAATAGCCACAAGCCCAAAGTACTTATCCAGCCAGTTGAATACTGGGCACTCTCTAAGTCTGGCGTGATACTACAACAGTCAGTCATCTCGTACACAACGCACTGAGAATCCAAACTCTTTCGAGTCCTGGTGTCCGCGGTACATGGTAGTGACATAGTAGCCCAGTGCGCGGGCCCATGCATTATCCTGGTTGTAATTGGAGGAGGTCCAGAAAAAGGTGCTGAAATGAAGGTTGTTATAATCACCATTAGGAAAGCGATCCCCAGCTGCCAGCGCTGAGAAGCGTGTTTCATTGGTGGCACCTGTGTTGGGAATCAGCCAGGAATCTATGCCGGTCGATTTCAATAAGCCACCTATGTTGCCCCGCCATCCTGTGCTATCAGCTGCCAGGGCCATCATGCCAAGTGCCACCTCCAGTTCTTTCCAATCGCCATCGCTGGGAAGGTGCCATTCATCGGGACAAACCCCCTGGATAGGCTCCAACTCAGGATTTAAACTATCCTGCCCGTTGACAGCAGCGCTCCAGGAATAGAGTGCTCCGAGGGTATTGCCATTCGAGCTGAGGTTGTTGAAATAGCAAAAACCCTTCTCATTCACCCTTAAGGAATCCCACCATTCGTCCTCAGGGGTGAAGGGAACCAGGGTACCGTTGGCATAGCGGGTGACCTCCAGGTTCCTGGCCATCCAGGTCTGTTCTCCGATCACCACTGTGGGATAGACATTCCCGTCGATATCAGTCACCGGGGTATCATTGGTTCGGAATATTACCTCATCCCCGTAAGCCAGGCCGGTGCTATTGATGGCAAAGGCCTTTACGTAATAGATGGTTCTTAGCTCCAGGTTCTTGATGGAGGTGAAAAATGGGCCTGTCCCATCACTGAATTCTTTGTGCATTCCTTCAATTGTAGGATTTTGTTCGGTATCCCAGCAGATTCCATAAGAGGTAATCTCAGATCCTCCATCATCACGAACCACCCCACCTGCAATGGCGCTGTACTCAGTGACCGTATGCACACCGGAAGTCTCCACAAGCGGAACAGTAAAGGTCCGGTCGGTCTGAACAACCATCTCCTTTCCATAGGCGCTCCCCGCCTGGTTCACCGCGTAGGCGCGGATATAATAGGTCGTATTTCGATCCAGACCCTGGATCTTGCTCGTAAAAGCGCCCGTTTCGGTGCGGGGTCCCAATAGATTACAGCTGTCCGCCTCCAAATCCGGCCCTGGTGCCGTGGACCAGCAAAAACCATGCTGATTGATCCCTTCATCACCTGTCTGGACCAGTGTACCCTGGGCAGTGAAAGAATTTAAGCCAATATCAATTACCCCTGTGGTCTCTACCACCGGTGGAAGAGCTTCTTTTTCGCAGCTTAACATCAGCCAGGCAAGCCCCGGAATAAATAGCCAGATGCGTAGCATGCCAATAATCTTCTGTCCAACTTCCAGGTTCATATTCTTATTGGGCTACATCCCTTCAAGAATTCGTGAATCAACCCAGTATGAAAAACCATCGTTTCCAACAAAGAATATGTATTTGCCATCCGGACTAATCCTGGGCTGGTTGGCATCCATCAGTAGAAGTCCCCCCAGATCCATTGGTTTCTCCCAGTATGATTCATCGTTTCGAAAACTTACATAAATAGAAAAGATTCTTGGGTTCGTGGATCCTCTGGGATGTATTCTGGCAAAAAGTAAATAGTCAGCACTTGGAGAAACTGCCGGGCCAAAAACAGCATCGCCATAATCTTGGTTACTGAACAACAGAACAGGTTCTATAAAGGACCCTTTTTCGTAGCTCGAGCAATAGATACCGCCTGTGTTCTCTATTCCTCTAAGGTCTCCGCTGAAATAGAGATTGTTTTGCCTGTCCAGTGAGAACTGCCAGTGGACGGTGTACTTATTAAACAGGGTGTCCAGCAATACTGGATCTGACCAGGCATCTCCTTTCATTTTAACGTAATAGAACCTTTCAAATTGATCCCATCCTTCATTGCTTGTGAGGTAGCCCTGGAAGTAAAGTCGTTTCCCATCTAAGGAAAAATAAGGGCTTCTGTGTCCGTGCAAAGAATCCAGGAATCGTATCTCCTGGTAGGGTAACCACTGGTGATCTTTTTTCTCTCCAATGAAAAGTCCCATCCTGTAAATGGAGTCATTGGAACTATTTGGTGTCCAACATACTGTGGTGAGGTCCGGTTGAAAGCTGACATTAGCATAGATTCCACAATCCTTATTGAGATAGTCCTTTGCAAAGATCTTGGGAGTAAAGCCCGGATAAGCTTGACCCAGGTAGGAGGCAGCGTCTGAAATTCGCATGTCTCCGCTTTCCTGGCAGTTTGCCCTTGAAGTAAATGACAGGAGTGCTATCAACAGGAGCAAGGGGTATATCCTATTCATTTAAGTTATCTGGGTGTGTTCCATAAATCCTCAAAGGAATGAGTTTTGCAATTGCCTTCTGGTCAGTGTCTGACAGGGAAGTATAAGTGCCGTCGTACATTTTGACAGAGTGCCATTCCCGGAGCTTAAGCAAGGCTGTGCTGATAGCATCCACCAGTTTCATGTATTCGGTCTTGTCAGCCATGGTGTCTTTTTGAAGCATAATCTTAATACCGAAGTTTGTATTGTCTGGATAGTCGACGGGATTATAATTATTAAGTTCTTCTATTTTTTGGTTATATATGGAAATGATTTTCTGTTCAGCATCCTTCAGTGGCAGCTCATCGCCTGCTATCATTATTTCAGAATTTCTATTCATTAGGACGAGTATGGTGCTATTATTAGGCCATATTACATCCCTTATTGCTGTCCCCTGGTAGGAATCAATAAACTCCACCACCAAAGAATCCTCTTGTGAGATATTAGTCAGCGTTTCGGAAGGCATGGCAGGAGGAGCGGGCTGAATATATGAGAAGCAGAAAACAGTGAAAAGAATACCAATGGTGGGAAGCAGGAGAAAAAATCTCCACTTACCTTTTTTGATATGATTGTTATTTATCATCAGGAGCCTGTTTTTAGTATTTGTACTGGATAATCCACTTGCCAGTGAGAACAATTTGCTTCCTACGCTATACTTGACAAGCGACAATTTGTAGGATACCGGATCGACTCCGGAAGAGAGAATTTGATTGTCAACCTGAAATTCATGATTCAGTTTCAGTGCGCTCCTTAACAGGAGAAAAAATGGATTTGCCCAAAATGCAATATGAAGCAGCGAAAAGAGCATATTGTCAAAATAGTGGGCATTGCGGTGATGCATTATTTCGTGCGCCATTACCTGCGATATTTCGTTATCAGAAATGTTGCCGGGAATTACAATCCTATTGATGTAAATAAAGGGCACAGTTACTTCGTTGGATCTTATGGCTATTAGCCCGTTATCAAGCCGGAGATATTCTGTAGATCTTCGAATTACAGATATAACCCTAAGATGATTATAAAAATAGATCAAGGCGGTAATCATACTCCCTGAAATCACTATGGTCTTTATGATAGCGGACCAGCTAATGGAAGTGGTAGTTGTTGCTGAAAGGGTTTTACCCAGTTGATACTTGTAAATGAAATCCACCAAAGGTAGATCCTGACTTGCTGCAACAATGCTGGTGGAAGCGATTAAATCTGCGATACCTGTATGTAATAGTGGCAGGATTGCAGAAAGTACAACTGCTGAGTTCAAAAAGATTCTGACGGATTTAAAATAGCCCTGGTTTTTCAAGCATATCCTGTAGCATATCCAGAATGCGAGGATATAAATATTTGCATATAGATAGTACTGTAGGAGTGTCATTGGGTTTTGTTTTTGGCCAGTTCAATCAGTTCCTTAATCTCTACCACAGTTAGGTCGTTCGACTCCACCAGAGAGGAGACCAATGACTTATAAGAGTTTCCAAAGTACTTTTTGACATCTTTCTTCAAGTTGCTTTTTACAAATTCTTCCTTGGAGATTGCAGCAAAGTATCTATAGGTTGTTCCGAAATCTTCGTGATCAATCATTTTTTTCTGCTCAAGATTTCGAACAAGTGTAGAAATTGTATTGTAGTGTGGCTGGGGATCCTCAAAGGAACCTTTTATAACTTTCACAAATGAGGGCCCGTGCTCCCACAAGTAATCCATTATCTGCTCTTCTCTGTTTGTCAGTTTCATGCTCGAAGTAATTATATTACAAATATAAACTATAAATATTAGTTACGCAACTATAAAATATAGTTATAATAAAGAATTGACAAAAATTTACCAGATTCCAGTGTTGTTAGCACATACATCAACCTAAGTATACAGTCTACTTATTTAGTTATGCTAATCAGTTCCATTGATAAAGTTTTCAGGGAGCAGGGTCGATTGGTTGCCAATGAAGAAATTGTTGCCCAATTTGAAATGAATGCTCAGAACAGTTACGTTTCACCCATATTATGGACATGAGATATATCCAGGCGAATAACAGTTCCAAAACTAAGAGAAATTCGTCTAGACAGGCTTGAATTTAGCAATGAAATCTGGATCGATGTCCACATCTGATCCGTGCCCTGTTGGAACCTGAACCACACCATTTACACTTTGAAGAGGTGAAGTTTTACATTCAAAAGCCAAATTGGTTCTAAATCCTTTAAATTCGTGATGGGGCATGGCATTGGGTAGTACCGATACAAAATGCATCATATAAAGGAACCCCAAATCTCCGCCAGACATATGTGGAGTACATGACTTCCCAAATGCCTCGGCCATTCGTGCAACTTTCATTGACCTGATCATGCCTCCAAAATAGAATAAATCTGGCTGGACAATCTCAAGGCCATTGTTGGCAATTAACCAGCGAAACCCATGGAGGCTGAATTCCTGTTCACCACCAGCAATGGGGATAGAAAGTGCATCAGCTACCTGATGTCCAACATGGCTGAAATATTGAATTAGCTTCTCTAATGCTGTTTCTGATCTGGTCCTCACTTTCAATATGGTATTACGTGAATCATGTGATTAATTTAAATGGAGTCTTGCTTAAGTAATTCGTAGAGCCTTAAATTAAGAAATAATATTTGGTTCCCTCTGGGTACCGCTTTTAGTATGCCAATCCTTTCAAGTTCTCGTAAATATTTCATGGCTGTTCTTCTTTCAAACAAACCTTTTTCGACTATTGATGCAACCTTGCAATAGGGCTGCTCAAAAATGGTTTCCACTAAATCCTTTGAATAAACAGAGGGCAATTCAGTTTTTACTTTTTCAATAGTTTCTTCTAATAATACTTTAATCTTCCTTATAAGAATTGTCGTTTGATTCGCTGTTTCTTCAATTCCATTAAGGATATAGAAAATCCAATCCTCCCAACTGTTTTTATATCTGATTTCGGAAAGTAATTTGTAGTAATCCTCTTTCTCCTTGATTATATAGGAACTCAGATACAGAATTGGAATGTCCAGTAATCCTTTCATCACCAGGTATAGAATATTGATAATCCTTCCTGTTCTCCCATTCCCATCATAATATGGGTGGATGGATTCAAATTGATAATGAATCACGGCCATTTTGATCAGAGGATCGATACCGTTATCATCCAAGTTGATATAGACCTCAAGGTTCTTTAACAGCTTACGTATAAGATCCTCCCCTTCTGGCGGTGTATATATCACCTCACCGCTTGCAGCATTTTTTAACTGTGTTCCCGGCTGAGTGCGGATACCAGCATTATTCTCGATTATTTTTTGCTGAATTTTGGTAATATCGTTGCTTGTCAATATTCCTCTTTCCTTTATCAGACGGTATCCAGACCATAATGCCTCCCTGTAATTCAATACTTCCTTAATCTGTGGATTGATATTTTTCAGTTGGGCTGCAAGGGCAATATATAGTTCATCCTGAGTTGTAACAATGTTTTCAATCTCTGAACTATCCTTTGCCTCTCGCATTGTTAGCGTATTAATAAGCATGGCCTGATTGGGTATAATTGCACCCATTCCTTTCATTTCAGCTAAGGCAGCTCTTGTATCGGCTAGTTTTCGCATAATTCGCTTTGTTTCCAAATCAAATTTCGGTGGCAGTTTTGGCAAGATATTGTATGGAATTGCCGGATCGTGGATAGCCATAATCAAATAATTTCGTGCATTATATAGTTGATCATGCACAAACTTAATAAACAATGTACATAAAACAAAGATATATGCACATTGAATTATTGCTATGTACATGGCGTGTACATCAAATATTCATGTGTCAGGAAAGGTTGGAGATTCCGGTCATTCCGCACTTCATACAAGCTGAAAAAAGTTAAATTTGAACATGAAAAGATTCCTCATAGTTCTGTACAGTTGCATAATACTCCTGGCGATTCATGCCTGCTCGCCGGATCAGGCAGTCACTGCTGATGTTCCGCCATACAGCACATTCTACAAAGTTAAGATATCCGATGTTCAACCCGAAGGATGGATCAGGGAATTCCTTGAACGGCAGAAATCAGGCTTAACAGGTCACATCGAAGTGGCAGGATATCCGTTTAATACATGCATGTGGGGATGTGAAAAAATGGAAGGTTCCTATAAAGAGTGGTGGCCCTATGAGCAGACCGCATATTACCTTGATGGAGCTTTCCGCCTGGGATTGTTGCTGAATGATGAAGAGTTGTTGGAAAAAGCGCGTTCGAATATGGAATATGTAATGGAGCATATTGATTCGACCGGACGGGTGAGTACCCAATTGGCAGACAGGTGGTGGAGGTGGCCATACGCAAGCTTTTTCAGGCTTTTTATGACCGAGTATCAGGAAACAGGCGACAGGACTTACGTGGAGGCATTACACAATCATTACCTGACTTTCACTGCTAATGATTTTGCCGATGACCTGGAGCTGGCAAATGTGGAAGAGCTGTGCTGGATCTATGGCAAAACAGGGGATCAAAGGATGCTGGATACTGCAGAAGAGGCATACCGCTTATTCAACTCCAGCATAGAAAACAGGAACAGGGCCGGGGCTGATATGCAATTTGCTTCTGACAGGATACCTGATCACCATGCTGTTGTTTATCTTGAACTGGTAAAGATTCCTGCCATATTGTACAGTTATACCGGCAACGAGGATTATCTGAATGATGCGATCCATGGAATTGAGAAAATGGAGAAGTATCACATGCTGATTGCCGGCTTACCCAGCTCAACGGAACATTTTACCGGCACCTCTGAGTTATCAGGTACAGAGACTTGCAATACAGCAGTCTTCCCCTACACCTATGGACATATGTTGCGCATCACCGGTGAAGCAAACCTGGGGGATAAAATTGAGAGAGCAGTATTTAATGGGGGGATTGGAGCGATTACCAAAGATTTCAAAGCACATCAGTACTTTTCTGCACCGAATCAGTTTATAGCGACACTGACCAGTAATGACTATGGCCATCATCCGGCAAGAATGGCATTTGCACCCGGACACGATGTAGAGTGCTGTACAGGGAATGTGAACCGGTTCATGCCTTATTATGTGGAACAGATGTGGCTGAAAACGCAGGATCATGGGCTGGTGGCTGCGCTATTCGGTCCTTGTTCGGTAAGAGCTGAGGCAGGGAAAAAGAGCGTTCTGCTTACGATCGTTGAAGAAACAGATTATCCGTTTTCTGAACGCATCGATTTTAAAATACAAACCAGGGAAAGCGTCACATTTCCACTTTACATAAGAATTCCACAATGGTGCGATGCTGCAGAGATCCTGGTGAATGGTGAGATACAGCAACAGGACATTACACCGGGCACTTTTTATAAACTGGAAAGGGAATTCTCTGACGGAGACATCATCACATTAAATATTCCGATGCATGTCATCACCAGCAGCTGGGGTGAAAATGGGATTGGTGTAGAACGAGGGCCCCTGGTTTTTAGTTATCCGATTACTGGTGAGGCGAGTATTGCCAGAGACTATGAAAGATCAACCAGGGAATTTCCAGCCTATGAATTCACTCCCGCTGTAGAGTGGAACTATGCACTGAGCCTGGCTAAGGGTGAGATTCACACAAGCATTCATGAAATAAAGGGGTACCCATGGAGCGAGGGGAATTCACCTGTAAAACTAAAAGTCCCTGTCAGGAAGATAAAGAACTGGAGCCTGGAGACAGCGTATGATAAGAACCTGAATGCAGAAACACTCAAAACACCTGCTTTCCCTGACTCGATGGTCCTTGAGACTGAAATTCAGTACATAGAACTGGTCCCTTACGGAAGCACATTGTTGCGTCTGACACTATTCCCGGAAGACCAGTAAGAGGGCTTATCATTTGGAACCGACACTACCTTAAGGAGTTAAGCGCTTTACCTGCAGAAAATCCATTCCTTGTTAGTAGAAAGATTATTGTTGAAGTAGTAGCCATCTTCGTCAAAAGCTTTGAGGTATTCCGGATTGTTTATCCTGTTTTGAATAATGAAGCGCAGCATCATTCCCCTGGCTTTCTTGGCATAGATGGTGACATTCCTGAATCCTTTGCCATCGGATTCTTTAAAAACGGGTGTAATTATTTCGTATGGAAAGGATCCTGGCTGAATTGATTTTAAATATTCATTTGAAGCCAGGTTAATCAACACTTTACTGTCCTGAAGGCCAGTCTCATCTGCGATTTTCAGTGGGATGATCTCTTTCCAGAATTCATAAAGATTCTTGCCTTTGTTGTTCTTCATTTTCGTGCCCATCTCCAGCCGGTAGGGCAGGATCAGGTCAAGTGGCCTTAGCACTCCGTATAATCCTGAGAGTAAGCGAATATGTTCCTGGGCAAACAGGAGGTCCTCTTTGCTTAGTGATCTTGCTTGCAGACCATTAAAAACTTCGCCAGAGAAGGCAAGGATGGCTTGTTGACCTTCTTCTGCAGAATATGAACTGCGCCATTGCATATATCTCTCAAAATTGAGTGTTGCCAGTTTATCGCTCACCTGCATCAAGCTTTTCAGCTGAGGAATGGAATATTGCCGAAGCTGATCCGCCAGTTCTTCGGCTCGATCAATGTATTCTGGAAAGCTAAAGCTTTCTGTAGTTCCGTGTGTAGAAGTATCGATGGTTTTAGCCGGTCCAAGTATGGTGAGCATGGGAGGGGGGCTGGTTTAATTACTCTGAAGCTTGTTCTCTTTTGTGTTTCCAGCGTCGATGTGTCCATAACCATAATTCGGGACTTCTGACAATGGTTTTTTCAAGTGCCCTGAAATATTTTTCCGTAATGCCATAATCTTCGACTTGCTCTGGCTTATCCGAAATTTTTCGGAAGGTAAGCTCATAGGTCCCTCTTTTTTTGCTGAGGAGATCGATATAGACAACTGCCTGTTTGGTTTTCTTTGCAATGCGTTCGAAGCCTGTAATAGTAGCTGTATCCTGGTTCAGGAAGTTTGTCCAGTATTTGATGCCTTCTGGTCGAGGGCATTGATCCGCCAGGAGGAAAGTTGCAGTTAACTCATTCTTCGATTTGCTAGCCATGATTTCCCTGAATGTATCTTTCATGAGTACGGGGTGTATACCAAACCTATTTCCAATGACATGGTAGATCCTGGCGAAATCCGAAAATGTTTGAGGCTGGTAGACTGCCAAAAACTTATATTTTGTAATAGATGGTATCCCCATAATCCATTCCCAGGTTCCAATGTGTCCGCAAAGCAGAATGACACTCCTGCCTGACTGGTAGAGCTCTTCAAGCAATTCAGGGTTTACATAGATAAATCGCTTTGACAGCTGCTTTTTTGATAAGTGAAGAAGCTTGAATGATTCTATGATTTGATCACATAGACGCGCGTAGAAATTTCTTGTAATCTGCTTGATTTCAAGAGCCGATTTCTCCGGAAACGAATTTCTAAGGTTGGTTTCAGTAATCTTCTTGCGATAAGAAAGCAGGTAATAGAAAACCAGAAAAAGGAAATCCGAAAAAAGATGGAGCACTCTTAAGGGCAGCAAGGTTAAGGTCCACGCAAACCCAAATATGATGTAATATGCTATTTTCGATGCCAAACTGAGGGTGACAAATTTAGGGATGTATAAATTCTGCTTCGTATGTTGTATTATACAATATACAGTTTTCCTCTTGAAATGTTTTCACAAAAGCTTAACATAGTGAATCTCTGAACTGGGCTATTATTGATTAACTTCGTGTATGAACACAAAAAGCCTTTGTTTCAAAATCTGTGCGCTTGTTGTGCTTTCGCTGACAGCCATGTTCTGTGCTGCACAAGATCAGCCCGATTCACTGAGCTATTACATTCAAACTACGGATGGGAATACCTACAGAGGTCAAATACTGGCCCGGGATTCCCTGAGCATTCTATTTAATTTAGAGAGATTCGGAGAGCATAGTTTTCTGAAAACGGAAATTAAATAATTAGAACCCCTCGATAAGGAAAAGGTGGTTGACGATGAATATTGGATGGATAATCCCCAGTCGACGAGATACTTCTTCTCACCAAATGCTTACGGTCTGAAAAAAGGTGAGGGTTATTACCAGAATGTGTGGGTGATGGTGAATTCATTTGCAGTGGGGGTTACAGACTATTTTTCCATTGGAGGCGGGGTGGTTCCACTCTTCCTATTTGCCGGTTCTCCCACTCCTGTCTGGATTACTCCAAAGTTTTCCATCCCGGTTGCCAAGGATAAGTTTAATCTGGGGGCAGGGGCCCTGATGGGGACTGTACTTGGAGAGGAAGAAACCGGATTCGGAATACTCTATGGAATATCTACGCTGGGATCGAAGGATAAAAATATAAGCCTGGGCCTGGGTTATGGCTATGCAGGAGGATCTTGGGCAAAAGCTCCCATGATAAATCTTAATACAATGATTCGCTTCGGACCAAAAGGATATTTTATTTCCGAAAACTACTTCATACAAACAGAAGGAACCACTGCCTTAATTTTTACCTTGGGAGGCAGGCATATCATTCAAAATGCCGGGCTTGATTATGGACTGGTAATCCCAATCATAAGTGATATGGACAGTTTTATAGCCTTGCCATGGCTGGGAATTACAATCCCTTTTGGAAAGAAGTAATTTTGTATATTGCTCTCCTTAAGGTCAATTGATACATAAAAGTCTGAAAGCAATCGTATTAAATAGAATCCATGTGCTCCTTATCATCCTGTTTCTTTTTACAGGAGCGTATGGGAGAACTCTGGATGAGATAAGGCGAAGCGGGAAGATTTATGTGG
>Ga0164315_10001984_pt1 | contig 15564 bp, 12 predicted proteins | sample GuaBasSedimGuay6_FD_113737 | JGI IMG/M metagenome (GOLD analysis project Ga0164315, IMG submission 113737) | Subseafloor sediment microbial communities from Guaymas Basin, Gulf of California, Mexico - Guay6, Core 4569-2, 0-3 cm | ecosystem: Environmental > Aquatic > Marine > Hydrothermal vents...
CTATCGCTCGGCGCAACCTTCGGTTCGAGTCCCAGTTCCCACTTGTAAAAGCGGAAAATGAGAACTCCAAACTGTAAGGGTATTTATGGGCGAACTGGGACTCGAACCCAGGACAGCCGGTGTGTAAGACCGGTACTCTAACCAACTGAGCTACCCGCCCGAATTGTCTGGCTATATTACTGAAGAGTTTAAAAGGTGGCAAGAGGTTAAATGCGGATTCAGTTATACAGTCGAATCCTGGTGTACCTATTACCTGCAAATCATCTGGAAACATGAAATTACTGTAATTGTTAATTTCATTTTTCTATGTATATACACCTTGGTAAGTATTATATTTGCGAGATGACATATAAAGCCCGAACCCTGATATTTAGCTCCCGCCCGGCATTAATTGCATTCCTGATTACCTTATCCATCATTTTGCCGGTCTTTGTTCCTGCCCAGAGCGGAGAAGACACTTCCGGCACTTCCCTCCCGGAGCTTAAATCCCCATTTACCCCGGGGGATGGTTCCGGAGATTCCCTCTTCAGTTTTTCCACCGACACTCCCCGGGCGGAAACTTCAGCCCGCCTGGCCTCATGGAACCCTGAAGAAGGAATTGGCCTGATTGCCGTCGGGTTTGTCTTCCCCGAAGGTTATCATCAGATAGATGATGCGGATTTCTTTACCCTGAAACCAGAAAGAGCACCAGGAATAATCTACGGCTCAACCATCAAAGCCAAACCTCTCATGGTGGACGGTCTTGCCTCGTATTACGATGAAACAACCATGCTGCTGGAGTTCCGTACATCACCGGATGTAAAGGCCTCCCGCCTCAGCCTCAACGCTCTCTTTCAGATCTGCAACGAAGAAGGCACCTGCCTTTTCCCTGATTCAGAGCAGCTCTTTGTTGATTTCAACCCGGCCGCCCCTGAACTTAAAGCCGACCCTGAAACAGCGGCAATTCTCGAGTGGGCAGCCGCTACCGATAGCGCCGCTTCCGGTAACACCGCAGCAGCCTCCCCCTCAACTGCTGCAACTTCACTGCTCATCTTCCTCCTGATGGCCTTCATTGGAGGAATTCTCTTAAACGTTATGCCCTGCGTCCTGCCCCTGCTTTCAGTAAAAGCACTGAACCTGGTGAAACAGGCAGGTCAGGATAAAAAAGCCATACTCAAACACTCCTGGCTCTACGTGGCTGGCATTGAAGTATCATTCTGGATACTGGCTCTTATTATCATTCTTCTCCAGGCCTCGGGACGGTTGCTGGGCTGGGGATTCCAGTTTCAGTCCCCCCTCTTTGTACTCCTGCTCATCGCCGTCATCTGGATATTCGCCCTGAGCATGTTTGACGTATTTGTAATCGAGGCTCCGCAAGGCAGTTTGAGCGGAGCTTCTTCCGCCGGTTCCCGGGGCGGTTATACCGGTAGCTTTCTCACCGGCATATTTGCCGTACTGATTGCCACACCCTGCACCGCCCCGCTTTTAGGACCTGCCCTGGGCTTCGCCTTCTCCCAACCCCCTCTGGTTATCCTCACCATCTTCAGCCTCACAGGTCTGGGTCTGGGCCTGCCCTTCCTGCTCCTGGGGATCTGGCCGGGAATTATCAAAAAAATGCCGAAACCCGGAAACTGGATGAATACCTTCAAAGAAGTCATGGGATTCCTCCTCTTCGGAACCGCCATCTACCTGTTCACCACCTTTGCCAAACTCGCACCTGCCGCCCTGAACGGTGCCCTGTGGTGGATGCTCTTTCTGGGCTTCTCCGCCTGGCTTCTGGGCCGGGCCCGCAATCCCCTGGCGAAAATGTGGTTCCGGAGATTCGGCCAGATTACCGCCCTTCTGATAGCTGTAGGTTCGGGTTTTCTTTTTATTGACCTCTCCCGCACCGGCACAGAACAGATTACCCATACCGAAGGGGCAAACTATATAGTATTTGATGAAGCGGACATTCTCTCTCGCATCGCCGCCGATGAATCCATATTCCTGGAGTTTTCCGCCGCATGGTGCACCACCTGCAAGATAAATCAGCGGGTAATCAAAGACGCCTCGATACAGTCTCTTATGAAAGAAAGAGGTATCACCCACATCAAGGGCGACCTCACCTCCTACGATGAAACCCTCACCCGCTGGCTGGCAGATTTCGGAAGAGCCGGGGTACCACTCTATGTCATCTACAACCCCGGAAAGGAGCCGGTGCTGCTGCCCGAATTGTTAAGTATCGAGGGATTCAGGAAAGAGCTGGAGAAGATTAATCCTTAGAGAAGCATGGGATTCAGTACACACAGAAGCGGTGGTTATCAGCCCTTCCACCTCACCGTATGTCCACTGCCATATTACTGTAGCGCCCCGGTTTCGGACTGGCACCGAGAACCGCAGTAAATCTGATTTTCAGAGAATTATTATTAATTTGCATTATCGTATCCTTATTTTTTCCCGTTGAGCACCATAATGTATCATTTATAAACATATTTGACATTATTATCTTGCTATAATAGTCGTTTATTACTATTATGTCAAGATGAAGCGATCCCTCACTCATAGATTGAGAAAATGGAAAGACTCAGACAATAGGAAACCATTGATTCTGAAAGGGGCAAGACAGGTAGGAAAAACCTGGCTTCTCACCGATTTCGGTAATCAGGAGTTCACAAAGGTTCATTACATCAATCTTGAGAAAGAAAAGCGCTTTCATTCTATATTCAAGGAAAGTTTAAATCCTCTCACAATTATTTCTACTTTGGAAATTATGTTAGCTGTCAAAATCGATACCCGGAATGATTTCCTGATTTTTGATGAAATCCAGGAATGTCCCGAGGCTCTAACAAGTTTGAAGTACTTTAATGAAGAACTCCCGTTTCTGGCAGTCGGCTGCGCAGGATCTCATATGGGAATAATGCTGAGTATGGCTTCATTTCCAATTGGTAAGGTTGATTTTCTAGCACTCTATCCTCTCAGCTTTAAGGAATTTCTGAATGCCAAACACCCGGATCTTATACCATTCCTGAAAGAATCATCTGAACTGAAACGTATTCCTGAAGCTGTCCATAATCTTTTATGGGAAGAATTTAAGAATTACTATCTGGTAGGAGGAATGCCTGAAGCAGTAGAAACCTTCATTAATAATGGCGGTAATGGATATGAAGCATACGAAGCAGTCAGATCCATACACCGTAAATTAATAGAAGGAATACAAAGCGACTTTGCCAAACACTCCGGGAAGTGGAACGCCACCCATATCGCCAGGATTTGGGAGGATATTCCGCATCAGATAAGCCGGGTGAATAATAATTCAGTATCACGATTTCAATTTAAAGGCGTCATTCCGAACAAATCAAAATTCAGTCAGTTTGAAGGCCCTATAGATTGGCTTGTGAACACAGGACTGGCCATTCCGGTATACATGGTTGAACAGCCAGCTGTTCCAATAAAGAGCAGAGCAAAAAAAAATATGGTTAAATTGTATCTATTTGACATCGGCTTAATGGGAACAATGTCCGAAATCCCCATTGAAAGTATTCTCAGGCAGGATTACGGCTCTTACAAAGGATACATTGCAGAAAACTATGTCGCTCAGGAGCTGAATTCCAAAGGTCATCAATTATTTTTCTGGCAGGGAAGAACTTCCGAAATTGAGTTCCTCATAACCGCCGGAGATCAGATTGTTCCGATTGAAGTCAAGTCAGGAAACCGCACCCGGGCTCGAAGCCTTGAAGTTTACCAGAAGCAGTATTCACCGATCATCAGTATGGTGATTTCCTCAAAAAGACTGAGCAATACAGCAGGCCGGTTGTACCTGCCCCTGTATAATGCCGGGAATGCACGAGAGATTATCAGCTCCATAATCTCAGCACCACAGCACTACTTGCATATTGAAGAATCGCTATAATAAAAATCAGTTGAAAGCTCCCTTTATATGCATTTTCCTTGATATCATAAATCAACCTGAATCCGTACAAAGAATAGAAAAAACAAGCTCAACCCTCTGTGTTATAGTGAATTAACGACAAACCACCAATAACCCGGTGGGTGAGTATGAATTTCACTATCGATACTACTACAAACGTCCTGAATAACACAGCCGGAATGGTCCTGACGGGATAAGTTTTCAGTGATATCGGCCTTGATTTTTCCCATCATTTCCTTATCAGCCCTCAGGAAAAAAAGACAATAAAAACTATGGCCGGACTGATCGTTCAGGGGCGATCAAGTTATGCCGAGGTGGATCTTTTTCGTAATGATCCTCTTTTCCAGCAAGCCCTGGAGTTTGATACCGTTTATGCTCCGGAAACAATTCGAATTTATCTAGACCGGCTGGCTGGACGATTTACCCCATATGTTTTATCAGCTCTTGAAACGGTAAACATAAATCTCCTTGGGCGTGTGCAGATGACAGCTATAAAAACAGAACTTTCTCAGTATCTTCCCCTCGATATTGATGTCTAACCCATGGACAATTCAGGAACCCATAAAGAAGGAGTGGGTCGAACCTACAAAGGATGTGATGGTTATGCCCCCATCTTCAGCTACATCGGAGAGGAAGGATATATGCTGGGCTGTGAACTGCGGCCCGGGACTCAGCACTGCCAGAAAGGAACACCGGAATATCTAAAGAAAAATCTCAAGATGATTGGGGAGCTTGCACCTTCAAAGCCCGTTCTAATTCGTATGGACAGTGGGAATGCGAAGAATCACAGGAGGGAAAGGTGGTTTATACGGGGGTTCTTACCGGCTCTTACCCGAAGGCCGAAGAAAACGATGAATTACCCGATGTCGATCAAGTTTATCAGGTGACGATTCGTTCCATTGATAAAAAGGGTAATGCTCTACTATTCGGGGAGGTTGAGGCTGAAGTCTATTGGACTAATCTCCCTGAGGATCCCCAAACGGTTATTAATCTTTATCACGATCACGGTACCAGTGAGCAGTTTCATATCGCCATGGTTTCTTTCAACACCCTGCGCTACATTGGCCAGACGGCAATGGAGCTCTCATCGGATCTTCCTTACAAACATAAAGGGAAACGCAAACGGCTGCGGAAAGTGATTTCTGATCTCATCTGTATTTCTTGTAAAGTAGTCCATCACGCCAATTCATGGACTCTTCGTTTATGGGAGAACGAACCGTGGCTTCCGGTGTTTAGAAAAGTCTACCTGGCGATTTAAAGGATCAACCGAATAATAAAAAACATAGCCTCTTAATGAATGCCGGATTGGTCTGTCCTCAGTTTGTCCATGGATGGAAATAAGAGGAAGAAAGTAGAAGTTTTAAAGAGATTTCCCTTCTAAAATTCATGGAATCCGGAATCTTCAAGAAGATTTCAACCTTTGGCGGACTGGTTCTTGATGATTGGGGATGATTGGGCTTATGTGGATGATTCGTACGGATTCAGGTTATAAAAAGAACCGGATACATGATGATTGCTGCTCTACTTTTCGGTTCCTGTGCTTTGAATCTACAGTCTGAAAAAATAACGAAAGACATTGGACTATCCTTCCCGCCCTTTAAAAACAATGGACAGATGGAGTTTACTCTCGGGCATCTTAAAACACTGAATGTCAACAGAATCCGGATCAGTGAAAACTGGAACTACTGAGAACCAACAGACAGATATTTCGACTGGGAAATACTGGATAGCAGAATAAACTTCACTACTGAAAACAATATTACACTTCTTCTGACAATTCAAACTGATACCCCTGACTGGGTTGAGGTCAATAATCCTTATGAAGAGGATTTCAGAAACTATATACATAAACTGGCAGCAGGATATTCTGATAAGATCAGCTTAATTCAATTCGGCAATGAATGGGATAATATTGATATAAATCCGGGGTCGGCAGAAGATTATGTCCGCTATCTGAATATTCTTTATGACGAGATTAAAGCGAACTCGCCTGAAACGGAAGTTGTCCTGGGCGGTTTGACGGTTCGATACCCAATCGCAATGCTTTACGTTAATCATGTGGAATTGAGTTTTGACGGGCTTGATATCATCCACCCCAAGCTTTTAGCAGAGTCCCTGGAGAGACAGGAAGCCGAAAGTGATAACCTGAAAAACCGGGTTGAATATGTAATCGAATATGGTGAATATTATGTGGCCGACACTCATATTTATGATGATTTTGAAAATGGGTTAAATTATTTATCCGTGATAGACGGTTTAACCTTCAAACCGATTATTGTCTCAGAATCCAGAGGCTCGAATCCCCTGTATGAGTGATACAGTGATCGATATCAGGCAGAACAATTAAGTAAATACCTTACAACCCTTAACAATCTTCCCATCAGGGAGGCGTACTATTTCAAGCTTGTGGAAGACACTGCTACCTTTCACAGTAAATCATCGCTGATTAATTCTCTACTGATCGAGAAGAGGTCATACAAAATATTCAGGGACCGATAATAACTCAAGCGGGTAACTGCAATGAATGACAGCTCTGTACAATCACCTCCCACCAATTATACTGTGGCACTATGAGAATTGGTGTATTAGGATGCGGAAGTCTTGGCGGTGTCATTGCAGCCAAGCTGTGGAATGCCCGGAAAGATACGGTAATAGTCTTTGAACTCAACCCTGATATTGTGGCATCGGTAAGAGAACATGGCCTGCGAATAACAGAGAAAAAAAGAACCTTCGTGGCCAGACCGGATGTAATGGAAGGCCCGGATAAACTCGATGAGCCGATGGATCTTATTATCCTTACGACGAAAGCAACCTCTTTGTTCCGTGCCGTTGAGGCATACATGCCTTCACTCTCTGAGCGGGGATGTTTCATGACCGTTCAGAACGGGCTGATGGCACTGGATCTCATCGAAAAGTACGGGGAGAACAGGATTGTCGCTGGATCGGTGATGTGGGGATCCAGCATGCCTTCTCCGGGTAATTACCTTATTACAGCCGATGGACCATTCGTTGTCGGCGGTATAGGCGGTCGTATAACAGAGCAGTCAATATTATCAAAAAGAACTCTTGAAGTGGCTTTTAAGGTAAAAACATCTGAGGATATGCGGGATGTTCTTTGGGGGAAGCTCACAGTTACAGCTTCCCTCACCTCCCTGGGTGCAATTACCAGATTATCCTTCGGGGAGATGCTGAAATCAGGGAAGATCCGGGAGCTTATCCTCGCTGTGGGAGATGAGGTGACAGCCGTGGGACGGGCCTCGGGCGTCGGATTTCTCCATTCTGAAGGTGCCCTCAATGTAAACCTTCTTACCGGAGAGGGTTTCCCGCCAAAGTGGATGAGGCATCTTCTGGTCCGGGCTATCGGTTTTAAACACAGCCGCACAGAATCTTCCATGCTGGCCTCGTTAAAGCTGGGTGTAAAAACCGAGATTGATATTGTAAATGGTGTTGTTGTTGACCTCGGGAAGAAACACAATATTCAAACACCGGTGAATACAGCAATTGTTACCGTTGTAAAAGATCTTGAGACTGGAACACTAACCCCGGGACCGGAAGCCTTTGAGAGCCTGTTATCTCTTTTGGATTAAGAAGCACAAAATGGAGAACTCAGAGATATGAAAAGCCTCAAATTGATAGATGATATTATTACAGGCCGTTTTGACGATACTTTTTTCACTTTTTACAGCCGGGAGGCTGCATCTCTCCACCGGGAGCGCTGGGCCGGAATAGTGAAAACCCATTTTGAACGTACGGGGAACACCTCACCCCGTCTTTTCTCTTCCCCGGGCAGAACAGAGCTCTCAGGAAATCACACCGACCACAACCGGGGCCGGGTACTGGCTGCAGCGGTTCAGCTGGATACCATTGCCGCTGTTACAAAGCAAACTGAAAACTCTAGGGAATCAATGATTGCCGAGCTGGTGTCAGAGGGTTATCCCCCGGTCCGGGTGGATCTCTCCAACCTGGCAAAGTTGAAATCCGAAGAGGGAAGCACTGACGCCCTGCTCAGGGGCATTGCCGCTTTAATTGTCCGACGGGGAGGAATAGTAGGTGGTTTTACCGCTGATACCTCCAGCCGGGTACTCAAAGGTTCCGGTTTAAGCTCTTCAGCCGCCCTGGAAGTTCTGGTGGGTTCCATCTTCAACGAGCTTTTCAACCGGGGGCGCTTCACCCCGATAGAGCTGGCCATAATAGGCCAGGAAGCTGAGAATAATTATTTTGGAAAACCCTGCGGGCTCATGGACCAGACCGCCTGCGCCGTAGGCGGTGTTGTAGCCATCGATTTTGCCGACCCCGGGAATCCTGCTGTTGAAGCAGTTTCAGCGGATTTTGCCGCTGCCGGCTACACCCTGGCTGTTGTGGATTCCGGCGGAGACCATGCCGATCTCACCCCCGACTATGCGGCCATACCCGAAGAAATGATGGCTGCAGCCGACATCATGGGTGCCGACGTTCTCGGTGCTGTCAATGAAGATGTATTTATGTCTGCAATACCGGCTATCCGAAAGAAATCCGGCGACCGCGCAGTACTCCGCGGCCTTCATTTTTACAGTGAAAACCGCCGGGTTGGTGAAATGGTTGATGCCCTGAAAAAGAAGGATATAGAGGCCTATCTTGATGGCGTCCGACGCTCAGGAGATTCATCCTGGAGATTCCTGCAGAATGTTTACTCCCCCCGGCATGTTGATGAGCAGGCGGTATCCCTGGCCCTGGCTCTCAGTGAGGGATTTCTTAAAAGAGAGGGAGCATCCAGGGTGCACGGCGGGGGATTTGCCGGTACCATACAGGTGTTTGTACCCGCAGCCCGCTTTAACGCCTATACAGAATATATGGAAGGATATTTCGGAAAGGGCTCGGTTGTCCCCCTCTCGGTGCGGCCCATGCCGGTGGGCGAGCTGCATAAAGACTGAAGAGAGAGCCATTTTCACAACTTCTGAAAAACTTTTCAGGCAGATTGAACTGAACAGAATCAGAGGAAATACATCAGCTCTGGTAATTGTGAATTTGCACTATAAAAAGAAGAGTCTGGGACTGCTTACGAAACTATTAAAATAATTGACATTACAAAAATTGAGACAGAAACAATAAAAGCAGCCTTTTAAGAGAAGAAATTCAGAGATCTGGAAGATTTGATACAGTATTACTTGGATCTGGAATGTGATATTGATTTTATAGCTATCAGAAATATAAAGGATTTTCCAAAAACAGGTGAAATTAGAATATTGAAACCGGATGAAATGGTAAAACTGATAGATATCAGATGATTGTTTATTTTGTCTGGTTGAATTATGCTTAGGATGCTGTTTATATCGGGTTATTATCTTTCATACTTGCACATATATGCATGTTGTAATAAAATATTACAATGAAAAGACACGCAGAACAATATCTTGAACATTGGTTTTCTAAACCCGGAAAAAAGCCTCTTGTAATTCGTGGAGCCCGGCAGGTGGGTAAATCTACTCTTGTTCGAAATTTTGCTGAAAGTCATAATCTTGATCTTGTAGAAATCAATCTTGAACGACATAAAAGTCTGAAATATTTATTTGAAACCAATGATGTCCATGAAATCTGTCGTGAGCTTGAGTATATAACTGATAAAAATCTCGGTACCCCCCGGGGGAAATTGTTATTTCTGGATGAAATTCAAGCAGTTCCTGAAGCAATACCTTGTCTACGCTATTTTTATGAGGATTTACCGGATCTTGCTGTTATCAGCGCAGGCTCTTTATTGGAATTTGCCCTTTCAAAACATAACTTTTCTATGCCCGTGGGACGAATAGAATATCTTTTTCTTGGACCAATGAATTTCATCGAATTTCTCGAAGCACAAAATCAACATAAGCTAATTGATTTGATTGTAAGTTTTTCCTGGGGTAAGACTTTACCCAAAAGTGCACATGATCGTCTTCTTGTGCTTCTACGTGATTTTTTGATTATTGGGGGAATGCCTGAGGCCGTTTCTGTTTTTGTTAATAGGAAGAGTCTTGATGATGTTATTGATGTTCATTTATCAATAATTGAAACATATCAGGATGATTTCGCTAAATACGCCAGGGATTCCCAATTATCAAAAATTCAAACTGTTTTTCAATATGTTCCCCGGGCGATCGGGAACAAAGTAAAATATTCAAATATTGATCCTCATAGCCAGGCACGTGAAATTAAAACAGCAATTGACCTTCTGGTGAAAGCCGGTGTCATAATCAAAGTTAATCATTCCAATGCATCCGGATTGCCCCTTGCCGCGGGTGTAAACTCTAAAATTTACAAATTATATTTCCTTGATATAGGGCTGGTTAATACTATGTGTGGAACAAAACATTTGAGTCTGGAAACATTACATAATGTCCGTTTTATTAATGAAGGAAATATTGCTGAACAGTTTGTAGCTCAGCACTTGTTATATGTCGGGAGATTAAACAGTACTCCGGAATTATGTTACTGGCTGCGCGAAGAAAAATCCAGAAATGCGGAAGTTGATTTTATCATTCCTATGGACAGTGAAATCATACCAATTGAAGTAAAAGCGGGGAAAAGTGGTACTCTCAAATCATTACATCAGTTTATCAGTTGGAAAAATTCACAAAAAGCCCTTCGTTTCGACTTAAATATGCCTGGGAAACAGGAACTTGAATATACATTACCTAACAACAATGTGGGCAACCGCAATGTCAAGTTCAATCTTTTTTCTTTGCCTCTCTATATGGTGAATCGTTATGATTTATGTGAGGGCCCCCTGTCGGATAAAGGATGACAGCGAGATACATAAATGCTGAGGGCCGGTAGGGGTCATCCAAACCCCCTTGACCAGCACCCCTGTAAATCGTCCATTATTGCGGGAAAACAATAGTATTAATTCAGGAGAATGTTCATGTCGAACCTGTCCCCTCTTCAGAAGGCGCGATACGCTTACCAGCCGAAACTTCCGGAAATCCTCAAAGACGATATTGCCGATATCACCGCAGCCCTGGGTGAGGCCACTGAATCGGTTGCCGACCAGATGCAGATGCGGGATTTGTTTCCCCTCACCTACGGATCACCTATGGCCCGTTTTGCAAAAGGTAAAAACCCCGAAGCCACTAAGTCGAGAAAAATCGGTGTGATACTTTCGGGGGGCCAGGCACCGGGAGGCCATAACGTGATTGCCGGTATCTTCGATGCCCTGAAGAAGGCCAATCCCGAAAGTGTGCTCTATGGCTTCAAAGGTGGACCTGCGGGAATTATTGACGGCGATCTGATGGAAATTACCGATAAGATAATAGATGAGTACCGGAATACCGGCGGCTTTGACATTATCGGCTCAGGACGCACGAAACTGGAATCCGAGGAGCAGTTCGAGAAATCCATGGCAGTTTGTAAGAAACACGGGATTGACGGTGTAGTTATCATCGGTGGTGATGACTCAAACACCAACGGCGCCATTCTTGCTGAATGGTTCAAGAAGAAAGGCTCGGGCATTACGGTTGTAGGTTGTCCGAAAACCATCGACGGCGATCTGAAGAATGAGCACATTGAAACTTCTTTCGGTTTTGATACGGCCTCCAAGACTTTTTCCGAGTTGATCGGCAATATTGAAAAGGATGCCAACAGCGCCAAAAAGTACTGGCACTTCATCAAACTGATGGGCCGAAGCGCCAGTCATATTGCCCTGGAATGTGCCCTGCAGACCCGGCCGAATGTCTGCATCATCTCCGAAGAGGTGAAAGAGAAGAACATGTCATTAGATGATGTGGTAAAAGATATTGCCGATGTGATTGTCGCCCGGGGGGCAAAGGGGCTGAACTTCGGTGTGGCTCTTATCCCGGAGGGTCTGATTGAGTTCATACCTGAGGTAGGACGGCTCATTTCCGAGCTTAACGATCTACTGGCCCGGGAGGCTGAGTATTTTGCCACCCTGAAGACTGTGGAGGATCAGAGGGAATGGATAAACCACGAGCTCTCCAGGGATTCTTCTTATGTGTTCTCTTCCCTCCCCCGGGGTATTCAGATGCAGCTTCTGGACGACCGGGATCCCCACGGCAATGTGCAGGTGTCCCGGATTGAAACGGAGAAGCTGCTGATTGAGCTGGTGAGCGAGCGACTGGACCGTTTGAAACTCAAAGGGGAGTACAACGGGAAATTCAGTGCCCTGGCTCACTTCTTCGGTTATGAGGGGCGCTGCGCCTTTCCTTCAAACTTTGATTCTGACTATTGCTACGGACTTGGTTATTCGGCTTTCCTGCTGGTTTCCTCGGGACTGACCGGTTATATCTCCAGTATTGCTGACCTCCACAAGAGTGCGGATAAATGGATTCCCGGTGGTGTGCCTTTAACCATGATGATGAATCTGGAACAGCGTCACGGGGAACGCAAACCGGTAATCCGCAAGGCTCTGGTAGAGCTGGACGGCGCACCGTTCAAGGCATTCGCCTCCCAGCGGGACAAGTGGGCGGTGGAAACCGACTATGCCTTCCCGGGAGCCATTCAGTACTACGGTCCCACAGAAGTGTGCGACCAGCCATCAGAGACATTGAGGCTGGAGAAGGGTTAGAAGCCTAAGGAGCTGACGGAATCCCGCTGCCGGGATTCCGGAGGTTCAGCAACGCTATTCCCGGAACCTGCGGCCATAGCCTTCACTCTTTTTGTATATTTCCCTGTAGGCTCTGGGAGACATGTCCAGATATCGGTGAAAAAGCTTGTTAAACTGTGAGAGATTCTCAATTCCTATCAGATTAGCCGACTGGGTGACGCTCATATTCATTTTCAAGTAGTATCCTGCCAGAAATATTTTACGTTCATTGACATAATCGTTAACGGACCGATCCATATTTTTTTTGAAAATCCTGTATAGATTCCGTTTGGATGTACTGATACTTTCAGCAATTAAATCCGCTGTGATTCTACTTGAGAGATTCTCGTCAATATAATTCAGGGCTTTTTCATAAAGATTTTCAGTTATGTAATTTGCACTATCCGGGTGAGGCTTGTTTTTTACGAGCGCTTCAAGGCAGTTGAATATGAAATTTTCCAATGACTTTTTTATAAATATATCATTTCCCGAGCCGTTATTATTTATATAATCTTCAAAAAACAGAATGTAACTGAACAGCTGATATTGGTTTTCTACATTATTCATGTGGCCTTCAAGGAATTGATCGAGAATTCTTTCTTCATAATACCTTGATTGTTTTCCCGGATAAATAGTCAAATCGAACATGATATAGAGAAGAACCATATTCTCATTGGGATTGATATGTATTTCGTGATCGTTGTCCGGCTCTGATAAAAATACACCCCCTTCTTTCAATTGGTAGCTTTTATTCTTATAGAGAAATGTGGCTTTACCACTTAAGACAAGAACCAGTTCATAACAATGATGGTGATGCCGCTCATTGGATATCTTGGAATAGTTAAACTCATAGTATTCACCTACTCTGGCTGAGAAATAATACTTATTGAGTTTTCTTTCCAGTCTCATATTTCCAATGGGACATTTTTCAATGCTGATTTTGTCGATTATCTTTGCCATTTATGCGCTATATTACATTTATTATTCCATATTTGCAAAGTTATTATGTGATACCACTTATAAACTCAAGTTAGAAACAGAAACTGGCGGTTTAATATGAATTCAAGGGAAAGAGTTATGACTGTGTTCAACCATGAGATTCCCGATCGGGTTCCCATGTGGTGCGGTGCATCGCCTGAGTTGATAGAGAAAGCGAGAAATCATATCAAAGCTGCTGATAGTGAGGCTGTCTACATAAGATTCCGTGATGATTTCAGGCGTGTTCTACCAAAGTATACAGGACCACTTGAAAGATCGTGGACAGAACAATTAAGTGAAACAGCTACAATGAGAACGCCTTTTAATGTAGAGAGAAACGGAATCGGTTACGGTCAACCGATAAACCATCCCTTAAAAAATGCAAGTATGGCGGAAATTGAATCATACCCCTGGCCCAAGGCGGAATGGTACACAGGAAAAAACATCAAAGAAGATATTGAAAAGTGGAAGGGGGAATATGCCATTCTGAGTGGGGATTGGAGCCCGTTCTGGCATGACGCCATAGATTTGCTGGGCATGGAAGAGTTGTTTGTAATGATGTACACAGAGCCGGATCTGGTACGAACCGTGTTTGACCATATTATTGATTATTACTATGAAGTGAATAAAATCATTTTTGAAGATGCTGCCGAAAGTATTGATATTCATTTTATCGGAAATGACTTTGGCAGCCAGAATGGACCGCTGATTGGACCGGAATTATTCAATCGATTTATCCTTCCCGGTTTAAAAAAACTTTCGGATCTGGCCCACAGCTATGGATTAAAAGTTATGCTTCACTGCTGTGGAGGATTTGAACCTTTAATACCTTCACTGATTGATATAGGCATTGATGCACTTCAGGCACTTCAACCCGATGCCCTTGGGATGGATCCGAAAAGCCTGAAAAAATCTTATGGTGAAAAAATAATTTTAAATGGTGGAATTGATTCACATAATGTCTTAATTAACGGAACTCCTGAATCTACCATCGAAGCGACAAAAGAGGCTATGAAGATTTTGAAACCCGGCGGGAATTTTATTCTATCACCCAGCCATGATTATCTGCTGGAAGAAACACCTGTAGAGAATATTCTGGCCATGTATGATACAGCTGTGGAATACGGGAAGTATGATTGACTACACTGCAATGAATGGTATCAGTAGAACCAGGGCAGAGCCCTGGACCCGGAGTCGCTCAAGCGACTCCCTGTTCCGCGGCAGAGCCGCGGTTCTACTGAAACCATGCTTTCCCGGCACTCGCTCGGAAATACCTGGGGGTATTTCTCTCGCTACGTTTGGGAATCATTTTGTTGCAGTATCCGGGGAAGCGTCCGGCAGATATGCCCACTCACGATCTGCTGTGAAGATAATTTCTAAAGCAGTCTGCCTATGATCGGCAAGAAGTTTTTTTAGAACCTGATGTCTATAGTTGTCCAATGTGGTAATGGACTTCGGACGGTAAGTACCTGGCAACAGAACATGAACAAGAATGAATCTGGAGCGGCCTTGATCGGTTAGTCGCAAATATACTTTTTCCAAAGGCAAATCCGGGAGTGCTTTGATTACAATATTCCGGATTTTGTTAATAATCTCGGGACTGGAAGATCGGCCCAGAATTTCAATGAGTGACTGCCAGGATTGTCTAATGGGAACCGAGATGGTTAAAACCGAGATAAGCAGTACCAGCACTGGATCAATATAATCAGATATGAACTCAAATCCTGTGCCTTTGATGAAGAGATTCATTGACAGAGCTACCAGTACCCCGGTGGAAATAATTGCATTAATCATCCAATTCTCAGCATCGACTTTTATCAATGGACTCTCTGTCTTTTTACCGGCTCTTTTGGAAATAAGATATTGGATCCAGCTGAGGATGGATGCATACAAGGCGTAATATACTGCGATACCACCAGAGATCGGTCGCCCTCCACCAAGGATTGCAACTATTGAACTCCAGAATGCCATGGCTGTCAGACCTAGAATAATGAAACCCTTGGTTCCATTGATTAATGACTCGAAACCGGAATACCCGTAGGGAAATCTGGAATCCGCACGCTGGGTTACAAGGCCGCTTATTTTAATGGAGAGCAGTCCCATAACAAAAAAAATGAGATTGTATATACCATCCAGTTGAATAGCCTGC